>Ga0182748_1001136_pt1 | contig 26582 bp, 25 predicted proteins | sample eDN3rd37CKraftOP_FD_128877 | JGI IMG/M metagenome (GOLD analysis project Ga0182748, IMG submission 128877) | Enriched Organic Plus compost microbial communities from Emeryville, California, USA - eDNA 3rd pass 37_C Kraft OP (version 2) (version 2) ...
AGGGACTGGGACCGGCGAGCCGCAATACATTCGGCCAGCCGCCCGAGCGCCGACCGACAGTTGCGGTTCGGAGCTGGCTTCCCGCTGCGGGCGCGCCGGGCAAAGCATCCGTGACAACCGGCCTGGCGAGCCGTTTTTCGACGGCAATGAGCCGATTTGGCCGACGCGTCGATTGGAAACGAGGCGTGGTGCCCAAGATGCCACGTCACGAGCGCATACAATGCAGGCCCAACAATATCACTTCATGCGCGCGGCGAAGCGTGCCGGCATGAGCAGCTCCCGCCGGCATGCGAAGGGATCATCCGGTCCGAGCGCGTGACCCGGGCCTCGGCAGGGACGCTCGCTTGTGATCGCGGCGGCCGTTTCGTTCGAAACTTCCCCCTTCGATAGAAACGCGAGCGGGCACGGTGCGCGGTAATTTTTTACCGAATAATATTACATAGAGTTTAAAAAACGTAATAATATCAATGAAGATTAATAATTTATTTACATTAAAGCCTGGTCGATGGACTCTAGCGGTGCTCGATTGGGTGGGGGGCAATTTGATGCGCCCCTGTGCGCGAACGCGCCCGCCCGGCTTGCTCACGTTGCAAACGATGGGAGGCGAGAAATGAGACACGACTCTGAACGGTCGCGCTGCTCGTTGCTATTGGGTATCGCAGCCGCACTATCGCTATCGACCGTGGCCGCACATGGCCAGGTCGGCAAGATCGAAGTCGCCAATCCGGGCATGCACGGCGACGGCACGATGAGCTCGACAGCGGCCGCCGCGATGGGGCGGGGTACGCTGTTTCTGGAGGCCGATATCATCCGCAAGCGGGCAGTCACGCGTGCCGCGCGCCAGTCGGGCGCGTGGAGCCGCCGGCTGGCACCGTCCGATCTCGGCCCAGTCGGTGGGCACTCACGATCGCCGCGCAGCGCGCCGATCATCGTCGGGGGACAGCGTTTTGCGGGTCAGACCGACACCACCGGAACGCCGCCCGACACCACCGGCGCGATCGGGCCGACGCGCTTCATTCAATTGGTCAACCGTCGGTTCGGCATCTACAACCGTTCGACCGGAGCGCTCATCAATTCCGGAACGCTGAACACCCTGGCGGGACTGGCTTCGTCGGTCAACAGCTTCGATCCTCAGGTCATCTGGGACCCGACCACCAAGCGCTTCTACTACGTCATGGACTCGATCTTCTCGTCGAGCAACAACAAGCTGGCCTTCGGGTTCAGCCGGACGGCATCGCCGAACAACGGCACGACGGATTGGTGCCACTACACGTACACGCCCAATGACCCGGCGCGCTTCCCCGATTATCCGAAGCTCGGTGACAGCCGGTTCTTCATCATCATCGGGGTGAACAGCTTCAAGGCGAGCTTCGTCGGATCTGACCTGATCGCCATCGGAAAACCGCCGCCCGGCAACACCTGCCCGATGGAAATCCCCAAGGCCGGCAGCGTGCTCAATCTGCGCGACTCGAATAATGCCCAGGTGTTCACGCCGGTGCCGGCGAATCAGATCGATCACTTGGGCGCCGGTTTCGTGGTGGCGCGTAATGGCGGCTTGCCGTCGAACAAGCTGTGGTTCTTCACCGTAAGACGGGCATCGACCGGATTCCCGGTGTTCGGCAAAGCAAGGGGCGTCACCGTGCCGAGCTATACGGTCCCGCCCAATGCCAACCAGCCGACCAACGGTTCATTCGGCTACGGTCCGCTGCTGGACACGCTCGATGCGCGCCCCACGCAGGCGGTGCAAGCGTACAATCCCGACCGCAAGACCTACTCGTTCTGGACGCAGCACACGATCCAAAACGGCAGCTTCGCGGCCGTGCGCTGGTATGAAATCAACCCCATTCCGGCGACGCCGGTCGTCCTGCGAACCGGCAAGGTGGCATCGGGCAGTGCGCACCTGTTCAACGCGGCGATTTCGCCCGATCGTCAAGTGAACGGACCAACCAGGCGGTTCGGCAACAGCTTCGTGGTCGAATACAACGTTTCGAGTTCGTCCATCGATCCGCGGATCCTGGCCGGCTCGAGCTTCAGCGGTGGCGGATTGTCGTTCCTGCTGGTTCGCAACGGCGTAGACACGTATCGGGATTTCTCATGCCCGAGCAGCAGCGACACGTTGTGCCGGTGGGGCGACTATTCGGGCGCGACGCCCGATCCGAACCCGCCAAGCAACCGGCCGCGCACCGATCGCGGTGCGGTTTGGGGCACCAACCAATATTCCGGCGTGGTCAATCCGCCCGCGAACGGGACCAACTGGCGCACCTGGATCTTCAACGTTCAGCCGTGAGCCTGCGTCGTTGCGGGCGCCCAAATGCGGGCGCCCGGACGGCTTGCGGTCGCGTCAGCCGCGCAAGCCGTTAACCGCGCAAGCCGTCCGCAATATCGCGCCGGTCCGAGGCGGGAGCGACCTAATCGCTTTCCGCCTCGCTCCCCACATACGTAATGCGCAGCATGTTGGTCGCCCCCGGCGTACCGAACGGCACCCCCGCCACCACGATCACGCGCTGGCCTTGCCTTGCGAAGCCTTCCTTGAAGGCGATGCGGCAGGCGCGGTCGACCATGTCGTCCTGGTCGCGTGCGTCCTCGGTGACCACGCTGTGCACGCCCCAGACCACCGACAGCCGGCGTCCGGTCGACAGGTTCGGCGACAGCGCCACGATCGGCGGACGCGGCCGCTCGCGCGCCATGCGCAAGCCGGTCGAGCCCGACGAGGTCCAGCAGATCACGGCGGCAAGATCGAGCGTGTCGGCGATATGGCGCGCGGCGTCCGCGATGGCGTCGGCGCCGGTCGGCTCGGGCAGCGTGCGCTGCGCGGCGATGAGGTTGCGATAGATCGCTTCGCCTTCGACTTCCTCGGCGATGCGGTTCATGGTCGCCACCGCTTCGACGGGGTACTGGCCGGCCGCCGATTCGGCGGACAGCATTACCGCGTCGGCGCCGTCGAAGATGGCGGTGGCGACGTCGGAGACTTCCGCGCGCGTCGGCACCGGCGACGTGATCATCGATTCCAGCATCTGGGTCGCGACCACCACCGGCTTGCCGGTGGCGTGGCCCATGCGCGTCATCTGCTTTTGCACGCCGGGCACTTTTTCCAGCGGCATTTCCACGCCGAGGTCGCCGCGCGCCACCATCAGCGCGTCGGCGAGGTCGATGATCTCGGCGAGCCGGTTCACGGCTTGCGGCTTCTCGATCTTGGCCATCACTGCGGCGCGGCCGCGCGTGATCTTCTTGGCCTCGGCGATGTCTTCCGGCCGCTGGATGAAGGAGAGCGCCACCCAGTCGATGCCGGCTTCGAGCGCGGCCTCGAGATCGGAGCGGTCCTTTTCCGCGAGCGCCGAAAAGGGAATGGTGGAATCGGGGAGGCTCACGCCCTTGCGGTCCGACAACTTGCCGCCGACCACCACGCGCGTGACCATGCGCTTGGGCGCCGCCTCGGTGACCGCGAGGCGCACCTTGCCGTCGTCGATCAGGAGCGTGTGGCCGGGTTCCACGGCGGCGAAAATTTCCGGGTGGGGCAGGAACGCACGGGAGGCATTGCCCGGCGTGCTGTCGGAATCGAGCACGAAGGCGTCGCCGCTCTTCACCATGGCCGAGCCGCCTTCGAAGGTGCCGAGCCGGAGCTTCGGCCCTTGCAGATCGACCAGGATGCCGATCGGCCGGCCGGTGTCGCGCTCGACATCGCGAATCGTGCCGACCAGCTCGCGCATGCGGTCGTGGCTGGTGTGGCTCATATTGATGCGGAATACGTCGGCTCCGGCCGCGAACAGCTTCGCGATCATGGCGGCGTTCGAGGACGCCGGTCCGAGCGTGGCGACGATTTTGGCGCGGCGCAGGCGTCTCATCGCTTGGCGCCTCCGTTGGTCGGTGGGGCGGGAGGCACGGCCAGCGGCGGCCGGCCGGGACTGGGCGTTCGCAACGGGGCGACCGGCGAGCGCGGCGGAGCGGTGCGGTCCGAGCTCTGCTCGGCGCTGTCGGTCAGTTGCACCGTCCAGGACCGCTGTTGGCCGGTGTCGACCTCGAAGAACCCGGTGCGGTCATAGCCGCGCGCGAGACAATTGTCGGTACCGCGAATGGTGAACTCCTTTTCGCGTGAGCACATATAGGCGTGGCCGGACCATTCGCCGCCACGGTCATAATCTACCGCGTAAATGTAATAGTATCGTGCCACAAGCGCGCCGCGCAGCAGGGTTTCGCACGACCGGGCGGAAATATTCCACCAGCCTTCGGTGGTCCAGCTTTCGGCGTCCTTGTAGCCGATCGCGACGCCGACGCGGCTTCCGGTGTTGTTGCACAATCGGAAGTCGGCTCTGGCCGGCAGCCCCGACAGGAGCACGAGCAGCAAACCCGCCCCGGCAGCCCGGGCGAAATGGAATGCCGGCGATGGACGGACGACGGTGGCGGGCAACCCGGTCTCGATGCGGTCAGTTTGGAACAACAATGCGCGTTTTTCGCGTGACCCGTCACGGCCTGTCAACGACGATGGCGCGAAAGTCGTTCACGTTCGTGAAGGTCGGCCCCGGTTGCAGCAGGTCCCCGAGGCCGGCGAAGAATCCGGTCGAATTGTTGTCCGCAAGAAAGGCGGCGGGATCGAGGCCGAGAGCCTCGGCCCGCGCCACGGTGTCGCCCTCGATGACGGCGCCGGCCGGATCGGTCGCGAGGCCGCCCCCCCCATCCGTGCCGTCTGTGTCGCCCGCCAGTCCGGCGACCGCCGGCATCCCGGCAAGGGCGATGGCCAGCGCCAGCGCATATTCCTGATTCGGGCCGCCGCGCCCGTGCCCGCGAATTGTCACGGTCAGTTCGCCGCCCGACAGAATCACCGCGCGCCGGCCCCGTGCACGCAGTTCGCGCGCCAGCCCGGCATGGGTTGCGGCCACGTCACGCGCCTCGCCTTCGACCCGGTCGCCGAGCGAGATGCATTCGTAGCCGGCCGCCAGCACGGCCTCTTCGGCGGCTTTCAGGGAATCTGCCGGGCGCGCGGCCAGCGTATAGGTGCTGCCGGCGAATGCCTGGTCGCCGGGCTTCGGCGTTTCGTTGTTCGGATCTTCCAGCGCGCGTTTAACCGAGGCGGGCACGCTCAGTTCATATTTGGCGACGATGGCGCGCGCGTCGGCGAGCGTGGTCGGATCGGGCACCGTCGGCCCCGAGCCGATGACGGCGGGATTGTCGCCCGGCACGTCCGAGATGGCGATGGTGACGAGCTTGGCGGGAAAAGCGTGGCGCGCCAGGCGGCCGCCCTTGATCCGCGAGAGATGTTTGCGCAGCGTATTCATCTCGCCGATATTGGCGCCCGAGCGCAGCAGCCCACGCGTGACGGATTGCTTGTCCTCGAACGATATTCCGGGCGCCGGCGCGATCCAGTTGGCGGAGGCGCCGCCCGACATCAGCACCAGGACCAGATCGTTGGGGCCACCACTATCGGCAAGCGCGAGCGCGCGCTCGGCGGCGGCGAGCCCGGCGGCGTCGGGAATGGGATGGCCGGCCTCGACCATGGTGACGGCGCGCGTGGGCCGCCCGTAGCCGTGACGAGCGACGGCAATTCCACAGAGCCGCTCCGGCGCCAGCCCTAACCGATTGAGATAAAAGGCTTCGGCCGCTTCCGCCATGGAACCCGCGGCCTTGCCGGCGGCGAGCAGAATTATTTTTCCGTTCGGTGGCGGCGGTAGCAAGGGAGGCAGGCATGTCGCCGGATGGGCCGCCTTCACCGCGATGCCGTACAGGTCTGCGAGAAAAGCGCGCAGGCTGCTATTTGCATTCTTCATTGCTGCCCACTTTCAAAATACGATTTTTCGCCACAAAGATATCCACAGCGATCCGCAAGCGCCTAAACAAGAGCGGCGGCCGGTACCGTGCATACTAGGTCCTGATCCTTATGGCGAGAAACGCTTGCCGCCGCCGGGGGCTTGGCGGATTGGGCTTTGAATATGCGTTTTCCGCTATTATTTTGGTCCGAGACAAAGGATTTCATCATGGACGATAAGACCCGCACCGAACTGGAAGCCGCCGCTTTCCGCCGGCTGCTCGAGCATCTGCGCTCGCGCACCGACGTGCAGAATATCGACCTGATGAATCTCGCCGGCTTCTGCCGCAACTGCCTGTCGAACTGGATGAAAGACGCCGCCGACGCCAAAGGCGTGCCGCTCAGCAAGGACGAGAGCCGCGAACTCGTCTACGGCATGCCCTACGAGGAGTGGCGCGCGAAATACCAGAAAGAGGCCAGCGCCGAAAAGCTCGCCACCTTCGAGCAGGTGCGGCCCAAGCATTGATGCGGGTTCCGCCCGTCCCCGCGGAATCGTAAGAGTCTGCGCGCAAGCCAAATATTGCAGGCTTGTGAACAGCGTGGATGACGGCGGCGCTGCCTTGACCTGAGGGCGGGCAATTCCGAAACCTTCTTGGCTTACCCGGCGGCTCAAAGCCGCCGCGCTCTAGTTATGGAGACCTCGATGCCAGCCACCGCCGCGGCCGAAAAAGAACAAGAAAAGGCGCACCGCTTCGCCAAGGACCAGCTCAAGGCGATCATCGAGCGCATAGAGCGGCTCGAGGAGGAAAAAAAGGCGACCTCCGACGACATCCGCGACGTCTATGCCGAGGCCAAGGGTAACGGGTTCGACGTGAAGGCCCTGCGCACCATCGTGCGCATGCGCAAGATGGACAGCGACGAGCGTCGCGAGCAGGAAGCCGTGCTGGAGACCTATATGCACGCGCTCGGGATGCTGTAGAACGCCGCGGTAGCGGATATCGGCCATAAAACTCGGCACTGTCATCGCCCGCGAAAGCGGGCGAAGACGACGGTTGCGCCAAGGAAGAAAACCTACCGCAACGCCGCCGTCGTCTGCGTCGTGAACCGCGCGGTGGCGAGGAACACCACCGCTTTGCCGCTGAAGCGGTCGGCCACCATGCCGAGGGCGGGATCGGCCGAGAACGTCATCACCAGCGACTGCGCCGGCTTATGGATCAGCGTATGCAGCGAGCGCGGGTCGATATAGCCAAGCTGCGTCGTCGTCAGGAAACCGCTGACGCTCGGCGTCAGCATCGCCGCGCGCAGCCACGGGCTGCCCACGCGGTGACCGCCGGTCGACATCTTGAAGTTGAGCGCGGCGCTTTGAACGGCCGGATCGCCGACGGGGAGCGGCATGGCCGCAGCCTCGCGCGCGAATCGCGGCATGCGGCTGCCCATCGGCCGCGCGCGAGCGGCGGTCGGCGCCGGGCTCGATTCGGAGGCGTAGGCGAGCGCCTGGCTGTCGGTGGCGCCGGTGACGGTCGGGTCGGCATCCGCGGCCGCCAGGGTCGCGAAGGGCGCATCGTTCGGTTTCGGCGTTGCAGCCGCGAATTCAGCCGGTTGCGGGCGGGCGGTGGGCAAAGGTACCGCGCTGGCGGTGAGCACCGGCTTTGCGGCCGTGGGCGCCGCCGGCGTGTTGGCGGCCGCTTCCGTATTCTTCGGCTTCGCGCCGAAGCTGAACAGGTCAGCCAAGAGATTGCGTTGCGGTTGCTGCGCGATCTCTTCGGCCTGCCGCTCCTGGCTGGCTGTGATCGCGCCGGCCGTGCGCGCGGCCTCGAGCGAAACGCCGTTCGGCGCGTTGCCGCGCCGTTCCACATCGGCGAGCGCGAGCGCATAGCGCGGCAGCGGGCGTCCGTTGGCGGCGACATGCACGGTGCGGCCATCGGGGAATACTTTCTGAAGCTGCGCATAGGTCATGCGCGGCCAGTGCCGAACCTTGCCGGTATCCAAGTGAACGAAGGGGGAGCCGGAAGTCGGATAAAAGCCGACGCCGCCACTCTGCAGCCGCAGGCCGGCAATGCGAACTTTCTCCAGCGGCACGCCGGGAATGTAGAAGTCGATGGCGTGGCCGCGCATGTGCTGGGAAAATTCCGCGACGCCGTTCGAGCGCGCGCGCAGCATGGCGTTGGTCTTGGGCGACCTGTAGCCGCCGATCACCTCGATCGGCTGCGTCGCGCCGACCTCGCGATAGGTCTCCCACAAGAGATCGAACAGGTGCGGATCCATGTGGGTTTCCTGGTTCGTGCGCCAGTCGCGCATGAACCGGTCGAGTTTCTTGAGCGCGGCCTGGTCGTAACGGCCGTTGCGCTTGAAGGTGACGGTAAGGTCTTCGCCGCTGTGAACATGATGGAAGGAGAGCGTGCGGGTATCGCCCTCGGCGATCGCCGTCTGCAACGGGCTGACGGCGCCGATCAGGCAAAATCCGGCTACGCCGATACGCACACCGGCGCGCGCGAAGTTAGGCATGCGAGGAAGCCTACGCGCGGCACTCACCAACACTGGCTGTTTCCGTATTAAGAATCGCCGTCCCACAATCGTCGCCACGCCGAACGGGTCGTCGCGCCGACGACCTGATGAGCATTGTCGGGATTAGTTAATGGCTTGTTAGCAAGCCATTGTTCCCCCGGGGTAATTGCGTAGCTAACCGCGTACCGTGGCGGAAAATGGCCGCTGCCGGGGCCGTGTTGGGGCGGCTGGAACCCGGCGCCATGCACGCCGTCAGTCGACGCTCGCGTGCGCGTTCACATCCGCCGAGTCGTTCTCGTCGGCAAGGCCGAGTCCATCCAGCTTGCGATACAAAGTCGAGCGGCCGATCTTGAGCCGGCGCGCCACTTCCGACATCTGCCCGCGATAATGCGAAATGGCGAAGCGGATCACTTCCTTCTCGATCTCCTCGAGCGGCCGCACCTCGCCCTGCACGTCCGTCAGATGCAGCATCGGTGCCGGCGCGGCCGGGTGCAGACTGTCGCCCGCTTCCGGCCAGGGCGCGATCATGGTTGGCGACGGTTCGATCGACGGCTGCGTGGTCACCGGCTCCTGCTCGACCTGCGCGGCGATTTGCGGAAACTCGGCGACGCCGATTTCCTCGCCTTCGGCCAGCACCACGGCGCGGAACAGGGTGTTTTCGAGTTGCCGCACATTGCCGGGCCAGCGATAGGCCGCGAGCAAAGCGAGCGCATCGGCGCTGATCGAGCGCACGCGCTTGCCTTCTTCGGCAGCGATGCGTGCCAGCAGGTGGCGGCTCAATTCCGGTATGTCCTCGGGCCGCTTGCGCAGGGGCGGCACCGAAATCGGAAAGACGTGCAGGCGGTAGAACAGGTCCTCGCGAAAGCGTCCGGCCTTCACATCGGCGATCAGGTCGCGATGCGTGGCGGAGACGATACGCACATCGACCTTCACCGATTTGCGGGCGCCGACCGGCTCCACTTCGCCCTCTTGCAGCGCGCGCAAAAGCTTGACCTGCGCGGCCGGCGGCAATTCGCCGACCTCGTCGAGGAAGAGCGTGCCGCCGTCGGCCTCGACGAATTTGCCGGTGTGCTTTTCGCTGGCGCCGGTGAAGGCGCCCTTCTCGTGACCGAACAGGATCGATTCGACGAGAAGCTCCGGCAGCGCGCCGCAGTTCACGGCGACGAAGGGCTTGGCGCGCCGCGCGCCCGAACCGTGGATGGCGCGCGCGATCAATTCCTTGCCGACGCCGGACTCGCCTTCGACCAGCACCGGAATGGCGGAGCCGGCCGCTTTTTCGACCGCGCGCAGCACCGGGCGCATGGCGGGCGAGCGGGTGACGATATCGGCGGCGGTGAGGGTGCCGTCCTGCCTGCGCTTGAGCCGCTGCAACTCGCCCGCAAGCATTCTGGTCGCGAGCGCATTGCGCAGCGAGACCTGCAGGCGCTCGGCGCCGACCGGCTTGACCACGAAATCCGCCGCGCCCGCCCGCATGGCCGACACGACATTGTCGATGCCGCCATGGGCGGTCTCGACGATCACCGGGATGGTCACGCCTGCCTCGCGCATGCGCGCGAGCACGCCCAGTCCGTCGAGGTCCGGCATCACCAGGTCGAGCACGACGCAGTCGATGCCCTTGCCGTCCTCGCCGGTGAGCAGGGCGGCCGCCTGGTCGCCGCCTTCCGCCGTTACGGTCCGGTAGCCGAATCGCTGGACCATGACCTCGATCAGACGGCGCTGGACCGGATCGTCGTCGACAATAAGGACGGTTTCAGACATGAGCACCCCAGGAGCACGCGACGCGACAGGACGCCGGCTTGTGCCGAATTGGGGCAATGTCGTCGCATTCGCTTAACGGGGTATTAAATGGCAGCGTAGGATGGCAGCCAGGGCCGTCCGCTGCCGACGGCCCTGGCCGCGACCGTATGCCATGCTCGAAGACGCGCCGCCCGCCATCGCAACGCCACGAGCGGGCTCCTAAATGAGGCTCAACCCCTCGATTTCCCTCCGAAAAGATTGTCCCTTATGGCCCAGACCTCAGCCCGCAAGAAGCCCGCAACCGCATCCAAGCTTGGGTCGCTGCCCGAGTGGAACCTGAACGACCTGTATCCGGGCATGGAAAGCCCGGAGCTCAAATGGGACCTGGAGAACTCCGAGAATCAGTGCCAGGCGTTCGAGCAGGCCTTCAAGGGCAAGCTGGCCGCCCTGGCGGCGGGCGAGGGCGCGGGCGCGCGGCTCGCGGAAGCCGTCAGACGCTACGAGGCGATCGAGGACAAGCTGGGACGGCTCTACTCCTATGCCTCGCTGCTCTATGCCGGCAACACGACCGACCCCGTGCGCGCCAAGTTCTACGGCGACGTGCAGGAGCGCATCACCGCCGCCTCGCTGCACCTGCTGTTTTTCACACTCGAACTCAACCGCATCGACGATGCCGCGCTCGAGGCCGCCATGGCCGATCCCGCGCTCGGCCATTACCGGCCGTGGATCGAGGATGTGCGCAAGGAGAAGCCCTATCAGCTGGAGGACCGGGTCGAGCAGCTGTTCCACGAGAAGTCGATCACCGGCTATTCCGCCTGGAACCGGCAATACGACGAGATGGTCGCCAGCCTGCGCTTCCGGATCGGCGGCAAGCTGCTGCCGATCGAGCCCGCGCTCAACCTCCTGCAGGACGCCGACGGCCAGAAGCGCAAGGCGGCCGCCCAGGCGCTGGCCAAGACCTTCAAGGAGAATCTGCGCGCTTTCACGCTGATCACCAATACGCTCGCCAAGGACAAGGAAATCTCCGACCGCTGGCGCGGGTTCAAGGACGTGGCCGACGCGCGCCACCTGTCGAACCGCGTCGAGCGCGAGGTGGTGGAGGCGCTGGTGGAAGCCGTGCGCGCCGCCTATCCGAAACTGTCGCACCGCTATTACACCTTGAAGGCGAAATGGTTCGGCAAGAAGCAGCTCGCGCACTGGGACCGCAACGCGCCGTTGCCGAAGGTCGCGCAGCGCACGATTTCCTGGGAGGATGCGCGCGCGACCGTGCTTACGGCCTATGGCGCCTTTTCGCCCAGGATGGCGGAAGTGGCGGATCGCTTCTTTACCCGCAACTGGATCGACGCGCCGGTGCGCGACGGCAAGCAGCCCGGCGCTTTCTCGCATCCGACCGTGCCTTCGGCGCACCCTTACGTCCTGCTCAACTACCAGGGCAAGCCGCGCGACGTGATGACGCTGGCGCACGAACTCGGCCACGGGGTGCATCAGGTGCTGGCGGCGCCCAACGGTCCGCTGATGGCGCCGACGCCGCTCACGCTCGCCGAGACCGCCAGCGTGTTCGGCGAGATGCTCACCTTCCGCAAGCTCCTGGCCAACACCAAGGACAAGAAGCAGCGCAAGGCCATGCTCGCCGCCAAGGTCGAGGACATGCTCAACACGGTGGTGCGGCAGATCGCGTTCTACACATTCGAGCGCAAGGTGCACACCGAACGCCGCAACGGCGAACTCACCGCCGACAAGATCTGCGAATTGTGGATGTCGGTGCAGGGCGAAAGCTTAGGCCCGGCGATCGAACTGAAGGAAGGCTACGAGACCTTCTGGACCTATATCCCGCACTTCATCCATTCGCCGTTCTACGTCTATGCCTATGCCTTCGGTGACTGCCTGGTGAACTCGCTCTACGCGGTCTACGAGCAGTCGGCCTCCGGCTTCGCCGAACGCTACCTGGAAATGCTCGCGGCCGGCGGGACCAAGCATCACGCCGAACTGCTCAAGCCGTTCGGGCTCGACGCCCGCGATCCCAGGTTCTGGGACGGCGGGCTGCAGGTGATCGCCAATCTGATCGAGGAGTTGGAGGTGCTGGACGGGGCCGCATAAGACCGCACCTTATTTTTCCCGCCTGCCGGCATTAGATGCTGCCGATGAGCTCATCCATGCCTCCCACCGACGACCGCGAAAAGAACCGCTTGTCCGCCCGTGCCCGGCGCTATGCCCGCGTGGGCACGCGCGTGGGCGGTGTCGCCGCCCGCATCGCCGGTCAGCGTCTGGTCGGCGCGCGGGGCGGCCGTGAGGGGAATGCGGTGGCGCTTGCCGCCGCGCTCGGCGGGCTGAAAGGCCCGATCATGAAGGTGGCGCAGCTGCTCGCCACCATTCCCGACGCGCTGCCGCCGGAATATGCCGGCGAGCTGATGAAGCTGCAGAGCCAGGCTCCCCCCATGGGCTGGGCCTTCGTCAAACGCCGCATGAGCGCGGAACTCGGGCCCGACTGGCAGAGCAAGTTCAAGGAATTCGAGCATCAGCCGGCCGCCGCCGCCTCGCTCGGGCAGGTGCACCGCGCCCGCGCGCTCGACGGCTCGGATCTGGCCTGCAAGCTGCAATATCCGGACATGCAGTCGGCGGTGGAGGCCGACCTGCAGCAGCTCAAATGGCTGTTCGCGCTGCGCAGCCGCTTCGATCCGGCGATCGACACCTCCGAGATCGCGGTCGAGATTGCCGCGCGCCTGCGCGAGGAACTGGACTACGAGCGCGAGGCCAAGCACGTCGCGCTCTACGCCGAGATGCTCAAGGACGAGGGCGCCGTACGGGTGCCGAAGGTCTGGCCGGAATTGTCCACCGGACGCCTGCTCACCCTCGACTGGCTCGAGGGGACGAAGCTGCTCACGCACAAGAACGACCCGTTGCCCGCGCGCAACCGCATCGGCGAGGCCATGTTCGCGGCCTGGTGGCTGCCGTTCAGCCGGTTCGGGGTCATCCACGGCGACCCCCACCTCGGCAACTACACGGTCTTTGCCGACTCCGAGGGTCAGGCCGCCGGCATCAATCTGCTCGACTACGGCTGCATCCGCATCTTCCCCGCGAGCTTCGTGGGCGGGGTGGTGGACCTCTATCGCGGCCTGCTGGACGGCGACGACGCGCGCGTGGTGCACGCCTACGAGACCTGGGGCTTCAAGCGCCTGACCCGCCCCCTGATCGAGGCGCTCAATATTTGGGCGCGCTTCATCTACGGACCGCTGCTCGACGACCGCGTGCGCACCATCGCGGACGGGGTGAAGCCGTCGGAATACGGCCGCAAGGAAGCCTTCCACGTCCACCGGGCGCTCAAGGAGCTGGGGCCGGTCACCGTCCCGCGCGAATTCGTGTTCATGGATCGGGCCGCCGTCGGCCTGGGGGCCGTGTTCCTGCACCTGGCGGCGGAGCTCAATTTCTACCGGCTGTTCAACGCCGCGATCGAGAGTTTCGACCAGGAGAAAGTGGCCGCGCGGCAAAGGGCCGCGTTGGTCGGCGCGCGGCTTGCGCCATCCACGGAATGATCCATCGGGCGTTGCCCTGCGCGGTTAATTGCGCTACCCACGTCCGGCCCGCCTTTTAGAGGTTTCCGGAGACTTTCCGCCATGGCCGAACACGGCACCGTCGAATACGCAACCGCCGCCGGCAACGACTACCCGGCGCACGAAAACACCTACGAGCGCTTCGTCGAGTTCACGTTTGTGGGCATCGTCTACCTGGTCAGCGTGCTGTTCGGCCTGACGGTCGGCGGCGTGGTCGGCCACTGGTTTTGGGCGCTTCTGATCTTCATCATCGCCACGGTCGGCGCGATTCCGGGCCTCGTGACCGGCTCCCGGACATCGAGCTACGTGGCCGTCGCGCTCTGCGCCCTGATCTTCTTGTACAATACGCTGTCGTGAGACCGGTGCGACGGGCGGAGGAGCGCGAATGCGAATTGCCATAGCGCGTGAGACTGACGCTCAAGAGCCGCGCGTCTCCGGTACCCCTGAAACGGTCAAGAAGTTCAAGGCCCTCGGCGCCGAGGTCGCGGTCGCCCGCGGCGCCGGCCTCGGGTCTGGAATTCTCGACGCCGATTACGAAGCGGCCGGCGCCACCGTCGGTGACGACGTCACCAAGGACGCCGACCTCGTGCTGAAGGTCCGGCGGCCGGGTCCGGCCGAGCTGGCCCATTACAAGAAGGGCGCGCTGGTCGTCGCCATCATGGACCCCTACGGCAACGAGGCCGCCCTCAAGCAGATGGCGGATGCCGGCCTCGTCGCCGTCGCCATGGAACTGATGCCCCGCATCACCCGCGCCCAGTCCATGGACGTGCTGTCGAGCCAGGCCAATCTCGCCGGCTACCGGGCGGTGATCGACGGTGCCGCCGAATACGGCCGGGCGCTGCCGATGATGATGACGGCGGCCGGCACGGTGCCCGCCGCCAAGGTGTTCGTGATGGGCGTCGGCGTCGCCGGCCTGCAGGCGATCGCCACCGCCCGCCGGCTCGGCGCGGTCGTCACCGCCACCGACGTGCGGCCGGCCACCAAGGAGCAGGTGGAAAGCCTGGGCGCCAAATTCCTCGCGGTCGAGGACGAGGAGTTCAAGAACGCGCAGACCGCCGGCGGCTACGCCAAGGAAATGTCGAAGGAATACCAGGCCAAGCAGGCCGCTTTGGTCGCCGAGCACATCAAGAAGCAGGACATCGTCATCACCACCGCGCTGATTCCGGGGCGCCCGGCGCCGCGCCTGGTCAGCAAGGAAATGGTCGCCTCGATGCGTCCGGGCTCGGTGATCGTCGATCTCGCGGTCGAGCGCGGCGGCAATGTCGAGGGTGCCGAGCCGGGCCGCGTGGTGGATGTGGGCGGCGTCAAGATCGCCGGCTATCTCAACGTGCCCGGACGGCTCGCCGCCTCCGCTTCGGCGCTCTACGCCAAGAACCTGCTCACCTTCGTCGAGACCCTGATCGACAAGAAAGAGAAGAAGCTCGCGGTCAACTGGGACGACGAACTGGTCAAGGCCACCGTGCTCACGCGGGACGGCGCCATCGTGCACCCGGCGTTCCAACCCAAGACGGCGGCTTAAAGGAGTACTGCCATGGAGCACCTGGCATCCGCGGTCGATCCCTTCGTATTCCGGCTGTCGATCTTCGTGCTGGCGGTGTTCGTCGGCTATTACGTGGTGTGGTCGGTGACACCGGCGCTGCATACGCCGCTGATGTCGGTGACCAATGCCATTTCCTCGGTGATCGTGGTCGGCGCGCTGCTCGCCGTCGGTGTCGCGCTCGCGACCGACGATCACGGACCGATATGGTCGCGCGCGCTCGGCTTCGTCGCGCTCATCTTCGCCTCGGTCAACATCTTCGGCGGCTTCCTCGTCACCCAGCGCATGCTGGCGATGTATCAGAAGAAAAAGAAGTGATGGCGATGGGCGACAATCACAAACCTTTTTCCGTCACCCTGAGGCGCCGTCGCGAAGCGACGGCCTCGAAGGGCGACGGCCCCGGACTCTCTGCCCGTCATCCTTCGAGGCTCGCTGCGCTCGCACCTCAGGATGACGGCTCAGTACTGCGGAGCGGCCTATGAGCCCCAATCTGGTCGCGCTGCTTTATCTCGTTGCCGGCGTTCTGTTCATCCTGGCGCTGCGCGGGCTGTCGTCGCCCGACTCCAGCCGCCGCGGCAACATGTTCGGCATGATCGGCATGGCGATCGCCGTGGCGACCACGCTCGGTTCGCATCCGCCGTCGGACGCCGTGTCCTGGGCGCTGGTGATCGGCGGCATCGCCATCGGCGGCGGCATCGGCGCGGTGATCGCGCGGCGCGTGCCCATGACCTCGATGCCGGAACTGGTCGCCGCCTTCCACTCGCTGGTCGGCATGGCGGCGGTGCTGGTTGCGGCCGGCGCCTATTATGCCCCGGCGGCCTTCGATATCGGCACCCACGGGCATATCCACCCGCAGAGCCTGATCGAGATGTCGCTCGGCGTGGCCATCGGCGCCATTACCTTCACCGGCTCGGTCATCGCCTTCGCCAAGCTGTCGGGCCGCATGAGCGGCAAGCCGATCATGCTGCCGGCGCGCCATGCCATCAACATCGCGCTGGCGCTGGCGCTGGTGTTCTTCATCTATCACTTCTTCACGACCCAGAGCGTGGCGGATTTCTGGCTGATCGTCGTGATCTCGCTCGTGTTCGGCGTGCTGATCATCATCCCGATCGGCGGCGCCGACATGCCGGTGGTGATCTCGATGCTCAACTCCTATTCGGGTTGGGCCGCAGCCGGCATCGGCTTCACGCTCGGCAATTCGGCGCTGATCATCACCGGCGCGCTGGTCGGTTCCTCGGGCGCGATCCTGTCCTACATCATGTGCAAGGGCATGAACCGCTCCTTCATCTCCGTCATCCTCGGCGGCTTCGGCGGCGAGACCGCGGGCCCGGCCGGCGGCGGCGAGCAGAAGCCGGTCAAGCTCGGTTCGGCCGAGGACGCCGCCTACATCATGAAGAACGCCTCCAAGGTCATCATCGTGCCGGGCTACGGCATGGCGGTGGCGCAGGCGCAGCATGCCTTGCGCGAGATGGCCGACCATCTCAAGAAGGAAGGCGTCGAGGTCAAATACGCCATCCACCCCGTGGCCGGCCGCATGCCGGGGCACATGAACGTGCTCCTGGCCGAGGCCAACGTGCCCTATGACGAAGTGTTCGAGCTGGAAGACATCAATTCCGAATTCGCGCAGGCCGACGTCGCCTTCGTGATCGGCGCCAACGACGTGACCAATCCGGCGGCGGAAGAAGACCCGTCGTCGCCGATCTACGGCATGCCGGTCTTGCAGGTGTGGAAGGCGGGCACGGTGATGTTCATCAAGCGCTCGCTCGCCTCCGGCTATGCCGGCATCGACAATCCGTTGTTCTACCGCGACAACACGATGATGCTGCTCGGCGACGCCAAGAAGATGACCGAGTCGATCGTCAAGGCGATGTAGCGCGTGCGGGCCTCGCCCGCGCGGGCGATGTCTTGCGCGGCGGCCGACCGTCACGGCGCTAGGCCGGCAACGGCACCACGAAATGCACGCGAACGCCCTGCGGCGGATATTCGATGTGCGTTTCGGCCCTGACCTGCGCCGGCAGCACGAACTTGATGAGCCGCGCGCCGAAGCCTTGCCGCGCCGGTGCGGCGACCGCGGGGCCGTCGTTTTCGACCCAATCGATGTCGAGCTGGCGTCGTTCCGCCTCGATGGTAACCCTCCAGGTCAGGTCCAGCCTGCCGTGGTGAACGGAAAGCGCACCGTATTTTGCCGCGTTGGTGGTGAGTTCGTGCAGCGCCATGCCAAGCGTCACCGCGAGTTGCGGCGGCAGATCGACCGGTGGGCCGCTCAGCCGGATACGTCCCTCGCTGCCGTCATCGAAGGCGTCGAGCTCCTTGCGGGCGATGTCGCCGAACGAGGCTGCGCCGCGCTCCTCACTCAGCAGCAGATGCGTTTTGGCGAGCGAGCCGATGCGGCCGATCAGCGCGCATTTGAATTCTTCGATCGTCTCCGCCGAGCGCGCGGTCGAGCCCATGATCGCCTGCACGGTGGCGAGGGTGTTCTTCACGCGGTGATGCAGCTCGCGCAGGAGCAACGCGTGCTGTTCCTCCGCGCGTTTGCGCTCGGTGATATCGACCAGCATGTTGACCGCGCCGACCAGCCGGCCGTTCTCGTCGTGCAGGGGCGTCGGATACGGCATGAATGCCACGCGCGTGCCGTCGGGACGCTCGGCCGCGGCCTCCATGCCACGCACCGGCCGGTCCTCCTTCAACGCGAGCGCCATCGGGCAGTCCTGATGCGCCATCGGCGTGCCGTCCGGCCAGAACAGCTTCCAGGAGCCGCACCATTCGCTCGAGCCGATGGCGGGCCGATAGCCCCACAATTCGGCGGCGGCATCGTTGTAATAAGTAATGTGGCCTTCGGCATCGGTGGTGTAGACCGCCGCCGGCAGCGCATCCAGTAATTCGCAAAGCCGGCTGTCGCGCTCACCCAGAGAGGAAACGCCCATCGGACCCGCGAATTTTCCCAGTTGCGCGCCGTTAGGCGCATCGGTCGCGATGCGCTCGAGCTCGCTCGCTACGAAGCCGGCCACCCGTTCCATCGTCGTCCCCGTCTGCCTCTGGCTTGGCCGCCGCAAAAACGGTCGGCCCACGGTGCCGTGGCGCCACATCAACGCCCAGCTTGTCGAAATGTTGCCGCAGCCTCTGCAATTTTCGCGTGCGCCGTTCCGTTATCCTTAACGGATTACCGCCGGGCGCCGGCCGGGCCACGGCTTCGCGCGCCTGTGGCCGCGCCCGGACCAGCCCTGGGGTCCGGCCGGGCTGCTCCGTGTTATGACTGCATTCGGCTGCGGGTTGTTCCGCGGCCAAGGCCGCGCGAACGCCATGACCACGCTGAAATGGCTCATCGTCATCGCCGTTGTCGGTTACGGCGGGCTCCTGGCGCTGATGTATGTCTTCCAGCGCGCGCTGATGTATTTCCCGGACACCGTGCGCACGCTGCCGGCGCAGGCCGGCCTGCCGCAGGCGAAGGAAGTGGTGCTGACGGCGAGCGACGGCGTGCGGCTGATCGCCTGGACCGTCGCGCCGCGCGACGACAAGCCGGTCATCCTCTATTTCCCCGGCAATGGCGGCGGCCTCAGGCTGCGTGTCCCCCGCTTCGCCTGGGTCGTCGCCGGCGGTTTCGGGCTCGTCGCCTTGTCCTATCGCGGCTATGGCGGTTCCGGCGGCCGGCCCAGCGAGGAAGGCCTCCTGCGCGATGCCCGCGCGGCCTACGATTTCGCGCTCGCGCGCTATCCGGCCCGGCGCATCGTGCTGTGGGGCGAGTCGCTGGGCACCGCGGTCGCCATCGCGCTCGCGGCCGAGCGCGAGGTGGGCGGTCTCATCCTCGATGCGCCGTTCACGAGCGCCGCCGACATCGGCGCCGCCGCCTTTCCCTTCGCGCCGGTGCGCTGGCTGATCAAGGACTCCTACCACTCGGACCGGCGCATCGCGCGGGTGCATGCGCCGTTGCTGGTGCTGCATGGCGAGCGCGATTCGGTGGTGCCGATCCGGTTCGGGGAGCGGCTGTTCGATCTCGCCAACGAGCCCAAACGCATGGTGCGTTTTGCCGATGCCGACCATGTCGACCTCGACGACCACGGCGCGGCCGAGGTCGTGAAGGCATTTTTGGCCGGGCTGCAACCGTAGCTGTCGCCCCGGCCGCGCGCTCGCGGGCGGGGCGGAACCCGAAGCGAGCGACCGGTCGACCGGCCGAGCCGAATGGCTTCCCGGCCCTGCCGGGGCGGCGATGATGGACAATCATCGCTCACATCTTATGATGAATCGAATTCGTCGCGCCGGGGGAAGTCATTCGATGCTGTTCAATCTCTGCAATTGCGCTTCGCCGTCCTCGCTAGTGGCGAATTTCGGCCCGCTCTGCGCGGGCGGCGCCGGTTTCGTCTCGGCGATGATCGCGACGCTTGCAGCCAATGCGAAGACGGCGCCCGCGAAGACGCTCGATGGCAAAGTGCCGGTGGTGGACCGCGTGGCGGTGCGCATGGTCACCGACAACATCGTCATCCAGTTCGTGCCGAACGAAAAGCGCGACGGTCTGACCATCGAACGGCGCGGCGGCAATACCCGGCCCGACCGGCCGCCGCGTTTCGTCCTCAACGGCGAGTGGGGTCTGTCGATGCACGCGCAGTCCTTCGCCGGCGGCGAGGAGCGCAATGTGCTGATCGATTTCGGCTATACGCCGGAAGTGCTCAACAACAACATGGCCATTCTCGGCGTCGATCCCTCGACCTTCGACGCGATGGTGCTCAGCCACGGACACTACGACCATTTCGGCGGCATGGTCGGCTTTCTCAACGCGCACAAGGGCGCGCTCAAGAAGAGCATTCCGTTCTATGTCGGCGGCGAGGACTGTTTCTGCATCCGCCGCAATCCGGGCGGCCAGTTCGGCGCGCTCGACCGCAAGGCGATCCTCGACGCCGATCTGCGGCTGATGATGGCTTCCGAACCGGCGGTGGTCGCCGACCACGCCTTCACCACCGGGCGCATCGGCCAGACCTCGTTCGAGAAGCCGCTGCAGCCGTCGACGGAGATCGTCGGCCTCATCGACGGGTTCGGCTGCATTCCGGAAGACATGCCGCCCGAGAAGAACACGGGCACCTATATTCCCGACGATTTCGACCACGAGATCGCCACCGTCTACATGGTGAAGGGCAGGGGTCTGGTCGTGCTCACCTCGTGCAGCCATCGCGGGGTGATCAATACCGTGCGCGCGGCGATCAAGGCTTCCGGCGTCGACAAGGTGCTGGCCGTGATCGGCGGCTTCCACGTCGTGCCGCCGCTCGACGACGACTATATCAACAAGACCATCGCCGAGTTCAAAGAGCTCGATCCCACCTACCTCGTCACCGCGCATTGCACCGGTGACCGTTTCTACGATCTCGCGCGGGCGGCGCTGGGCGACAAGGTGATTCACTCCGCGGTGGGCACGCGTTTCGTGTTCGAGGGGGCTTAGATCGCAATCGGCGCCTGGAACGGTCGCGGATCCGCACTGCGGCGTTGCATCCCGCGCCGCGTCCGGGACAGGCGTCGGGATCAGTTGGTCTGGTAGGTCTGCCCGAACACGCCGCCGACGCGCGTGAAGCCGGCGCGGGCCGCCTGGCTGTTCTGGTCGATGTTCATCGCGCGCGCATAGGAACCGGCGGCCTTCTCCTTGTCGCCGAGCCGCTCATAAGCGAGGCCGCGGCTGACCCAGGCCTGCACGTTCTGCGGGTCGATGGTCACCGCGTCGTCGAGATCGCTCGCCGCGTTCTTGTAATCGTTCACCGCCATGTAGCTCAGGCCGCGCGCGATATAGGGCTCCGCCTTCTGGATCGACAGGCCGATGGCGGTCGAGAAATCGTCGATGGCATAGCCGTGCTGATGCCGGCTCTGGTAGAGCAGCCCGCGATTGTAATAGGCCTGCGCGTCGTCGGGCCTGATCGCGATCGCCTTGTTGAAGTCGGCCAGCGCCAGCGCCGGCTTCTGGTCCTGCCGGTAGACCATGCCGCGGCCGAGATAGGCGGTGGCATAATTGGGGTCGATGCTGATCGCCTTGTTGTAGTCGGCGAGCGCGAGATCGATCTTGCCGGTCTCGCGGTAGACTAGCCCGCGATTGGCATAGGCCTGCGCGTAATTGGGGTCGATGCTGATCGCCTTGTCGAAGTCGGCCAGCGCCTCGCCGTAGCGGCCGGCCTGTCCGAAGACCGAGCCGCGCATGTTGTAGGCCTGCGGGTCGTTCGGATTGCGCTGCACCACGTCGGTGAGCGAGGCGATATTGGCGGGCGAGGTGGCGTAGAGCGCGTCCTCGCTCTCCGGGGCTCCGGTCGCCGCCATATTGAGCGCGGTCGAGCAGGCCGAAACCGCCAGGCCCAGGAGCAGGATCAGCGCCACCGTGCCCCAAGCACGTCCTTTGTCCTGCTGCGCAACTTTCATCGGGTCAGCCCGTTACTGGATACCGGGGCCCCAATCTGCCCGCGAATGCGGCGAAGGTACGGCCGCCTGCCGCCAGAAAGCATAAGCGCGGGCGAAAACGGCCCGCGCCAGCGTCATATTCGAACTCGCTGCGGCTTCAACGGCCGCTATTAGCCCATGCGCCGTGCGCCGCCGCGGCCAGCGCCGGGACCGGTCGCACCGGGAGCCGTACGCGGCTTCATCGGCAGGAGGCCTTCGCGCTGCATCTTCTTGCGCGCCAGCTTGCGGGCCCGGCGAATCGCTTCCGCCTTTTCCCGCGCCTTCTTTTCAGACGGCTTTTCGTAATGACCGCGGAGCTTCATCTCGCGGAAAATGCCCTCGCGCTGCATCTTCTTTTTCAGCGCCTTCAGGGCCTGGTCGACGTTGTTGTCGCGAACGAGTACTTGCACGCTTGCTCCTTTGTTGTGGCTCGGACGGGTTAGGGTCAAAAGTTCTGCTAATGGCGGGATACTTTTGAGTCGGGCGGCTTTAGCAGAATTAGACAAGAGAGTCCATTCCGCTGCTGTAAATCGGTGCTCCTTGCGCCGTTCGCGAGCCCCACAGCGCCCAATTCAAGCCGTCCCGCCGCCGCCGGCGTCCGCCGCCCGCTCGAACAGGGCGGCGACCCAGTCGTTGACCGCGGCGTCGATCACCATGTGCACCCGGTCGCTGGCCCCGAGATTGGCCACGCTATGGGGGTCGGACAGGCGAAGATACCAGGCGGAACCGGCCGGCATGGGGCAGCGCCGGCCGTTCAGGCGGAAATCCACCTCCTCATTGGTCGTAACGGGGATATGAATGCGCACCGTGCCATCCTCGAACGAGAGGTCGTGGTCGCGGTGCTCCTTGATCCGGGAGCCGGCGGAAAGCCGCATCAGCCGCACCGCCCGTAAGGGGCAGGCGAAGGCGGCCAGCACCGCCTGGAAGCCGGGCGAGGCGGCCAGGAAGGGCGTATCGACAAAGTCGGTGCAGGCGGGGTCGGAATAGATCATTTGCACCGGGTGGCGCGCTCCGGCCGGGGCCTTGAGCGGAATGACGCTCCAGTCGCCGTCGTAGTTCTGGCTGACGAAATGGGCAGTCCAGGGAACTGCGGAGAGATTGGCCAGGTCGGCGGCGAGCGGGTCGGGCGCGAAATCGAGCGGCAGGCGCAGGCGGTCGGGGAAGCGGGCGGCGGCGGGCATTGCAACCTCCGGGAATCGCCGCAACCTTAGCGTGAAAACACCCGCGTCACATGCCCCATTTTGCGGCGCGGGCTCGGCTTGCCCTTGCCATAGACGTGGATCGAGGCGCCGGGCACCGTGAGCCAGCGCGCATAATCGTCAACCTCGTCGCCGATCAGATTGACCATCTCCACCTTGTGGCCGAACCGGATCGGCTTCGCCAGCGGCCAGCCCGCGACCGCGCGGATATGCTGCTCGAATTGCGAGACGCTGGCGCCGTCGATGGTCCAGTGGCCGGAATTGTGGACGCGCGGGGCGATCTCGTTGACCAGCACGTGCTCCTTGCCCTTGGCGCGCACCACGAACATTTCCACGCCCATCACCCCGACATAGTCGAACGCCTTGGCGATGCGCGTGGCGACCCGGCGCGCTTCGGCGGCGAGCGCGGGCGATGCCTTCGCCGGTACGCGTGAGATGTGCAGGATATGCTCGCGGTGCTCGTTTTCCGTGATCTCGAAGCACTGGACGTCGCCATCCGCCCCACGGGCCGCGATGACGGAGACCTCGCGCTCGAACTTGATGAAGCCTTCCAGGATGCACGGCACGTCGTGCAGGGAATGCCAGGAGTCCTTGGCGTCCGCGGCTTTCAGGATCTTGGCCTGGCCCTTGCCGTCATAGCCGAGCCGGCGCGTCTTCAGCACGGCCGGCACGCCGACCGTCTCGACGGCTTCGGCAAGCTGGCTGGCGCTGTGCACCGGGGCATAGGGCGCGGTGGCGATCTTCAAGGCGCTGATGAAATTCTTCTCTTCCAGCCGGTCCTGGGTGATCTCGAGCACCTTCGGGTCCGGCAGCACCGGCCTGCGCGTGCTCAGAAAGGCCGCGGTGCGCGCGGGCACGTTCTCGAATTCATAGGTGATGACGTCGACCGCGTCGGCGAAGCCCGCCAGCGCGTCCTCGTCCTCGTAGCCGGCGCAGGTATAGGCATGCACGACCTCGAAGGCGCAGGAATCCTTCTCCGGCGCATAGACATGGACGCGCAGGCCGAGCGGCGCCGCGGCGAGCGCCAGCATACGGGCGAGCTGCCCGCCGCCGAGAATGCCAATGGTGGCGCCGGTCTTCAGCACGGCTCAACTCCCGACCCGTTCGTCCCCGCGGCCGGTCTTCGCGCAAGCGCTTCGACGGGCTGAAGCCAGAGCCGGCCGTGGCGTAAGCCACGGCGGGAAGCGGGGACCCAGTGCCGAGTTTCACGTTGAAACGCCGCATCGGATTCCCGCTTGCGCGGGAATGAACGGAGTGTGTGGCCCGGCATCGTGTCAATCCTTCGGGCGCTTGGCGACAGCCTTGGTCTGGCGCGCGCGCCATTGGTCGAGCCGCTTGGCGATCTTGTCGTCCGACAAAGCCAGCACGGCGGCGGCCAGCAGGGCGGCATTGATCGCGCCCGGCTTGCCGATCGCGAGCGTGCCGACCGGGATACCGCCGGGCATCTGCATGATCGAGAGCAGCGAATCCTTGCCTTCCAAGGCGTGGGTGTGCATCGGCACGCCCAGCACCGGCAGCGGCGTCATCGCGGCCGTCATGCCCGGCAGGTGCGCGGCGCCCCCCGCGCCCGCGATGATCACCTTGAAGCCCTGTTCCCGTGCGCTGTGGGCAAAATCATATAGCCGCTTTGGCGTGCGATGGGCGGAGACGATGCGCGTCTCGTAGCCGATTTTGAGCGCGTCGAGCGTCTCGGCGGCATGCTTCATCGTGGCCCAGTCGGACTGGCTTCCCATGATGATCGCGACCGGCTTTTTGGTCATTAATGCTCCCAGCCTCGCTCGCGCCCCGCGCGAAAGGAAGCGGCGGATTATAGGTTGAGAGCCTCCGCTGGCAAGGCGAAAACCGGTATTCTACAAGGGCAAGGGGCAGATTCGGGATGGGATTGGACGTGGCCGCAGATCGTATCGTTGTAACTGGGCCGGAGGGGTCCGTGTACCCGCCGGCCGCCCTCCTGCTGGCCGAAATCGAGCGGCTCAAGGCCGACTTGCGCGAGGCGCGCCAGACCATTGCCGAACTGGAGGCGCGCGCCGACGTCGACCCGTTGCTCGACGTGCTCAACCGGCGCGGTTTCGAACGGGAGCTTCAGCGCTCGCTCGCCTATGTGCGGCGCTACGGCACGCCGGCCGTGCTGATGTTCATCGATCTCGACGGCTTCAAGGCCGTCAACGACCGCCACGGCCATTCCGCCGGCGACGCCCTCCTCAAGATCGTGGCGCATGCCTTGACCGCGCAGGTGCGAGCCTCCGATCTGGTGGCGCGGTTGGGCGGGGACGAGTTCGGCGTGCTGATGTGGAACGTCGAGGGGCCGCAGGCGGCGGGCAAGGCGCGGGACCTGGAAACCCTGATCGAGCAGGTATCGGTGATGCATGAAGGCGCGCGCCTATCGGTCGGCGCCAGCGTCGGCATGGTGCCATTGGCTGCCGATATGACCCCGGCGCGGCTGATCGATGCCGCCGACCGGGCGATGTATGCAAGGAAACGGGAGCGGCGGGGCCAGGGTTGACGTTTACTGGCATCGCCCGCGAACGCGGGCGATCCGGCGACCCCCGGCCTCGCATTCATTTCAGTTGATGAATACCGGATGCCCGTTTTCGCGGGACATGATACCCGCGGGCATGACGCCGGGACGGGGATACGGCGACGCCCAAATTCCTACGCAATGATGTCCGGCGTGAGCTGATCCTCGATCTGCCGGATCTTGTCGCGCAGCACCAGCTTGCGCTTCTTGAGGCGCTGCACCTGGATAAGGTCGGAACCGGGCGAGGCGGCCAGGGCGGCAATGGCGGCGTCGAGGTCGCGATGTTCCTGCTGCAGGCGCGCCAACTGCTCCCGCAACGCACGTTCTTCCTCGTCGGTCATTGCCACTGCTGGTGTGCTTCAGAGCCAAATTGGCAGTATCGCCAAAGGCGCAAGAATTATCGCGTTTTCCACAAACCGGTTCAAGGCTCCGAAAACCGCCGATATCGCAACGGCTTTGCGTCCTCTTACCGCAGCGCCGTCCGTGCTTTGCGGTCGCACTTGTAACAGTTTTATGATAGCCTACATTTGCTAAGGAGCCACTGATTGAGGAGACATAGTGCATGTCGATGCAATCGCACCTTGCGGAATTGGTCAAGAAACATCAGGCACTTGAGAACGAAATCACTGATTGCCTGGCCCATCCCGCGGTCGATGACCTGAAGATCGTGGAACTCAAGCGTCGCAAATTGCAGGTAAAGGAAGAGATCGAGCGCTTGCGTATAACGAGCGCCAGCTTGCACTGACAGCGGACCGCCTTCCGCTGCGATTTTCTTGAAGGCCGATCGCCGATCGCGGTCGGCAGGTGTTCTTAGTTTTCCCATTCACGACGCGGAAATGCGCGGCGCCAGTCGCGTAATGACGTGCGGCACATGACGATGTGCCGCACCATGTGCCGCCGATGTGACGTTCCGCCGATTTGAGGTACTGCCGAAATGACGCGCGCATGACGCGCGGCGGAAATGCCGCGGGCTGCCGTTCGCGCCAATATATGCAATTGAGAGTTGTGTTTTTTGTTGCGGGAAGATGCGTGCATTAGCTTGGCACATGGTGATTTCAAATTGCACGATATGGTAAGAGGCCTGCCAATCGGCCGGTGAACGGCCGGACTGGTAAGCCTATTCGGGGAGGATCCGATGCATATGCTCGTTACGGCGTTCGGCCGCGCGCTGGCTATGGTCACGCTGTTGCTGACCGCGATTGGCGGCGCGGCCGCTTCCGATTACCCAAGCCGCAATATCACGCTGGTGGTGCCCTATCCGCCTGGCGGCGGCGTCGACGCCATGGCGCGCGTTGTGGCGGCCAAACTGACGGTGGCGCTCAAGCAGCAGGTCGTGGTCGACAATCGCGGCGGCGCCGGCGGCACACTCGGCACCAAGCTGGTCGCGCGCGCCGCCCCC
>Ga0182748_1001138_pt1 | contig 26559 bp, 21 predicted proteins | sample eDN3rd37CKraftOP_FD_128877 | JGI IMG/M metagenome (GOLD analysis project Ga0182748, IMG submission 128877) | Enriched Organic Plus compost microbial communities from Emeryville, California, USA - eDNA 3rd pass 37_C Kraft OP (version 2) (version 2) ...
TATCGATCGGGACCTGCGACACTCGTCATCACCGAGCAGCAGGGCCGCGCCTTCAAGGGCCATCTGACGCGCTCGAACAAGGACGGCGACGTCAAGGAAGAGCTGTGGGGCGCGTTCACGCCGAACGGCCACCTGATGGTCGGCTCCGACGAGGAAGGTTTCTACTGGTTCACGCTCGTCAATACCGACACACTCGACTATTGCTATGCCGAGGCCGGCAGCGGCGCGCGCACCACCTGCGCGCGGCTTGCCCGGCAGAAATAGCCACGGCCCGTATCGGAGCGCCCTCTCCAGCTGTCATCGCGAGCGAAAGCGGGCGCTCCAGTCAACACAACAGCTTCAAGAGTTTACGAGATGCCCCGCTTTCGCGGGGCATGACAAGACATGGGCGATACAAGACATAGGCGATACAAGACATGGGCGATGCGATTCCGCGTCAACCGGGATCGTTCTACGCCTCGCCTTCCAGCCAGAACGTCTCCATCAGGCCCGCGCCCTTCACTTCGACGGCGCCGCGCGGCACGAATTTGAACTGGCCGGCAACGCGGTCCGCCACCGCCTTCGACACATGGATATGCCCCGGCGCGCCGTGCGACTCCATCCGGCTCGCGATATTCACCGTCGTGCCCCAGATGTCGTAGGCGAATTTGCGCTCGCCGATCACGCCGGCGATGGCCGGCCCGGTATGCACCCCGATCCGCAGATCGATCGGCGCACCGAGGTCGCGCCTGATCTCGGCGAACCGGTCCATCATGGTCAGCGACAGCCGCGCGGCGATTGCGACATGATCGTCGCATGGCTCCGGTATGCCGACCGCCACCATATAGCCGTCACCGATGGTCTTGATTTTTTCGGCGCGGTGCTGGTCGACCAGGCGGTCGAACGCCGAAAAGATGCGGTTCAGCACGCCCACCACATCGGCCGGCGTCAATTGTCCGGAGAACGGCGTGAAATTGACGATGTCGGCAAACACGATCGTCGCTTCCGGGATATGGTCGGCGACCATGCCGGCGCCGCCATTGATGCGATCGACCACCGCGCGCGGCAGGATCGACAGCAGCAGAGTCTCGTTGCGCTCCTTGGCGAGCCGGATCTCGTGCATCATCGCGCGCTCGCGGTCGCGCAGCAGCTTGTTCTCGAGCGAGGCCCGGATGCGGGCGCGGAGCAGCGCCGGCGCAAACGGCTTCGGCAGATAATCGACCGCGCCAGCTTCGATGCAGCGCACGATGGAGTCCATTTCGTCGAGCGCGGAAATCATGATGACCGGAATGTCGGTCGTCTGCTTGTCCTCTTTCAGCGTGCCCAGCACCTCGAAGCCGCTCATTTCCGGCATCAGGACGTCGAGCAGGATCAGGTCGAACGAGCGCTCATGCGCCATCGCAAGACCCTCGCGGCCGGACTCTGCCGTTTCCACCGCATGGCCGTCGCGCGCAAGCTGCCGCGCAAGGAGGTCGCGGTTCGAGGCGTTATCGTCGATCACGAGAATCTGCCCGGTGATCTGTTGCTGCACCGGAGTCGGATGCGACACGCGAAGCGCATCGACCACCCGCGACGCCTCGGCGAAGGATGGCTGCGAAGCCTCCTTCAGCGAGGTCTCACCGGAAAAGGCCACCAGCGCATCGATCCGCGCCAGCATCCCGTCGGCGGCCGCGAGCAGTTTCTGCAGATCGGGCAACAGCGAATCGTGGCCGGCGTCGCGCGCATCCTCCACGATCATCTCGCCATAACCCTTCACGGCGTTGATCGGGGTGCGCAGATCGTGACGCAGCTTGCTGCGGTAGCTCGCGATATCCTCGACCTCGCCGCTCTGGCTCAACACATCGTCGAGCAGCGCCTGCAGGCTGAGCCCCGCGGTCCGGATCCGTTCGAGATCGGCGCGATAGTCGGAGAGGCCGGCCTGTTCGGCGTCCTCGATCACGATATCGGCAAAGCCGACAATCGCTGCAGCGGGGGCCACAAAGTCCTGGCGCAGATGCGCGCGCAACGCGTTGTGGAGCCGGGCACTCTCGCTGTCAGCGCGCTCTGTCATTTCGGCAGGAGCGCGTTGATCTTCCCGAGCAGCCGCGGCAACTCGATCGGCTTGGTATCGAAGTCGTCGCACCCGGCCTGCAGCGCCTGCTCGCGATCGGATTCCATCGCATGGGCGGTCAACGCGATCACCGGGATCGATTTGGTCTCATCATCCGCCTTGATCGTGCGGGTGGCCTCCCAGCCGTCCATCACCGGCAGGCTCATGTCCATCAGGATGATGTCCGGCCGTTCGCTCTTCGCCATGTCGACGCCTTCCTTGCCGTTCACGGCCATCACGACTTCGAAATTGTTGCGCAGCAGCCGCCGGGACAGCATGTCGCGATTCATCTCGTTATCTTCGACCAGCAGGATTTTCGGCATAGCGGATTTCCATTGACTCGATTGATTACGCCGGCTGCTTTTCGGCCGGTTGCCGTGCGAGCGCGGCGAGGGCCGAGCCGAGCGACGACAGCGGTTGCGCCCCCTTGGTGAGGACCAGGAGCGTTCGCTCGTTGATCATCCGGCGCTCGGCCTCGGTCAAGTCCTTGGCGGTCAGCACCACGATCGGCACCCGCGACAGCCCGGGATCGTCCTTGACCTTGTCGAGGAAGGCAAAGCCGTCCATGACCGGCATCATCAGGTCGAGCAGCACCAGAGCGGGCTTGGGATTGGTCTTCATCCAGTCCAGCGCGACCTGGCCGTTTTCCGCTTCCACGGTTTTCAATCCGGCCTTCTCCACGGTCGAGCGAACCACCGCGCGCACATCGGCGGAATCGTCCACGACCAGCACCACGGCCTCGCGGCCCGAGCTTGCGAAGCGCCGCAAGAGCTCGATCAGCCGGTTACGATCGACCGGCTTCGTCATGTATTCGGACGCGCCGAGCGAGTAACCGGTCGTGCGCTCGTCGACGATGGTCAGCATGATCACCGGGATCGACGCCAGCGCCGGATCGGACTTGAGCTTGCCGAGAACGCCCCAGCCGTCCAGCTTCGGCATCATCACATCGAGCGTGATCACGTCCGGACGTTCGGTCCGCGCCAGTTCGAGGGCCTGCGTGCCATCATAGGCGTGCAGCAGCCGATAGCCCTCCTTGGCGATCGTGGTGCGCAAGACGTCATGCACTGTCGGATCGTCATCGACGATCAGCACGGTCTTGCCGGCGTGATCGCCCGTCACCACGGCCGCGCCGGTCTCGGGGCGCTGCACCACCGCATCCTTGCCGCCATCCGGCAGCGTGATGGTGAAGGTCGAGCCCTTGCCGGGCTCGCTGGTGACGGTGATGTCGCCGCCAAGCATGGTGCAGAAATGCTTGGTGATGGTGAGCCCAAGGCCGGTGCCGCCGTAATTGCGCGTGGTCGATGAATCGGCCTGGGTGAAGGCCTGGAACAGCCGGCCCATCTGCTCCTCGGTCATGCCGATGCCGGAATCGGAGACCGCAAAGGTGTAGACGTTGCGGCCCTGATCCGAGGTATCCTTGCGGACCGTGAGCTTGACCAGCCCGTTCTTGGTGAATTTCGCCGCGTTGCTGAGAAGGTTGATCAGGCCCTGCTTCAGCTTCACGAGATCGGACCGCATCGACCCGATATCGGACGGCGCGTCGATCTCCAGCTTGTTGCCGTTCTTGTCGATCAGCGGCGTGACGAGAACGCGCACTTCGGCAAGCAGGCGATTGAGATCGACATCCTCGAGATGCACATCCATCCGCCCGGCCTCGATCTTGGAAAGATCGAGAATGTCGTTGATCAGCCCGAGCAGATGCTTGCCCGCGGTCTCGATCTTGATGAGGTCTCCCTCGCTCGCCGTATCCCCGCGATCCTGCGCATCCTCGCGGAGGATTTCGCTGTAGCCGATGATGGCGTTGAGCGGCGTGCGCAGCTCGTGGCTCATATTGGCGAGGAACGCCGACTTGGTGCGCGACGCCGCCTCGGCCTGATGGCGCGCGGACTCGGCCTCCTCGCGCGCGTGGCGGATGTCGCGCGCATTCTCGCGAAACACCACGAGCGCGCGGCTCATGTCGCCGAGCTCGTCGGTATCGGCCGGCGGCAATGTGACATTGAGCTGCCCGCTGGCGACAGCGAGCATGGCATTCGTCACCTGTCGCAACCTCGCGATGACGTGGCGCTGCACGAAGAACCAGACGACGAAGACCGCGACCACGAGACTGAGCAGCGAAATTCCGATCAGCCAGAACCGGGTATTGCCCAGCGCCTGCTTGGTCGCCTTGGTGGTCTCCGCCGCCGTATCCTCGACATTGTCCACCAGCGCCTCGACGAGCTTCTGCATGTCTCCGGCGAGTGTCTCGAGGCTGGTCTGCAGCCCCTCCGCCGCGGCGGTCGATGCAAGCTCGGATCGGCGGAGGGCGAAAACGCCGCCCGCGCCACCGCCCAGCGCGAGCACGGACCGCGCGACCTTGTCGATCGCAACGGCTTCGTTGTGGTCGAATTCCGGATCCTTCAGGATGAACTCGAGACCGCCTTCAAAGCGTTGCCTGATATCATCGAAGGCCTTCTGCCCGGTGTCGATCGCCTTCGGCTCCGTTGCGGTCGCCGACCGGTACAAAATACCGACCGACCGGTAGGTGTCGCCGCGCAATCCATTGATGACGAGCTGCACCTTGTCAGCCTGCCGCGGCAGCAGCAGGAGGCGCTCGGCGAGTTCGCCGCTGTCGCGGCTCAGCCTGCCGATGGCACGGTCGAGCGCGGACGCGACCGCGATCCGCTCACGGACCGTGCTGTCCAGTTGTCCGATCTGCCTGTCGACCTGCGCGATCAGCTGCTGCAGTTTTTCGATGGTCTCGGTGTCGTTGGTCGCATCGCGCAGCCGCGACAAGGCGGCCCAGAGCTGGCCGATGCGCTCGGTCGCATCGTTCATGCGCCCGAAACGCTGCACCTCGGTCGTGGACCCCGCGAGCTGGGCACCGGCCGCTGCGATGGCGCGCGCATTGGATTCGACCGCAAGTCCGAATTTAACCTCCGGCAGGCTCACTTCGGTAAGCTGTCCCATCGCCGATTCGATGCGGCTGAACTGCAATACGGCAACGAGCGCCGCGATTGCGGTGAGGGCCGCGATCACGATGAAGGCGAGAAACAGTTTGGCGGCAATTGTGCGCCGCCACGAACGCCGGACATCCCCCGTGATCGGTTGATCCAAACTCGCCATTCCAGGAGTCCCCTCCGCCGCGACGCGCCGTTCCGCTCATAGCGGATTGCCCACGGCCTGTCTAAATAGCAGTCAACTGGAGATCAAAATCATGAACGAAGATGCCCTCAATACGTCGATTCGCAAATTCCTCAAGGAAGTGGGCGTGACGTCGCAGCGCGAGATCGAAAAGGCGGTGCGCGCGGCCGCCGCCAACGGCACGCTGAAGGGCAACACCCCGCTGCCCGCGCGCATGGTCCTGACCATCGAGTCGCTCGGTCTGACCCACGAGATCGACGGCGCCATCAAGGTCGAGTAGGCGCGTCCGCCACGCTGCGCTCGCCGAGCCTTAACCGGCCGCTAACGCTAACAAGGCGTGAGGATTCCACACCGGCGCTTGCCACGAGCGTCTTCGGTCGAGGTGGAATTGCATCACCCTTTTTGTCATGCCCCGCTTTCGCGGGCGATGACAGTTGGAGGGCAGACTACGACGCCTCGGCCTTAGCGTTGCGGCGGCCGAACGCCGCCTCCATTTCCCGGCGCACACGCACGGCGAGATCGCTCGCATCGGTCTCGACATCGCTCCAGCGCAGCGTTGCGCCTTCCGCGATATCGCGCTTGAGCCTGACCTGATGCGCAAGCCCGAGCGGCAGATAGCCCGCGTCGAGCGAATCCTGTGCGGGCGCCTGTTTGCCCCAGACGCAGAAGCCGCCCTCACCGTCGAGCATCTCGCCGGCCTTCAGATCGCGCTTGGCGGTCGCAACCACATCGGAGTGAAATCCGATCGGCGTGCCGGTCGGCTCGTTGCGCAAGGCGACCGAGGCGACCGAAATCCCAAGCTCGAGGCCGATCATGTGGGTCGGCCGATAGAGCGCGGCGTAGCGCCCGCTCGTGTCCGGCATCAAATGATATTCGCGAAAGCAGCGCCGCGCATATTCGCTTTCGCCCTCGAACACCACGAAGGTGCCCATCGCCAGGTGATGCGGGATGTCGCGCTCCTGCCGATCGACCGACGACACGACTTCGGTGACGCCGGCCTTTTCCAGCGCACCACCTTCGGCTCTCGGCTTGCACACGTCAGCGAGTTCGAAACGGCTCGCCGGCGGAAAGCCAAGCCCGTTCGTTTGCGGGACGAGGCCGGTGGCGTTACACACCGCCGTCATCTCGATGCCGGACTTGGTGCCGTCGATGAAGGAATTGAACATTTTCGGATTGATCGACTGGCGATCGTCGATCCGCAGATACTTGTCGAGGATCTCCCACACGGTCTCCGGATTGGACCGGTGATAGGTCGGGTGATAGCGCGTTCCCTTGCCTGCGCTGATGACCTTGAAGCCGCAGGCGCGCGCCCAATCGACCTGCTCGCAGATCAGCGCCGGCTGATCGCCCCAGGCGAGGCTGTAGACGACACCGGCCGCCCGCGCCTTGCGCGCGAGCAAGGGCCCTGCGAGCGCATCGGCTTCGACATTGACCATCACGATATGCTTGCCGTGATCGATGGCCGAGAGCGCAAACCCGATCCCGGTCCTGGGGTCGCCCGTCGCCTCGACGATGACGTCGATTTCCGGGCACGCCATCAGCGAGGCCGCGTCGTCGGTGATGAAGGTGGCGCGCGTCTTCAATGCATCGCCGAGCGAGCGCGCGGCATATTGCGCAGCGTCCCAGCCGGCCGAGCCGAGCTGGCTCCTGGCACGGTCGACGTCGAGATCCGCAAGACCCACAAGATGCATGCCGGTCGTCCGGCGCACCTGGGTGAGAAACATCGTTCCGAATTTGCCTGCGCCGATCAGGCCGATGCGGACCGGACGGCCGGCGGCTTCACGCTCGGCGAGCTTGGCATAGAGATTCACAGAGGCTCCTCCCGGCAACATTCTGCGCTTGTCAGCCGCGCATTCCTTTTTCGCCTGAAGGATAGCCGGAACGCACGCGGCAATGGCGGGAAAATTACTGGCAGGCCGCCTTCACGACAAAAGTCTCAGTGCGGCACTCGCTCTCGTCGCGCTGCAGCAGCGCCCGCGCCGAGCATTTGCGCGTCGTCGTGATATCGGCGCTCTTGCCGATGGCAAATCCCTTGCCCTTGCACATGAGTTCCGCGGCCGCCTGGCAATCCGGCGAACCGTTCGGCGCCGGCTCACAGACCTGTCGGCCCTCGACGATCCGCGTATTGGCGAGGTTCTTGAACGCCTCGGCCGCTTCCTTCTGGCGCGCCGCGGCTTCCTTTGCCGCCTGTTCGGAACGCTCGTTGAACTCGCGCCAGCGCGCGTTGTTTTCCTCGACGCTGGCCTTCAGCTTGGCGTTGTTCTCGTCGACGGTGGCTTTCAGCTTGGCGTTGGTCTCGTCGGCGCTGGCTTTCAGCTTGGCGTTGGTTTCTTCGACGCTGCGCCGCCATTTGGCGTTCGCCTCCTCGACCTTCGCCTTCATCTCGCGCCCCCAGCGATCGAGCGCATCGAGAAAGCCTTCCGGCTTGCGCGGGGACGGAGGCGCAACCACGGCAGGAAGCTCCTGCGGCTGAGTTTGGGGTGGCGTCTGGGGATCCGCTTGCGGCACGGCAGGCGCCACGGGTGCAACGCCGAATGGCTGCGGCTGTGTTTGCGGCGGGGGAGTCTGCCCGAAACCCGGCTGCGCAAGAAGCGCGATGGCACAGGCGACCACCCACCCCCGACACAGGGTTGGGATCATCGATCGTCCTGCCGTTCCCGGTCTGGCCATCTGCCGATCCAAGCCTTGGTCTCGGATGCAGGTGCGACGAAGGATAGCACACCCGCTCAGCGTCGCCGAGAGAGCTTTTCCAATGCGCGAATGGCGAAAATGAGGATTTGCCCGGCGCTCAGATGACATAGAGGGCAGCCACGATGCCGACCACGATCAACACCGCCGCAAGCGTCGCCCACAACCCGAGCCGCTCCTCGATGATCGACCGGGCGCGGTCGCCGTAGCGGTGCAGAAGGAAGGCGAGGACGAAGAAGCGGGCGCCTCGGGTGATGATCGAGAACAGGATGAAGAGGAAGATGTTGTAGCCGGCAAAGCCCGAGGTGATGGTCACGAGCTTGTAGGGGATCGGCGTCAGGCCCTTCAGCAGGATGATCAGCGCGCCCCATTTGGCGTAATATTCCTTGAACGCGTCGGCCTCGGCGCCAAGGCCGTAGGCCGAGATCACCCATTGCCCGACCGAGTCGTACAAGAGCGCGCCGATCACATAGCCGAGGATACCGCCGGCGACCGACGTCCAGGTGCACAGAAAGGCGTAGGAATAGGCCTTGTCCGGCCGCGCCAGCGACATCGGTATCAGCATGGCGTCCGGCGGGATCGGGAAGAACGAGCTCTCGGCGAAGGAGATCGTTCCCATGATCCATTTCGCGGCCGGGCGATAGGCTGCCGCGACGCACCAGTCATACATCCGGCGAAGCATGCTCGTCCTGTCGTTGAAATCCCGCGGTCGGTGCGGGGCGAAGGGACCGGATCAATAACCGGATCGGCGCGGCTTGGGAATGCGGCGGGTTTCCAGCGCCACGACTTTTCGCCGCGCCGCGGGCAGGGCCGGGGGCGCGGGGTCGAGGGGCGTCGTCTCCTTCGGAAGCTTTTCGGCGAGCCCGAACAGGCGTTCGCGCCGGTCCATTTCGGCCCACACGTCCTTCGGGCGGATGCCGGCCTCGGTCCACAACACCACGAGGTGGTAGAGAAGATCCGCGCTCTCGCGCACCGCGGCGTCGCGATCGCCGCGCATCACGTCGACCACCACCTCGACAGCCTCCTCGGCCATCTTCTTGGCGATCTTGCCGCGCCCCGAACGCATGAGCCGGGCGGTCCGCGATGACCGCGGATCGCCGTTCTGCAGCGCCAGCACCGATCGGTAAAGCCGCTCAAGCGAATCGCTCATGCTTTGGACAATACGTTCAAATCCATTCAATCTTCGTTAACGATTTGTGATCGGCAGCAGCATCAGGGTTCAGCGAGCGGGGTACGCGGACGAAAAAAAGCCCGGCGCAGTGATACGCCGGGCCCTGGCAGTCTGAACGTCCGGCTTTGACCCGCCGGTTTACCAGTCGCGCCGCGAGCGTTCGCCCTCGGCGTAATTCCTTCAAGCTCACCAGTGACGGTGATGATGGTGGCCGCCGTAATAGGCGCCGTGACCATATGGCGCGTAATAGGCGCGCTCTTGCGCCTTGCGATATTCGCGCGCCGCGGCATAGGCCGCGATGCCCGCGGCGATCGTGCCGATCACCGCCGCTGCCGCCGCCGCATCGCCGCGTGAGCCACCATGATAATGGCGCTTGCCGGCGCTGAATTCGGTCGGGCTTGCTGCACTCGCCTGCTTGTGGCTTTGCGCGCCCGCCGCATAAGCCGGCACGGCACCGGCGGTCGAGAGCGCAAGCGCCGCAGCGGTTACGGCAGCGATTGCTTTGGTGCGCATCGTGGTCATGGCGGTATCCCCGTTGGTGTGGCCCTAACCGAAACAACAGGGAAATGGCGACGCCGTTGCGGCAATGTGAGAGAACGGCGAATTATGTTTTCGTAATCGCGCCGTTAGCATTCTGTAATGTCGCTGAACGAGCGTGCAGATTCATTCATCGGCAGCAAGCAGGCTCGCATTGCCGCCCGACGCTGCGGTGTTGATCGCAATCACCTGCTCGGTCGCAAAACGCCGCAGATAATTCGGACCGCCTGCTTTCGGTCCGGTGCCGGACAATCGCGTGCCACCGAAGGGCTGGGTGCCGACCACCGCGCCGATCATGTTGCGGTTCACATAGACATTGCCGTTCGCGAGCCGGTTGGCGATCTCGCCAACGCGCGCATCGATGCGCGAATGAATGCCGAGCGTCAGTCCGGTGCCGTTGCTTTCGATCTCGTCGAGCAGCTTGGGCAGATCGTGCGCGTTGAAACGAACGACATGCAGGATCGGACCGAACACCTCCTCCTGCAAATCCGACGCGCGCGGCAATTCAATGATGGTCGGCGGCACGAACAACCCACGTTGCGGCAGCGCGTGATCGCGGTCCCAGCGATAGCGAATCCGCGCCGCATGCTTTGCAATCCAGCCGTCCAGCCGCTCCTTCGACTCGGCGTCGATCACCGGACCGACATGCGTTGCCGGATCGCGCGGATCGCCGAGCGTCAGCGTCGCCGCGGCGCCCCCGATCATCTTGAAGACGGGGTCCGCGACCTCCTCCTGCACGCACAGGAGCCGCAGCGCCGAGCAACGCTGGCCGGCCGACCGGAACACCGAACTCACCACGTCGTCGGTAACCTGCTCGGGTAACGCCGTCGCATCCACGACCATCGCATTGATGCCGCCGGTCTCGGCGATGAACGGCACGATCGGACCGTCCTTCGCGGCCAGCGTCCGGTTGATGATCCGCCCGACCTCGGTACTGCCGGTGAAGGCAATACCCGCGACCCGCTTGTCGCCGGTCAGCACAGCGCCGATCTTTCCGTCGCCCAGCACGAGATGCAGCGCGTGATGCGGAATGCCGGCCTCGTGCAGCAATCGCACCGCCTGACAGGCGATCAGCGGCGTCTGCTCGGCGGGCTTTGCCACCACCGCATTCCCCGCAACGAGCGCAGCGGTCACCTGTCCGAGAAAGATCGCGAGCGGGAAATTCCAGGGCGCGATGCAGACGAACACGCCACGGCCGCGATAGCGCAATTCGTTGGACTCGCCGGTCGGCCCCGGCATCATCTGCGGCACAAGAGTCTTGCGCGCCTGCGCCGCGTAATAGCGGCAATAGTCGATCGCCTCCCGCCACTCGGCGACGCAATCGTCCAGGGTCTTGCCGCCCTCCTCCTGCAACAGCGCGATGAAGACGCCGCGCCGTGATTCAAGAAGATCGCCGGCCCGGTCGAGAATCCGCGCCCGTTCTTCGACCGGCACGGCCGACCATTGCGCAAAGCCTTGCTGCGCAGCGGCCATCGCCTCGGCCACGACGGCTTCATCGGCTTCGGCGACATCGCCGATCCGCTCGCCCGTCGCTGGAGACAGCACCGGACGCTTGCTCCCTCCCCGCTCCTTGCCGCCGATGATGGATTGCGCCGCGCGAACCGGTTTCGCCTCCGCGATCTCCGACAAGAGGTCGCGCAGCGCAGCGCTGTCGCCGAATTCGACGCCGGGCGAATTCCTGCGCTCGGGCGCATAGAGATCGCGCGGCAGCGGGATCTTCGAATGGCGCGCATGCGCCACCGTGGCGATCCACTGGCGCGGCCGCATCAGGATGGTTTCGATCGGGATGTCGGGATTGGCGGAGACCGAAACGAAGGAGGTGTTGGCGCCGTTCTCCAGGAGCCGCCGCACGAGGTAAGCGAGGAGATCGCGGTGGCCGCCGACAGGCGCATAGACCCGGCACGCGACGTCCGGATCATCGGCGCGCAGGGCGTCGTAGAGTTCGAGGCCCATGCCGTGCAGGCGCTGGAATTCGTAATCGGCGACGCCGCCGGCCTGCTCGATGACGCTTGCCACCGTCAGCGCGTTATGCGTGGCGAATTGCGGATAGAGATGCGGCCGCGCCTTCAAAAGAAGCGACACGCAATCCATGTAGCAAAGATCGGTCATCGCCTTGCGGGTGAAGACCGGATAATCGGCAAGACCGCGCTCCTGCGCGCGCTTGACCTCGGTGTCCCAATAGGCGCCCTTGACGAGCCGCACCATGAGGCGCCGCGACAGCGCCTGCGCCATCTCGCTCAGCCATGCGATCACCGCACCCGCGCGCTTTTGATATGCCTGCACCGCGAGGCCGAAGCCGTCCCACCCGGCGAGAGAAGGATCGCGCAGGACATCTCGGACGAGAAGGAGCGACAATTCCAGCCGGTCGGCTTCCTCGGCATCGACCGTCAGCGGCAACTCGTAGCGTTTTGCCATGCGCGCGAGGTCGAGCAGCCGGGGACCGAGTTCGCGCAACACCCTGTCCTGCGAGACAGCCTCATAGCGCGGATGCAGGGCCGACAGCTTCACCGAGATGCCGGGCCGCTCGTACAGGCTGGTGGCGTTCGAGGACTTGCCGATCGCCTCGATCGCATTCGAATATGACCTGAAATAGCGCTCGGCGTCCTGCGCGGTGCGGGCGCCCTCCCCGAGCATGTCGAAGGAATATCGGCTTTCCGGATCGGACGCCGCGCGGTCCAGCGCCTCCTCGATCGTCTGTCCATGGACGAAATGCGAGCCGAGCAGCCGCATCGCCTGCCGGGTGGCAAGCCGCAGCGCCGGCTGTCCGAGACGGCGCGCGAGGCTTTCCAGGATGTTCTCCGGCGTCTGGCCGGGCGCGATCAGCCGCGCCGAGACGCCGAGGGTCCAGGCCGAAGCGGAGACCAGCAGCGTGTCGCCCCGGTGGTCCGGATGCGACCAGTCGCGCCCGGCGAGCTTGTCCTCGATCAGGCGGTCCGTGGTCTCGGAATCGGGCACCCGGAGCAGCGCCTCGGCGAGCACCATCAGGGCGAGCCCCTCCTGGGTCGACAATGAATAGGCGTGCAGGAAATCCTCGATCCCGCCGAGCCCTCCGGCATGGGAGCGGATCGCCTCGATCAGCCGGGTCGCGAGGGAGTCGACGCGACGCTCCGCTTCCACAGCCGGCTGGTGCGACAGGAAGCGGCGCGCGAAATCCTCATCCGGCGGGGCATAGGGCGCGCGAAACAGCGGCAGTGGCCGTGCGTCCGTCTCGTTCCCCGTTTGGCCCGCCATGGTCCCGATCCTCCGTCTCCGTCGGTCATGTAGGCGCTCTTGGCGCAGGCACAGCATCGGCATTTGCAGGCTGCCTGCCAATTCGGCACGATATGCCAAGCTGCTGTGCAGGGAGGTTCTGTGGCACCATCCTGCCTTGCTCTTTCGCGCGGCATATTCTTTGCTGTTGTGCAAGGCGACAGACTGTGCAGGACGACAGCTGTGCAGGACGACAGCGGGGCGAACACCACACGCCGAGGGCGTCCCCAGAGGCGAATAACACCCGTCGGCGACGACCGGCCGGGTGAAGACGGGAAAGGATTGAAGGATGAGTAAAGTTGGATGTGTGATCCGGCGGACCGGAGTGCTTGCGGCCGTCGTGACAGCCTTGGCCTGCGGGACAGCTGCCGCCCAGACGCCAGTGAAATTCACGCTGGACTGGAAGTTCGAGGGCCCGGCGGCGCCGTTCCTCGTGGCAGCCGACAAGGGTTACTACAAGGCCGAGGGCCTGGACGTCACGATCGATACCGCCGGCGGGTCGCTCGAGCCGCTGAACCGCATCGCGTCCGGCACCTACGACATCGGCTTCGGCGACATCAATTCGCTGATCAAATTCCGCGACGCCAATCCGAATGTGCCGATCAAGGCCATCTTCATGGTCTATAACAAGCCGGCTTTCTCGATCGTCGGGCGCAAGAGCCGCGGCGTCACCAAGCCGAAGGACCTCGAAGGCAAGAAGCTCGGCGCCCCGGCGCCGGACGGCGCCTATGCGCAGTGGAAGATCTTCACCCAGGCCAATGGCATCGATCCGTCCAAGGTCACGATCGAGAATGTCGGCTTCCCGGTGCGTGAGCCGATGCTGGCCGCGGGCCAGGTCGACGCGATCACCGGCTTCTCGTTCTCGTCCTACATCAACCTGAAGGATCGCGGCGTTCCCGCCGACGACATTTCGGTGCTGCTCATGGCCGATCACGGCGTCAATCTCTACGGCAACGCGATCATCGTGAATCCGAAATTCGCCGCCGAGAAGCCCGAGGTCGTCAAGAAATTCCTGAATGCCTTCCTGAAGGGCCTGAAGGATACCGTGAAGTCGCCGGACACGGCGGTCGACTCGGTCATCAAGCGCAATGACGTTGCCAAGAAGCCGGTCGAGCTCGAGCGTCTGCAGATGGCGCTGAAGGACAATATCGTGACGCCGGAAGTGAAGGCCAACGGCTTCGGAGCCGTCGATATGGGTCGGCTCGACAAGTCGATCGACCAGATCGCCATCACCTACGACTTCAAGAACGGCAAGCCGAAGGGTGAGACGATCTTCGACGCATCGTTCCTGCCGCCGGCCGCGGATCGCAAGCTGTGACGCTTAGCCTTTAGGCTTGGGGGAGCCCGAAGGGAGCGCGAATGGAGCCCGGCTTCGTATCACTCGTTGGCGTCAGCCATCGCTATGGCGGTATTGCCGCCGGGCCTGAAGGCGTGCTCGCGGTTCAGGATCTCACCATCAACATCAACCGCGGCGAATTCGCCGCGGTTGTCGGCCCTTCCGGTTGCGGCAAGTCCACGCTGATGAAGCTTGCGACCGGCCTGCAATTTCCGTTCGCCGGCCAGGTCCGCGTCGCCGGCGCGGAGGTCACGCAGCCGGTCAAGATCGCCGGCATGGCGTTTCAGGCGCCGACGCTCCTGCCCTGGCGCACGACTCTCGACAATCTGCTGCTGCCGCTCGAAATCGTGCAGCCGCATCGCAGCGAAATCCGACGCAACAAGGCGCAGTATGTCGAACGCGCCGAAAAGCTGCTCGAATCGGTCGGCCTCGGCGGCTTCGGCAGCAAGTTTCCCTGGCAATTGTCCGGCGGCATGCAACAGCGCACCTCGCTCTGCCGCGCGCTGATCCATGAGCCGCAATTGCTGATGCTGGACGAGCCGTTCGGCGCGCTCGATGCCTTCACGCGCGAGGAATTGTGGTGCGTGATCCGCGACCTGCATGCGTCGCGCGGCATCACCGTGATCCTTGTCACCCACGATCTGCGGGAAGCCGTCTTTCTCGCCGACCGCATCTTCGTGATGTCGCAGCGGCCGGGCCGCATCGTCGTCGAGCGCAAGGTCGAATTCCCGCGTCCGCGCGATCTCGAGATCACCTACACCAAGGAATTCGCCGACATCGTGCACGAATTGCGCGGTCACATTCACCAGGCACGCCAATGAACGGTTCGAAAGCATTCGTCCGCATGGCGCCTTGGGTTTTCACCATCGCGCTGTTCGTGCTCTGGGAACTCCTCTGCGTCGTATTCAAGATTCCGGAATTCTTCCTGCCGCCGCCGAGTGCGGTGTTCAAGGCAACCTACGATTACTGGCCGGCGATCGTGCGCAATTCCTGGATCACGCTCGAATCCACCATGCTCGGCTTCCTGCTGGCGATCGGCTTCGGGCTCGCGCTCGGCCTCGTGATCGGGTGGTCGCGGACCATTTATGCCGGCATCTATCCATTGATGATCGGCTTCAACGCGATTCCCAAAGTCGCCGTCGTGCCGATCCTCGTCCTGTGGTTCGGCATCGGCTTCATCCCGGCGGTGCTGACGGCGTTCCTGATCTCGTTCTTTCCGATCGTCGTGAATGTCGCGACCGGACTTGCCACCATCGAGCCCGAGCTTGAAGACGTGCTGAAAGCACTCGGCGCCTCCAAGCTCGACATCATGCGCAAGGTCGGCATCCCGCGTTCGCTGCCGTATTTCTTCGGCTCGCTGAAGGTTGCGATTACGCTCGCCTTCGTCGGCACGGTGGTTTCCGAAAGCGTCGCCTCCAATAACGGCATCGGCAACCTGATGCTGCAGGCGCAGGCGCAGTTCAACGTGCCGCTGATCTTCGCCGGTTTGCTGGCGCTCGCCGTGCTCGGCATCGTGATGTACTGGGTGATGGCGGTGCTGGAGCAGCGGATGACCGGCTGGGCGCAACGGTCAGGATTCGCGCAGAACTAAAGAGCGGCCCGCCACTCGCGCGATTTCGGTTGCGGCGGATTGCCCCTTTGTTGTCATGCCCCGCGAAAGCAGGACATCCAGTAAACTCTTGATGTGTTGACTGGATCGCCCGCTTTCGCGGGCGATGACAAGCGACCGAACGCGCTTCAGACGCCGGCGACGACAGCCGCCGTGTCGAGGCGCGATGGCGCGCATTCCTGCGGGCCGACGATATCGAAGATCGCGTCGCCGAGCTTTTCCAGGAGCGGCCGGTTCGCGCTCTCGCTCAGATAGATGCCGCAATAGAGCGGAGCGATCGGTGGCAACGGCGCATCTTCCCAGGCCGCCAGGCCGTGACCATCGACCCGCCGATGCGAGACGGCGGCAACGCCCATGCCGAATCGCACCGCTTCCACGATGCTCGCCTTGCTCTGACCGATGAACACCACTTCGTAATCGCGCTGAGCGCGGCTGAGTGCGGAGACGGCGGCCCGATGCACAGGCCATCCTTCGGACGAGGTCACCAGCGGCACAGGCATATCAGGGCCGAGCGTGAACGAGGGACTGCGCATCCAGACCATCGGCTCCGACCATTGATGACGGGCGTCGAGGTCGGTGCCGGTTTCAGATACGCCGATCAGAAGATTGAGGTCGCCCTGACGCAAGTCCCGCAACATCGCCTCGAAGTGATCGCTGCGCAGCGAAATCTGCAGGTTCGGAAAATCCGTGCGCAACATCGCCAAAAGCTGCGGCAGCCGCGGGGTCAGATAGTCACCGGGAATGCCGATGCGCAGGCGTTGCGAGCCGAGGCGCGGCGCGGACAGATCGACGATCTGATCGTTGATGCTCAGCATGCGCCGCGCATAGCTGACGACAACGTCGCCGGCATTGGTCAGGATCACGCCCGGCGCGCTCTTGTCGAAGATTTCGCAGTCGAGCAGCGTCTGCAGCCGTTTGATCTGTGCACTGACCGCCGGCTGGGTCACACCCAGCAAATGCGCCGCTTTGGTGAACGAACGCAGGTCCACCACGGTGATCAGGGTGCGCAACAGCTCGGTCGGGATGTTGATCATTCGCCGGGTCTGGAAGATTGCTATTGTTCGATCCCTTGTAATCTTTATTTGTGCAACCGGCCGCTGCCTCCGGTTTCCCGTCGATCACATGTAGTTTAACACGGTTCAAAAATGCACAAATCGGAATGTAGCGAATGGGCTGCGGTATGAAGGTAATGGTGCGATTCTTCTTCCCAGCGTCCGAACGGCTTAAGCCTGCGCAATGAATCTGCTGAAGCTCTATGGTCGTGTGCTGGCGCTGCTCGGTCCTGAAGCCGGGCTCGGCTGGTTTTTGGCGGTCGCGAACCTTGCGCTTTCGGCGGCGATGTTCGCCGAGCCGGTGCTGTTCGGCCGCATCATCGATGCGCTGGCCGGCTCCCAGAAAGCGGATGCGACGCCCTTGACCTTCGAAAGGCTGTTGCCTTTGCTCGGGGCCTGGGCGGGCTTTGGCCTGTTCACCATCCTTTGCGGCGTATTCATTGCACTGCACGCGGACCGGCTGTCGCATCGCCGGCGCCAGGCGGTGCTGACCGACTATTTCGAGCATGTGCTGCAATTGCCGCTCGCCTATCACGGCGGCTCGCATTCCGGCCGCCTGATGAAGGTGATGCTGACCGGCACCGATTCCCTTTGGGGCCTGTGGCTGTCGTTCTTTCGCGAGAATCTCGCGGCGCTGGTCTCGCTGATCATCCTGCTGCCGCTGTCGCTTTATCTGAACTGGCGACTCGCTTTGCTGCTGATTGTGCTGTGCACGCTGTTCGTCGTCCTGACGACATTCGTGCTGCGCAAGACCGGCGAGATGCAGGCCTCGGTCGAGAAATATTATTCCGACCTCGCCGAACGCGCCTCGGACGCGCTCGGCAACGTCGCGCTGGTGCAGAGCTTTGCGCGCATCGAAGCCGAGGTGATGGGCCTGCGGATGGTCGTCGAGCGGCTGCTCGGCGCGCAGATGCCGGTGCTGTCCTGGTGGGCGGTGATGACGGTGCTGACGCGCGCTTCGACCACGATCACGTTGCTCGCGATCTTCGTGCTCGGCACCTGGCTGTTCTTCCAGGGCCTGACCACGATCGGCGAGATCGTGATGTTCATGAGCTTCGCCACCATGCTGGTCGGCCGGCTCGAACAGGTCGCGGGCTTCATCAATAGCGTGTTCATGGTCGCGCCACGCCTGCAGGAATTTTTCGACGTGCTCGACACCGTTCCGGCGGTTCGCGACGCGCCGCATGCGATCGATCCGGGGCGTCTGACGGGACGCGTGAACTTCGAGGATGTGTCATTCTCCTATGACGGCAAGCGCGCCGCGATTGCCGACCTGTCCTTCACCGCGCAACCCGGCGAGGTGATCGCACTGGTCGGTCCGACCGGCGCCGGCAAGACCACGGCGCTTGCGCTGCTGCATCGCGTGTTCGACCCGCAATCGGGCCGCATCACCATCGACGACATCGACCTGCGCGACATGAAGCTCGCGGCCCTGCGCCGCAATATCGGCGTCGTGTTCCAGGAAGTGCTGCTGTTCAATCGTTCGGTGCGCGAGAATCTCACCGCGGGCAAGCCGGACGCCACCGACGAGGAGATGATCGACGCGCTCAAGCGTGCGCAGGCCTACGATTTCGTCGAGCGCAATCCGGACAAGCTAAATGCGATCGTCGGCGAGCGCGGGCGCTTTCTGTCCGGTGGCGAGCGCCAGCGCTTGTCGATCGCCCGCGCGCTCCTGAAGAATCCGCCGATCCTGATCCTCGACGAAGCAACCTCGGCACTGGATGCGGCGACGGAGATCAAGGTTCAGGCCGCGCTCGACGAAGTGATGAAGGACCGCACCACCTTCGTGATCGCGCACCGGCTCGCCACGATCCGCAACGCCACCCGCATCCTCGTGTTCAAGGACGGTCGCGTGATCGAAACCGGCAGCTTCGATCAACTGGTCGCGCAGGGCGGCGCCTTCGCCGAGCTGGCGCGCTCGCAGTTCCTGGTGGCGCCGGAGAAGAAGGCGGACGACGCGGCGGAGTAATCCGGCGTTCGCGTCCCGGACGCAGCGCGGCACGCAGCGTAGCGAAATGCCGCGCTGCTGAGCCGGGACCCACATGGTTGGCGACACAACGATATCGTCAATGGGTCCCGGTTCTGCGGCGCATCGTTACACGCTGCGCCGCGCCCGGGACACGAGACATTACTTGATCCGTTCGAGGATGCTGACGTAGTTCGCCACCGCGGCGCCGCCCATGTTGAAGATGCCGCCGAGTTCGGCGCCCTTCACCTGGATGTCGCCGGCGGTTCCGAGAAGCTGCATCGCCGTCAGCGCATGCATCGAAACGCCGGTCGCGCCGATCGGGTGGCCCTTGGCTTTCAGGCCGCCGGACGGATTGACCGGGAGCGGGCCGTCCTTCTGTGTCATGCCCTCTGCGATCGCGCGCGCACCCTGCCCTTCCGGAACGAGTCCCATCGCCTCGTATTCGATCAGCTCGGCGATGGTGAAACAGTCATGCGTCTCGACCAAGGAGAGGTCGGCAAGCGCGATGCCGGCCTGCGCCAGCGCCTGTTTCCACGCCAGACTGCAGCCCTCGAATTTGAGGATGTCGCGCTTGGCCATCGGCAGGAAATCCTGCACATGCTGCGCCGCGCGGAAGGCGACGGCCTTGTTGAGGCGAAGCGCGGTCTCGACATCGGCCAGCACGATCGCCGCGGCGCCATCCGAGACGAGCGAACAATCCGTTCGCTTCAACGGGCCGGCGACGAACGGATTCTTGTCGCTCTCGGTGCGGCAGAAATCATAGCCGAGATCCTTGCGCAGCTGCGCGTAAGGATTGCCGACGCCGTTCTTGTGATTCTTCGCTGCGATCATCGCGAGCGCATCCGACTGGTCGCCGTATTTCTGGAAATACAGCCCCGCGATCTTGCCGAAGATCCCGGCAAAGCCGCCCTCGATATCGGCCTCGTCGCGGACATAGGACGCCTTCAGAAGATTGCGCCCGATCTCCGGGCCCGGCGTGCGCGTCATCTGCTCGACCCCGACCACGAGCACGATCCGGGCCGATCGCGCGGCGATGCTTTTCAGTCCCTGATGGACGGCGGCCGATCCTGTCGCGCAGGCATTCTCCACCCGCGTCGCCGGCTTGAAGCGAAGATCCGGCGAGGCCTGCAGCACCAGAGACGCGGTGAAATCCTGCGCCGAGAATCCCGCGTTGAAATGACCGAGCACGATCTCGTCGACATCGCCGGGGGCAATGCCGGCATCCTTGAGCGCGTCGGTTGCGACCCGCACGATCAGGCTTTCGACGGTTTCCGCGTCCAGCTTGCCAAACGGGCTGTGGGCAAGGCCAACGATACAGGCGGTCATGGGCGATCCTCGCTTCGGTCGGCCGAACTTTGGTCGCTTTCTTGGTCAAAGTGCAAGCACGCGGTAGCTAAAAACCGCACGGTTCCGGGGTCGCCAGCTTTGCGTTCCGGGATGTGTTCAGCGTAAATTGCGGGCCATACCGCGCTTGCGTTTGATCCGATGGGCTGAGACAAGCCGAAACCAGAAACCGGACCGTACTCGTGAATTTTGGACATTCGGGCCTGTTCCGCGCTCCTCTTGCCATCGCCCTTGGCGGCTTCCTTGCCGGCTTCCTCGCGCTGTCACCGGACCGGGCATCGGCGCATTCCATGCTGCTGATCGAAGCCGACACCGGCCGCGTGCTGCATGCCGAGAACGCCACCCATCCGTGGTATCCGGCGTCCGTCACCAAGGTCATGACCGCCTATGTGACGCTCAAGGCGGTGAAGGCCGGCCGGCTTTCGCTCGACACCCTGCTCACGGTTTCGCCGAATGCCGCGGCTCAGGCGCCCACCAAGATGGGCTTCAAGGTCGGCTCGAAGATCACGGTCGACAACGCCCTGAAGACGATCATGGTGAAGTCGGCGAATGACATGTCGGTGGTGCTCGCCGAAGGCGTCTCCGGCTCGATCTCGGCCTTTGCCGAAGAAATGAACCAGGCCGCGGCGCGGCTTGGCATGACGCAAACCACCTACGTCAATCCCAACGGGCTTCCCGCCGACGAACAGATCACCTCGGCACGCGATCAGGCGATCCTCGCCCGCGCCGTCTACAACGAACTGCCGGAATACGAGCATTACTGGAACATCTCGGCGATCAAGTACGGCAAGCGCCTGATGCGCAACTACAACACGCTGCTGGGCCGCTATCCGGGGACCGACGGACTGAAGACGGGCTTCATTTGCGCCTCGGGCTTCAACGTCGTCGTATCGGCGAAGCGCAATGGCAGGAGGTTGATCGCCGTCATGCTCGGCGCGCCGTCCGGCAGCGTTCGCGCGGTGAAAGTTGCGCAAATGCTGGAGCGCGGATTTTCAGCAGGCGGCTTCTCGTGGCTCACGCCGTCAATGGGCACCGTGAACAGCCTGCAGCCGGTCAACGCCGCTCCGCCCAATCTGCGCGACGAGGTTTGCGGCAAGAAGCGCAAGCGGCCGGCCCGCGAATCCGAGGATCTCGAGGACGAGGCCGAAGCATCGCTCCCGCCCGGAATCGATCCGAATTCGCCGCAGGCCATCCTGCTGTCGAGCCTGCGCACCGCGAACTCAAGGCCGTCGGCCTTGCTCGGCGAATACAACCCGCCGACCCCGACCGTCGAAGTCTTCCTCGGCCCGACCAAGGGCTCCGTCCCGGTCGAGGAGCCGCAGGTCGCGAGCCGAAAGTCGAAAAAGAAAAAGAACGTCGCGGCCGCGCCCGCCGCCGAAGCGCCGGCGCTCGCCGGAACGCAATCTCAGCCGGCACCGCAATTGAGGCAGGCCATCTCTGCTCAGCCGGCGAAGCCCGCTCAAGCGGCAGCACCACAGCGCACCGCGAGTCCTTCGCCCGCCACGGCCGCACGCGCCTTCCCGACGCCTGTCGGCGCTCCGGCGCCGGCGCAGCCGGCCAAAAAGAAGCACGCCAAGAAGCAGCAGCCAGACGCCAGCGCTGAAGCGAGCGCCAAGCCGGCTGCCCGGCCCGCGCGGTGACCCTGCCCGACCAGCCCCGACGCCCGCCGCCGCCGATCCCGCTGACGCTGCTGACCGGCTTTCTCGGCGCGGGCAAGACCACGCTGCTGAACCGGCTGCTGCGTGACCCGCAGCTTCGCGACACCGCGGTGCTGATCAACGAATTCGGCGAAATCCCGCTCGATCATCTCCTCGTCGAGAAGATCGACGGCGACATGATGGTGCTGTCCAGCGGCTGTTTGTGCTGCAACCTGCGCGGCGATCTCGTCACCGCGCTGGAGAAGCTCCTTCGCAATCTCGACAACGGCCGCGCCACGTTCTCGCGCGTCATCGTGGAGACCACCGGCCTCGCCGATCCGGCGCCGCTGCTGCAGACCCTGATGCAGCATCCCTATCTGGTGTTGCGCTTCCGGCTCGACGGGGTGGTGACCTTGGTCGATGCGGTGAACGGATCGGACACGCTCGACAATCATTCCGAAGCGGTGAAACAGGCCGCGGTCGCCGACCGCATCGTGCTGACCAAGACCGATCTCCTTGCCACGCCCGAAGGCCGCGACAAAGAGAACGCGCTGCGCTCAAGGCTGCGCAAGCTCAATCCGGGCGCAGCGATTCTCGACGCCGCTGCGGGCGAGGCGACGGTTTCCGCGCTCACCGGCTGTGGCCTCTACGATCCGTCGCGCAAAATTCCGGACGTGTCGCGCTGGCTGGCCGATGAAGCGATTGCCGCCGCTCACGACACCCATGGTCACGATCACGACCATCACCACGATCATCACCACGGTCACCATCATCCGCATCAGGACGTGAACCGGCATGACGACCGGGTGCGCGCCTTCACGCTGTCGACCGATCGCGCGATCCCGGCCGCGATGCTCGATTTGTTCCTGGAACTCCTGCGCTCGACCCATGGCGCGAACCTTCTGCGCATGAAGGCGATCGTGAAGATCGAGGAAACGCCGGACCGTCCGATGGTGCTGCACGGCGTGCAGCATGTGCTCCATCCGGCGAGCCAGCTCGATGCCTGGCCGGATGACGACCAGCGCACCCGCATGGTCTTCATCGTGCGCGACATCGAGCCCCGCGTGATCCGCGAATTGTTCGACGCCTTCCTCGGCTACACGACGCCGGACCGGCCCGACGCGGATGCCCTCGTCGACAACCCGCTGGTGCCGTTCGGCGGCCGCGATCGCTGACGTTGCGACGCAGAGCGGCGGGCCTTTCCGGCGGCCGGGTGTTAACCACCTCTTGAAACCCGCTGGCGACTCTTCAATGGTAGCGTTCTCGCCCTCTGGAGCCGGGCATGGGGTTTTTCAGCCAGCTGAAGGGCGATCTCGTCTTCCTGCGGGGCGTTTTGCGCGCACTGCGGATGACGACGCATATCGCGCGGAATCCGAGCCGCATTTTCCCCAACGTCATCGAGGAACTCGCCGCGCGGCATGGGGACGCACCGGCACTCATCTCGCCGCGCGAGACCTTCAGCTACCGGCAATTGTTCGAGCGATCCAACCGCTATTCCCGCTGGGCGCGCGCCGAGGGCATCGCCAAGGGCGAGACTGTATGTCTCCTGATGCCGAACCGGCCGGAATTCATGGCGATCTGGCTCGGCATCACGCGGGTGGGCGGCGTCACCGCGCTGGTCAACACCAATCTGATCGGCCAGTCGCTGGCCCATTGCATCAACACCGTCGAGCCGAAACACGTGATCGTCGCGGCCGAGCTGTTGCCGCAATTCGCGGCGATCCGCCCGCAGCTAAAGTGCGGCGCGAAAATCTGGGTCCATGGCGAAGGCGGCAAGGATCCGCGGATCGACCTGATCGTGGACGCCCTGTCGGGCGAACCGCTCGCGGCCGCGGACCGGCCGGCTTTGTCCATCGAGGACCCGGCGCTTTACATCTACACGTCCGGCACCACCGGCCTGCCGAAGGCGGCCAACATCAACCATTACCGGGTGATGCTCGCCTGTTTCGGCTTCGCCGGCGTGATGGGCACGAAGAAGACCGACCGCAATTACGTTTGCCTGCCGATGTATCATACCGCGGGCGGGCTCTGCGCCATCGGCTCGCTGCTGGTCGCCGGCGGCTCGGTCTATATCCGCGAGCGCTTCTCGGTGCGGGAATTCTGGGACGACATCGTCAAGAATGACTGCACGATGATGCAATATATCGGCGAGCTCTGCCGCTATCTCGTCAATGCGCCGCCCAATCCGAACGAGACGAAGCACAAGCTGCGGCTCGCCTGCGGCAACGGATTGCGGCCCGACATCTGGGACGAATTCAAGACGCGGTTCCGCATTCCGTTGATCCTCGAATTCTATGCGGCGACCGAGGGCAACGTGCTGATGTTCAATTTCGAGGGCAAGACCGGCGCGGTCGGACGCCTGCCCTGGTTCCTCGAACATCGCTTCCCCACCGCGCTCGTGAAATTCGACGTCGAGGCCGAGCAGCCCGAACGCGATGCCGAAGGCTTCTGCATTCCGTGCGGGCCGAACGAAATCGGCGAGGCGATCGGCAAGATCGTCAACGACGCCAACAAGCCGGGCAATCGCTTCGAGGGCTATGCAAGGCGCGAGGACACCGAAAAGAAGATCCTGCGCCATGTCTTCGCGCCGAACGACATCTGGTTCCGCACCGGCGACCTGATGCGCAAGGACGAGAACGGCTATTTCTATTTCGTCGACCGGATCGGCGACACCTTCCGCTGGAAGGGCGAGAATGTCTCGACGCTGGAAGTGGCGGAGGCGATCAACAAGTTTCCCGGCATCACCGATACCAATGTTTACGGCGTCGGCATTCCGGGCCGCGAGGGCCGCGCCGGCATGGCGGCGATCGTCTGCGACAATTGCGACCTCGTCGCGCTCTATCGCCATCTCGAGGCGTCGCTGCCCGATTACGCGCGCCCGGTCTTCCTGCGGATCCGCAAGGATCTCGACATGACCGCGACCTTCAAGCAGCGCAAGGTCGATCTCGTGAAGCAGGGTTACGATCCCGACGCGATCGCCGACCCGCTCTATTTCAACGACGCAGCCAATCGCCGCTTTGTCCCGCTGGACCGGGCGCTCTATGAAAGCATCCGCAGCGGCCAGACGCGCGTCTAGGCCGCGTCGTCCTGCACTCATACTCCGAGGGTTCCATGACCGGCATCAAAACCGCAAGCGACGTGCTGGCGTTCTGGACCAAGGCCGGACCGGACAAATGGTACGTCAAGGACGCAGATTTCGACCGCGCCATCCGCGACGATTTCCTTGCCACCTACGAAGCCGCCGCGGCCGGACAACTGAGTTCCTGGACGCACGATCCCGAGAGCACGCTCGCGCTCCTGATCGTGCTCGATCAGTTTCCCCGCAACATGTTCCGCGGCAGTGCGCGCGCGTTTGCCGCCGATCCCCTCGCGCTCGAGATCGCCAAGAGCGCGATCGCAAAGGGTTTCGACAAGAAGGTCGACGAAGCGCTGCGCGCCTTCTTCTATCTTCCGCTGATGCATTCGGAAGACATCGCGGATCAGGATCATTGCGTCGCGCTGTGCCGCGCGCTCGGCGACGAAGAGAATGTGAAATATGCCGAGATCCACGCCGATATCATCCGGCGCTTCGGCCGCTTCCCGCATCGCAATCCGGTGCTCGGCCGCGCGACCACGGCCGAGGAGCAGGCCTATCTCGACAGTGGTGGCTTTTCGGGCTGATGCCTTCTGCTGGTCCGGACGACCGGCGCTCTATTTAGGGAATGCGCGGCGCGCCGCGCCTTTTGCGGCACGTCTCGCAGGGCGCACAGCCGGCGATCGCGGTGCGGCCGCGGCGAGGTGACGGGCCTGCGGATGGCCGCCGCGCTTCGTCATCTCGCTCGATCCCTGTTCGAGCTTGGCGAGAAAATGCTTCAGCGCCTTCTGTTCCGCCAGCGTCAGAACGCGCAGGAACTCGGCTTCCTTCTTGATGGCATGCGCCTCGATCTTCTCGTAGGCCCGCCGCCCTTTCGCGGACAGCGTCAGCGTCACGCGGCGGCGGTCTTCGTCGTCATTCCTGCGGATGACATAACCGCGCGCGACAAGCGTACCGACAGCACGGGTGATCTTGTCGGGATCGAGATGGGTGCGCGCACCGAGCTCGCTCGCGGAGAGCGGGCCGAAATACCCGATGACGCGCAGGATCTTCCAGTTGGCGACGGATATGCCAAGTTTCTTAATGTGAACAGTCGCAAGCCCGAGATCGAGGCGTTTGGCAAGCACAGACAGCCTGTAGCTCACGCCCTCACCGGGCGAAACAGTTCTGACCTTAGCCTTCATCGACACCGCCCCCTGCGCAATGCGTGATTTTTTTGCAGCCAACCCCCCTGATGTTGGCCTCGTGCCGATCGAGAAGTTTGTGCCTTAACATTTGCAAATCGCAAGGAAAAGAAAATCCGCGCGCCGCGACTACGACTAATGTTCAATGCCGAATACAGTATTCTTCACGCGCCATCATTCGTCCCACGCGTTCGAGATTCACATGCTTGCGCGATGTGCGCTTTGGGGCCACAGGCTTCCGGTGCGACGATGTCTGCACACCGGCTGAGCAGGTGGAACAAATCCAACTTCGCCGCGCATCTGCGAAAGACTCGCTGACACACTGCAGCGCAACAGGGGGACTCTTTATTTGAGCGCCGCGCGGCACGCCGCTGTGGTAATCTCCCGTGATCCGACCCTTGCCGCCATTTCGGCGGCAAAATTCACGGTGATGCCGCAATCCCGCCTTTCGATGGTTGGCAATGATGGGGGAGCGTCGCGTTCATTTCGGCCCCGCTGCGGCATTCGTGCTGGCCGGGCTGA
>Ga0182748_1001141_pt1 | contig 26513 bp, 37 predicted proteins | sample eDN3rd37CKraftOP_FD_128877 | JGI IMG/M metagenome (GOLD analysis project Ga0182748, IMG submission 128877) | Enriched Organic Plus compost microbial communities from Emeryville, California, USA - eDNA 3rd pass 37_C Kraft OP (version 2) (version 2) ...
ACAGTATATGCAAATACATTGTTCATGCGATTGCCTCCGGTTGTTATTACCGTGCTTTCTATCGGATGCGTTTTAATATTCTGGCCGGATTTTCCTGAAAATTTTCATCAAATGGGATGCAATTAACTTCGTCTGCAGGCCGTGCCGAAGCGGCGCTTTCGCCTTGCAAGAAAATAGCGGCTGCCGGTCCGAACGGATAGCTGACAGACAATGTTCCGGCTTATTTTGATTTTATACGGGCAAATGCTAATATTATTTCAGGGACTTCGGATGCGGCCTCCGCACCTTGGTCCCCGGTTTGGTTTTGGGAGTTGCCGTGACATCCCCGAAGGACAGGGCCAGGAATGATCTGAAGCCGGAATTTGTGGAGCGCCGCCAGTCAGCGCGGGTGCCGCTTGCAAGGCTTGGTGAAGAAGCCCGCAGCGCCAATATTCTGGCTCCGCTGCTATTCACCACCGAACAGCTTGAACCATCCGCGCAGTTCGCTGCATGGCAACAGCATGTAGCTCCGCTCTATGATGTGCGTTTGCCCGATGGCGGGAGTGCCGCAGACGGCTTTGCGGTTACCCAGAAAGTCTGGAACCTGCGTGGAATGCTGCTCATAGAGCAGACCGTTCCGCCGTTCAGCTATGAGCGCACCTCTGAAAAAGTTCGTTTCAGCCCGATCGACCACTGGCAGATAAGCTTTCTGCGTAGTGGCCACACATGGACCTCCGTTGACGGTCATGTGGCGGAAAACGAGCCCGGCATGGTCAATATCCGTTCGTTTGGCTATCCGTTTCGCGGCCGAGCGCTGGCGACGGAAGCCGTGCTGCTCATCATTCCGGTGGACCAGTTCGCGGGTCTCGGCGGTATGCCGGAAGCCTGCAACAATGCGACGCTCGGGGGCTATCGCGCCAAGCTGCTGATCGATTTCTTATCGACCATCCAGACGGGACTCGACCGCATAACTGCCGAAGATCTGCCTGAATTGCGCAACGCGTTGCGCCAGCTCGTCTTCGACACGATCGTGCCCCTGGTCAATGAGAACGATGCGAACGAGTACAACGCTTCGCTCGGGCTGATGACCCGGGCCAGACGTTTTATCCAGAAGAACCTCATGTCACGCGATCTCACGCCCGATGCGCTCAGCAGGGAACTGGCGATCTCGCGCACGCACCTCTATCAGCTGTTTGAAGGCTCGGGCGGGGTGCTCAGCTATATCCGCCAGAAGCGTTTGCTCGCCGCACATGAAATGCTTGCCGATGCATCGGAGAACCGCAAGGTGTCGGATATTGCTCAGTTGCTGGGCTTCGAGACCGCTGCCAATTTCACGCGGGCATTCACGCAGCATTTCGGCTACAGCCCGAGCAATGTCCGCAAGTCGCTGTCGCGAAACGATGGCCTCGGCGACAGCCAGGCCGATCTGAACGGCTCCATCACTTTCTCTAATCTTTTGCGAACACTGGCCATGTTCGATACGTGACAGCGCAAGCGAACGAGCGCTTCCGTCGCAGGCTGTTGTGATAAGAGCCGATGTCTGTCCAAAGACAGCGGTGCGCACCGGTCATTCTCTGTCGGGCATATGCAAAAAATGTCTCATTTTCCTGTCGAGCGGCACCCATGCGTGCTTCGATTGCTCGAATATGGATAGGGCAGGTGGCGGAAACGTCGGGTCGGCAAAAGAACCCACCGCCACTCCGATCATGGATGGGGCGCCTTCGGGCTGCCAATAGACGGTTGAGCCGCAACTTGGGCAGAAATGCATCCGGACCTTGCGGCCACTCTCGGCTGTCCGGATGAATTCCGTCGATGCGCCTGAAATTTCAATACAGTCTATCGAATAGAAAGCGTTTGCACTGAACAGCGAGCCCGTCCTTCGCTGGCAGGCCAAGCAGTGACACAGGGCCGTCAGTAGCGGAGGTTCGCGAGGCGTTACTTTGAGATTACCGCAAGCACATTGAGCATAGGTCATGGATTTCTCCGGCAAGGCGAGACAGCATCGTCCGAAATGGAATGGGAATACAGCCCGAACGGCCAGAGTGGTTTGGAACGAGGGCTGGCGAGGGCTTCGGTTTGGCTGCAAATCTGGCAGCATCCCTACCGAATACTGCTAATTATCATCGCTCTGCGCCCCGACTGCAAGCTGGGTCGGGGGATAATTTCTTATACTTGCTTTTGGGAAAGATTTTGCGGAGGCTGTGTCTTAACTCCCATCCGGGAGAACATTGGGAGGAAAGACATGCAGCATTACAGACTGAAATTGCTTTCCCTTGCCGCCGTCATTGCCTTTGCGTGCCATCCGCCGTCGGCTGACGCGGCATCGCCAGCCCCGGCTGAAGGACAGAACGGCATGGTGGTAACAGCACAGCATCTGGCCTCGCAGGTCGGGGTCGATGTGCTCAAGAATGGTGGCAATGCCGTCGATGCGGCTGTCGCGGTTGGCTATGCGCTGGCGGTGGTTTATCCGACGGCCGGGAATCTGGGCGGCGGCGGTTTCATGACGATCCGCTTCAAGGACGGCAAGAGCACCTTTCTTGATTTTCGCGAGCGCGCGCCGCTTGCCGCCACAAAGACGATGTATCTCGACAAGGACGGCAAGCCGGTCGATGGCGCCAGCACTGAAACCTATCTCGCCATCGGTGTGCCGGGCACGGTCGCCGGCCTAGAGGAAGCACGCGAGAAATATGGCACCCGGAAGCGCGAGGAGCTGATCGCGCCCGCTGTGAAACTCGCCAAGGACGGCTTTACGCTCGAACTGGGCGATATTCTTTCCTTCGCGGATGGCAACGAAAGACTGGCGAAAGACCCGGCTGCTGCAAAAATCTTCCTGAAGGACGGTAAGCCGCTCGGCCTTGGCGAGAAGCTTGTCCAGCCGGATCTGGCAAAGTCGCTCTCGGCCATTTCGGAAAAGGGTCCTTCGGCATTCTATCAAGGCGATATTGCCGATCTGATCGTCAGGTCGAGCAAGGAAAACGGCGGCATTCTCGCCAAGGAGGATTTCGAGCAATACAAGGTCCGTGAGCTGGAACCGGTCAAGTGCAGCTATCGCGGCTATGATATCGTGTCCTCGCCGCCGCCTTCTTCGGGCGGACTGATCATCTGCGAAATCCTCAATGTGCTTGAGGGCTATCCGATTTCCTATCTGGGCTACGGCTCGGCAGAGACCACGCGTTTGATGGTGGAAGCGATGCGCCATGCCTATGTGGACCGCAACACGGCGCTGGGCGACCCGGATTTTGTCGATAATCCGGTCGAGAAGCTCACCAGCAAGGACTATGCCGCGGAAATCCGCGCCCGCATCGACCCTTATCGCGCTGGTGTCAGCGAGGCGCTGAAGCCCGCCGAATTCAAGGAGTCCAATGAAACCACGCATTATTCCATCGTGGACAAGGACGGCAATGCGGTTGCGGTGACCTATACGCTGAACGGCTCGTTCGGCACGGCCAAGGTAGCCGAAGGCACTGGCATTCTGCTCAACAACGAGATGGATGACTTTACCATCAAGCCGGGCGTGGCCAATCTCTATGGCCTCATACAGGGTGAAGCCAATGCGATCGAGCCGCGCAAGTCGCCGCTTTCCTCGATGAGCCCGACCATCGTGTCGAAGGACGGCAAGCCGTTCATGGTCATTGGCAGCCCCGGCGGTTCGCGCATCATCACGATCACGCTGGAGGCGATCATGAATGTCATCGACCATGGCATGGATATTCAGGAGGCGATCGACGCTCCGCGCATCCATCACCAGTGGCTGCCCGATCGGGTCTATATGGAAGCAAACGCGCTCTCGCCCGATACGATCCGGCTCCTGACCGGCATGGGCTACACGGTCGGCGAGGACCATAACTGGCCGGTCTGGGGCGAGGCCGCAGGCATTCTTGTCGGCGGCAAGAACATGGCGGCAATCGAAAAGGGCGGCGACAACCGCTATTACGGCGCTATCGACAGCCGCGCCGTCGCTGGTGCCGCCATCGGCTATTAGAGCGTGGACCGCTCCGGCGCCTGATCGCTCGAACGAGGAGACGAGATATTTCACGTCTCCTCAGGATTTGAGGCTGTGCCGGATCAGCTTTTGCCGTTAATCCGTGCCCTTTTCAGTATTTCGATGACCATTTCGGATGCCTTGTTGAGCGAACCGACCGGCAGGAACTCGTAAATCGAGTGGAAGTTGTGCGCGCCGCAGAACAGGTTGGGGCAGGGCAGTCCCTTTTCGGACAGCACCGCGCCGTCATAACCGCCGCGCATCGGCAGCGGTGCCGGTTCCACGCCTATTGCCTTCATGGCCTCAAGCGCAAGTGCGACCGGATAACGATTTTCGCCTTGCAGGCTCTCGGCTGCGTTGCGGTATACGGGCTTGTAGTCCACGCGGACGGTGCCTTCGCCATGGAGCTGGTTGAAACTTGCGGCGAGGTTTTCAATGAAGACGCGGCGCGTCTCATATCCGTCCTTCGTGAAATCGCGGATATCGATGACAAGGCTTGTCTCGGCCACGGTCCCCTGAATGCCCTTGGCCCAATAATAGCCCTCGGTGCCTTCCGTATATTCGGGACGCTCGCCGCCCGGCATCATCGCAATGAATTGCTGGGCGTAGAGAATGGCATTGCGCAGCTTGCCCTTGGCCGACATCGGATGCGCCGGCTGACCCTTGAAGGTGAGGCGGAACTCACCGGCATTCCAGTTCTCATAGACGATCTCGCCGACCGCACAGCAGTCGAGCGTATAGGCAAAATCGGCATTGAGGGAGGCAACGTCGAGCGCCTTGGCTCCGAGCAAACCGATTTCCTCATCGGGGACGAAAACGACCTTCACCATGCCGTGCTCGATTTCGGGGTGGCTGGTCAGGACCTGCATGGCATGCATGATCTCGGCGATGGCGGATTTGTTATCGGCCCCGAGCAGGCTGGTGCCGTCCGTCACGATGATCCGGTCGCCGACATAGCGTTCAAGCTCAGGAAACTCGGCAAGTCGCATGGTGGCGCCAGTCGTTTCATTGAGAACGATATCGCCGCCCTGATAATCGACCACATGGGCGCGGGTATCGGTCGTATATTCGCTGGACGTATCGAGATGGGCGACCCATGCGATTGTCGGAAAGCGGTGATCGGCGTTCGAGACATTGGCAGGCAATGTGCCGACGACGATCGAGTGGTCACGCTCTTCAACCTCCATGCCCATGGCGCGCATTTCGCCGGCGAGCAGCTTTGCGAGATCGGTTTGTCCCGCGCTCGACGGGAGTTTTCCCGCATTGGGCACGGCGGTCGTGTTGATGCGGGTATAGGCTAGAAAGCGGTCTACGATATCCATATTTTTCTCGGTCATTGGTCCGTGTCGGTCCGGATTTCATACAGGCACAAAAGAAGAATAGCGGGCGTTTAGAGCGCCGATCTGATTGCATCAGATCGGCGCTCTAAACTTGTCTTTCCAAAGCATAATCTTATCGATCCTCGTTTCACTCCGGTCGGATTATGCTCTATGCCCGCCAACCGTGTTTCATCGCCAGCCATCAGGCTGGCGGAGACAAGCCTTATTCCTCGATGTCGACATCTTCAAACAGATAGCCGCCAAAAGGATCGATGCGGAAATCCTTGACCTTCTTGCTGATCGGCTGCTCCACGATCTGGTGGGCGATTGTCAGCCAGGGAGCCTGTTCCTTGAAGACGACTTGCGCCTGCTCATAGAGCTTGGTGCGTTCTGCCTGGTCGGTCGTCAGCTTGGCCGCCTGAGTGAGCTTCTCGAAATCCTGATCGCACCAGTTTGCGCGGTTCGCGCTGCCGATGGCCTTGCAGCTCAGAAGTGCTGCGAGGAAATTGTCAGGATCGGCAATGCCGCCAGTCCAGCCAAGCATGACGGCGCCATCGCGATCCTTGTCCAGCGAACGCTTGAGATACTCGCCCCAGTCATAGGTGACGATTTCCGCCGTCACGCCCACCTTGGCGAAGTCGGCCTGAATGAGCTCGGCCGCGCGGCGCGCATTGGGCATATAGGGCCGCTGCACGGGCATGGCCCAGATTTTCATCTTGAGGTCCTTGACGCCTGCCTCATCGAGCAGCTTGCGCGATTGTTCGGGATCGTAAGCGTCGTCCTTGACGTTCTTGTTGTAGCCCCAGACGCTTGGCGGCAGCGGGTTGACCGACGGGACCGCCGAACCCAGATAGACCGCATCGATGATCGCGGCCTTGTTGACCGCCATGTTCAGCGCCTTGCGGACCCGCACATCGTCAAACGGCTTCTGCTGGGTGTTGTAGGCGAGGAAGGAGAGGTTCAGGCCCTCCTTGTGCAGCATTTCGACTGCCGGGTCCTTCTTCATTTCCGCAAGATCGGCGGGGTTCGGCGCGGCAATGACATGGCATTCGCCTGACTTCAGCTTCTGGTAGCGCACTGCCGCATCCGGCGTGATCGCGAAGATAAGATTGTCGATCTTCTGCTTGCCTGCCCAGTAATCGGGGTTGGCCTGATAGCGGATGGCGCTATCCTTCTGATAGGCGACAAACTGATAGGGCCCGGTTCCGACCGGCTGCTGGCTGAACTCCGAAATGCGGCCTTCGGCGACGAGCTTGTCGGCATATTCCTTGGACTGGATGACGGCAAATGTCAGCGACAGCGTGGAGATGAACGTTGCTTCCGGATGCGCCAGCACGAACTTGACGGTGTGATCGTCGATCTTTTCGATCTTCTCGATCAGCGAAGGAAAGGAATAGGCCCCGAACTGCGGCCACGTGCCCTGATTATAATAGGGATTGTCCTTGTTTCCCTGACGGTCGAAGGTGAAGATCACGTCATCTGCATTGAATTCACGCGTCGGGGTAAAAAAGCTTGTGGTGTGGAACTTCACGCCCTTGCGCAGATGAAACGTATATTCCTTGCCATCGGCGGAAACGTCCCAGCTTTCCGCAAGGCCCGGCTCCAGCTCGGCGGAGCCGCGCTTGATCTTGATAAGCCCGTTGGACACATTGCGCGCCGATGCGTCATAGACGGCGCCCGATGTCGTTTGCGCCGCGTCGAACATTTCGGGAGATGCCTCTGAGCAATAGATCAGTGTCTTGGCGAAGACCTGTCCAACTGCCGTGCTGTTGAGCGCAGCCGCGACCAGCGCGGCTGAAAATAGTTTTCCGTATGTGTTCATGAGGCTGCATTCCCTTGCTGACGACGCGACCGACCTTCGGTGGTGTGTTGTTCAGTATCGACTTTTCCAGATGATTCTAAACAGCGGTGCGATTTTTATATGAGCGCGCAAAGCTGCATGAAGCAAGCCGGTCTTTGGAGTTCCAGCCGCTAATTCGCAATTGCCGGGCCCGTGTGCGGACTGCGGGACGGCATTTGCCAGCGGTGGGAAACTCCAATAGTTTTGCGCCTGCCGATCGAATGATAAACGTAGCTGATGCGATATTCTGCCTGAGCAGGCTGATACCGGGATGCAATTCATGAACTTCAACAACAGAAGCACCCGGGGAAATATCCGCTCTGCACTGCTGCCGTTTTTCGTGTGGTTGCTGATCAATCTTGTGGCAATGGGCGGTCTTGTCGTCTATCAGCGCGCCGCACTTTTGTCCGAGCTTCAGGCTGCCAGTTTCACATTGCACCGCGAAGCCTCGCAGCGCGCAGGCCAGCATGATGCCCATCTGACCGCGCTTTCCACGATAGCCCAGTCCAAGGCGCGAACCGCCGATGCTTCGCAGAATGATGTCTTCCTCGAAGTGGCGGCGACGATTACCCGGTTCTATCCGCGCATCGACGAAATTCAACTCGTGCCGATGGACCCGTCCCTGCCCGTGGCCGGTACCAGAGCGCTGGAACCGGAACTGGCGGAGACCATAAGGGCGGCTGTCCGTTCCTACCGCGGCGTTCCTGAACTGTTGGCGCCATCTGCGCGGCCCGGCCACTACATGATGGTAAAACGCAGCCCCAATACCGACAATCCGCATGACGGCCTGACACTGTCGATAGATGCCGGCAGCCTGATCAGTTCCGACGATGCGTTCTGGAGTCGTAAAGGTGTGGCGCGACGCCTCCTCATGCCCGACGGAAAGGTACTTTTCAGCCATCCGGCTTCCTTTGACGATGTCGATTTCTCCAAGAAGCTCGGCAGTGCCTCGCAGCCGCTGCTTTTCCAGACTGCGCTTGCGATGAGCTGGGGCGACCTGCTGCCGTTCGACCAGCTGATCCCGCTTCTCATCCTCACGAACCTGCTGTTCTTCGGCGGATTGATCATCGTTCGCCAGACGCAGCGCACCCGCCATGCGGAACGCCGCGCAGAGCTGAGCGGCTTCGAGGCGCGGCTCGCCCATGCCTCGCGGGTCAATACGATGGGCGAGATGGCAAGCGGCATGGCGCATGAGCTGACGCAACCCCTGACCGCCCTTCTTGCCGGTGCACAGGCAGGGCGCCGCCTGCTGAGCCGCAACAATACAGCGGCTCTCGCGGGAGCGCTGGACGATATGGTGGAACAGGCGCGCCGGGCATCCGCCATTCTGGACCGTCTGCGCAACTGGTCTCGCCCACAACGGCGGCAGACGACACATGCCGATCTGCGCCTGTCGCTTCAAAACGTGCAGACCCTGCTCGCCTCGGAAGCTGCCCGCCGGGACGTCAAGGTCGAGCTTGGGATGCCGGAGATACCGGTGATGGCAGCGGTCGATCCGGTGGAAATGGAACAGGTCATGTTCAATCTCCTCCGCAATGCGATTGAATCCTTTCATGAGGGTGATCGGAACCGGCGTGTCAACGCATCCCTGAAAGCTGACGGAGCGGTGGCGGTTCTGGAAATTGCGGATAATGGTCCCGGTGTCGCGCCCGACCTGTTGCCACGGCTCTTTACCCCCTTTACGACAAGCCGTCCTGACGGAACCGGCCTCGGTCTGGCCCTCAGCCAGCGGCTGGTCGAACGTTTTGGCGGCGAGATTTCCTATATCCCACAGGAGCGCGGCGCGCTGTTTCGCGTCGTGCTGCCAATCGCCGAAGAGACAGGAAGTTAAGAGAATGGTTCAGCCGGTCTATCTTGTCGACGACGATGAAGCAGTGCGAAAGTCATTGAGCCTGCTCTTGTCGACCATAGACATGGAAGTGAGGAGCTTTGCCGATCCGTCTGCATTTCTGGCGCAACTGCCACGATTGAAGCCGGGCTGCATGATCTTCGACATTCGCATGCCGGTTATGACCGGCCTGAAACTCCAGGAGCTTCTGGCCGGACAGGAAATCGACTGGCCGGTGATCATCATTTCGGGGCATGGCGACATCGAAGCCTGCCGACGGGCTTTTCGGAATGGTGCGGTTGACTATCTTTCCAAGCCCGTCGATGAGCAGGATCTGATCGACGCAATCCAGAAGGCACAGCAATTGCTCGAGCAAAGGCTCGGAAGCAAGGCACTGAGGGCCGAAACACTGGCGCTCCTGGACACGCTGACAACACGTGAGCGCGAAGTGCTCGGCCGCATCGCACAAGGGTTCACCACCCGGCAGATTGCCGATGGCCTTGAACTGTCGCCGCGCACGATCGACAGTCACCGTGCCGCCATCGGAGCGAAACTCGGGACGACCTCGCAGGCGGAAATGACGCGCTTGTGGCTGGAAGGGCAGTCCAATCCGTAGAACTACCGAGAAGTTTGCAAGAGCTACGGATTTCGTCGCTTGCCGACGAAAACTAAATATTCCTCGTCACAACCGAGGAACGACCATGATCCGTAAACTTGCAATTGTCGCCCTTTCGATGGCTCCCGCCACCGCCTTCGCACAAACTCTTCCCACCACGCCTTATCTGCCGCTCGATCTGGCAACCAAGGCCGCGCAGGCTGCGCTGGACGCCTGTGTCGCCAAGGGCAGCAATGTGAGCGTCGCAGTCGTTGCGCGCGACGGGGCAACCAAGGTTCTGCTCAAGGCCGATCTTTCCGGTCCCCACACCGGCAACAGCGCTGAAGGAAAGGCATTTTCGGCAGCCGCTCTGAGCCGGGATTCGGGCGAGCTTGCGGAGTTCATCGCTTCGAAGCCAGCCAATAACGGCATGCGCGACATGGATTCGCGCTTCGTTATCCAGGCGGGCGGTCTGCCGATCAAGATCGGTGACGCGCTCGTCGGCGGCATCGGCGTCGGCGGCGCGCCGTCCGGTGCGATTGACGCGGAATGCGCTCTTGCTGGTCTGCAAGCCATCGAAGCAAAGTAAAAAGACGGGCAGGACCGGGCATTGTCCGGTCCTGCTTTTTTATATGCCCAGCGGCGAAATCGCCGCCGCCCACGCGGTGATCGCCGCAGGCTCTGCAAAATTGGTGTTGTTCAAGGAATATGGCTTGCTTCGGGGCGCGCGGGCTGTTTTTCTGCTCGCCAAAGCCGAAGCATCGACGGCTTCGTGGCCGGCGGAACACCGCATCTGCGGATTTTCTGACACGCTTGCATCGCAGACCTTTAGCCATCGTGATCCGCGGTGAGCAATCTGTCCTGCGCGCCCCGGCCTGAAACGTCGCGTGCTCCGGATAATGCGGAGGGGACAGAATGGCCGCAAGTTCGGCAAAGCGACTGACAGCATTCGGCATGGTTATTCTGCGTGAAGCGGTCGGCGTCTACTGGACGCTGATCAAGATCATGCTGCCGGTTATGGTGCTGACACAACTGGCTATCGAAATGGGCTTGATCAAGGCAATCTCGCCCGCCTTCGCTCCGGTCATGCAGTTCGTGGGCCTGCCGCCGGAGGCAGGTTTCGTCTGGGCGATGAACCTTCTGGTTGGCATCTGGAGCGGGGCCGTGGTGATGTTCGCCGTCTTGCCGGTCGACACGCTGACAACAGCTCAGGTGACAATCCTCGGTTCGCTTTTCCTCTTTGCCCATGCTCTTCCCATCGAACAGCGTATTGTCCAGAAGGCGGGTCCGCGCTTGATCGTCTCGACGCTGATCCGGCTTGGCGGCGGACTTCTCTTCGCCTGGGGAATTAACCTGATTTCAAGCAGTACCGGCTGGCTCGCGGAACCGGCTGCGCCGAACTGGGTGCCGGGCCATTACGATGCAAGCTGGGGCAGCTTCCTGACCGATACGGCTTCGACGCTCGTCTGGATATTTATCGTCCTGCTCGGTCTGGTGGCGGTGCTGAGAACAATGGATGCACTTGACGTGACGCGCTTCCTCAATCTGCTTCTTTCACCCCTGCTGCGCCTGCTCGGCATAGCGAAGGACGCCGCTCCGCTAACGGTGGTCGGGCTGGTGTTGGGACTGTCCTATGGCGGGGGCCTTATCATTCGCGAAGCGCAGCGTGGACACATTCAGCCTCGCGACGTTTTTCTCGCGTCGAGCTTCATGGGGCTTTGCCACAGCCTGATCGAGGATACGCTGATCGTCGTGGCTCTTGGCGCGGATATCTACGTGGTCCTTTTTGGCCGTCTGGTTTTCTCGGTTCTGCTGGTCGCAATCCTCGCCAGAATTCTGCGAGGAACGGGCGATGCCTTCTTCTTCCGCTTCCTCTACCGGGACATGCTGCATGGCAAATCTCAATCGCAATATGAGCCCGTGGTGGAGCGACCATTGGATTCATAAGGCAGCACCGGATTTGACAGCTTGCCGGGCCGGATGCGTGCAGTAGTTCCTCGTCAAACGAAACCAGTATGATAACGACAAAAGGCCCCCACGCGAGGGCGTAGGGGCAAATCGGGGCATAGAATAATAGGGGGGAAGCAACCGAGGGGAGGAGCCTCCATGTAAATAAATAATCAAGAACATTTTTAGACCAACGACGGGGTCGAAAGCTGTTCGTTCTATCAATGCAGATAGAAAGCACCTTTTCCGGCTGCAACTCAATCGCAACAAGTAGATGGGGAGAAATTGGGACCTCCAAGTGTGGGTTGGCGGCGATCTCCGCGGAAAAAGAAACCCCGGTGCTGTTGCAACGCCGGGGCTGTGCACAGCAAGGGCCACTCTCACCACCTGCCCTGCACGAACCCAGTGTAGGAAAAGATTGGAAAGCGTGAAATCCCATGGTTGCGGGAGAGTGTTTTTAGGTCGCACCCTGGCTGGCAGACGTCGCCTGTCAGGATTGGAAGCGAAATACGCAACCTGTTTGGGGAGCTATGGGCGTCCCCGCAGGATCAATCAGATTTGAAACGCGGCTATTGTTCCAGACTACGCCGCAGAAACAGCGCTTCGGCTATCGTGGACAAATCCCGGTGGCGAGCACTCAGCACAAATCCGGCAAAGCGCTTACTGTCCAGCCTGGGATTGTCCGAAAGGGCGAATATGAAAGGTATAGCGCCCTGTTCCAGTTCTGTGATGAGAGGAAGCACGGCTTCCGGCTCGAGGGCGACATCCATGACGACAGCGTCTATCTGTTCACTTTCCAGATAATCCAGCGCCTGATCGGCAGTGCTCACAGGACCGAGCACGACAGCACCGACGTTCGCCAGTCTGGCCGCTGCTTCCTCCGAAAGCAGAAACCCATCCTCAAAAACCAGAATGCGCTTTCCTGAGAACAGGCGCATAGTATCATCGTTAAACTTATTCATTACAAGCAATTGGTCATGTCTGAGACAGAATGACAAGATGCCTCGTGCTGAATTCACACCACGAGCCACAACACGATTCCGCAGGAGACGAGGTCTCGATAACACTCTCTAGGCTCCATCCACCATGTCGTGAAGTCTATGACGGGCGCGATGCAGGCGGCTTTTCACCGTTCCGATCGAGCAGTCGCAGAGCTCGGCGGTCCGTTCATAGCTTTTGCCTTCCAAAACTACCAGCGCCAGCACCCGGCGATATTTTTGGGGCAGGGCGTCCATCGCCGTCTGTACGTCGCGGGCTTCCAGTGTCAGTTCCTGCGACGCCTTGACCGATGCCACGGGTGAAACACACTCGGTTGCGCCCGGTGCTTCACGCTTCTGAATGCGAATGCGCGTGCAGAACGTGTTGCGCATGATCGTAAAAAGCCATGACTTCAGCGGCGAGTAGGGAGTGTATTTTTCCCGGTTCGCCAAAGCTTTCATCAAGGTTTCCTGCACCAGATCTTCGGCATCTTCCTTCTGGCTGTAAAATGTGCGGGAAAAAGCGCGGAGAGCCGGTATCATCTCGACGAGATGATCCGGCTCCAGCATATAGTCGGGGTCTGGCTTGAACGACATGGTCTTGGCCTTTCCGAACCGGCGTCCGGCTAGAGAATGGGGCGGCACTCGGCCGCCCCCTTAAATCACGAGTTCTTATGGCTCTGCTGGCCTGCCTTCACATGCTGTTCGTGGGATCCGCCACGCGAAGAAGACTGCTGCTTGTCGCCGCCCCCTCCGCTGCTAGCCTGCTTGCCGTCGTTCTTGTGGCTTTGCTGTCCGGCTTTCACGTGTTGTTCGTGTGTGCCACCTTGCGTGTGGTTCTGTGCCATTCTCTTTCCTTTCAGTGGTTTCATACCATTGATTTCGGGAGTGGAATTTGTCGCGCGTGACATAAGCCTAACCATGGGGGGCGGACGATGTTCCAAGAAAAAGACTGTAACAAAGTTCACGTTTCGGCGGCGCGTCCGAACTCCGCGACTTTTGCCAGTTCCTGGAGAAACATCGACCGTTCGCGATCAAAGCCGCTTCTGCCGCGCAAGCGCAGCAGATAGGACGGATGGATTGTCACAAAGATGCGGCGGTTTTCGTGATGCAAGATATGGCCCCGTACTGCCGCTATTTTTACCGGCTTGCCAAAAATGGCGCGAGCCGCAACAGCGCCCAGCGCCACGATGATATGCGGTCCGACGAGTTCGATTTCCTGTTGAAGCCACCAGCGACAGGCTTCTATATGACTGGTCGACGGGCGCTGGTGGAGACGTCTCTTGCCACGCTGGATGTGGCGAAAATGTTTGACCGCATTGGTGATGTAGCATCTCTCGCGGTTGATGCCCGCTTCGGCGAGACAGGCGTCAAAGACCTGGCCCGCAGGACCGATCAGCGGACGCCCTCCGATATCCTCCTTGTCGCCCGGCTGTTCTGCGACAAAGAAAATTCGGGCCCCGACCGGGCCTTCGCCAAAAACTGTCTGTGTCGCATCCTTGTAAAGCTCGCAACGCCGACAAGTCCGCGCTTGCGCGCAGACTTGCTCTAGGTCAGATTGGCGGCGTGGAACTGCCGGGGCCAGTGCTGTCATTGCCGCCCCGTTGCCGAGGGCGGCGGCTGCGATTCCGTGGATGCTGGCGGTTTGCTGTTGTCATCCATGAAACCGCGACCCGGACGCATCTTGCCGTAAAGTTCCACACCTCCCCAGACGATCATTGCCAGCACCAGGCTGGAGATGAGTATCGTTAGGATACGCCGTCCATCCAGCCCCTGACGGGCCCTGCGCGGATCTACCTCTTTCATCGGTGATCCACCTACCCCCAGCGCTGGCGCTCACGTTCGATTTCGTCCGCCGTGTAAGGAGCGCCCGATGCGTTGAAGCTCTCCCATCCCTCTTCCAGATAAGCGTCGCGTCTCTGCCCGATATTGACGCGTCCCCAGTCTTCCAGAATGGCTTCGACCTTCTCGCGTTCGGTTTCGTCGCAACGGACTGCGACCAGAGCGCTGCCCCGGCGAATGGCTTCGCTGTAGGCCTCTGCTTCTTCTTCCGGTACACCGGTTTCAACGAGAGCGCCAACGATGCCGCCCGCAACGCCCCCGGCTGTCGCGCCGCCGACCAGCCCGACCAATGTGGCAGTCAGCCAGCCACCAGCCACGACCGGACCGACGCCGGGGATAGACAGGAGCCCCAGGCCGGTCAGCAGCCCGGCACCGCCGCCCGCGACCGCGCCGAGACCAGCGCCGGTTTCTGCGCCGGTGACAGCGCCGTCTTCGTCCTTGAGGGCGTCGCCTGCATATCGGCCGTCTGTATTATTGGAAATCAGGCTGATGTTTTCAGCCGAAATTCCGGCTTCCTCAAGGGCGCGGACAGCATCGGCTGCTTCATCATAGTTGTCGAACAGACCTGTGATATAAGCCATTTTCATCTCCTTTAATTCGTTCGCCCGTTACAGCCGGGCCACTGCCCGGATCATTGGGTGGTGATGTTTCCCTGGAAGTCGAAGAGGACCTTGACGGGCTGGCCGTTGCGCGCAGCGTCGGCGCGCCAGACGCCGTCTTCGCCGAGCTGAAGGTGCATGATGTTGGTATAGCCTTCTTCCGTCAGGCGATCCTTCACCTGATCCTCGGTGAAGCTGTTCTGCCCCGGCACCGGTGCTTTCGGATTTTTCTCTCCGGGCGTGGTGACCGCAGGGGTCTGCGGCTCTCCGGAAGGAGTGGTTTGGGCAAGCGCTGCCGGTGCGAGCAGCAGGAAAGCTGCGCCTGCGACATATGGAATAGACCGTTTCATTGTTGGCTCCCTTGTTTCAGAGGGACTGTCCCAACCAATGAGCCGTTTGATTGTTCCCCAGGAATTTCAGCGTGCGCCGAGAACCATTTCCCTGATCCAGCGGGTCAGGAGCTGATTGTAGGTCTTTTGGTGAAGCTCTTCGGTGAGCGCATGGTCTGCGCCGCCCAACATGCGAACCGTCAGCGAACGGGAATTGATGAAGGCGGTTTGATAACTTGCGACTGTCGGGTGGGGAACGACGACATCGTGCTCGGACTCGACCAGCAATACATCGCCGCGAAATTTCCGCGCTTGCCGCAAAGCCCGGTTGTCGTCAAAACTCACAAGTGCCGAGCGATAGGATTCCAGATCCTTGCGATCGAGCCTGGCTTTCGGGATTTGCCAAAGCTCGTCGCGGTACAGCGCAGGCGCTCTCAGCGCCAGCCAGCGGACGGGACGAAACTCGGTCAGCAACGTCGCGAGATAACCGCCATAACTGCTGCCTATGACCACGATCGAGCCGTCTTCGACCATTTTGAGACTGGCCAGGCGGTCATAGGCTGCGATTGCATCATCAAGGTTTTCGCCGCGCGTTACGGTTTTGTTGTTCGACAGCAGTTCCCCATGGCCGCGCATATCGAAAGTGAGGCAAACGCAGCCAAGCGATGATATTGCATTCGCCCTTTCAATATCGCGTTCCTGGCTGCCGGCCCAGCCGTGAAGAAACAGAACGCCGGGAATGGTGGTATCCGGAGAGATTACAGTTGCGGCCAGTTCATACTGGTCGACACTGACGGCGGTAGCATTACGGATCATGATAGATTTTCTCGATTCTCGCATATTTATGCAGGGGTCGACCGAAATCGTCGGCACCGGCATAGACTATGAAATCATCGTCCCTGAACGGCGGTGTCTGATCGTAGCTCTCGCGCAGAATGGCCTGCACGGCGGTAACGGTTTTGTCCTGCATCAGTTTTTCCATAGCAAGGAGTTCAGCGGGGGAAGCGCCGCCCACACGCCACGACTGTTCCAGCACCCCACAGCGCACGCCATTTTCCGTTATCGGCCCGACGAGGACGTCGTAATTGCTGCGCGACGCGATCAAACCCAGATGTTGCCGCGCGGCTTCATCGTAGCGTCGGGCATTTTCCACAATCTTGCATGCGACAGGTGATTGCAGGAGCTGAAGAAGCGCATCCCAGCCGCCACGAACCACGCGCAAACGGCTGCCAGCGTAAAACTCGTTCCCGTCCTTGTCGCGGGAAGTGTACTGGCGGCCAAGATAGCTCCCGACCAGATTTTCAAGATGGACCTGCCCGACGGAATAGGTGGTTGAATTTTCCACATTCTCTTCGACGACCAGCCCGTTTGCCATATCGCCATCCGAAACCGTGGCGAGAAAGTCGTCGAGCGCGCGAGCGGTGTCGATGACTTTCTGGTCCTTGCCGCCGGATGCGTACGGGTTCTTGAAACGTATTTTATGCTTTTTCAGCAGGACGCTGGCCGCTTCCAGCGCGCGGCGATGTGAGAACACCGAGAAGCCCGGCAGGACACAGTCCTCCAGGCATGCCGCAAAGTGTCCCGTCCAGCCTTCCGGCAGGTTGTCATGGTCGTGCCAGTGCGGGTGGGTAACGAGCTTGGTGGCCATGAAACCGTGGTGAACGATACCACCATAAAAACGGTCCACAGGCATTTCCGGGATTCCGTCCTGCCGGACAAGGGCAAAAGTTGGAATGAAAAACGTTTCGTCGTTTTCGTCAAAGCTTTGTCGGGTGGGGAGTAATTGCCGGCCGGTCAGTGCACACAAACGCGCAGCCAGCGCTTCCACGCTGGCTACGTTGTGCGGGCTGTCCGAAGACCGGCAGACGACGCGAATTGTCCGCATGGGATCGTGACCTCGCTGCAGGTCCTGGCATGTCTCTGGTCAAGCCGCTTCCGCACGGAGATTGGCGGATGACTCGGCGAGCTTCGTGAGGTCCTTGTCGGTCTGGCCCTCCTCCTGCAGGGTCTGATCGAGAAGTTTGGCGACGTCCTTGTACCCCAGGGTTTCGGCCCAGCGTTTCAACGTGCCGTAACGCGTGATTTCGTAATGTTCCACGGCCTGAGCGGCGGATATCAAGCCCGCGTCAAGGGCTGGGCTGTTCGAAAACTCTTCGATGATTTCCTCTCCCTCAGCGATAATGCCTTCAATGGCATCACAGGTCTTGCCCTGCGCACGCTTGCCGAGAATCTCGAAGCATTGCTGCAGGCGTTCCACATGCCCTTCGGTCTGCTCCCGGTGTTTTTCGAACGCGTTCTTCAGCTTTTCATCGGCGGCTGCACGGGACATTTTGGGAAGCGTTTTCAGAATTTTGCGCTCCGCATAATAAATGTCCTTGAGGGTGTCATAGAAAAGATCTTCGAGATTGCGTTGCTTGGTGCTGGCCATTTCAGGCTCCTCCTTTGGTTCCGAAACTGTCCTCGTCGTACAGCGGAAAATTCCGACGACGGCACACCTAACTCGCCACCAACGCTTTTGTTTCCCAGCGGGCGGCAAAAAATCAAGGCGTGCGGTCAGCGCTGCGTGGGAGAGCCGGGCGGCTGGGTGGGACTCTCTGGAGAAACGTCACCCTTGTCCGAAGTGATGAACAGGCTTCCGAGGCCGAGCAATGCGACGGCGAACATCACAACGGCAAGCCATTTGAGAGTAACCATCGTTATTCCCGTTCGTATGATCAGGATTTCGACTTATGCTCGGGCTTCCCCTTCTGCTTGGTGGAAGCCATTTTCTCGAGTTCTTTTTCGCTCATGGATTTGGCCATTTCCTTGGACGCTCCACGCAGTTCGCTTTTCGATTTGTCGCCGCGCTTTGCAGCCAGAGCCGCACCGGCAGCCTGTTGCTGTGCTTTGGATTTTGCAGGCATCTTCGTCTCCTGTGGTCTCTATCGGTTCTCTTCGGTGCTGCGGCCTTCCCGTCGCAGCTCGCGCGCGCTGGGATTGGCCAGATCATTCGGGCGCTCACCATTGGGGCTGTCGAAATCGAAGTCTTCTTGCAGGTCGTTCGTCTGGCGCGGGTCGCCCGGCGCGTTCGATTGCTCATCCGTTGAGCGCAAGTTTCGGTCACGTGGTTCTAGCCGTGGCGGCTCGCCCCTACCGGTTCGGTCCCTGTCGAAAAGGATCGATCTGATGCTGGAAGGGCCATTGTAAAACATGATGTTTCTCCATGTGGCGGCCATGACGGCTAAACGTGCTTCCGAACCAGCTTGCGAGCACTTTGTTCCATCAAGGCAACGAAGCCAGCTGGCATGACACGACAGCCACCAGCCGGGCTACAGACAGATGATAAGGAACATGGTCCGCCGTCGGCAGTTATCGAAACTCGCAAAGAAGGAGTTTTGACATGGCCCACCCAAGGAAATGGTCAGCTGAAGTGACCGAACACAGCGACGCGCTGGATCTGGAGCCGCATGTATTCGAGCAGGACGATCCGAAGAAAATTGCAGCTTCCCTGAAGCGTTCAGCCGAGAAGAGCCATAAACGCAAGGCGGAACCGTTTCGCTCAGCGATGTCCATGCTGACTTTCTATATCAACCGCGCTGGCAAGAATCTGCCGGAAAAACGCAAGCATGTGCTCGAAGCAGCCAAAGATGAATTGCGCAAGGCTTACGGCAAGCCGGATCACGCCTGACGCCTGCTGTTTGTTAAGGGAGAAATCGAATGAACATCCATGTCGATGACCGGGGCGAATGGTTCGATATTGTTCTGTCCAGAGATCACGAAACACCCTCCGACCCGCCGGAAGTACCCGAAAATGAGCCGGAAGGCATTCCCGTTGAGCCGCCGGAAACCATTCCGCAACCGGACAAGGGGCCGTTCAGCCCCGACGAGCCGGAGCAGATACCGCCGCTCCCCATGCCCGAACACCCTTCGCCTGGTCCGGTCAGTCCGGGCCAACCGACAATGCTTTGGCGGCAGCTCTGTCAGCGTGAACCGGGATAGGGACTGCTCTTCAGCAATCGCGCCAGATGGGCGCAATTGGCAGCGAGCATTTTGGTGGCGGAAGCGACGGTTTCAGGTATTTCCTCCAGATCGACGAAATTGGTGGATTGCATCGCCTCCCCGACCCAGTAGGTTACGCCATTGGCCGGGATGGTGAAGCCGACATCGTTCAGCGCCTGATAGAGTTGCGACGACACGAAATGCGCGCCATCCTCGTTACCGACCACGGCCACGACGGCGACGCGCCCATAGGACGGCATCCGGTTCTCATCGTCAGTCTCGGAAAGAAACGCGTCCATGCGTTCCAGCACACGCTTGCAGATGCTTGATGGCTGCCCCAGCCAGATCGGTGTACCGAAAACAAGAATATCCGCATCAAGAATTTTTGTTCTGAGGGGCGGCCACTCGTCGGCATCGCCCTCTCGCGATTTGACGCCGGGTTCAATGTTGACTTCACTTAGTCGCACGTGTTCCGTCTCTACTCCGTAGGGAGCCAGATGCTTATCAAGGTAGTGCAACATCCTGTCGGTCGAAGACGGGGCCTCATCGGCGCTTCGCTTTAGCGTAGCGTTGAGCGCGACGGCTTTCAGGGGAGACGGAGATGGCAAGGTCATTCTTCGTCCTCTTTTCTCTTGGCGTGCTTTGGTTCACTGAGCGCATCGGAAAGGTTCTTGCGGTCCGGATCGGAAAGATTATGCCCGGCGGCATCACGCTTTTTTGCCGGGTCGTCGTCGGCAGGCTCGTAGCCGCGAGGCCGGTTTTCCGGCGGTCCTTCCCATTTTGGCTTCTGGTCTGTCGTGCCGGCTTTCGGGTCGTGTTTCATGGGAACCTCCATTTGTTGAAACTGACGGTCCCAACCGTTCAAACGCTGGATTGTTTCGTTGGACGAAACGGGAGCGGCGGGCCCCGGCGCCGAAACGTCCCGATGGCGACGATAAAATTCCGGGAACAATTGGCATGCCTCATGGTTGGAACCCGGAGGCTCAAAGCGATGAAAACAGTTTCTGCAGACAAAAGCACTGGCGCCCGCGCACGGGGCGCGATCCAACGGGGAGAGACCGGCGACAAGGTTCCCGGTTTCGATCCGGCGGCAGCGCCCATGGAAACGGATGCGGAGGCAGGCGGCAATTCCCAGCCGGCCGGAGATGCTCAGCCCCAGCCGGTATCGTCTGACGACAGCAACGCTTCCAGCCATGCATCCGGTCTGCGTGCGTGGTCATCCGAAGAGAATGCGCGATCCGCAAGCAGAAGCGCACGGATGCGGGAAGGTTCGGCCTATCTCGTATGGTGGTTCATTATCGCAGTCGTCGTCATTGGTTATTTCGTAATCTCATGGGCATGGCAATGAATATGCAATCGAAACACGATCCGCAAAAACAGGAAGAGCGTACCGAGCAAACGCTGGGATATTTTCCGCGCTTCGCCCTGGTCATTTTGGCGGTTCTGCTGCTTCTGTTCCTTGGCTGGAGCCTGACCGGCGGCGGATTGATATCGCAGCAGCAGGGCATACAGACGCCTCCCGCGACGGGCTCCGCCGATCAGCCGGCAAACAACCCGCCGGTAGAAAACCAGCGGCCGCAGACGGGCACGGGAGGCGACCAGCCGACCAACCCGCCGGAAGGTCAGAAATGAAGATCAGAAATGAGGTCGATCATGAACGAGAAACCAACCACCCCGCTGACGGACGACGAGGACGTAAAGTTTCTGGCCGAGAACTCGGACATTTCACCGCTTCAGGCGTGCCAATTGATCGAGCGTTTCGGCAGGGACAGGCAAAAGCTGCTTGAAGAAGCCAGGAAGTTCAAAGCGGAAGGATAGAACGATGGCCCAAATCACACGCGATCATGACAAAATCCGCCGATGGGCTGAAGACCGCAATGGACGCCCCGCGATGGTGGAAACGGGCAGTGAAGGCGGCATACTGCGCATCGATTTCGCGGAGAAGGACCAGAATCTGGAAGAGATAAACTGGGATGACTTCTTCGCCATATTCGACGACCGAAACCTCGCCTTTCTCTACGAAGAAGCAGGCGACAGCCGCTTTAACAAATTCGTTGATGCAGACCAGAAGGCATGAAGGACATTAAAGCCCGGTCAGGGGCTTTCGACCGGGGTGGAACGCCCCGCACTCCGGGCGCATCTGGATGGCGCTCCTGATATCTCTTGTGTGCAAGCCGCGATGCCAGTTCTGCGATGTAATTCAGATCGCGCAGGCCGCTCTGGTAAAGCATGACGATTGCGGATGAAAGGTCGGTTGCAGCATATGCCCTGTCGCTTTCTTCAAGAATGATCGCGGCATGCGAAAAGCAGCTGCGCATGAAGTTCACTTCATCCGGCTTGTAGATACGGCTCGCTTCGTTGAAGAGCGGCATGCAGTCCTCCTTCGGAAACCTCAACAATACGCTTCCTGGCTATTTTAGATAGGCGCAGTCGATCACTTCATGTTTCGGAGACGCCGCAAGTCACGGCAGGCGACCACTGCCATTCTCGGGATGGCGCTCCAGGTTCTGGCGGTTGAGGCAGTCGAAAACCCGCTTCGCCTCCTCCTCGTTCAAGGCGACCTGCAGCCGACCCTCAAACGTGATCGGGTTGCCTTTGAAGGCGTCGATCACCGACCAGGTGCCATCCCCGTTTTTCTGAAGTTTGTAACCATTTTCTACCATGGTCTCCTCCGTCCTTCCATTCGCGCCGCCGCGATCGAAGGCGGTGTTAAATGCCTGGGATCGCTGCGCTGTTTTGCTTGGCAGCGGCGCATCTCCGGCAAACTAGAGAGGTCGCAACCGGTGGCTTTCGAGGTGATGCGGGCCGTAGAATGCTCGGATTTGCCTTGCATGCAGAACAGCCAATGTGTTTCGCCCTTGCACCTCGGGTCCAAGCAGACCCAACTCACCATTAGCGGAGTCATCGTTGTTAATGCCGGAGAAAGGAGGTTAACGAAGCTGGGGCTCGAATGGTTCCTTCGCCCTTCAACCGTTTCCCCTGCGCTCGTCTGCCCACCGCAAAAATCTATTTTAGCTTAACGCTCGAAGAGCGGGAACAAGCATCCGGTCTCGTTGTTGGACCAGTAGATCAATCTCAAAAGTGAAGGAGATGGTTATGCAAGTCAGAGACATGATGAGCAGCGACGCACGCGTTGCGAACCCGGAAACCACGATCCAGCAGGCTGCGCGAGTGATGGCCCGTATCGATGCCGGCTTTCTTCCTGTGGGTGAGAACGGCCAGCTTGTCGGCATGATTACCGATCGGGACATTGCCGTTCGCGCGGTCGCTGTGGGTCGTGGACCGGACACACCTGTCCGCGACGTTATGACGAGCGACGTAAAATATTGCTTTCTCGATCAGGAGATCGAAGAAGTGACCGCCAATATGGCCGATATTCAGGTGCGCCGTTTGCCGGTTCTGGACCGGAACAAACGCCTCGTTGGCGTGATTTCCCTCGGTGATATTGCGCTAAGAAACACCGACGGAGCCGCAGGCGAGGCTTTGACCGGCATATCGCGTCCCGGTGGCGATCACACCCAGACCGGATAACGCGGACAGTCAGTTATGCTGGACGCCGCCGATTTTGCTCGCGCTCGCAGACATATGGTCGAAACTCAAGTCCAACAACGCGGAATCACGGACAGGAATGTCCTCCATGCGATGCTCGAAGTTCCACGGGAAAAGTTCGTCGACGAGGGATACGAAGAGTTTGCTTATGACGACACGCCGTTGCCCATAAGTCGCGGCCAGACGATCTCGCAGCCCTTTATCGTCGCTTTTATGCTTGATGCGGCACACATTCAGTCAACCGACCGGGCGTTGGAAGTCGGTGCCGGTTCTGGATATGCGACGGCGGTGCTGAGCCGAATAGCGGCGAAAGTCGTGGCTGTTGAACGACACGAGGAACTCGCAAGCGCCGCGCGGCGACGTCTGGATAAGCTCCACTATGCAAATATAGAACTGCATGTGGCGGACGGCATCCGCGGATGGGAAGCGGGATCGCCCTACGATGTAATTATTGTGTCCGCTGCGGGACGGCGGATTCCCGAGGCTTTGAAGGATCAGCTGGCGATCGCAGGCCGCCTGATTATTCCTGTCGGCGGGGAAGACGATCAGATCCTCCTGAAAATCACGCGTCGCAGCGCAACAGGTTTTAGCAACGAAAAGCTCGACAGGGTCCGGTTCGTTCCGTTGATCGAGTGACAGTGCGGGGGTGAACTCACAATTCTATCTCACTCAAACTGGAGGACCTGATTATGAATATTGGAAGCGATCTTGCCCTGCGCAGCGGAAACACAATGCCCTGCATGGGGCTTGGGACCTGGAAGCTCACGCGGAACACGGCTGAAACAATCTCGGCGGCGCTGGAGCAGGGTTATCGCATGATCGATACGTCAGGTGACTACGGTACTCAACCTGGCATCGGCGATGGCATCCGGCGGGCCGATATTGACCGCGACAGCTTTTATCTCGTGACCAAAATCGAGGACACCGATGACGATGCATACGAGGCTGTGCAGAAAAACCTTGAGGAACTGCAGCTAAGCTATGCAAACCTCATTCTCATTCACCGTCCTCCAGAGGGGAAAGTGGGGACGGAATTATGGGAGGGGCTCATCAGAGCAAAAAGAGATGGGCTGACGCGCGATATCGGGGTGAGCAATTATTCTGCATCACTCCTTCAAAGCTTGATTGACGCCACGGACGAAACGCCGGTCGTCAACCAGATCGAGTGGAGCCCTTTCGGACACAGTGAAGAGATGTTGGCCTTCTGCAAGGAAAGAAACATCGTCATTCAGGCCTACAGCCCTCTCACGCGTGCGACGCGTCTGGACGACGGCGATATCGTTCAGGTCGCCGACAGATACCAAAAAACGCCTGCCCAAATAATGCTGCGATGGAATCTTCAGCTAGGCACGGTTCCTCTCCCCAAAGCGAACGAGCGCGAGCATCAGCGGGAGAATATCGACGTGTTCGATTTCAACCTGTCCGATGAAGATATGAACAGGCTGTCGAGCCTCAATCAGCGTTATTCCGCTCTGGGAGAATTGCCTTATAGCTGAGGCAAGCCGCGCAACCGATGAAGACGGTTGCGGCGACTTGTCGGACCTATGGCTCCTCGATGCCCGACACCAATTTGCCGACCGGGATGGTTACTTTGATTTCCAACCCGGTTGGAAGCCAGTTCCGATCGACAGAGGCGTTCAGTGCAGACGACAGTCCGGCTTCCAGACGGGTTCCGAACCCTTCCGTACTAACCCGCCCGACCGTCTCCTCGACACTTTCGATCCACAATAACTGGACGGTGTCGGTTGTTTCTTCCACAACGATGCTGAGGCAGCCTCCCATCGATGAAAGCGCCCCGTGCTTGGCTGCGTTGGTGGCAAATTCATGCAACAGCAGTGACAGGTTCGTCAGAGACTTCCCCGAAACAGCGGGGTCAGTCCCCGACAGGCTGATATTGCATCCATCGTAGGGATCGAGGATCGTCCGTATCAGCGTTTGGAGCGGAATAGCGACGGACATGTCCGGATTTTCATCCCAGGCAGGCATCGTCAACTCGTGAGCTCTTGCAAGTGACGACAGTCTTGCCTGCACACGTTGGCGAAACTCATCCACGCTTTGTGCTTCGCGCCCGCTCAGGGACACGATCCCGTTCGCCAGTGCAAACAGGTTTTTGACCCGGTGATGCATTTCGCCCAACACAAGAAACAGTTTTTCCTGGGCCTTACGGCGCTCGGTGATATCGCGGGCTATTTTTGAGGCGCCAACGATCGCTCCTCGCGCGTCGCGGATGGGAGAGATTGTCAGGGAAATATCGAAAAGCGTCCCGTCCTTCTTCTTGCGAACAGTTTCGAAATGCTCGACGCGCATCCCAGCGCGGATCTGGGCCAGGATCGCGGGCTCTTCGTTGAGGCGATCGTCAGGAATAAGAAGGGTAATGGGTTTTCCTATGACTTCTTCGGGTTCATAGCCGAACAAGCGCTGGGCTCCGCGGTTCCATGTCTTGATGTTCCCCTGCAGATCCTTGCTGATGATTGCATCATCTGATCCATCTACTATGGCAGCGAGCCAATCGCGCAAGTCCAGTTCGGTATCGTAGAAATTCGCTTGCCAGGCATAGGAACCGTTGTAGGAGACGACGGGTATCTGCACATCGCTGCGCTGTCGATCATCATTTTCTTTACTCATAACCGTCACCCGCAAAATCTCACTGTGGAAACGTCACCCTAATAAACTCTCAAAACTCAGTCGACCAATATTTGCGTCCCATTTCGTGTAGCGCTCATAAACCTGAAATAGATTTTGGTCGGCGCCGGGTCCGGCGAACAGCAAGGCCAATCGACTTCCCTCCAGCCGAGATCGCCGTCTACAAAATAAAATCGCTCCAAGGAACAAACCAGTCCGAATGTGGTTCGGTGGGCTGTCATCACGACTGTGAAGAGGAGCTAATCTCATGCCAGGTCGATATCAGAACGAAGATCGTGACGATTACTACAACGAGCCCTACCGGGAGCGCTATTACGAAGGGCGGGGAAGCGACTACCGGGGCTACGATGACCGGTATTCAGGCGACTATGCCCGGGGACGTTATTCCGATGACAATGACGAACGATTTACCTCCCGGCGGGAACCAAATCGCGAGCGGGAAAGTGATCGATACCGTCAGCGGACGGAAAACTATTCGAGAGGCAATTATGCTTCCGGCGGCCAGCATCGCGGAAAAGGACCGAAGGGATACACACGCTCCGATGATCGCATCAAGGAAGACGTGTCGGACGCACTGATGGAAGATCCGGATCTCGATGCATCCGACATCGAGGTGACGGTCAAGAAAGGCGAAGTGACCCTTCAGGGGCAGGTCGCAAATCGTCAGGACAAGCGCAGAGCAGAAGAATGTGCGGAAACATGTGCCGGCGTTGTTGATGTCCAGAACAACATCAAGATTCGTTCAGCAACATCGGCTTCGTCAAAGGGCGCTGCCTGAAATTCAAACTCGCGGCTGGAAAATGCAGCCGGAGATGGGCCCAGGAAGGGCTCGTGCGCCACAGGGCGCGAAACCCACACACAATTGGAGGATAACATGCCACGCAATATGCCAGAACGTGACGACCAGGGCCGTTTCGTAAGCGATGACGACAGGGGCCGGGGCGGAGACGATCGCCGCAGGTATTCCAGCAGTCGTCGGGACGACGACACCCGTCGGTCCAGCCGGTATGACGATGATGATCGGGGTCGCGGCCATGGCGGCTGGTTCGGCGACTCCCGCGGCCATGCCGAAGCTGCCCGTCGCGGATGGGACGAACGCCGGGATG
>Ga0182748_1001154_pt1 | contig 26361 bp, 24 predicted proteins | sample eDN3rd37CKraftOP_FD_128877 | JGI IMG/M metagenome (GOLD analysis project Ga0182748, IMG submission 128877) | Enriched Organic Plus compost microbial communities from Emeryville, California, USA - eDNA 3rd pass 37_C Kraft OP (version 2) (version 2) ...
CCGCAGTCGGTCACGGTCGTTGATCAGGAAGAGCTCGATCTTCAGCAGGCAACCACAATCTCGGAAGCGCTACAGAATGTGCCCGGCGTCAACCTTTCCGGCTCCGACCGCGTGCTCGGACAGAGCCTGAACATCCGCGGCATCGGCGGGCCCGAGACCGGCGGCGAGGAAGGTCGCATCATCATCAACGTCGATGGTGTAAGCAAGTTCTTCGAACAGTACCGAATGGGCGGCCTGTTCACCGATCCGGAACTGTTCAGGCGCGTTGAAGTCCTGCGCGGTCCGGCATCCTCGACGCTCTATGGTTCAGGCGCGCTTGGCGGCGTGGTGAACTTCGAGACCAAGGATGCATCCGACTTCCTGCAGGACGGCCAGACCGTAGCCCTGCGCCTCAAGTCCACCTACGACTCGAACCCGAACGGCTGGCTCGGCTCCGCCATTCTCGCATACCGGCCGAACGAAGCCTTCGAATTCCTGGCCGCCGGCAACTACCGCAAGGCGGATGAGTACAGGACCGGGAACGGATTCCCCGTCCCTGGCTCAGATATCGAAGCTCCCTCGGGGCTGGTGAAAGGCACCGCGCATTTCGGTGAGAACAACGAGCAGACGCTGCGCGCATCCTACATGCACTGGCAATCGGACGCGGACGACCAGTACTACAACCAGACTGGCGTGGACGATCCGATCACCGGGGGTTTCGGCACCGTGGACCGCAAGGTCACCGACAAGACGGCCACCATCACCTACGAGAACCCGGCCACGGACAACCCGTGGCTCGACCTCAGGATCAGCGCCTCCTTCTCCGACACCGTCAACGACCAGTCGAATGCCACGCTGGCTTCCCTCAACCGCGTGTTCGGCTACAAGACCTATCAGTTCAACATCCAGAACACATTCGATTATATCGGCGAGAACTTCGAAAACTACCTGACCATAGGCTCGCAGACTGCCCATCAGGAACGCACGACGTTGCGCTCGACTTCGGGCACCCATCCGCAGGGCACTGACTTCCAGACCGGCGTGTTTGCGCAGAGCGAGTTCATCTGGAACGACCGGCTGACCCTGATCGGCGGCGTGCGCCTTGACTTCCAGAAGCTGGAGCCGACGAACATCGCCGGCGCGCGGGTAAACGAGCACACGGCCTTCTCGCCGAAGATCGCGGCGCACTACAAGATCAACGACACTTTTGCGGTGTTTGGTTCGATCGCCCATACCGAGCGCGTTCCGACCATCGACGAGGTGTTTGACAGCAGTGCGCTGACGCTGAGCCTGGAGAAGGAAAAGTCAAACAACTTCGAGGCGGGCTTCTCCGTGTCGCTCAACGACATCGCCCTGCCCTCCGACATGCTGCAGTTCAAGGCCACCGGCTTTTACAATCGCGTGAGCGACCTGATCACCGACAACGGACGAACCGCAAACCCGCGCTACACCAACACGGGTGAAGCCCGCATCTATGGCGCGGAATTCGAGCTCGCCTATGACGCGGAACGGTTCTTCGCCAACGGCGCCTATACCTACACGCGTGGCGACGACCTGACCGAGGGCGTGCCGCTCGACACGATCGCCCCGCACGAGTTCTCCGCCACCATAGGCGGACGCCTGCCGGACCAGAACCTCACCTTCGGCTGGACGGCCCGACTGGTCGCAGCGCAGAAGCGCACCAGCGGAGATCCGCTCGGACGCCAGCCAACGCCATCCTTCCAGGTGCACGATGCGTTCCTGACGTGGAAGCCGGACGAAGGTACGTTCAAGAACTTCGAGGCAAGCCTGCGCGTCGACAACATCTTTGACAAGGACTATCGCGAATATCTGTCGGGAACGCCGGCCAAGGGCCGTACCTTCAAGGTTACGCTCGCCCGCCAGTTCGGCACCTGATCCATCGTCTTCCCCGCCAGATGTGATCCTTCTGGCGGGCATTTGACAAGCGGTGTCGCCGAATTCAGCTACGAGCAAGCCTATAGGGATCGAGTGCGCCTCCGCACCACGCTAGGTCCGGAAATCATTTCTGCTGATGAGCAGAGTGGCGAGCAAATCAGCATGCAGTGCCAGCCTTAGAATGGGCGGAGGATTTCCGAAATAAGCTAACAATGACCGTGATGTTGCAGCCTGGGCCCCTTTCGGTGATGGGCCCCGGCAGGACAGTTCCGACACGGCAGCAGACCCCTCTTGCGACCTGGACAGGATCGCGGAAGGGTCGTGAACGCGCGCCACTCGAGCCGTATCTCCTCGACAAGTCGGAGGCTCGGAGGAATCGGAACTACAACGAAACTGCATGGGCAATGATCTGGGGCGGAATCGGTGGCGCTTGTAGCTGATGAGTTGTGTCATGCCACAGCTCATAGGTAGAAGCCTCTGACCAAAGGTTACCGTGACATCACCACTGGCAGATACGGTCTTCATGGCTGTCAGCTTATCTCGCAAAAAACTGCCTCGTCGTTAACGTGACAATCCCGTCCGAGCTCATCGAGGCATTCGAATGGGCAGACGCCTCAGCCGATGTACGCGCGGCCATACTGACCGGGGAAGGCCGGGGATTTTGTTCCGGTGGCGACGTTAGCGGCATGCAGGAACGGCTGAGCGCGCCTCCCGGTGAAATTGGCTTCAATGGCTGGCGTCGGCAGAAGCGCACCCATCGCAGCATCGCGGTGATTCATGGAATGACCAAGCCGGTGATCGCGGCAGTCAATGGTGCGGCAGTGGGCCTGGGCCTCGACCTGGCTCTGGCATGCGACTTCATCATCGCCGTGCCGGGCGCCAAGATGTCGATGAGCTTTATCAAGCGCGGTCTGGTTTCCGACGGTGGCGGACTCTACTTCCTTCCCCGTCGTGTCGGGCTCGTCCGTGCCAAGGAACTCATCCTGACCGGCCGGGTGGTAGAAGCTGAGGAGGGTCGTGAAATCGGCCTGATCGACCGTATCGCCTCCGCCGACGATTTGCTTGTCGCGGCCCATGCATGGGCTCTCGAACTGTCGCAAGGCTCCCCCGCCGCCATTGCGCTTACAAAAGCCATCCTGGACCGGAGCTTCGAGAGTTCCGAAGAGCAGGTCTTTGCACTTGGACGCGAAGCGCAGGCCATCTGCTACTCGACCACGGAGCACCGGGCATCCGTGGAAGCGTTTCTGCAAAAGTCACAGGGCTAGCTTGACTTACCAGCACCACCCTAATGTTCCCCATGGAATCGGCGCCAGCGTGCAATCGGTTGCTTCCCACAACTTCTACGTTATGTGCAATGCACAATCGCATTGCTGCATTGCACATTTAACAATGGTCAAACATAACGGGCCGCTGTAGATATAACTCCGTTGGCTGTCTCCTCCTCCCAGACGAAAGGCCAACGCGGAATGCAGCGTATCCTCCTCCCGCGCTGCATCTCAGATCAAGCCCGCCAATCCTCCTCCCTGGCGGGCTTTTTCATGCCCGCAGAAATGTCGCGGCGCTATGGGCCCCTGCCCCGAACAGAGAGCCGTCGCCGCCTTCAACCGTCCCTTTCCCGCCATGCCCGCAAAGCGACGGCGGCCCACCCGGCTATCATCAAGAGTCCGCCAATTGGGGTCACCGCTCCCAGCCACCGCGGCGCGCCGAGCGCCATGGCGTAAAAGGTGGCCGCGAAGACAAATGCTCCCGCCGTCAGCAGCCACGCCGGCAACCTGACCCAGGGCAGCCCGGAAAGACCCAGTCCCAGAACAGCCAGCCCATGCCACATCTGATATTGGACAGCCGTTTGCCACCAGGACAGAGCTTCCGCGCCAATGCGTGATTTTACGGCATGCGCCCCAAACGCGCCGAGCACGACCGACAGGCAGCCAAGCACCGCACCCACAATAACCAGCCGTCTATTGGTCAATTTTGCCTCACCAGTAAAGCACCTGTGGGCCAACGGATACACTTGTCCAAACTTGGAAGGCGAAGTCGCATCGCATCGGCTCAGTCTGTGATATCAGCTGCGATGAGATCATAAAGATGTTTCGCTGCCGGTGGGAGGATCATCCCCTTTCTCGTAATCATGGTAAAATGCCTTCTCATTTCCGGCTCCGCGATCTTGAGTATCTTACAGTTTCTTACGCGACTGAGATCCGCGATCGAGGCGGTGAGAATTGCTGTGCCAATACCGGCATTGGCGAAGGCGATGAGAGTCTCGCCTTGGATGCAATGGTACTCGACCGTGAAAGAGAGGCCCTTTTCCTCGGCCACACTTGAGACGATCTGATGCACGACCGTGTTGGGATAGAACATTACGAGAGGATGGCTGAGGACCGTGTCGAACGGAATCTCCTCGGTACCATCGGCAATATCAGCGATCTCGTGCGGAACGACAGCCAATAGCGGTTCAGCGCGGCCATACTCGAATGACATCTCGGGATCAGAGAGCGCCGGACCAACGCCAAAGTCCGCCTTGTCCTTTTTCAAGGCGTTAAGGATCTCCGCTGATTTATACTCCCCAATCGTAACCTTGACGCTTGGAAAGCTGTCCTTGAAGGTCTTTATGATAAGAGGCAGGCGCGCGGCGGCGTAAGTAGGCGAACATGCAACGCGGATATGGCCTCTGCGAAAATCGATCTCTTCCTGTATATGGCGAAACGTCATGGAAAGAGTTGCAATCGATGCACGCGCCTGTTCGAGCAACATCACGCCCGGTGAAGTGAGCTCCAGGGAGCGGGTGGTCCGCAGGAAGAGCTGCACCCCGATCTGGGTTTCGAGTTCCCGGATCTGCATCGAGATGGCTGACTGAGATCGATTGAGCGCTTTGGCGGCTGCGTGAAAAGAACCTAGATCCGCAACGCAGACAAAGGTGTTGATCAGTTTCAAATTTACGTTGTTGAGATCGTGAACCGCTTCGGGTCTGACCATGCTCACCGGCCTTCAACGGTCAAAATCGACTTCGATGTTCGTAACGGCGGTGATACTTGGCTCACGCTCGAGGGTCAAGGTGAGCGTGAGCCATCTGTCCTTGCATGGCTATGGGGTGGCCCTGGAGGGAAGCAGCCGCACCTTGGCCCAGTTGAACAGCGGTAGCAGCAACAGGCCGGCCGAAAGAAGCAGGAAGATTACTGACAGCGTGCTGCTCACGAATATTCCCACATCGCCGTCCGACATGATCAGGGACCGACGCACATTCTGCTCGAGAATGGGACCGAGCACGAGTCCGAGGAGTACCGGGACAGACGGATAGCTGAATTTCCGGAACAGATAGCCCAGAACACCGAAGCCCATGGCCAGACTTAGATCGAAGAACGAGTAGTTGACGCTAAACACCCCATAGACCACGATGCCCATGACGATCGGAAAGAGGTAAGCGGTGGGTACGAAGACCAACGATGCAAGCACTGGCGTCAAGACGATCGTCAGCACCACCAGCATCAGGTTGCCGGTGTAGAAGGTTCCGATCACGGGCCAGACGAAGTCCGGATGTTGCTCGAACAAGAGCGGACCGGGTTGCAGACCCAGCATGAGGAGTCCGCCAAGCATGATTGCCGTGGTACCTGAGCCGGGGATGCCAAGCGTGAACAGAGGTATCATGGCGGCGTAGGACGCTGAGTTGTTGGCCGCCTCCGGGGACGCGATCCCTTCGGGCGCACCCTGCCCGAACGTCTCCGGATGTCGTGATATCCGCTTCGAGAAGGCATAGGAAAAGATCGTCGCCGCTGTGGCTCCTGCTCCTGGAAGAACGCCGACGACAAATCCGATGATCGAGCCGGCACCCAGATCTTTCCAGGTCTTCGTGATGTCGCTTATCCTCGGAAGCAGCGCCCTCAAGGCATAGCGTTTTCTTTCGACCGCGGGCGCGGTTTCGCCAAGGCTGGCGAGAATTTCTCCCACGCCATACATACCGATAGCGATAACCGTAAACTCAATTCCCTCAAGCAACTCGAAGGTGCCGAAATTGAAGCGCGGTGATCCGCTGACGATATCCAGTCCGACGGTCCCCAACCAGAGACCAAGTCCCAGAGCAACAAAGCTCTTGGCCCTGTCTTCGCCGCCAAGCGAGGTCGAGAAGACCAGCGTCATCACCATCAAGGCCGTCATTTCGATCGGCCCGAAGCGTAGAGCAAACTCTGCGAAGGGCGCAGCGATAGCCGTGAATAGGACGATGGCGATAAAGCCGCCAACGAAAGATGCGAAGGTTGCGATGCCGAGCGCGCGTCCGGCCTCGCCCTTCTTTGACATGGGATAGCCGTCAAGCGTCGTCATCATGGCGGCGCTTTCACCCGGAATGCCGAGCAGGATCGACGTGACAGCGCCGCCATACATCGCGCCGTAATATACGCCGGCCAGGCCGGCAACAGCGACGGCGGGCTGGAACGAGACGACGATTGGCAGCAGGATCGCCAGCGCAGCCGGAGGTCCCATTGCCGGCAGTACACCAATGGCCAGACCGAGCAGCACACCCAAAAAAGTGGCAAGCAGCATCGGCGCGCTCGAGGCGACCGACAAGCCATAGAAAAGATCAGAGAAGATTTCCACTACCCGCTCCCTTAGAGAATACCGCGCGGCATCGGGACGCCTAGCCCCTTATCGAAGATTGCCCATGCGGCCAGAGTGAACAGGAATGCAGTCAGCACGCCCATCAACAGCCGAGATGGCGTGTAATCCGGAGCCAGCACAAGGAAGCAGGCGAAAATATAGAAAGGGGTCAATACGATCATGCCCACATGGGGCGCCAGCACTATGAAAAGCGCTGTCAAGCCGACCAGGAGAGCGACCCGCAAGAGTTCGTCCCATTTTGGCGCATCATCTGCGGCGGCAGCTTGCTGTTTTTGCTTAACGTTGATCGAGGAAGCCCTGGATCTCATCACCAGCGACGTACCGGCACTCACCAGCATCAGAATTCCGGCGATTGCCGGGAAGAACCCCGGTCCCGTGATCGTACTGGACAGGATGCCATAGTTGTATGATTGCCAGATAATGAAGATTGCGAAGAGACAGATCGCAGCTGTGAACAGTCGCTCACCCATAGTTTCCCATCCTCCAACGCGGGATCAGCGTCACGGACGGCTCTCCCCTTGAGGGACGACATCCGTGACGCTGCTGTTTCCTACCTACTTGGCGATCGTGGCCAGGTAGTCCTCATAGAGCTTGCTGATCTCGGGGATACGAGCCTGGAACTCCTCGGCATCCCAGAACAGCGGTATGGAATTGTTCCTCTCGACATACTGGGTCTTCCAGGTCTCGCTTTCCGACACCTTCTTCATGACATCTTCCCAGAGGGCCACCGCATCTTCGGGAACGTCCTTCGGCATCACGACGCCGCGATAAAGCATGAGCTCGATATCAGAACCAAGTTCCTTGAAGGTCGGAACATCGGGCTGAGACGCGAGCCGCTCGGGCGATGTCACGGCAATTGGAACCACACGTCTGGCCTCGATCTGGGCCATGACCTCAGAGGCATTGCCGAACTGCAGGTCGATGTGCCCTCCGAGCAGGGCTGTCGTCACTTCGCCGTCGCCATTGAACGGTACCGTTCTCACCTCGACGTCAAGTTCATTGCCAAGCGAGACCGCAAGAAGCGCAGGGTCCGTCACGGGTCCGGTATTGCCGATCCTCACGACCCCTTTGGCCTTGATGTCGTCCAGGCTGGCAATGCCTGCATCCGCCTTCGCGACGAGAATGAACGGATCACCGGCGATGACGGCGACGGGCTGGAAGTCGTCGACTTTCGCTGGCGACTGTCCCATCAGTGGCGCTACGAAGAAGCTCGTCGCGATGGTTCCAAGAAAGTAGGGATCGCCCTTACGTTGAGCCACATAGTTATACGCGATGGCGCCGCCGCCGCCGGGCTTGTTCTCCACCAGCAATTGCGTAGGGCTCAATTTCTCATCATTGACGATTCCGGCGATCATGCGCGCGATGATGTCGGATCCTCCTCCGGGTGAGGATTGAACAATCAGCGTGACGTCACGCTCGGGATAGTCACCGGCGTTGGCGAGTGCTGCAAAGGTCGTGCATGTTGCCACGACGATGGCACGTGAAAGGTTGCGTATGATCATTTTTCCTCCTGACGATTGATCAATTTTTGTCCGCGCAGCGGCGCCCGCTGGCTTATGTGTTGCGCTTATATTCTTTGATAATCCCGTCTTTCGGTTCCAATCCGAAGCCAGGCTCCTGAGAAACGTCCAACCAGCCATTGTCAGGTTGCGGAACCTTCTCGAACAATGCGTTGTAAGCCATCCACTTGTGGAAATGATACTCAACGAGGCCCCCATTCAGGACACCGGCGTGCAGCGCGATGTTGTGAGGACCGTTCCCGTTGCCGTGGCTCAGGGGCACATTGTACGCTTTCGCTTGCGCAGCGATCCTGAGGCTGGCCGTAAGGCCGCCGTCATTGTTGATATTCGGTTGGATGAAGTCGATTGCGCCTGCCTCGATATAGTCACGCACCTTGTAATGCTCGTTTTCCGCCGCAGCCACCCGAATCCGGGTCTGACTGCGCAGATGAGCAAGGTTGCGCGGTTCGTTATAGTGCAATGGCTCTTCGATGAAATCGATATCGAGCTCCTCACACAGCTTGCACAGGCGCAGGGCGTCCGGCAGCGTCATGCGCAGGTTTCCATCCATCGACAACTTAACGTCAGGACCTACGGCTTCGCGCATTGCAGCCATACGGTGATAGTCATCCACCGGGTCCGGTATTGCCTGGCGGCCGACCGTGTTCTTCAGGTGAGTATAGCCAAGGGAGACCAGATGGGCCGCCTCCGCCGCCAATTCTTCACGGCTATAGACGGGAGCGCCGTCATACGCCGCACCATGGGTTACATAGACCGGAACGCGGTCGCGAGCACCGCCAATGAGGTGATGGACCGGCCGACCGGTCGCTTTGCCCTTGATGTCCCAGCAGGCAATGTCGATCATCGCCATCGCGGAGACAAGCACGCGGCCAAGCGGTCGCTCCCAAGTGTGCCGATCGAACAATTGCGGGATGCGATCCGTCCGGAAAGGATCAACCCCTTCCTCAATGATGCGTGGAGCCAGGTACTTTTCGATAAGGTCGATGGCAACGGGGTGGGTGTAGCCGCTCGTCGCCCAGCCGATAAGCCCGTCTTCCGTTTCCATCTCGAGAAGGAGCGCGCCCTCCTTGTTCGGTCGATCACGGAAAGGGGGCGGATTAATCGGAATACCCTTCAGGTCGTGAATCTGAATTCGGACGATCTTCTGTCGCGGAGCAGTCACAGAAGTACGGTACATCATTGTTTCGTTCAGCATCTTGGCCCTCCATATGCAATGCAGGATACCGAATGCTCAGAACAAGAAAAACGAATTAATCTTTCGTATTGATCATATTATCTGCATAATCTACCTGGTTTTCCATCCGGTGGAGCCTTTTCGTAGGCGGCGACCCAATGGCCCGTCTCGGACATGGCTTGCTCCCTTCCGCCAGCCGATGCTATGCGGTGGTTCCTTGTGAAGATGGACGCTCCTGAACATCCCCTCGGGCATCTCTGATGCTTGTGATGGAGCCAAGCAACCGTCGATAGATAATCGTGAACATGTTATGATCGCCGCCAAGTTTGACCACCTGCATATTAAGTCCCGAGCGTGTGAAGTCTCGGCGGAATTTTATAGGACGGCCTTCGGGGCCGACGTCTTGTCCACGACGGAGGTCGACGGCAAGACACGTATTGTCCTTGAACTCGGTGGCATTCGCCTGTTCATCGAAGATGCCAGTGGCAATGCATCCAGTGCTCCAACTATTCCCGCAAGGGGTCTTGAGCATATCGGATTGCAGGTATCTGATCTGGACGAGGCAGTTAGCCATCTTACGTCGATCGGCATCGAATTCGCCATCGGTCCAAGGAATTCAGCCCGACCAGGCGTTCGGATGGCTTTTCTTCATGGACCCGATGGTGAATATATCGAGCTCATCGAGCGTAGCTCCTAGAGTGGTTCAATGTTTCATGGAAACTGAAATGCTCTAGCTCGAAGACACAATCTCTTTGCACGACTGGCAATTCACGCCGACAATTCGTCGATCATCTTGAGTTGTTCTGACGTGACCTCAATCCCATGTCTGGCGGCCTTCGCACGGGCAGCCAGACGCCTGTCACCCGGAAAGCGTTCCTGTCCGGCCGCCTGCAATGTGGTTAAAAGCTGCTCGAAACGGTCTACGAAATGCGGCAGCGCTCCCCGCCCTCTTTCAGGATCGATCAGCAGGATGAATTGCCCGGTGGATGGGGTTGCGGCACCGGGAACCTTCGACAGGTCGACTTCGTAGGAGAATTTGCCGCCCACCAGGGCCGCACACAGGACCTCCACCAGCATCGAGATCGCCGCACCCTTGTAGCCGCCAAAGGGCAGAAGGGCTCCACCATCCAGGATAGCTTCCGGATCGGTCGTCGGCTGCCCGTGACGATCAACGCCAATCCCCGGCTCCAACGTCTTGCCGTCGCGAACGGCAATCTGAATATCCCCATGCGCCATGGTCGAGGTCGCCTGATCGACAACCAGGGGCGCTCCGCTGCGGCGGGGAACCGCATAGGCTAAAGGATTGGTGCCGTAGACAGCTTCATGACCGCCGAACGGCACAACGGATTTCATGCTGTTGATGACGGAGACGGCCAACAGACCCTTTTCGGCAAAAGGCTCGATATCCAGCGAAAGGGCGCCAAGATGGTGCGAGTTGCGAATCGCAATGAGCGCAACGCCCGCGCTCATCGTCTTTTCAATGGCTGCCTGCCGCCCAAGGGCGAGCGCCGGAACGGTGAAGCCGTTTCTTGCATCTATGCGGATGAAAGCCGGTCCGGCATCTTCCCGGACCGCGGTCACCCTGCCGTCGACCCAGCCTGCGCGCAGGCTCGATACATAGCCTTTCAACCGATGCAGTCCATGGCTGTGCGCGGCATCGCGCTCGGCGCTGACGCAATTGACCGCCAGATGCCGGGCAACGTTTTCCGAACAGCCATTGTTGCGGAAAACAGGCAGCACACGCTCAACAAGATCATCGAATGTGAGCCTAGTCGATGAGGTCATCACGTGCTTTCCTTCGGTAGGCCGTGGCGGATACGCTCATCCTTTAACCGATAACAGCCGAAATGAATGCCTGGGTACGCGGTTCCTGGGGTTTGATCAACATATCCTTGGCATTTCCCAGCTCAACGATGACGCCACGGTCCATGAACACAACGCGATCCGCGACTTCCTTCGCAAAACCCAGTTCGTGGGTAACAACGACCATTGTCATGCCTGAAAGCGCAAGCTCGCGCATCACAGCCAAGACTTCGCCGACCAGTTCCGGATCAAGTGCTGAGGTCGGTTCGTCGAACAGCATGACCTTAGGGTTCATCGCCAATGCACGCGCAATGGCGACACGCTGCTGCTGCCCGCCCGACAGTTCAGCCGGATAGTTGGAAGCCTTGTCGGCCAGCCCGACGCGTTCGAGCAACTTTGACGCGGTGGCTTCCGCTTCCCGCCGGGGCGTTTTCAAAACCTGGATCGGACCCTCGGTGATGTTTTGCAATGCGGTCATATGCGGGAAAAGGTTGAACCGCTGAAACACCATGCCGCTTTTAAGGCGCTGCCGGATGGCCTGTTTCTCGGTCAGCGGATAGAGCTTGCGGCCGTCCTGACGATATCCAACCAACTCGTCCTCGAGCCAGATCGAGCCGTCATTGATATCATACAGTTGATTTATGCACCTCAACAGTGTGGTTTTGCCGGAGCCAGAGCCACCGATGAGGCAGACAACCTCGCCCTTGGCAACTTCGAGCGAAACATTGTCGAGCGCAACATAGTCTTGAAACTTCTTGGTCACGTTGCAGACACGCAGGAGCGGTCGCTCATTCATGGTGGCGGATTGGACAAAACGACAGATTCACAGCAGCCCATCAAGGCGGCCGCGCTCGGATGCTTACAATGAGGGCAGGGGGTCGAGATGGTTCACATGATGCGCAGAGGACAGGCGAAGTACGCCAATTTAGAGGAAGATCAAGGTCTCAGGTCACCGGCAATACCCTGGCGGCCGGACGAAGGCGCGAACGTAAGTAGGTTACATGGTCCTGCGGCAGTTCGTCGCCTTCACCATTCCCAGCCGATCAGCAGATCTCAGTTCGGCTGGACATACGCCGATCGACATCAGCTTCACAACTCCGGCGGGGCGGCGTTTGGCATCAACGGTTGGTGCGATGCTTAGTCCACCCCCTGCCGGAGAAACGCTTGAAGCCTATCCCAATCTTTCGGACGCGTAGCTGCCCAGACTTGGGGGAAACACGACCGTCTTGTTTCCATTTATGAAGGTGCGGTGATGGATATGCGCATGGATGGCGCGCGCAAGCACCTGACTTTCGACATCACGCCCCAATGACACATAATCTTCAGGTGACTGGGCATGTGTGACGCGAACAGTGTCCTGTTCGATGATCGGTCCCTCATCCAGGTCAGCAGTCACATAGTGGGCGGTTGCGCCGATCAGCTTCACACCCCTCTGATATGCCTGTTTATAGGGGTTTGCACCCTTGAAACTCGGGAGAAACGAGTGATGGATATTGATGATCCTTCCGGACATCTTCTTGCAAAGCATGTCTGATAGTACCTGCATATAACGGGCAAGAACTATGAGCTGGGTGCCGCTGGACTCCACAATCTCCATCAGCTGCGCCTCTGCCTGGGGTTTGCTTTCCTTGGTCACCTTTATGTAGTAGTAGGGAATGTCGTGATTGACGACCAGCTTCTGGTAATCCAGGTGGTTGGAGACCACGCCCACGATGTCGATTGGCAGTGCTCCAATTTTCCAGCGGTAGAGCAAATCGTTGAGGCAGTGTCCAAATCTGGACACCATCAAAAGCACTTTCATACGTTCTTCTGCGTAGAAAATGTGCCAGTCCATGTTAAATCGCGCAGCTACCTGTCCGAAGCGCTCTACCAGCGCGTCCCTTTGAACGCCTTCTTCGGAAATGAAGCAGACTCGCATGAAGAACTTATCTGTTTCCAGGTCATCAAACTGCGAGCTGTCTATGATGTTGCATCCGTTTTCTGCCAGAAATCCCGATATCCCAGCCACAATTCCACGTGCAGCTTTGCAAGACACGGTGAGGACGTATCTGTTGCTCACTTGTTTTCCTTCAGTTCTATTTTGTTGGGAGAGCACACCTGACGATCATCCCAGGATTGGGATGCACTCCGCAGTGGCCTTTGGACATGGTGCCTGTGTGCGAAGAGGCTCAAGGCTGTTGAGTTGAAGAGCTGCACATCAGCAATCCGCGTTCCAGATCATCTATGAGGTCATCGACGTCCTCGAGTCCGATATGGAGGCGGATAAGCATTTCGGGCCCCGACCATTTGCTCGCCGTCCGGATTGCGTGTGGCTGTACCGGCAAGGCCAGACTCTCGTAACCGCCCCATGATGCGCCAATGCCAAACAGTTTCAGCTGATCTATGAGAGCAACCGCGCTGGAGGGGCGAGCGTCCTTGAGGGAGAATGAAAAAAGGCCGCTTGCCCCTCGAAAATCGCGTTTCCAGATTTCGTAGTAAGGGGACGATGGCAATGCCGGGTAGTACACCTCGTCAACTTGTGGGTGATCGTGCAGCCACTGAGCTACTCGAAGGGCCGATGCCTGATGTTGGTTCAGGCGAGCGTTGAGCGTTCTGATCCCGCGCAGTGCAAGGTAACAATCATCAGGACTCGTGCAGAACCCCAGCAGAACGTTGGTTTCATGGATCCTTTTGTAAGTCTCACCCTTAACGCTAACCGTTCCCAACATGATATCGGAATGGCCGCATAGATACTTTGTACCTGCCTGGATCGAGATGTCGGCACCGTGGTCCAGAGGCTTGAAGAACAGTCCGGCACCCCATGAGTTATCCACGGCAAGAATGGAGTCATTCGCCTTTGCGAGAGCTGCAAACGCTGGCAGGTCAATCAGTTCAAAGGTGCCGGAGCCTGGCGTCTCAGCAAGGATCAACGACGTTTCTGGGCGCAGCGCGGCTTGCAGCCCTGCGGTGGTTGGCGCGAAATAAGTCACCGCGACGCCGCGCTCGCTCAGGTAGTTGTCGCACATCTTGCGAACCGGCGGATACACTGTGTCGATGATGCAGAGATGGTCGCCGGGCTTGGCGTAGGTCAGGATAACAGCTGCCAAAGCCGACAATCCTGAAGGATAGATAAAGCTTCTGTCCCCGTGCTCCAACACCGAGACAGCATCTTCGAGTGCGTGGGTCGTGGGCGTCCCTCTCACACCATATGAGAAGATCTGCTCTCCGTCGTCGCGTTTACGACGCACTTCGTTCATCGCCTCCACAGAGGGGAAAAGCACCGTAGAAGCCCGGACGAGGGGTGGGTTTACACTCTGCGGCCCTTCACCATGAATTCGTCCAGAGTTTATGAGTTGGGTAAGTTCGCGCACAGCTCCCCCTCTTGCCCGTCATTATTCGAGGCGACCAGCAAACCCGGCTCCGCACTCGCTCGCTTCCAGATTTCGATGTCTCATGTCAGTTCGTAGATTGACAGGATATTCCGCTCGAATATATTTGTTCGGACAATTAGTTGCAATGGCAGAATCCGATGAATATTTACCAAGCGGCTGCATTTCATGGGTTGCGCCAGCCGAACAAGCCGGCTCTGGTTGATGTAAACTGCTCCCTCAATTTCTCCGAGTTTGTTGAAAGAATTCAGCAAGTTGCAGCGGCGCTTCAGGGCATGGGCATTGTCAGGGGCGACCGTGTTTGTGTGATGATGCACAACTCCATCGATCAGGTGGCGCTCTATCATGCGACAGCTTTGCTCGGCTTCATCCTGGTGCCGATAAACGTCCGATATGACCACTCCGATTTGATCCATGTGCTGTCGAACTGCCAGCCGCGCATTGTCATCTTCGCCGAAGAATTCAGCGAACGGATCGCCCGAGTGAGGGCGCAACTGGTGACTGACGTTGAGTCCTGGATCGTGCTCGACGACAAGACGTTCGTTGCTGAGCCAAACTTTGATTATACGACGACTAGAAATGGTTGCGTTGAACCGGACGATGTTGCGCTCATCCTCTACACATCAGGCACAACCTCTGCACCAAAGGGCGCAATGCTCACGCACGGGAATCTGGTGTGGAACTCGATCAACTACGTGATCGAATTGGAAATCTCGCGACATTCGACCGCCATGCTGGCCACACCATTGTTCCACATTGGCGGGTTCGGTGTGCTCAATGGGCCGGTTCTCTATGCCGGCGGCACACTCTACATCGTAAGCAAGTTCGAGCCTCGCGAACTGCTGGCTTCACTGAAACAGGTTCAGCCAACGCACCTGTTCCTGCTGTCGACAATGTGGGTGGCTTTGACAGACCTGCCTGAATTCGACGAGGCCACTTTCGAGAACGTCACTTACGTTCAAACAGCTGCTTCCCCGCTGAGCGACTGGCGTCGTCAGAAGATTGAAAAGGTCTTCTGCAACGCGGAGTTCGGATGGGGCTTTGGCATGACCGAGACCTGCGTGACGACCATCAAGAACCGCACTACCGCGGAGATCACGTCGCACCCCGGTTCCATCGGTTATGTCTGGCGAAATGTTGCGGTGCGGCTTGTCGATCTGGATGGGAATGTCATTTCCCAGCCAGATACGCCCGGTGAATTGCAGATAAAGTCACCAACCGTTTTTGCCGGATACTGGAACGATCCTGACGGCACAGCGGATCTGTTTACGGAAGACGGATGGCTGAAGACGGGGGACCTTCTTGAATTTGATGCGGAGGGTTTTGCCTACTTCCGCGGTCGTCGCAAGGACATGATCAAGACCGGAGGGGAAAACGTTGCGGCATTGGAGGTGGAGCAATGCCTGACGGAACATACCGGTGTCAGCCAGGCTGCCGTTCTGGGCCTGCCGCACGAATATTGGGGCGAACTGCTTGTAGCTGCGGTGTTGCTGAAGCCTGATGAGACCCCGTCTGAGAGTGACCTTGTAGCGCACTGCAAGGCTCGGCTTTCCCCCTTCAAGGTACCTAAGCGCGTGTTCCTGGTTGACCAGATGCCATACTCGTCGTCAGGCAAGATACAGAAGCACGTGCTGCGCGGGCAGCTTGAAGAAATCCTTGCTGCCGAACAGAGAGGATCGCATGCAGAGTGAGTTTGAAACGATCTCGTTGACACGAGAGGATAACGTCGCCCTTTTGCGCATCGACCGGGGCGGCAGCATGAACGCGATCAGTCAGAAAATGATACGCGAACTGACCGCTGCCGTTCGCGAGCTTCAGGACGATGGCGAAACGAAGGCTGTTGTCATCACGGGAACATCCAAGGTTTTCTCGGCCGGCATCGATCTCAAAGACCCCGAAAAGTGGGCAGATACCGAGCTGGACCTGGCCCAGCGCCGTGAGATAGCCTATCGCGGAGCGAAACTCTGCTCAGAGATTGAGGCTCTGCCGCAAATTACGATCGCTGCCATCTCGGGACCCGCTATCGGCGCGGGTGTCGCGATTACACTGGCTTGCGATTGGCGGATCATGCACCCCGACGCCTACTTGTGGCTCCCTGAAATCAAGATCGGATTGAGCTTGAGTTGGGGTGGGGTACCCCGCCTGACAGCATTGGTTGGGCCGAGCAAGGCAAAGCGGGTTCTCACGTTGTGCGAGAAGCTCCCGGCCGATGAAGCGATGAATTTCGGTCTCGCTGACTATGTAGACAGTGATCCTGTGGCTCTGGCCATGAAGCAGGCGCGTCAGGTAGCGGGGATGCCCCCGGTGCCTGTTGCCATGAGCAAGGAAGCTGTCAACGCAGTCGCAAACGCGCTTCATCGCAGTATCGGATTTGCCGACAGCGACCAGGGCTTGCTGTGCAGAGACAGCGCAAGCGCAAGCGATGCGCGAGCAAACTTTTCACGGAAGTGATATGTCCGGACATTTGTTATTGACTATCAGATGTCTCCATAGTTTGGTTTGAGGCTCAATAACAAGAGGGGATGCTTCGGACCTGGGCGGTTCGAGGACGGCCTGTTCGGCTGGAACGGCCTTAGGCAGCTGCACCAGCTAAACAGATGTGCAGGAATTAATGGGAGAACTATCAATGTTTAAACTAAACAGCCTTATCGCAGCAATGGCAGGAATTACTGCATTTGCCGCAGTATCCTCTGCTCAAGCAGCTGAGACGTTCGACAAGCTGAAAGAACGCGGCGAATTCGTGGTTTGCAGCAAGGTTGACTACCGTCCGTTCGGCTTCCGTGAAGCAGACGGCACGATGGTTGGTCTTGAGCACGACCTGATCACGGATGTCGTCAAGCGTCTTGAAGAGAAGCTTGGTTTGACGCTTAAGGTTGAGCGCATCCCGGTCATTGCGGCAAACCGCATCCAGTTCCTCGAGGGCGGCAAATGCGACATGCTGCTCGCAACCATGACCGATAACCCGGACCGCCGCAAATCCGTCGACATCATCCAGCCGAACTACTACTCCTCCGGCGTGAACATCTTTGCCCGCAAGGATGTTGACATCAAGGCATGGGACGACATCTCGAACAAGACAATCTGCGCATCGCAGGGCGCCTTCTGGAACAAGGACCTGACCCAGAAGTACAATCTGAACCTGCTGACTTTTGCCGGCATCGCAGAAACCGAACTGGCCCTGATGGACGGTCGCTGCCTTGCACTCTTGACCGATGACTCTGCAGCTGCCGTTCGTCTTTCCGAGGAGCGCTGGAGCAAGGACTACGAGCTGAAGGTCGATACGATCATGGACGCTTCCTGGGGCGTGGCTATCCGCAAGGAGAACCCAGACTTCAGGGAGATGCTGGAAGAGACCGTGACTGACTGGCATCGCACTGGCTTCATCCTGGATCTGGAGAAGAAGTGGAACATCAAGCCGACGCCTTTCACGCAGCGCATGCACGAAGAATATAAGAACAAGTAAGCGGTCGATATCTGACGATTATACCGGCATTGCCGTAGGAAACTATGGCAATGCCAAAATACAGATGCGGCATCGGGGAAGGCATCTATGCAGTTTCTGGCGGACTTGTTTCTCCACCTGTACGAAGAATACGATATCAATTTTATAGTATTCTTTGATCAGTGGGAGTTTGACCGGTATGTGAAGGCCATAGGGCTGACGCTTAAACTTAGCGTCCTATGCATAATGTTTTCGTTGCTGATTGGCGTCGCCGGCGCATGGTTGCAACGCTCGCGTGTGGCTCCAGTTCGTTGGCTGGTCTACGCCTACGTGCAGGTCTTCCGGAATACGCCACCCCTTGCCCAACTGTATTTCTTCTACTTTGGTCTTGGAACCATCATGCCCCGGTTCAGAAATGAAATGGGATTGATGGAACCTTTTCTGGGCAACTTTGAATGGGCCGTGCTAGCGCTGTCGTTGTTCGCGGGTGCATTCAATGTAGAGATCTTTCGTTCGGGTGTTGAGGCGGTCCCCAAAACGACGGTAGAGGCTGCCTCGGCGCTTGGTTACAGTCGGTTGAAGGCCTATATCTACGTCATCTTCCCGCTGGCTTTCCGGATATCTCTGCCAGGCCTTATCAACAATATCGTTAATCTCCTGAAGACGACCTCGATCGCCTATGCGATCGGTGTGGCCGAGGTGCTTTACGTAGCGCAGCAGGTCTGGGCCGTAGAGTTCAACGTCCCCGAGATGATGACACTCGTACTCGTCACCTACCTTGCAATCGTCAGCATATTTGTCTGGCTGATGAGCCGTCTCCGCCGCCATATGAGGATTCCCGGATATGACATGTAAGGCGACGAAGAATTCGCAGGGACTACAGTTCGGCGGTACTATGCCGGTGCTGCATCCCGTCAGGCTGCCCCATAAGCATTTCTGCCCATACTCTGGCGTACCCTATGTGAATTTCCACATTTGGCATGGTGTGTTGCTGATAGCCACCTTGGCACTTGTGGTGACGGCCAGCGCCTCGACAGGCGACCAGGGCCGGTTGGGAATTTGGGACACCCTGGTCAAATGGACCCCGCTGCTGCTCTCCGGTTTTTCGGTAAACCTGTTGATGAGCATCGCTGCAATGGCGATAGGTACGGTTTTCGGTGTCATTCTGGGTCTCTGCCAGATTTCACTCATGCCCCAGATAAGAACTGGCTCATGGCTTCTGACGCAGATTTTCCGCAACAGCCCCTGGCTGGTTACTCTGTTCTACGTCATGTACGTCATACCGTTCGAGTTCGACTTATTCGGCACGCGTATCGCGTTGTCTGATTGGAGCAAGGCGACCTTTGGCTTGTCGCTGCCGGTCATGGCCAATGTGTCGGAGATCGTGCGGGGAGGCGTGCAGTCGATCCCGGCCGTTCAGTGGGAAGCCGCCCGCGGCCTTGCGTTCAATCACAGGCAAACGCTCTGGATGATCATCTTGCCACAGGCCGCAAAGCGTATGCTGCCACCATGGATGAATCTCTATGCAATCCTCACCATGGCGACAGTCCTGGGCAATATAGTGGGCGTGACTGAGGCATTAACTCTCACACGGGAAATCATTGCAGCTGAAGCAAGAACAGATCTTTTGTTGCCGCTATACGGTTACGTGCTGCTGATGTTCTTCCTCTATGTTTTCCCGATCTCACGTTTGACCATATACTTAGAACGGAAGTGGGCCGTTGATGCCTGATCAACCCTGCACGGTCGGTGGGCGCATACCACCCAACAACTATCCAAAGAGTGAGCCTTTCCAACGGGGGGATACGCGATGACCAGAAAGCTTGACGAAGTTCAGGTTTCCCTTAGAGACGTGACGAAATCCTTTGGCGCGTTTGAGGTTCTTAAAGGCGTGTCAATGGACGTGCGTAAGGGCGAGGTGGTCTGCATCATCGGCCCTTCGGGATCGGGAAAGTCTACTCTCCTTCGCTGCATCAATGCCTTGGTTCCCATCAATAGCGGGTCAATCAAGGTTGCTGGCATTGAGGTCAACGACAAGCGGCTGGACGAGCTGGCACTTAGACGCCGCGTCGGAATGGTCTTCCAGAGCTACAATCTGTTCCCGCACCGGACGGCTCTTGAGAACGTCATGATGGCGCCCATCCATGTTCTCAAGCAGGACAAGGAGACGGTGCGGAAGCTCGCCATAAAGCTTCTTGAGAAGGTGCGGATGGGCGAGAAGGCGAACGCATACCCGGGTCAGTTGTCAGGTGGTCAGCAACAGCGTGTGGCGATTGCCCGCAGCCTGGCAATGCAGCCGGAAGTAATGATGTTCGATGAGGTTACCGCTGCGCTTGACCCCGAAACGGTCAAGGAAGTGCTGATAGCGATCCGTGAACTCGCGGAAGAAGGCATGACATGTATCCTGGTGACGCATGAAATGGGCTTCGCTCGTGAAATCGCCGACACGGTTTACTTCACTGATCGGGGCGTCATTGTCGAATATGGGCCTCCGGCCGAGCTTTTTGGCAACCCAAAGGATCCGCGTACGCAAGCGTTCCTTGCACAAATCCTTTGATAGAGGCTGGTGCTGTCTTGAAACAACGCTATTCATTTCCCGCACTGGTGTGGAATGCCCTTCGCGGACATCGGGACTGGGCTCCCGCTTGGCGAAAGGCGCAACCACGCAAGAACTATGATGTAATCATCATCGGTGGTGGTGGCCACGGCCTCGCAACAGCATATTACCTTGCCAAGATACACGGCATCACGAACGTGGCTGTACTTGAACGCGCATGGATTGGCGGTGGTAATACAGGCAGAAATACAACGATCGTCCGATCAAACTATTTCCTGCAGCCAAATTCCGACTTCTATGACTTCTCACTCCGGCTTTGGGAAGGCCTGACGAGCGAGCTGAACTTTAACATCATGCTTAGCCAGCGTGGCGTCATCAATCTGTGCCATTCGCAGGCAGAGTTGGAAACGTTTGCGCGCAGATACAATTCCAACCGGCAACGCGGTGTTGATGGCGAAATTCTCTCTGTCGCCGAAATCAAGAAACTGATCCCCCACCTCGATACGTCACCCGATGTTCGTTTGCCCATTGTTGGCGGCGCTATTCAGAGAAGGGGTGGAACCGCCCGCCATGACGCGGTGGCCTGGGGTTACGCGCGCGCTGCTGATGCTCTTGGGGTCGATATCATCGAAAACTGTGAGGTTACAGGACTTCACATCGACCACGGTGCAATCACGGGCGTTGAGACTACGCTGGGCACGATCAAGGCGCCCAAGGTTGCTATTGCCGTCGCAGGTCACTCGACCCAGCTTGCGGAGATGGCTGGCGTGCGGTTGCCAATCGAAACCCATCTGCTTCAGGCGATGGTTTCTGAGCCGGTGAAGCCGTTCCTCGACACGATGGTGTCTTCAGCCACGCACCACGTATACCTTAGTCAGACTGACAAGGGCGAGTTGGTCGTCGGTGGCCAGATCGATGGCTACAACTCTTTCTCTCAACGTGGAGCCTTCTACCGGATCGAGGATATCACGTCAGGTGCGATCGCTCTCTTCCCGCAGATCGCATCGTTGCGCATGCTGCGTAAATGGGCCGGAGCCGTGGACATGACCATGGATGGCAGCCCTATATCGGGCAAGCTGCCTGTACACGGTCTCTACCTAGATGGTGGATGGTGCTACGGTGGGTTCAAGGCAACACCAGCCGCTGGCTGGTGTATGGCCCATACAATCGCTCACGACGAACCTCATGATCTTAATCGCCAGTTCTCACTGGATCGCTTCCGATCCGGGCGTGTGATCGATGAGCGTGGTGCTGGAAACAGTCCGTGGCTTCACTGAAGGTTCTGAATTAGGCAAGCTTGAAAGCTACATAGATGATGCTCATCAATTGCCCGTTCTGTGGGCCGCGTGCGGAGAACGAGTTCGTATTTGGCGGCAGCTCGGCAGATAACTGCGAAGTCGCGACTGAAAATACAACCGCTCTTACAGATTACCTGTACTTCCGTAACAACCCCAAGGGTTGGAATATCGAATACTGGGTGCACCGCCACGGGTGTCAGTCCTGGCTCGAAGTCGAGCGCCACACGGTGACGCACGAAATCCGCCGGACCCAGCTGACGAAGGATCATCCGTGATGACAACTGTATACCCAAGCCGTTCCGGAGAACTTGTAGCGAGCGGCGGCGAGGTCGTTCGCTTCACATTCGACGGCAGGCCAATGCGTGCTCTGCCAGGTGATACTCTCGCGTCTGCACTCCTGGCGGAAGGAAAGCACCTCTGCGCGCGCAGCTTCAAATTGCACAGACCGCGCGGCATCATGTCGGCCGGGTATGAGGAACCAAGCGCCTTGGTAAGCGTGAGATACCGGGGAACTGAAGAGCCGAACACCCGCGCCACCCAAATCGTTCTTAAGGACGGTATGGAGATCAGGTCCCAGCATGCCTGGCCTTCAGTTGAACATGATGCATTCTCGATCCTGAACAGGTTCGGTCGTTTCTTGCCAGCCGGCTTCTACTACAAGACCTTTATGGGGCCAAAGGGCGCCTGGCCCTTCTATGAAAAGATCATCCGTCACATGGCGGGGCTTGGCAAAGTTCCGACGGAAAAGCCGAACGCTGAATATGAATCCACCTATGCTCATTGTGACGTGCTTGTGGCTGGCGCTGGCGCGGCCGGCTTGTCGGCTGCAATCGCAGCGGCAAGGTCCGGAGCCCGAGTCCTTATTGCAGAAGACCAGGTGGAAGCAGGACTTGGTTTGATCGGCTCGCAAGCAACCATAGACGGCTTGCCAGCAAAGATCTGGGCGAAGCAACTGGTCGAAGAGCTTCAGCAAAATCCGCATGTACGCTTTCTGCGCGCCACCACGGTTGTTGGCATATACGACCACAATTTCATCGTCCTGGCCGAGCGCCTGCCTGAATTGAATGGCAAAGGAAATCAGCCAAGCCAACGCCTTTGGAAAGTTCGTGCCAAGGAAGCAGTGTTCGCGATAGGCGCGGTTGAGCGACCCCTACTGTTTGCAAACAATGATCTGCCGGGCGTCATGCTCGCAGGTTCAGTAGAAGCCTACATCGACCGCTTTGGGGTCAGACCGGGATCTTCTGTGGTCGTCGCCACTAGCCATGACGGTGGATATTACTCGGCGGCCAGATTGGCCGCGAGCGGCATTGGTGTCGTTGCAGTGGTGGACACCCGCGAACAGGCGGGCGAAGGCGCGATGCGTGAGGTTGAGGCACTGGGTATCGAGGTCCTGCGCTCAACCGAGGTTATCGAGGCGAAGGGCCGCGGCCATGTTGAAGGGGTGCGTGTGCGAGGCCGCAGGAACGGGAAGTACAGAAGCCTCAGTTGTGATCTGCTTGCCGTATCAGGGGGCTGGAATCCCAACGTACACCTCCATGCGCATACGAGAGCTGAGACGGTTTACGACAGCGAGATTGGTTCGTTCCGGCCGGGTCCGACAAAACCGCATGTCTACAACGCAGGCAGCTGCAACGGTACATTTTCGCTCAGCGATGTCGTGAAAGAGGGCCATCTGGCCGGTCTGGCTGCTGCGCAGGCCTGCGGCTATGAGCCAGCATCGCACGTATGGTCAGTCTCCGACACTCGCAATTTTATTCCCTGCCCACCTGATCGGGTTCCGGAAGGCCTCAACGAAAAGCGAACCTTTGTCGACTTCCAGAATGATGTGACCATAGCGGACATTCGGCTTGCAAACCGCGAAAGTTACAGCGCTGTTGAACACCTTAAGCGCTATACGACACTGGGCATGGGCACTGACCAGGGAAAACTCGGCAATGTGAACGGGCTGAAGGTTCTATCGCATATCCAGGGCCAGCCTGACGCTCTACCCGCGCCCACAACCTTCCGACCGCCCTTCACGCCACTCACCTTTGGTGCAATTGCAGGCGGAGAAAGAGCTCATCATCCATTACGCCGAACCGCTGCACACGACTTCCATGAACAAGCAGGTGCGATGCCTGTCTTCAATGGATACTGGCAGCGACCCCAGCTTTATCGCCGCCCGGGTGAGACCGATCTGCAGGCGGTAAACCGCGAGGTGCTGCACGTTCGCTCTCAGGTTGGCCTGATCGATGTTTCCACTCTGGGCAAGATCGATATCCAGGGGTCTGACGCTGTCGAACTCATCGAACGCGTCTACATCAACGGGTTCCGCAAACTGAAGGTCGGTCACGGTCGGTATGGCGTGATGCTTCGCGAGGACGGAATGCTTCTCGACGATGGCGTTACGGTGCGCCTGGGGGAAAACCATTTTCTGATGAGCGCCTCCACGGGCCATATTCAGGAGGTGTACGAGCATCTTACAAACCTTCTGCAGACCAAGTGGAAAGACCTGGACGTCGTGGTAACGGACGTCACCGAGAACTGGTTCACCTGCGCCCTGGCGGGACCAAAGGCACGTGATGTGCTTGAAGGGCTGGTTGAGAACATTGACGTATCCAAAGAAGCCTTGCCATTCCTTGGGGCTGCGAGCGGGCGCATAGCAGGAATGCCCGCTCGGATTTTCCGGATCAGTTTTTCAGGCGAACTCGCTTACGAAATTAACGTCCCGTCCAACTACGGTGCGGCGCTTTGGGCCAAACTGCTCGATCATGGCAAGGAGATGGGACTTAGTCCCTATGGAACAGAAGCAATGGGAGTATTGCGCGTCGAGAAAGGCTTCTTCATTGTCGGCCGCGACGCTGATGGCCGGTCCACGCCCTTCGACATCGGCATTGGCCGCATGATCAACCGCAACAAGCACTTCGTTGGGTCGGACGCGTTGCAACTTAGCGCATTTGCGGACGAAGGCCGTCGACAGTTGATCGGCTTGATGCCGGTTGACAAGTCGTTGCCGATACCTCGGGGGGCCTCCCTAGTCCCCAACACGCCAGATTTTGAGAAGAGTCCTCCGATCGGGTTTGTAACCTCCATGGTATATAGCCCGCATACCGGATGCTACATCGCACTAGCACTGCTGGAGGGCGGCCGTTCGAGATTGGGCGAAAAAGTAATCGCGGTCGCCCCGACTGCTTCGAAGCATACCCTTGTTGAAGTAGTTGAACCGATATTTGTAGACAAGGAAGGGGTGAAGCTTCATGCGTGATACCTCGCTGTTGCAAAGTCCGCTCAATGGCTTTTCGCCTGGACACTTTCAGGGCGGCCCTGCAGACATTCAGTGCTTGTCTGTCCCATTCGTGGGCAAGCTTCTGATCAAGCTACCACGCTCCAACCGCGATACCATGGAACGACTCGGTTCCGTACTTGGTGGGCCCCTACCGCAGCGGCATTCCTTGACACGCCCCGTGGGACGGATACTGGCCTTGGGCCCATCGGAGTGGTTGCTGCTGTTGAAAAAGCCGGAGGATCTGGAAAGCATATCAAGTGCCCTCCAGAATGCGCTGAATGGCGCTTCGGCGGCCATCCTGGATTTCAGCTCGGGCTTGCATCTTCTACGGCTGTCGGGTCCCGCTGCGGAAACCCTGCTTCAGATGAGCATGACCCTGGACCTTGACAGGCAATCTTTTCCTGCGGACCATGTAGCCCGTTCACGTTACGACAAGTATCCAGTAACCGTGGTTCGAGTTGCCGATTCGGCATTCGACGTACTTGTCGCGCGGAGCTTTGCGAGATCATTCACAGACTACCTTCTTAAGCGCAGTAAACTATGGGAGATCAGCTATTCCGAGTCCCAAACCGGAAGGCCAGACGATGAGAGGTGCTGCGAGGGCAGCTAAGGAGAAACGGTCTGACGCCGTTGCAAAGGCGCTCATCGCGAATATCGAATCTGGTCGCTATCCAGTCGGGTCCTTCCTTCCCCCAGAGCAGCAACTTCGGGAGACGTTTGGTGTCAGCCGCTTTGCAGTGCGTGAGGCTATGGATCTCATGGTCAGTATGGGGCTGGTCGCTCGCCGGCGCCGTATAGGTACTGTTGTTCTCTCCAGCAAACCATACCAGCGGTTTGACCTCTCGCTGCAGCGAACGGAAGAGCTCTCCAGCTACCTGAAATCGACGAAGCTTCACGTAGTGTCCAAATCGCTGGTTGGAGGGGACTACCCAACCGTCGCCAACGTCATCCAGAGCACTGCAGACTGGTGGAAGATCGATACGTATCGAACTCTACTGACCACCATGGAGTTCTCATCGTGGACCGAGATTCTGATACCCACCGACTATGAGCGGGCAGTTGAATTGATCGGTAGTAGGCCAGGTTCATCGGTTCAATTCATCACGAGCGAATATGGTGAAGCGCCAGTTCTGGTGAGGCAGAAACTTTCGGCTACGATTATTCCCGCCCACGTCGCGGAGACGGTGGGAGTGTCCCCAACTACTGCTGCGCTGAAATTCCTCCGCTGCTTCTACAAAGCGGACTACAAGCTGATCGAAATCGCACTCAGCTATTATCCTGAGGGCAGTTTCGAATATGTGATGGACCTCGAGCCACGTAAGCCGATCTAGAGCGGTTTCCGATCAATCTGGATCATATCCGCACGAGCTGAAGTAATTGGCGCATTCGCTTGGCTGGAAGATGTCGACGAGCTTGCCGATGAGGCCCCACAGGCCGTTTACGGTTCTCTC
>Ga0182748_1001164_pt1 | contig 26204 bp, 20 predicted proteins | sample eDN3rd37CKraftOP_FD_128877 | JGI IMG/M metagenome (GOLD analysis project Ga0182748, IMG submission 128877) | Enriched Organic Plus compost microbial communities from Emeryville, California, USA - eDNA 3rd pass 37_C Kraft OP (version 2) (version 2) ...
CCGCGCTGGGCCGCCACGTAGATGTACACCGGGAAGGTCTGGACGCTGCCCGACGTGAAGTACGTGATGATGAAGTCGTCGAAGCTGAGGCTGAACGACAGCAGGGCGGCGGCCACGATGCCCGGCAGCAGGAGCGGGAACGTGATGCGCCAGAACACCGCGCGCGGGGACGCGTACAGGTCGCGTCCGGCCTCCTCCAGCGCGGGGTCGAGCGACAGGACGCGGGCGCGCACCGTCACGACCACGAAGCTCAGGCAGAACATCGTGTGCGCCAGGATGATCGTCAGCAGGCCTTTGTTGATGCCGGCGGTGAGGAACTGCGCGGCCAGGCCCGCGCCCATGACCACCTCGGGGGTCGCCATCGGCATGAACAGCAGGAGGCTCACCCCGGTGCGACCGCGGAAGCGGTAGCGCACGAGGGCGATCGCGATCGCGGTCCCCAGCGCCGTCGCGGCGAGCGTCGAGACGCCGCCGACGATGAGGCTGTTGCCGAACGCCGCGCACACGTCCGCCTGGGAGCAGACGTTGAGCCAGTTGTCGAACGTGAAGCCGTTCCACGAGATGTTGGAGCGGTTCGCGTCGTTGAACGAGAACACGAACGTGTAGACGATCGGGATGAGCAGGAGCACGAAGGCGATCGTCACGTAGACGGGCAGGAGCCACCGGCCGAAGCCGACGCGTCCGGCGGCCGGCTTGTAGACGCGGTAGGGCACGGTGGCGGGCGTCGCGGGCGCGGTCACAGCAGGTCCTCCGTCCCCGAGCGGCGGATGTAGAAGCTCACGAACACGAGGATCACGGCCATGAGCAGGATCGACAGGGCGGCGGCCTGCGGGTAGTTGACCGTGATGAGGAACTTCGACTGGATGACGTTTCCGATCATGGCCGTGCCCGGTCCGCCGAGGAACGACTGGCTCGCGTTGACGTAGTCGCCCGCGGCGGGGATGAACGTCAGCAGCGTGCCGGAGATCACCCCGGGGATCGACAGCGGGAAGGTCACGCGCAGGAAGGTCTGCGCCGGGCTCGCGTACAGGTCGCCACCCGCCTCGATGAGCCGCTTGTCCAGCCGGTCCAGCGACGTGAACAGCGGCAGCGTCATGAACGGGATGAAGTTGTACGTGAGACCGAACACGACCGCGAAGCCGGTGCCGGTGATGTGGTCCTGCGGCCCCATGAAGCCGAGGAACTGCAGCGCGCCGACGACCGGTCCCTCGTCGGAGAGGATCTGCTTCCACGCGAGGGTCCGCAGCAGGAAGGAGATGAAGAACGGGGCGATGACGAGCACCAGCAGGAGGTTGCGCAGCATCTTGCGCTCGCGGATGCGCACGCCGATGAAGTAGGCGATCGGGTAGCTGATGAGCAGGGCGAACACCGTCGCGAGCAGGGCGTACCAGAACGAGCGGAGGAACTGCGGCCAGTACTCGACGATGACGTCGACGTAGTTCTGCCACTCGAACCCGTAGTAGAAGGCGCCGTACTCCTCCGGGTCGTTGATGCCGAACGACGTGAGCAGGAGCGAGACGAACGGGACGATGAAGAACAGCGCGAGGTAGAGCAGACCGGGCAGCAGAAGGACGGCGGCGATCCAGCCGCCGCGGCGCTTGGCGCCCGCTCCCCCTGTCGCCTGTCCGCTCGCCGGGACGAGAGCGGCGATGGCCACGGCTAGGCCGCCTCGCCGTCGGCGTCGTCGGCTGCCGGGGCGTCCAGCTCGCTCTCGTCGGCGTCGGCGGCCTCCGCCTTCGCCTCCGCGTCCAGGCCGAAGCCGTGGTCGATGCGCCACGACACCCACACCTCGGCGCCCGCCGAGTAGACGGCGCCGAACACCATGTTCTGCTCGAACACGGTGATGGGCCCGATGCCCGGCATGTCGACGATGTACTGCGTGCTGGCCCCCGTGAAGGACGCGTCGACGATGCGTCCGGGTCCGAGGACGTTGTGCGTGCTGCCCAGCTGCGGCTCCGCGCCGGAGAGGGTGAGCTTCTCCGGCCGCACGCCGACCGTGATCTCTCCCGAGGTCGCCACGGCCCGCTCTTCCGGCACCGACACGATGCCGCCGGCGGTGCGCGCGGTGACGAGCCCGCCGCCGGTGGAGACGACCGTGGCGGGCAGCAGGTTGGACTGGCCCAGGAAGGCGGCCACGAAGCCCGTCTTGGGCAGCTCGTAGAGGTCCTGCGGCGATCCGAGCTGCTCGATGCGGCCCCGGTTCATGACGGCGACCGTGTCGGCCATCGTCATGGCCTCCTCCTGGTCGTGCGTCACGTGCAGGAACGTGAGGCCCACCTCGCTCTGGATGGCCTTGAGCTCGAGCTGCATCTGGCGGCGCAGCTTGAGGTCCAGCGCGCCCAGCGGCTCGTCCAGGAGCAGGAGCGCGGGGCGGTTCACGACGGCGCGGGCGAGCGCGACGCGCTGCTGCTGACCGCCCGAGAGCTGGCTGGGCCGGCGGGACGCCACGTGGTCGAGCTCGACGAGGGCGAGCGCCTCATGCGCGCGGGACACGGCATCCGCCACCTTGCGTCGCTTGAGGCCGAACGCGACGTTGTCGAGGATCGACATGTGCGGGAACAGGGCGTAGCTCTGGAACACCGTGTTGACGGGGCGCTTGTGCGGCTTCACCGCCGTAACGTCCTTGCCGCCGATGAGGATGCGACCCGCCGTGGGCTCCTCGAGGCCGGCGACCAGCCGCAGCGTCGTCGTCTTGCCGCAGCCCGAGGGTCCGAGCAGGGCGAAGAACGAGCCGGCCGGGATGACGAGGTCCAGCTCCTCGATCGCGGTGAAGCCCGGGAAGGTCTTGCGGATGCCGTCGAGCTCAAGGTCCGCGCCGGAGTCTCCGAAACCGGTGGCCGCCACGTCAGGCTCCCAGTCCGACGGCTTCGAACTGGGCGCTGTACTTCTGCTGCTCGGGGTTGGTGAGCGTGCGGAACAGGTGCGCCTGCGACAGCGTCTCCTCGTTCGGGAAGATGAGCTGGTTGTCGACCATCTCCGGGTCGATCTTCTCCATGGCCTCGCGCGCGCCGGCGACGGGCGTGATGTAGTTCACCCACGCCGCGACCTCCGCGGCGACCTCGGGCTCGTAGTAGTAGTCGATGAGCTTCTGCGCGTTCGACTTCTGGTGCGATCCGATCGGGATCAGGAAGTTGTCGCTCCACAGCGTGCCGCCGGAGTCCGGGAGGGCGAAGGCGAACTTGTCGCCGACCTCGGCGTTGATGGCGGTGATGTCACCGGACCACACGATCGCCGCGAGGGTGTCCTCGTTCTTGAGGTCGTCCGCGTAGGAGTTGCCCTTGATGTTGCGGATCTGGCCGTCCTTGACCTGCTTCGCGAACTCGTCGATGGCGTTGGAGAACTCGGCGTCGCCCCACGAGTCGGAGGAGATGTCGACGCCCTGGCTGAGCATGATGATGCCGATCGTGTCGCGCATCTCGCTGAGGACGCCCACGCGGCCCTTGAGCGACGGGTCCCACAGGTCGGACACGCTCTTGAGGCCCTTCGGCAGCTTCTCCTTGTTCCACGCGAGGCCGGCGAAGCCGGACTGCCACGGCATCGTGTGCGTCCGGTCCTCGTCGAAGTCGGGATGCTGGAGGCTCGGCGTGAGGTTGGCGGAGGCGTTGGGCATCGCCGACTTGTCGAGCGTCTGCGTGAAGCCGGACTGGATCCAGATCGACGCCATCCAGTCGGTGAGGCACACGGCGTCGGCGCCGATGTCCTGACCGAGCTCGAGCTGGTCGCGCACCTTCGCGAAGTACGTGTTGTTGTCGTCGACGGCGACGTCGTACTTGACCGCGATGCCGGACTTCTTCGAGAACGCGTCGAGCGTCGGGTGGCCGCCGGCGTCGTCCTCGTCGAGGTAGAACGCCCAGTTGGCCCAGACCATCGACTTCTCGGTGTCGGACAGGTCCGCGCCCGGCGTGAGCGAGGGCTTGGTGCCGCCGCCACCGCCGCCGCCCACCCGACCCGAGCACGCGGCGAGGAACGCGGCGAGCGAGAGCGTGCCGGCGGTCATGAATCCGCGGCGGGTGAGCTGTGCCGCGCGCGCCTGGGCGATGAGGGCACGGACGGCAGGGTCCTGGGGCAGGGGTCCTCGAGTCATGGACACTCCTCGGTCGAACGGTCATCATCGCGCGGACGCGATTATGCGGGTAAGAGATCCTTGCACGGACAGGACCTCAATTTCGACGGAATCCGCACCTCGAAACAAGGAATTCACACGAATTGTTGCGATCCTGTGTCCAGATCCTTGGAATCCGAAGGGCACTGCTTCCGCTTCGGGGCGTCCGGATGTCAGGATCGTCGCATGTCACGCCAGGGTCAGCTCGACGACGTCTCCAAGCGCATCATCGAGCAGCTGCAGGAGAACGGCCGCCGCAGCTACGCCGAGATCGGCAAGGCGGTGGGCCTCAGCGAGGCCGCCGTGCGTCAGCGCGTGCAGCGGCTCACCGAATCCGGGGTCGTCCAGATCGTCGCCGTCACCGACCCCATCCAGGTCGGCTTCCATCGCCAGGCGCTCATCGGCATCCGGGTGACCGGCGACTCGCGCGCGGTCGCGGCGGAGCTCGAGAAGGACCCCTACATCGACTACGTCGTGCTGACGGCCGGAGGCTTCGACATCATGATCGAGGTGGTCTGCGAATCCGACGCCGACCTCATCGACATGCTGAACAGCCGCGTGCGGACCATCCCCGGCGTCGTCTCGACGGAGTCGTTCGTGTACCTCGAGCTGCGCAAGCAGACGTACGACTGGGGAACCCGCTAGCGGGCGATCACTTCTTGCGGTCGGCCGCCCGGCGCTGGGCCCGATTCTGCGGGGCCGGGGCGCCCGCGGGAGCCTGGCCGTCCGTGCGCTGGCCGAACGCCCCGCGCGCGGCGGGCTGCTCGGCAGCGGCCTGCGGGGCGGCGGCGGCGTTCGCGGCGGCCTGACGCATGCGGTTCGTGGCCGCCTGCTGCACCTGGCCGCGGTCGTTGCGGACCTCCACCTCGCCGGCGTCGTTGGCCGCCGAGTACTCGAGGCCCTGCGGCGCCGCCGGCACCGCCGACAGCCCCTTCGCCTCGACCTCGGGCTCGCCCTCGCCCTGACGGCGCACCTCGACCTCGAGGTTGAAGAGGTAGCCGACCGACTCCTCCTTGATCTGCGCCATCATCGTCTGGAACATCTGGTAGCCCTCGCGCTGATACTCGATGAGCGGGTCGCGCTGGGCCATCGCCCGCAGGCCGATGCCGTCCTTGAGGTAGTCCATCTCGTAGAGGTGGTCGCGCCAGCGGCGGTCGAGCACCTGCAGCACGACACGGCGCTCGAGCTCACGGGTGGCCGCCTCGCCGAGCGTCTTCTCACGGTTCTGGTACGCGATGCGCGCGTCCGACAGGAGCTCGCGCTTGAGGACCTCGGTCGTGATGCGACCCTTGTTGCCGGCCTCGGCGACGACCTCGTCGATCGTCACGCCGACCGGGTAGAGCGTCTTCAGCTCGGTCCACAGGGCGTCGAAGTCCCAGCTCTCGGTGTGCCCTCGGCCGGTGTGGTCGTCGATGATCGCGTTGATGGCGTCCTCGATGAAGTGCTGCACGCGGTCGGCGATGTCGTCGCCTTCGAGGATGTGCCGGCGGTCGGAGTAGATCGCCTCGCGCTGACGGTTGAGCACGTCGTCGTACTTGAGGACGTTCTTGCGGATCTCGGCGTTGCGCGACTCGACCTGCGACTGCGCGCTCTTGATCGCGCGCGAGACCATGTTGGACTCGATGGCCACGTCATCGGGGAAGTTGGTGCGCGCGAGGATGGCCTCCGCGGCGCCCGACTGGAACAGGCGCATGAGGTCGTCGGTCAGCGACAGGTAGAAGCGGCTCTCGCCGGGGTCGCCCTGGCGTCCCGCACGTCCGCGCAGCTGGTTGTCGATGCGGCGCGACTCGTGGCGCTCGGTGCCGAGGACGTAGAGACCGCCGGCCTCGATGACCTTGGCCGCCTCGACGGCCGCCTTCTCGCGGGCGGCCTCGTAGACGGCATCCCACTCGGCCTCGTACTCCTCGGGCGTCTCGACCGGGTCGAGGCCCTTCGCCCGCATCTCTTGCACCGCGATGAACTCGGCGTTGCCGCCGAGCATGATGTCGGTTCCGCGGCCGGCCATGTTCGTGGCGACGGTCACGGCGCCCAGACGTCCTGCACGGGCGACGATCTCGGCCTCGCGCGCGTGGTTCTTCGCGTTGAGGACCTCGTGCTTGATGCCCTTCTTCGCGAGCAGGCGCGACAGGTACTCGCTCTTCTCGACGCTCACGGTGCCGACGAGGACGGGCTGGCCCTTGGCGTGGCGCTCCGCGATGTCCTCGACGACCTGGGCGAACTTGGCCTGCTCGTTCTTGTAGACGAGGTCGGGCTGGTCCTTGCGGATCATCGGCTTGTTCGTCGGGATCGGCACGACGCCGAGCTTGTAGGTCGACATGAACTCGGCGGCCTCGGTCTCGGCGGTACCGGTCATGCCCGCGAGCTTCTCGTAGAGACGGAAGTAGTTCTGCAGCGTCACCGTCGCGAGGGTCTGGTTCTCGGCCTTGACCGGGACGCCCTCCTTGGCCTCGATGGCCTGGTGGATGCCCTCGTTGTAGCGGCGACCCACGAGGATGCGCCCGGTGTGCTCGTCGACGATCATGACCTCGTCGTTCATGACGACGTAGTCGGTGTCGCGCTTGAAGAGCGCGAGCGCCTTGATCGAGTTGTTCAGGAAGGAGATCAGCGGCGTGTTGGCCGACTCGTACAGGTTGTCGATGCCGAGGTAGTCCTCGACCTTCTCGATGCCGGGCTCGAGAACGCCGATGGTGCGCTTCTTCTCGTCGACCTCGTAGTCGACGCCGGCCTCGAGCGTCCGGGCGATCTTGGCGAACTCGACGAACCAGCGGTTGGCCTCGCCCGACGACGGACCGGAGATGATGAGCGGGGTGCGGGCCTCGTCGATGAGGATCGAGTCGACCTCGTCGACGATCGCGTAGAAGTGGCCGCGCTGGACGAGGTCCTCCTTCTGCCACGCCATGTTGTCGCGCAGGTAGTCGAAGCCGAACTCGTTGTTCGTGCCGTAGGTGATGTCGCACGCGTACTGCTGGCGGCGGACCTCGGGGGTCTGCCCGGACACGATGGTGCCCGTCGTCATCCCGAGCGCGCGGTAGACGCGGCCCATGAGCTCGGACTGGTAGCCGGCGAGGAAGTCGTTGACCGTGACGACGTGCACGCCCTTGCCGGCGATGGCGTTGAGGTAGACGGCGAATGTCGCGGTGAGCGTCTTGCCCTCACCGGTCTTCATCTCGGCGATGTTGCCCAGGTGCAGGGCGGCGCCGCCCATGATCTGGACGTCGTAGGGCCGCTGCCCGAGCGTGCGCTTGGCCGCTTCACGGACGGCGGCGAACGCCTCCGGCATGAGCTTGTCGAGGCTCTCCCCCGCTTCATAGCGGGCGCGCAGCTCGGCGGTCTCGCCGCGCAGCTCTTCGTCGGTCAGCTGCGCGTAGTCCTCTTCGAGCGCGTTGACTGCCTTGACGACCTGCTGCAGCCGGCGGAGGATTCGGCCCTCACCGGCGCGGAGCAGTTTCTCGAGCGGGTTTGCCACGGACGATCTCCATCTTTCGGGCTGTCGCGGGCGGGATTCCGCCCATGTCCGCGCACGCCGTCGGGCGCCCTGCGGGCATACCGTCCCATGTTATCCGTTCGTGACCTGCGAAGGGGCTGGAGATGACCGCCGGGTTCCCTATGCGTGCGGCGGAGGGTCGGACGAGAACACCGGGACAGAGGCGTCGGGCACCGTGCGCGGCGGCAGCCCGGCGATGATCGCGACCACGCCCAGCCCCGCGACCGCGACGAACGAGGTGATCGACGAGAGCGCGGAGAGGGCGATCAGCGGGCCGCTCGGGGCGCCGCCCGTCGCGACCGCGACGAGCTGGAGGAGCACCGGCGGCGTTGCGACGACCGCGAGGGCGATGAGCGGCGTCCCGCGCAGCCCCTGCGGCACGACGCCGGCGCGGGCGACCTGGATGCCGGCGACGATCGCCGCGGCGAGGGCGAGCGCCAGTTGCCCGTAGTTGAGCGCCGTGCCCCAGAAGATCATGTCGGCGTCCGGCGCCATCGCGGTCCGCGCGGGCAGGAGGTACCCCACGTACGGGACGAACGCGGATGCCGCGAGCACGAGCAGCGCAGTCGCCCCGAGCGGACGCCGCGCGACGACGCTGTGCGACCCGAGGGCGAAGATCACCATCGCCGCGGCGAACGCGACATCCGCCCCGACGGCGACCACGAGCGAAGCAGATGCGAGGTAGGACTGCAGCCCCGCGAAGGGGACCACAGCGCTCACGACGAGCAGGCTCCCCGCCCAGATCCAGTCGCGCGTGGCCGTCGGCGCCATGACCTCATGCTATCTGTGCGGAGCCCGCCCCGTCACGCCCGTCTATACTCGCTATTACATACCGGGTATGCAGAAATGGGGCGAATGTCCGTACGTCAGAGTCTGCTGGCGATCCTCGATCAGGGTCCCTGCTACGGCTACCAGCTGCGCGCGGAGTTCGACCGCCGCACCGGCTCGACGTGGCCGCTCAACGTGGGTCAGATCTACAACACGCTCGACCGGCTCGAGCGCGACGGTCTCGTCGCGAAGGGCGAGGCGGATGCGCAGGGGCACATCTACTTCTCGATCACGGATGACGGGCGGTCCGAGGTGCACGGCTGGCTGACCGCTCCGGTCCGGCGCGGACCGGGCACGCGCGACGAGCTCGCGATCAAGCTCGCGCTGGCCGCGACCCTCCCCGGAGTCGACGTGGCCGAGGTCATCGCGCAGCAGCGCCGCGCGTCGCAGCAGCAGCTCGACGAGCTGCGCGCCTCCGTGCGGGACGACGACCCCTCCGATCCGGAGGATCTCGCGCGCGCCCTCGTCGTCGACTCGATGATCTTCGCGGCCGAGGCCGAGCTGCGCTGGCTCGACCACGCGCAGGAGCGTCTCGCGCGGCATCCCGAGCACGCCCTGTCCCTCGCCCTCTCGCTCGAGCGGCCCAAGCGCGGCCGCCCGGCGGCCCGCGCCGCCTCCTGATCGTCGCCCCGGGGTCTCCCAGGCGGCGGGACTACCCTGAAGCGTGACTTCCGACGATTCCGCGCCCGCCGATCCCGCGACCGAGACCGACACGTCCGCCGAGCCCGCCCCGATGACGTTCGCCGATCTGGGCCTGGGCGCTCCGCTGCTGAAGGCGCTCAAGGACGTCGGCTACGAGACGCCCTCGGCGATCCAGGCCGCCACGATCCCCGCGCTCCTGGGCGGCCGCGACGTCGTGGGCCTCGCGCAGACCGGTACGGGGAAGACGGCGGCGTTCGCCCTGCCGTTCCTCGACCGCATCGACCTGTCGCAGAAGGCGCCGCAGGCGCTCGTGCTCGCCCCCACCCGCGAGCTCGCCCTCCAGGTGTGCGAGGCGTTCGAGCGCTACGCCGCGCACCTCAAGGGCGTCCACATCCTGCCCGTGTACGGCGGTCAGGGCTACGGCGTGCAGCTGTCGGCGCTGCGCCGCGGCGTGCACATCGTGGTGGGCACGCCCGGACGCATCATGGACCACCTCGACAAGGGCACGCTCGACCTGTCCGAGCTCACCTACCTCGTGCTCGACGAGGCGGACGAGATGCTCAAGATGGGCTTCGCCGAGGACGTCGAGACGATCCTCGCCGAGACGCCGGACACCAAGCAGGTGGCGCTCTTCTCCGCGACGATGCCCGCCGCCATCCGCCGCATGTCCAAGCAGTACCTGCGCGATCCGCAGGAGATCACCGTCGCGACCAAGACGACGACCTCGTCGACGATCACGCAGCGCTACCTCGTCGTGTCGTACGCGCAGAAGCTCGACGCCCTGACCCGCTTCCTCGAGGTGGAGAACTTCGAGGGGATGATCGTGTTCGCGCGCACCAAGAGCGCCACCGAGGAGATCGCCGAGAAGCTGCGCGCCCGCGGGTACTCCGCCGCCGCGATCAACGGCGACATCGCGCAGGCGCAGCGCGAGCGCACCATCAACCAGCTCAAGTCGGGCAAGCTCGACATCCTCGTCGCGACCGACGTGGCCGCGCGCGGTCTGGACGTCGAGCGCATCTCGCACGTCGTGAACTTCGACATCCCCACCGACCCCGAGTCGTACGTGCACCGCATCGGCCGGACCGGGCGCGCCGGCCGCACCGGCGACGCGATCAGCTTCGCGACGCCGCGCGAGCGCGGCCTCGTCGCCTCGATCGAGCGTGCGACCCGCCAGCCGCTCACCCAGGTGCAGCTGCCCAGCGTCGACGAGGTGAACGTCACGCGCCTCGCGCGGTTCGACGACCGCATCACCGCCGCGCTCGGCCAGACCGATCGCATCGAGCGGTTCCGCGACATCATCGCCCACTACGTGCGCCACCACGACGTCCCCGAGGTCGACGTCGCCGCCGCCCTCGCGATCGTCGCCCAGGGCGAGTCCCCGCTGCTGCTCGACCCGGACCCCGAGCCCGAGCCCGATCGCCGCCGCGAGGGCCGCGGACGCACCGACGATCGAGGCGCGGGGGCACCTCCGCGCCGCCCGCGTCCCGCGCACGGCAACATGGCCACCTACCGCATCGCGGTCGGCAAGCGCCACCGCGTCGAGCCGCGTCAGATCGTCGGCGCGCTCGCCAACGAGGGCGGGCTCGGCCGCGGCGACTTCGGCGCCATCCAGATCAAGCCGTCCTTCTCGCTCGTCGAGCTGCCCGCGGATCTTCCCGCGGCGACGCTCGATCGCCTCAGCGGGACGCGCATCTCGGGTCAGCTCATCCAGCTCCGCCTCGACACCGGCGGTCCGTCGCGTCGCGACGACCGGCCGCCGCGACGGGACGATCGGCCTGCGCGCCGCGACGAGGGCGACGACCGTCCCGCGCGCAAGCCGCGGCATCGGCGCGACGATCGCGGCTGAGCCCGCGAGTCGCACGCCCTCGGCGAACCCGAGGCGGACCCCCAGGCGGGGAAAAGTAGGATCAGGGCATGGCCGGGTTCTGGGGCAAGCGCAAGCGTGAAGCGGATGCGGCCGTGGCCGCGCAGGATGCCGATCTGGCCCGCCGCGCGCAGACCGCGCTCGTCGCGGCGGATGAGCGGGTGCGTCTCACCGCCGACGAGCTCGACTTCGCCGAGGCGGAGCTCGGGACGGGACCGACCAAGGACCTGCGCGACGCGCTGACGGCGGTGCGCACGCACCTCGCCGAGGCGTTCCACCTGCACCAGCTCAACCACGACGACATCCCCGACACCCCGGAGGAGCTGCGCACGCGCAACGCGCGCATCGTTCAGCTGTGCGAGTGGGCGGAGAGCCTCCTCGAGGAGCGCACCGCCGCGCTCGCGCGACCCATCGAGCTCGCCCGCCGCGCGCCGCAGATCCTCGCCGGCGTGCGCGCACAGGCGGCGCGCCTGCGCGATCGCCTCCCGACGGCCACGGAGACCCTCACCCGCCTCGAGGCCCGCTACACCGACGAGGCGCTGCGCAAGATCTCCGCCAACCCCGCCGAGGCCGAGCAGCTCCTCGGATTCGCCGAGCACAGCGCGGGGATCTCCGAGCGCCGCCGCGACGCGGGGCAGCGCGAGCAGGCGAACCTCGCCCTGGAGGCCGCGACCGAATCGGTGCGCCGGGCCGCGACGCTCATCGACGCGGTCGAGACGTTCGAGATCGAGGCGCTGCGCGCCGAATCCACCTTGAGCGCGGTCATCGAGGACTCCCGCGGCGACATCGTCGCCGCGCGCGAGGCCCCGCAGTCCCCCGCCGTGCAGGCGGCCGTCACGGCGCTGCAGGAGGCGCTCGCCGCGCTTCCACCGGCCGGTGCCAGGACCGACCCGTTCGCGGAGCTCACGCGCCTCCGCGAGGCCAACACCGCGCTGGACGCCGCGATCCATGCCGCGCGCGAGCGCGCGGCGCGACCGGTTCCGTCCCCCGAGCAGGTGCGCCACGCGATCGACGACGCCGACCGTCAGCTCGCCGTGACGCGCGACGTCATCGCGGGACACCGCGGCTGGATCGGGGCCGACGCCCGCACGCGTCTCGCGGAGGCCGAGCGCGTACGCCTCGACGTCGACCGGCTCGTCGGCACGGCCGCGGCCACCGGCGCCGCGATCGTGCCCGAGGACGATCGCGAGCAGGCGCTGAGGCTGGCCCGCCGCGTCGGGTTGCTCGCGAACGAGGCGCTGCAGCTCGCGCAGCGCGACATCGACGCCTCGCGTCCGCAGGGCACGATGGACGGCTGGGGCGGTCAGGGTCGCCAAGGCGGGAGCGGCCCGTGGGGCGGCATCCTCGGCGGCCTCGTCATCGGCAGCCTGCTCGGCGACATCTTCGACTGACGCGAGGTGCGCCGCAACGGGCCGCCGCGGCGGGTCGGCGCGGCATCCACTCACCACGAGTGGGACACGCTCCCGGGGTGTGTCCCACTCGTGGTGGGCGCGGCATGCTGCGGGTCACCGTTTGTGGGACACGACTTCCGGGTGTGTCCCACTCATGGTGAGCACGGCATGCTGCGAGTCACCGATTGTGGGACACGACTTCCGGGTGTGTCCCACTCATGGTGAGCACGGCATGCTGCGGGTCACCGTATGTGGGACACGCTCCCGGGGTGTGTCCCACTCGTGGTGGGCACGGCATGCTGCGGGTCACCGATTGTGGGACACGACTTCCGGGTGTGTCCCACTCGTGGTGGGCACGGCATGCTGCGAGTCACCGTTTGTGGGACACGCGGGCGCGCGGCAGCACCCCGCGCCGCGTCAGGCGGGCGCGCTGCGGCACCCGCGCCGCGTCATTCGGCCGGAGGCGGAGCCGCCGCGGTCAGCGAGATGACGCCGTAGTCCCAGCCGCGCCGCCGGTAGACGACGCTCGGGTGGTCGGTGCGCGCGTCGATGAAGAGGAAGAAGTCGTGGCCGACCAGCTCCATGCGGTCGACGGCGTCCTCGACGGTCATCCACTCCGGGGCGAACTCCTTCGTGCGGATGACGACGGGCGTGTACTCCTCCTCCTGCTCCTCCTCGGACACGACGGGGATGTTGCCCGTGCGCACCGCCGTGAGCGTGTCGACGGATGCGGGCTGCACATCGATGCCGGCGAGGGAGCCGCTGCCCTTCTCGAAGTGGGCGCCGCGCGCGCTCGTGCGGGCGTCGACGCGCTTCCCCTTGGCGCGGCGGAGCTGCTCGGTGAGCTTGTCCACAGCGACGTCGAGCGCCGCGAACTTGTCGGGATCGGATGCCTCGGCCCGTACGACCGGGCCGCGTCCGACCAGCGTGAGCTCGACCGTCTCGTCTTCGACACGGCCGTTGCGGTAGGCGCGGTGCGTCACCTTGATGTCCAGGCGCTGGGCGCGCGGTGCGAGGTTCTCGACGCGCTGGGCCTTCTCCTCAGCGACGTCCCGGAAGCGATCGGAGATCCCTACCCCCACGCCGATGATGTTGGTATCCATCCCTGCCCTCCTTGTTCCGGTCCTCCCGGTCAAGGGCGGACCATCGGTCGCCTTGTGGTGGTCCCACCGTAGCCCGGCTCGTGCCCCCTGTCACTCCCGACTTGCGGCGATCCGTCCCGCGGTACGCAACCGCAGCGGCGTCGCCGCGACGACCGCCGCGCCGACCACTCGCGCGCCCGCGGCGGCCAGCGCGCGCGCCGCCTCGTCGAGCGTCGCCCCGGTGGTCACGACGTCGTCCACGATGACGACGCGCAGGCCCGCGGCATCCGTCGCCCGCAGGCTCCCGGTGACGTTGGCGCGCCGCTCGTCGCGCCCGAGGCGCCGCTGATCGGCGACGCGGCGCGCCGGGCGCAGGAGGCGCTGCGGCGCGACGCCGGCACGCCGCGCCAAGAGCTCGACGACGCGGAACCCGCGGCGCCGGAGCGCGGCCCTGGTCGTCGGCACGGGCACCGCGACGAGGTCGTGCTCTCCTCCTGCGGCGTGTGCGAGCGCGGCCGCGAGCGCCGGGGCGAGCTCGCGGATCAGCGCCGTCCGGCCCTGCTCCTTGACCGCCCGCAGCGCCGCGGCCGCCACGCCCTCGAACACCACCCCCGCGCTCACCCGCAGCCCCGACGCGAGCGCGCGCTCGTGCGGGTCGGGGACGAGCGCCGCGCGGCAGTCGCCGCACAGTGCGCGTCCGTCCGCGCCGCACCCCGCGCAGGCGACCGGGAAGGCGAGGGCGAGCGCGTCCGCCAGCGCCCCGCGCACGATCCCCTCCTGTCCGCCCACGACGGCAGGATGCCGCGGCGCGGCGCCGTGTCGCGGATCGGACGGGACGCGTGTGCAGCCCCGCCGGCGCGCCCGCCCCTGTGCAGGAGGATCAGCGGGGCGAGCCCTGCTGCGTCGCCAGGATCAGGATGCCGGTGGCGCTGGACTGCCACCGAGTGCCCGTGCGCACGTACATGGTGCCGTCCGCCGCGGCCAGGCGCGCACCCGTCAGCTGGTTGCCGCCGACGATCGTGGTGATGTCGCCCGGCGCGTTGCTGCTCGTGCGGGTCCCGCCCACCTGCTGCGTGTAGACGATGTCGTCGGTGTCGATCGACGACACGATTCCCACCGTCTCGCCGTCGAGCCACGCGACGTCCTCCCCCGTCCCGGGGAGCACCGCGAGTCGCAGGGGCTCACCGAGCCGCACTGGGATCCGCTCGTCGCCGTCGCGCTGGACGCCCGCGACCCACGCCTCGTGGCGCCCGCCCACCTCGACGAGCGCGACGATCCGGGTGCCGTCGCGGGAGAGCTCCATCGACGTGATCCGCGACGCGTCGCCCCATCCTCCGGCGACCGGATGCGCGGTCCCGTCCGGCGCGAACGCGATGAGCGCCCCGGGGCGCGCCGCGGGGACGCTCCAGATGAATCCGTCCGCGTCCACGGTCGGGTCGATGAGTCCGGTCCGCTCGTCGACCGGCGTGCTCTCCTGGTTCGACCGCAGTCGCACCACGGCACCGCCCTCGACGCGCACCGCCGCGACATCCCGATCCGGGCCGAGCTCGATCCCCACCGGGGCGAGCTTGCGCATCCCCTCGCTGATGCCCGCGATCGGCTGCAGCTCCTCGCCGACGAGGAAGCCGAAGCCGTCCTTCGTGAGGACCGCCGGCCGCGGCTCGACGCGCGTCGAGCGCGTGGGCGCGGGGCTCGCCTGGATGTCGACGGTGCCGACGGTCATGACGGCTCCCGTGAAGCTCGCCGTGGCGAGGCTCTCCTCCAGCTGGGCCTGCATGCGGTCCAGCTGCGTGCGCGACAGCCCCAGTGCGGCCACGGGCACCTCGACCTGCGCCACGCCGTTGTCGTTGGTCACCGAGCTCGGGGCGCTGATGTCCTCGGGGAACGCGGAGACGACGGCTCCGCGCAGCCACGGGCTCGGGCCGCCCTCGATGAGCTCGGTCACGATGCGCGAGGCGGTGTTCGTCCGCGCCGGGAACCAGCGCACGTCGGGCACGAGGAACGTCCACGACGGGTCGAAGAACATGAGCGAGTAGGACCGGTAGATCTGCGGGAAGAAGTCGCGATCCAGGACGATGCCGTCCTCCGCCTCGGTGATCCGCCATTCGCCGTCGGCCTGCTGGGCGAGCCGGAACGGCAGGGTCACCGTGCCGGCGTCGACCTCGGCGTACACGCCGGTCTCGTCGACGTCGGCGACAGGACGCACGGTGGCCGACACCGCCTCGTCGGACGTGACCGCGATCTCGCGCGACGCGAGGAGGTCGATCGTCACCCCGGCGTTGGGGTTCCACGTCTCCCGCAGCGGCGGGGCGAGGAACTCCTTGGCGACCGCCCAGTTGTCCTGCGGGCTCGTCCCGGCCGCGAGGAAGCCCTGCACGATCTGCTCGGGGCCCGCGCCCTTCTGCGGGCCGGTCGCGAGGAACGAGAGGTCGACGTCGTCGTCGACGTCACCGGAGCCGAGCCCCACCGTGACCGGTCCGCTCGTGGGCATGCCGGCGCACGCCGCGAGCACGATGGCGCATGCGGCGATCACGCCGGCCAGGATTCCGCGGCGTCTCATATCGCCCCCTGGAAGGGCAGGTCGATGGGCTGCGTGTGGCCGAGGTCGTCGTGCGAGGACGGGGTGTCGGGCACGAGCGGGACGGGCGAGACGCCCTCGACGCTCTGCCCGTGCCGGGGAAGGGTGAGGACGAAGTTCGTGCCGCGGCCGAGCTCCGACCACACGCCGAGCGTCCCGCCGTGGAGGCGGGCGTCTCCGAGCGCGATCGAGAGGCCGAGACCGGTCCCGCCGATCGTGCGCTTGCGCGACGGATCCGCGCGCCAGAACCGGTCGAAGACGCGCTCGGCGTCCTCGGGCGTCATGCCCAGGCCGTAGTCGCGCACGCCGAGCGCCACCGCCTGCTGGTTGCTGTCGACGGTCACGACGATGGGGCGCCCCTCGCCGTGCTCGATGGCGTTGCCGAGGAGGTTGCGCACGATGCGCCGGATGCGCCGCGGGTCCATCTCGACGGGGCTGTAGGCGCCCGGCGCCACGAGCCGCACATCGGTGCCGTGCTGCTCGGCGAGCTGGCGCATCGACTCGATGACGTCCTCGGCGAGGTGCGCGAGGCTCGTCGGCTCGAGCTCGAGCTGCACCGAGCCGGCGTCGTAGCGGCTGATCTCGAGGAGGTCGGTGAGCAGCGTCTCGAACCGCTGCACCTGCGCGTGCAGGAGCTCGGCGGCGCGCGCGGTGGCGGGGTCGAACTCCTCGCGCCGGTCGTTGATCATGTCGGATGCGAGCCGGATCGTGGTCAGCGGCGTGCGCAGCTCGTGCGAGACGTCCGACACGAACCGCTGCTGCACGAGCGACAGGTCGGCGAGCTCCGCGATCTGCGACTCGATGCTGTCGGCCATCGCGTTGAAGGAGCGGCCGAGCGTGGCCAGCTCGTCCTCGCCGTGCACCTGGAGCCGCACCTTGAGGTCGCCGGACGCGAGCCGCGCGCTCGTGTCGGCGGCGAGGGAGACCGGCTGGGCGACCGAGCGCACCACGAACCACGCGATCCCGCCGACGAGGACGAGCAGGGCCAGGCCCACGGTCCACAGGGTGCGCTGCACGAACAGAAGCGTCTGGTCGGCCGCGGTGAGGTCGTACGCGAAGTACAGCTCGAACGCCCCGACATCCGGCATGAGGATCTGCTGGCCCACGACGATGCCCGGCGTCACGCCGTCCTCGGTGGGCAGGGCGACCGACTGCCACCACTGCGAGTCCGGCGTGGCGCGCACGCGGTCGCGCAGCCCCTCGCTCAGCAGCGACACGTCGAAGCCGGCGCTCACGATGTCCTGCGTCGCGATCGCCGACGACGCGCCCCCGATCCGGTAGACGGCGAACCCGTCGCTCGTGGACTGGCGCGCCGCGTCGCCCGCGACGGTCGTCATGAGCACCTGCGCCTTGAGCGGGTCGCCCTGCAGGTCGGCGGCGTCCAGGGTGCTCTGCGCCGTGGTCGCGGCGCGCAGCGAGTCCTCGAGCACCTGGTCCTTGCGCGACTCGAAGAGGTCGTTCTGGATCACGAGGGCCATCACGACACCCGCGATGAGGATCGCGAGCATCGTGAGGGCGAGGGTGATGAGGATCGTGCGGAAGCGCAAGGACCGCCGCCACAGCCCCGTGAAGCTCTCCGGCCAGCTGCGCCAGTCCCGCCAGTCGACGACGGTCGTCACGGCGGCCGTCGTCGCATCGGGCCGGGTCGGCATGGCGGTCCTCAGACGGCTGCGCCGGCGCGGTAGCCGACGCCGCGCACCGTCGTGACGATCCGGGGGTTGTCGGGGTCCGGCTCGACCTTGGCGCGCAGTCGCTGCACGTGGACGTTCACGAGGCGCGTGTCGGCCTTGTAGTGGTAGCCCCACACCTGCTCGAGGAGCATCTCGCGCGAGAACACCTGCTGCGGCTTGGCGGCGAGCGCCACGAGCAGCTCGAACTCCAGCGGGGTCAGCGCGATCGACGTGTCGCCGCGGCGCACCTCGTGGGCGGCGACGTCGACGGTGAGATCGCCGATCCGCAGGATGTCGGCGGGGGCCTTCGTCGCGGGGCGCAGGCGCGTGCGGATGCGCGCGACGAGCTCCTTGGGGTTGAACGGCTTGACGATGTAGTCGTCGGCGCCGGACTCGAGGCCGCGCACGACGTCGGCCGTGTCCGTGCGCGCCGTCAGCATGATGATCGGCACGCCCGACTCGGCGCGCACGCGCGTGCAGATCTCGATGCCGTCCATCCCGGGCAGCATGAGGTCGAGCAGGATGAGATCGGGACGCTCGGCCCGCCAGACGTCGACGGCCTGCGCGCCGTCGGCGCAGAAGACGGTGTCGAAGCCTTCGGTCCGCAGCACGATGCCGATCATCTCGGCCAGCGCGGTGTCGTCGTCGACCACCAGGATGCGGGATGTCATCGAGTGTCAGTCGCCCTTCACGTGTGTATGCACAGAGTAATGGACGGACGCTGAAGACCGGCCGAAGACCCCGCCGACGCACGTGCCGTCGCCGCATCGTGTGAGACTGGACACGGGGGCCGCCCGCTCCGACGACGTGGATCGGGCGGCCGGGAGGGACGGACATGACGCACCCCGGTTGGACGCCGGCACCGCGTCCGGGCATCGTGCCGCTGCATCCGCTCGGATTCGGCATGATCCTGGGCCGCTCGTTCACGGCGCTGCGGCAGAACCCGCGCGTGCTGCTCGGCTTCGCGATGACCACGCAGGTCGTCGGCTACCTCGCGATGATCGTCGTCGTCGGCGCCGTCGCCTGGTGGTCGTTCTCGCGCCTGGACACCCTGCGCGAGAACACCGACGAGTGGAATGCGATCGTGGCGGGCTCCACGGCGCTCACGATCGTGGTGGGCGTCGTGATGGGCGTCGCGGTGACGGCGCTGAGCGTGATCGTGCAGGGCATCGTCGTCGCCGAGGTGTCGCGCGAGGTGGTCGCCGAGAAGCAGACGCTCGGGCAGCTGTGGGGCCGCGTCAAGCCGGCGGCATGGCGCCTGCTCGGCTACACGTTCCTCGTCTCCCTCGCCGTCGGCCTCGTCGTCGCCGCCGTCGTCCTCGCGCTGTTCGCGATCGCGGCCGCCGGCGGTGCGGCCATCGCCGTGACCATCATCCTCGCCGTGCTCCTCGTCCTCGGCGCGATCCCCCTCTCCCTGTGGCTGTGGACGAAGCTCGCCGTCGTCCCGGCGGTGCTCGTGCTGGAGCGGGCCACGATCGGGCAGGCGATCCGGCGCTCGTGGACGCTGATCCGCGGCCGCTTCTGGCCGGCCCTCGGCATCCTCGTCATCATCTCGCTGACGGTCTCGATCACCGCCCAGATCGTGAGCGTCCCGTTCAGCATCCTCACCTCCGGGCTGTCGACGATCATCGCGCCCACCGGCGAGTCCGGCCCCACCGCGGTCGTCGCGCTCCTCGTGGGCACCCTCATCACACAGGCGGTCGTCCTGCTGATCCAGGCCGTCGGGCTCGTCGTGCAGTCCACGGCGATGAGCCTCATCTACGTGGACTGCCGCATGCGCCACGAGGGGTTGGACATCGACCTGCTCGAGTACGTGGAGAAGCGGGATGCCGGTCGGACCGATCTCGCCGACCCGTACACGCCGCATCCCGAGCGCCCGCACCCGCCGCGTCCGCTGTACGGCTATCCCGCTCCCCCGGCCGGCTACGGTCCGCCTCCCGGATACGGGGTCCCGTCCGCCTACGGCGCACCGCCCGCGTACGGGACGCCGCCGGTTCCCGGCGCGCCGGCGTACGCGGCTCCCGCGTACGGTCCGCCGCCGGTTCCCACCCCGCCCGCCTCCGTCCCGCCGCCCGGGTACGCGTCGCCCCCGGCCCACGGTGCGCCGCCCGCGCCGCCGCGGGCGCCGCAGCCCGCTCCCGCTCCGCCCGCTCCTGCGGTGCCCGCCCCGCCGGCGCCGACGCAGTGGACGGCGCCGGGAGCGCCCGCCCCGGACGAGCCGCGCGACGCGCCGTGATCGACGTCATCCGCGTGTCCGCCGACGTGCCGCTCGTCCCCGATCCGGACGAGGCGCGACGGTGGGCCGAGGAGGAGCTCGCCCGACCGGAGTACGCCGCCGCCGAGCCGACTCCCCTCGACCGCGTCGCGCAGGCGATCGGCGACTTCCTCGCCGGGCTGTTCCGCGGCGGTGACGGACTGGCCGGATGGGACAACCTCCTCACGGTCGTCGTCATCGTGCTCGGCATCGCGATCGTGCTCGCGGCGTTCCTCATCTGGGGACGCCCCCGCGCGCTGCACCGCTCGCAGGCGCCCATGCTCGAGCTGTTCGGCGCGGACGAGCGCACGGCGGCCGAGCTGCGCCGCGACGCGCAGGCGGCGGCCGCCGCGCAGCGCTGGGACGACGCCGTGGTCCTCGCGTTCCGCGCGCTCGCCCGGAGCGTGGCCGAGCGCGGCATCGTGGATCCGGTGCCGGGTGCGACCGTCCACGCGTTCGCGCGGGAGACCGCCCGTGCCTTCCCCGACGAGCGCGCACGGCTGGACGCCGCGGCGGCGGCGTTCGACGACGTGCGCTACCTCCGCCGTCCCGGAACGCCCGAGCTGTACGACCTCGTCGTGAGCGCCGATTCCGCCCTCGCAGCGGCCCGTCCGCAGGCGCTCCCCGAGCCGGCGGGGCTGTCCTCGTGAGCCTCGCGGAGACCGTCGACGCGCCGGACGCCCCCGCGCGGCCCCGCCGCCGTGCCGTCCTCGCCTGGACGGTCATCGGCGTCGTCCTCGTGCTCGTCGGCGCGCTCGGCGCGGCGCTCACGAGCGCGACCGAGTGGTCGAAGCGGGGACTGCTCGACCCGGAGAGCGCGGGACCGGCCGGGACCCGCGCGCTCGCGCAGATCCTGCGCGCGCAGGGCATCGTCGTCGACGTCGTGCGCAGCCGCGAGGCCGCGCGGGCCGCCACGTCCGCCGACGACACGCTCGTGCTGCCCTCGACCGCGTTCCTCTCCGACGAGGCGCTCGAGTCCCTCGCCGATCGTGCCGGACGCCTCGTGCTTCTGGACCCGTCGTCGCGCGACATCCGCGTCCTGTTCGGCGAGGACACCGCCGGGATCGCCCCGGCCGGTGCGGTCGCGCCCGCATGCTCCCTGCGCGAAGCGGAGAACGCAGGCCCGATCGAGCCGTGGGATCTCTTCACGGCCGACGGCGCGGATGCCGAGGGCTGCTATCCGGTCGACGGCGCGTTCGGCCTCCTCGCCGCGCCCGGCCGGGTGGCCCTCGACGCCCAGGAGCTCTTCACGAACGCCCACCTCTCCGAGGGCGGCAACGCGGCCCTGGGCCTCGGACTGCTCGGCGCGCACCCGCGGGTCGTCTGGTACATGCCCACCGCCGAGGACAGCGACCGCGCCGGCGAGCCGACGCTCGGCGACGTGACCCCGCCGTGGGTGACCCCCGCCGTCCTGCTTCTCCTCGTCGCCGGCGTCGTCGCGGCGTTCTGGCGCGGGCGGCGTCTGGGACCCGTGGTCGCCGAGAAGCTGCCCGTCATGGTCCGTGCCGCCGAGACGATGGAGGGCCGCGCGCGCCTCTACGCACGGGCCCGCGACGCCGGGCACGCCCTCGACAGCCTGCGCCTGGGCGCCCTCGACCGCATCGCCGCGCTCCTGGGCCTCGGCCGCTCGGCCTCCGCCGTCCAGATCGCGGATGCCGCCGCCGAGCGCATCGGGGCGGACCGCGCCGTCGTGCGCGGCATCCTCATCGACAGCATCCCCGCCACGGATGCCGACCTCGTCGCGGCGAGCGATCGCCTCCGCGACCTCGAGTCGGCCGTCCGCGCCTCCGTCCGTCCAGAAAGGATCGATCCATGACCGACCCCGCACCCACCGGCGCCCCGCTCCCCTCGGCGCCCCCGGAGGACGCCGCGCTGCGCGACGCGATGAACCGCGTGCGGATCGAGGTGGGCAAGGCCGTCATCGGGCAGGACGGCGTCGTGTCCGGACTGCTCATCGCCCTCCTCTCCCGCGGGCACGTGCTCCTGGAGGGCGTCCCGGGCGTCGCCAAGACGCTCCTCGTCCGCGCGTTCAGCCGCGCCCTGGGCCTGGACACGCGGCGCATCCAGTTCACGCCGGACCTCATGCCCGGCGACGTGTCCGGCTCGCTCGTGTACGACGCGCGCACCGGAGAGTTCGAGTTCCGCGAGGGTCCGGTGTTCACGAACATCGTGCTCGCCGACGAGATCAACCGCACGCCGCCCAAGACGCAGGCGGCACTCCTGGAGGCCATGGAGGAGCGCCAGGTCTCCACCGATGGCGTCACGCGTCCGCTCCCCGACCCGTTCCTCGTCGCCGCGACGCAGAACCCCGTCGAGCACGAGGGGACCTACTCGCTCCCCGAGGCGCAGCTCGACCGGTTCCTCCTCAAGCTCGTCGTGGATGTGCCGCCGCGTGACGCCGAGATCGCGGTGCTGCGCCTCCACGCCGGCGGGTTCCGCCCCGGCGACCTCGCGGCGGCGGGCGTGCAGTCGGTCGTGACGGCCGACGACATCCGCGCGGCCCAGCGCGCCGCGGCCGCGGTCACGGTCGCGGACGACGTGCTCGCGTACGTCGTCGACCTCGCCCGCGCGACGCGGGAGAGCCCGTCGGTCCAGCTGGGCGTGAGCCCGCGCGCCTCGGCGGCGCTGCTGTCCGCGGCCAAGGCCTGGGCGTGGCTCGGCGGGTATCCCGCGATCACGCCCGACCACGTGCAGACGATGCTCGTGCCGGTGTGGCGGCACCGCATCCGCCTGCGCCCCGAGTCCGAGATCGAGGGCGTGTCGGTGGACGCGATCCTGCGCTCCGTCCTCCAGCAGACCCGCGTCCCGATCTGATGCACGTCACCGGCCGTCTCGCGCTGCTCGTCGGGGTCGGCGTCGTCCCCGTCGTCCTGCTGTCCGCGGCGGGCGTGGACGCGTGGCTCACGGCGGGCGGATGGGTGCTCCTGTGCGCCGTCCTCGCGCTCGTCGACGTCACGACCGCAGGCGATCCGCGCCGTGTCACCGTCGCGCGGCGCGTGCCGGCCCGTGCGCGCCTGGGCGAGCGGGTGGACACCGAGCTGTGGCTCACCAACACGGGAGCGCGGCGGGTGCGCGGACTCGTGCGGGACGCGTGGGTGCCGACCGCCGGCGCCCCGGAGGCGCGCATCCGGATCGACGTCCCGCCCGGCGAGCGTCGCCGGGTCACCGTGCCGCTGCTCCCCCGCCGGCGCGGCGAGCGCACGAGCGAGTTCGTCGCGGTGCGCACGTTCGGGCCGCTCGGGCTGGCCGGACGGCAGGCCCGCATCGCGTCGCGCGGCGCGGTCCGCGTCCTCCCGCCCTTCGCGTCCCGGCGTCACCTGCCCTCGCGGATCGCGCGGCTGCGCGAGCTCGACGGCAACACGAGCGTCCAGGTGCGCGGGCAGGGCACGGAGTTCGACTCGCTGCGCGAGTACGTGCGCGGCGACGACGTGCGCTCGATCGACTGGCGCGCGACGGCCCGCGCCGGGACGACGATGCTCCGCACGTGGCGCCCCGAGCGGGACCGTCACGTCGTGATCCTCATCGACACGGGCCGCACATCGGCCGGCCGCGTCGGCGACGGCGCGCGTCTGGACGCCGCGATGGAGGCGGCACTGCTCCTCTCCGCGCTCGCGCAGCGTGCCGGCGACCACGTCCACGTCGTCCTGTTCGACCGCGTCGTGCGGGCGCGCGTGACGGGAATCGACGGCCCCGGCCTGCTCCCCGCCCTCGTGGACGCCATGGCGCCGGTCGAGCCGCAGCTCATCGACACCGACTGGGACGGCGCGTTCGCGCAGGTGCGCGCGCTCACGTCCCGCCCGTCGCTGGTCGTCGTGCTGACGGCGCAGGACGCCCCGGATGCCGCCCGCGGCTTCCTCGGCGCGCTCGGTCTCGTCTCGCGCACCGCGCGGCTCGTCGTCGGCACCGTCACGGACACGGCGCTGCACGACCTCGCGGCGCAGCGGACGACCGGCGAGGAGGTGTACCGCGCGGCCGCCGTCGAGCGGACGCTGCGCGATGCGGCGGCCGTGGCGGCCGCGGTCGAGCGCGCGGGAGGCGACGCGATCGCGGACACCCCCGAGCAGCTGCCGCCGCGGATCGCGGACCGCTACCTCGAGCTGAAGGCCGCCGGGCGACTCTGACGTCCGCGGTGCCCGGTGCGGGCGACGCGCCCTCCCAATCGCGGCCCCCTGAGACGCGGACCGCTAGCCTGACCGCGAAAGGGGGGTCTCATGAGCAACGATCCTCGTCCGGATTCGAATTCGATACCCACGCCACTCGAGCACACGCCGTCCCCGGCCGGTCCGTCCCTGGGCGCACGCCTCACCGCCGAGGCGCTCGGCACGTTCCTGCTGGTGTTCGGCTCGATCGGCGCGGCACTGTTCGCGGCGACGTTCGGCATCGGCACGGACGACTCCATCAAGGCGATCGGCTTCGTCGGCGTCGCCCTCGCGTTCGGCCTCACCGTGATGGCGGGCGCCTACGCCTGGGGCCCGATCTCGGGCGGCCACTTCAACCCCGCGGTGACGCTGGGCCTGGCCGCGGCGGGGCGCTTCCCGTGGAAGGACGTCCTCGGCTACCTCATCGCGCAGATCGTCGGCGGCGCCGTCGGCACCACGCTGCTCGTGCTGATCGGGCTGTTCGGGCCGGACGGCTGGCTGCAGAAGGCGCAGGCGGGCGGCTTCGCCAGCAACGGCTTCGACGCGCACTCGCCCGGCGGCTTCGGCCTCGGGGCGGCGATCCTCGTCGAGATCCTGTTCACGGCGATCTTCGTCCTCGTCATCCTCGGCGTCACGCACAGCCGCCGCGGGACCCCGGCGATGGCGGGTCTGGTGATCGGTCTCACGCTGACCCTGATCCACCTCGCGACCATCCCGGTCGACAACACGTCGGTCAACCCGGCGCGCTCGATCGCGACGGCCATCTACGGCGGACCGGACGCCCTCGTCCAGCTGTGGGTGTTCATCGTGTTCCCGATCGTCGGCGGTCTGCTGGCCGGCTGGGCGAACCGGGCGCTGTTCGACCGCGGCGACAAGTAGCAGCACGACGAAGCGGCCCACCCCCGAGGGGGGTGGGCCGCTTCCGTTCTCCGGATCAGCGCAGGTCGAAGCGGTCCAGCTCCGTGACCTTGCCCCATGCCGCGGCGAAGTCCTTCACGAACTTCTCCTTCGCGTCGTCCGAGGCGTACACCTCGGCGAGCGCGCGCAGCTCGGAGTTCGAGGCGAACAGCAGGTCGACGCGCGTGCCGATCCCGACCTTCTCGCCCGAGCCGTCCTTCGTGCCCAGGAACGCCTGCGAGCCCGGGTCGACCGGCTTCCAGGTGGTGCCGAGGTCGAGCAGGTTGACGAAGAAGTCGTTCGTCAGCACGCCCGGCCGGTCGGTGAACACACCGTAGTCGGAGCCGTCCCAGTTCGCGCCCAGGACGCGCAGACCGCCGACGAGCACCGTCATCTCCGGCGCGCTGAGGGTCAGCAGGTTCGCCTTGTCGATGAGGTGGTGCTCCTGCGGGAGCCACGCGTTCGGCCCGTAGTAGTTGCGGAAGCCGTCCGCAGCCGGCTCGAGGTAGCGGAACGAGTCGACGTCGGTCTGCTCGATCGACGCGTCGGTGCGGCCCGGGTGGAACGCGATCTCCACCGGGACGCCCGCGTCGGCCGCGGCCTTCTCGACGGCCGCGTTGCCCGCGAGGACGAGCAGGTCGGCAAGGGAGACCTTCTTGGCATCCGTGTCGAATCCGGCCTTGATCCGCTCGAGGACCTCGAGCACCTTCTGCACGCGGGCCGGGTCGTTGACCATCCAGTCCTTCTGCGGCTCGAGGCGGATGCGGGCGCCGTTGACGCCGCCGCGCTTGTCCGACCCGCGGAAGGTCGAGGCCGCCGCCCACGTCGTCGAGACGAGCTCGGAGACGGTGAGGCCGGACGCGAGGATCTGCTGCTTGAGCGTCGCGGCGTCCGTCTCGTCGATCAGGGCGCCCTCGTGCGCAGGCACGGGGTCCTGCCAGATGAGCACCTCGTCCGGGACCTCGGGGCCGAGGTAGCGGGCGATCGGGCCCATGTCACGGTGCGTCAGCTTGTACCAGGCGCGGGCGAACGCGTCGGCGAAGGCCTCAGGGTCGTCCTTGAAGCGGCGCGAGATCTTGTCGTACTCGGGGTCGAAGCGCAGCGCCAGGTCGCTCGTGAGCATACGCGGCTCGCGCTTGCCGTCGGAGTGCGCGAGCGGCACCATGTCCGCGCCCATGCCGTTCTTGGGGCGCCACTGGTGCGCACCGGCGGGGCTCTCCATGAGCTCCCACTCGTACGCGTAGAGGATGTGGAAGAACTCGTTGTCCCAGCG
>Ga0182748_1001165_pt1 | contig 26186 bp, 29 predicted proteins | sample eDN3rd37CKraftOP_FD_128877 | JGI IMG/M metagenome (GOLD analysis project Ga0182748, IMG submission 128877) | Enriched Organic Plus compost microbial communities from Emeryville, California, USA - eDNA 3rd pass 37_C Kraft OP (version 2) (version 2) ...
GGCGATCACCGTGGAAACGATCCTGCGCACTTCTTCCGGCTGCGTGCCGCCGTTGGTGTCGCAGAGCACGATCCAGCGGCTTCCAGCTTCGTAAGCGGTCTTCACGCAGGCCAGCGCATATTCCGGGTTGGCCTTGTAGCCGTCGAAGAAATGTTCGCAGTCGACCATCGCCACCTTGCCAGCGCCTTGAGTGGCGGTGACGGAAGCGCGGATGGATTCAAGGTTCTCCTCGTTCGTCGTGCCGAGCGCGACGCGGACGTGATAGTCCCAGCTCTTGGCGACGAAGCAGATCGCATCGCTTTTCGCCTGGATGAGAGCCGCCAGACCCGGATCGTTGGAGGCTGAAACGCCAGCGCGCTTGGTCATGCCGAAGGCAACGAACTGCGACCGGGTCGTGCGCTTTTTGGCGAAGAACTCGCTGTCGGTCGGGTTCGCCCCCGGATAGCCGCCCTCGACATAGTCGATACCGAGATCGTCGAGCATCTGGGCGATGGCAATCTTGTCCTCAACCGAGAAGTCGACGCCGGGCGTCTGCTGCCCGTCGCGCAGGGTCGTGTCAAAGAGGTAGATGCGTTCCTTGCTCATCGTTTCACTTCCCAGCGCGTGCGGCGTTCGCCCGTTTCGCTATCCTTGTAGTCCATGAGTTGCACGCCCTGACTGCTCAGCTCCGCGCGGATCCGGTCAGCCTCCTGGAAATTCTTTTCCTTGAGGAAGGTCAGCCGCTGTTCGATCTGCGCCTCGATGGCCGCCTCGTCGATGCCGGCCGACTGCCGCTTGCCAGCCTCCCATTCGTCGTGGGTCTTAGTGAGCAGGCCGAGCAGATTGGCAGCGCCCTTGAGGGCAGCCGCCAGCGCCGGGTCCTTCTTTGTCTCGGCAGCGTCAGCTGCACCCTGCAGCGCAATCAGCGCTTCCCAGGTGTTGAGATCGTCCTTGAGCCGCGCCGCGACCTCGTCCTTCGTCTCAGAAGTTTCAGCCGCCTCGACATTGCCGACGACGCGATAGAGCCGGTCGAGCACCTTCTCCGCCTGCGTAAGCTTGTCGACGCTGAAATCGATCGGCTGGCGGTAGTGCGTCATCAGCATGGCGAGCCGCAGCACTTCGCCAGGCCAGGAGCGTCCACCGAAACGGTCGGTCTCAAGCAGCTCGTTGATGGTGACGAAGTTGCCCTCAGACTTCGACATCTTGCGGCCTTCGACCTGCAGGAAGCCGTTGTGCATCCAATAGCGCGCCATCGTGTGCGTGCCGTGGGCGCAGCGCGACTGGGCGATCTCGTTTTCATGGTGTGGAAAGATCAGATCGAGCCCGCCGCCGTGAATGTCGAAGACGTCACCGAGGTAGGCGGCCGACATGGCGGAACACTCGATGTGCCAGCCTGGACGGCCACGGATGGTGAGCGGCTGGCCGTCGATCTTGAATTCGGCATCCCAGCCGGGTTCTTCCGGCGCGGATTCCTTCCATAGCACGAAGTCTGCCGGCTGCTTCTTGTGCGCCTCGACGGCCACGCGTGCTCCGGCCTGCTGCTCATCCAGCTTGCGGTGGGAAAGCTCGCCGTAGTCATGCATGGAAGCGGTGTCGAAAAGGATTTCTCCTTTTGCCGCATAGGCATGGCCGCGATCGATGAGATTTTGAATCAGCGTCACCATATCGGTGCGGCCATCCCCGCGGGGCAGCACGAACTCGGTAGCACGCGGCTCCACCGTCGGCGGAAGCGTACCGATTGCGGCGACATCCTTGTGAAACTGTTCAGCCGTCTTTTCGGTGACCGCGCGGATCGCCTCGTTGAGCGTCAGCTTTCCCGCCCCAATCTCAACGCCATAGTCGCGCAATGCGCGTGCGTTGATCTTGTCATCCACGTCCGTGATGTTGCGGACATAGGTAACCTTGTCCTCGCCATAGAGATGGCGGAGCAGCCGGAACAGCACGTCAAAGACAATGACGGGTCGGGCATTGCCGATATGGGCAAAGTCGTAGACCGTCGGGCCGCAGACATACATGCGCACACGAGACGGATCGAGGGGAATGAATTCCTCCTTGCACCGCGTCAGCGTGTTGTAGACGACAAGGCCCTTAAATCCCTCTGACATCTTCCCATCCTGCTCTTTGCGCGTCACGCACGATAAGCCGCCCTGGCCATTCTGGCCTCGGCGTTTTCCATTTCGGGGAGAGAGGTAAAAACGGCCGGACCAGCGATGAAGCTAGCCAATAATGCTAATGCAGATATCGATGGTGGCGCACAGCGTTTTCATGCGCGTCTTATCGCTTTGCCGCTTCCCCGCGTCAAGCGTTGAATCTGTGCTTTGCAAGATACAGTCGCAACCATTTGTTAACGCTAAACCTATCACGCGGTGCTTAAGGAGAGTAGACTGCGAGTCCTGACATGAATTTGTCAGAATTCAAGCATGCTCTGGACGACCGTTTTACAGCCAAGAGGGCGAACAAATGTCCACCCATCAGGTACAACGACAACCTGCAGTGCAGGCTCCGCAACCGCCGAAGAGCGACCTGATCACCAATTATCATCGCATCGGCATCTCGGCCGTCAACGCTGCGCTTGCCTGCCGTCCGAAGAAGCAGGCAGAAGAGCAGCAAAGCCTACAGGAGCCGCGCGAGGAGTCCTGAGGCGAGAGCCGCCATGACCAGCGCGATGATACTGTCCAGCACCCGCCATGCCATCGGATTGGCGAACAGCGGCTGAAGCAGACGCGCTCCATAGCCAAGGCTGTAGAACCAGATGAATGAGGCCAGCATCGCGCCAACCGCGTAGGCCCATCTGGCAGCCCCCTCATAGGCCGCCGAGAGCGAGCCGACGAGCACCACCGTGTCGAGATAGACATGCGGGTTCAGGAAAGTGAAGGCGAGACAGGCGAGCACAGCGGCTCGCAGATCCCTCTTGCCTTCCCGCGCAGCCTGCATCGCCTCCGGCTTCAGCGCGCGACGCAGCGCGAGAAACGCGTAACCGTAGAGAAACGCGGCACCCGCGACGGTCACCACCGTGATCAGCGCCGGCGACTGCTTGATCAAGGTGCCGAGACCCGCCACCCCGGTGACGATCAGAAGCGCATCGGACAACGCGCAGATCAGGCAGAGCACGAAAACGTGGCTGCCTATGAGCCCCTGCCGTAGAATGAAGGCGTTCTGGGCCCCAATGGCAATGATCAATGAAGCGCCGAGGAAAAGTCCCGCCGCGAATGCGGGGATGAGTGAAACGTCCATACTCTGCCTATAGCATCAGATTTCTGGAATGCATCAGATTGGTCGGCTCTTAGAAGAGCTGAAGCTGTGCGGTGGCCTCAGCCTTTTTCTCGCTGCGGCGGGGAGCCTTCGCCTTCACCTCCGCCTGGATCTCCGGAGAAGTATTGGCGACATTGTTGACGAGGTCCGAAACGGCGATGGCTTCGAAGAAGCCCTCCTCCGTCGGCTGCAGCAGATCTTCCACATGGTGAGGCTCATTGGTCCAGCAGTTCAGCCAGTGGTCGAAATGCTCGGGCCGGATGACGACCGGCATCCGCTCGTGAATATCGCGGATATCGGCACTCGCCCGCGTCGTCAGGATCGCGCCGGTGTCGATCTCGCAACCGCCCGGTTCCGACCAGCTCTCCATCAAACCGCCAAAGGCGATGACGTCGCCATCGCGTGGCCGCAGCCAATAGGCCTGCGTGCGCCCGTCGCTGAGCTTGCGCCATTCGTAGAAGCCGGAGGCCGGAATGAGCGTACGCCGATGGCGCATTGCCGTGCGGAATGAAGGCTTTAGCGCAGCACTTTCAGACCGGGCGTTGAACATCAGCGACACGTCCTGCGTGTTCTTGGCCCACGAAGGGATGAGCCCCCAGCGCACCAGAACCGCCTGCCGGGGCGGCAGATTGGAGCCTTGAGCCCTCGGCGGTGCGGGAACGACCATCATGATCGGCTGCGTCGGCGCGATGTTGAAGCGAGGAGGAAAGTCGTCGCCCTCGGCGAGGCCGAAGACGCGCTCTACCTCTGCGAGCTTGCCCGTCAACGCGAAGCGTCCGCACATTGTTCTTATCCGCTCCTCAATGCTTGCCAGCGCGCCAGTCTCCACTAAGCTAGAGCACCGAAGTCTTCAGGCGCAATCATTCATGGCCGATATCCACGCAGTTTCCATCGTAGCTTTGGACGAGGACCGGTTCCTGCTGGTGAGGCGCGGCCGTGCTCCGTCCGCCGGCCTCTATGCCTTTCCGGGCGGGCGCGTGGAGCGCGGCGAGACGGACGAGGAGGCAGCCCGGCGTGAGCTTAACGAGGAGACGAACCTGACGGCGGCGCGCCTCACGGCACTGGAGCACATGACCCTGGAGGGGGATAACGGCAAGCGCTACCGGCTGGCCATCTTCCTGGCCGAAAGCCTCTCCGGCACCTTGCAGGCGAGCGACGACGCAGCCTCTGCGGGATGGTACAGCCTTGACGAGATGCGTGCTCTACCGATCACACCCAGCACGTTGTCGGTTGCTACGCGGCTGATCGGCAACGCCCGCCCCCTTGTTGTTCCGCCGGATAGCGGCAAGATGAGCGAATGAAGACGAAGTCCCTTACGGTATCCATACTCCTGATTCTGGCTCTCCTTGCTCCCTTGGGCGGAAGGACAGCCGTGGCCGCCGAGATGGCCTATGACCGCCAGCTGCTGCGGCTGGCGGAAGTGTTGGGCTCGCTCCACTACTTGCGCCCGCTTTGCGGGGAGAAGGATGGGCAATGGCGGGAGCGCATGGAAGCCCTGCTGGATGCCGAGAAGCCCGATCCTGAACGGCGGGCGCGCCTCGTCTCCAGCTTCAACCACGGCTACAGCGCCTTTGCTTCCGTCTACAAGACCTGCACGAAATCGGCTGTCATGGCCATCGAACTCTACATGAAAGAGGGCGAGCAGCTGTCGACCGGCATTGTCGATCGTTACGGATATTGATCTTTGTTTACCGTCGCTTAACCACAAAGTGGTTGGTCTCAGCGGGGCCGCATTTCACGTGATAAGGTTTGCGGATCGAGTTCAAGCCACTCGTGCAATGCGAAGGATGATAACGATGTTCGTAACGGTAGCTGATCTGCGTGCAAAGATTGAAGAAGACATGCGCCTGAGCTCCGCCGAGTATCAGAACGAGGCATGGGCCGAAGCCCAGCTCGCCGGCATCGAACCCGAGATCATGGCCGAATCAGCCTTCTCGACCGCGCTCCGCGAGCTCGGCAAGACACACGACGAAGAGGAGCTTCTGATGCTTCTCGACGAACTGCGCGACCGTGTCGTGTCCGGCGAATTCCTCGACGCGCGCACACATCATTGAGCCTCGTGCCGCTGCTGGTATAGTTCCCGGGAATCATACCAGAAGGCGACCTGCTCCGATGTCCAAACGATCTGCCACTTTTCCGCTTGCGGCCGTTCTTTTGCTGACGGTAGCGGCTGCCGCCACGCCTGCTTTTTCGCTCCCGAAGGATGTCGTCGACGACGGTGAGGAGAAGGTCATCCAGGAGAAGGTGCAGCGTATCCCGCTCGACTCCATGACGCCTGGCGTAACTACAACAGACACGGATGACGATGCACCCGCCGCCGCTGCGGATGAGGATGCCACGCCACCGCCGATCCTGCGCGACCCCGCCCTCCTGCCGGAACCTGTGCAGCGCATGCGTCGGCTCATCATGGAAGCGGCCAGGAGCGGCGACATCAATCGCTTCCGCCCCCTGCTCGGCTCGCCCGAAAACGGCACCCAACTCTCCTTCGCGGACCAGCCTGAGGATCAGGTCGATTTCCTGCGCAGCATGTCCGGTGACGCGAAGGGCTATGAGATCATGGCGATCCTGCTCGAGCTCCTGGAAGCTCCATTCGTGCAGGTGGCCCAGGGTACCGACGAGGAGCTCTATGTCTGGCCGTACTTCGCTGCCATGCCGCTACAGAAGCTGACGCCAGAGCAGATGGTCGAGCTCATGACGCTCGTCACCGCCGGCGACTACGAGGGCATGGAGGAGTTCGGCGCCTACAATTTCTTCCGCGTCGGCATCTCGCCTGAGGGTGAATGGGTGTTCTTCGTCGCCGGTGACTGAGTAGCCGAAGCGTCCGGGTGTGTCCCTCGCCTCGCTCTTGTCCGACTCTGTAAAGCGTCTTACCTACGGGCCTGCAGCCGCAGCGCACGTCGAAGAGCTGTCCCAGATCTGGAGAAATATTCATGGCGCTTGTTCATCTTGCCGACCGGGCCGTCATTCGTGCCGAGGGTCCGGACGCGGAAAGCCTTCTGCAGAATGTGCTGACGCCGGACCTGACGCAGCTCGCCGAGGGTGAGGTTCGACCGGGCGCACTACTCACACCGCAGGGCAAGGTACTCTTCGATTTTGTGATTTCGCGCGCTGGTCCCGACACTTTCCGGCTAGACTGCCGAAAGGATATCGCCGAGGATTTTCTGAAGCGGCTGACCTTCCTGCGCGTCCGCGCCAAGGTCAATTTCTCGCTGTCGGATCAGGAGCTTGTATCTGCCTGCTGGCAAAATGATTCATCAACTTCAGACGTTGATTCAACGACCGGAGAAATTGATTCAGCTTCCTCAGAAACTGATTCAGCAAAGCTCGCTGACCGTCGGTTCCCGGACGAAGTTTCCGTCTTCCGTATCTACGGCCTAGCTGCCGAAAACGAGCAGGACCTCGCCGAATGGCACCGCCTGCGCATCGAACATGGCGTACCGGAAAGCGGGCTGGACTACGACCTATCTGACGCCTTTCCGCACGACATCCTGTTCGACCAGAATGGCGGAACAGGGTTACGAAAAGGTTGCTACGTCGGTCAGGAAGTCGTCTCGCGCATGCACCACCGTGGCACCGCCCGTCGCCGGCTGGTGATCGTGGAAGCTGCTGCTCCCTTATCGGCGGATGAGCGTGACATCGTTGCCGACGGTAAGCCCGTCGGCCAACTCGGCACCATCAGCGGCCACCAGGCTCTCGCCATCGTGCGCATCGACCGGGTGGCGGACGCGCGGGCCTCTGGTATTCCGGTTCTCGCTGGGGAAAGGGAACTCTCCTTCCGGCTTCCGGCCTACGCGAAATTTTCGCTTGAAAGTGCGGTCAGCGAAGCGGGCAGTCACTGATGTCGGAGAACAATGGCAAACCGGCGCGCGCCTGGCAGCGGATGCTTTCGGGCCGCAGGCTCGATCTTCTCGACCCCTCGCCGCTCGATGTGGAGATCGCCGACATCGGCCATGGGCTTGCACGTGTGGCCCGCTGGAACGGACAGACGGTCGGTGACCACGCCTTCTCTGTCGCCCAGCATTCGGTTCTGGTCTGCGACATCTTCCGCAAGCTGAACCCCGAGGCGACAGCGCGCCAGCAAATGGCCGCCCTTCTCCATGACGCGCCCGAGTACGTGATCGGCGACATGATCTCCCCCTTCAAGGCAGCACTCGGAGACGACTACAAGCTGGTCGAAAAGCGACTTCAGAACGCTGTGCACCTTCGCTTCGCCCTGCCGGTGGAGCTGCCCGCTGCGCTCAAGAAGGAGATCAAGCGGGCCGACCGCGTGAGCGCCTATTTCGAGGCGACGCGGCTTGCCGGATTTGACGAGAAGGAAGCAGCCAAGTTCTTCGGAAGGCCGCGCGGCATCCACGCCGATGATCTGGATCTCTCACCCCTGCCCACGGTACAGGCTCAGGCCTGCTTCATGGACTGCTTCCAAGGCATTGAAACGCTGATGTCCGCTCTGCGCGCCACGGGCTGAACTATCTGCGCTGCTTTTCCAGCTTGTCGATGAACCATTGAGTGAGGCGCACCCAGACCTCGTCCTTCTCGCCCACATCCTCGCAGCCATGATTGAGGTTTGGATTGTCATTCACCTCGATCACGTAGATGCCCTCCGGCGTTTCCTTGATGTCGACGCCATAGAAGCCATCGCCGATGCAGCGTGCCGCCCGTACGGCGACATTGAGCACGTTGGGCGGGGTCTCGGATAGTTTGAAGCTGCGGAAACCGCCCTCTACCGGCCTTCCGCGCCGGTCGTGGTTGACGATCTGCCAGTGCCGGCGGGCCATCAGGTACTGGACTGAGAAGAGCGGCTCGCCGCCGAGCACGCCGATCCGCCAGTCGAACGTGGTCGGCAGGAACTTCTGCGCGATCAACAGGTCAGAGTCCTCCAGCCACTTGCCCGCGAGCGTCTGCAGCTCGTCCATGTTCTCCGCCTTCTTGACGCCGCGAGAGAACGCACCGTCTGGTATCTTCAAGACGAGCGGGAAACCGAGCGTCTGGGCAGCCGCCTCAAGGTCTCCTCGCCCGGCAATGATGATGGTGGGCGGGACCTGGATCTGCTTCGACAGCATCAGTTCATTGAGGTAAACCTTGTTGGTGCAGCGGATCATCGACAGCGGGTCATCGATCACCGGCATACCCTCCTGCTGTGCTCGACGGGCGAAGCGGTAGGTATGGTTGGAGATGGACGTCGTCTCGCGGATGAAGAGCGCATCGTAATTGGCTAGCTTCGGCAGGTCCTTCTTGGTGATCGGCTCTACTTCGACGCCCATCCGTTCGGCAATGCGCGACCAGTGCCGCAGTGAGGCCACGGTGGACGGCGGCAGCTCCTCCTTCGGATCGATCAGCGTGGCGAAGGTATAGCGCGACGGCGTGCGCATCTTCCCCTCCCGCCATTGACGGCTGGTGTAAGTCTCCAGCGCAGCGAGGAAACGCTTGCGCTCCTCGTCCTTGATGCGTGCGAGCGGCAGAAAACCGATCTTCCGGATGCTCGCCCATTCGCCTTCATCGATCTGCACTTCCAGGGCTGGCGCCCTGAACCAGTCGAAGAGCAGCCGGGCGAACCGTTCCCATGCCTTGTCGGGCCCGAGGCCGAAGAAAATGGTCACACGCGGGGGGATCGTTCCGCCGAGATCCTTCCGGCAACGGTTGAGCGCGAGTTCAAGCTCTGGCAGCGCATTCTCGTAGAGCTTGCGCTCCGACAGCTCGATCATCGTCTCGACCGAAGGAATGACGCGGTGAGCGCGCGAGCTTGCGAGCAGCGAAGCGTAATAGCCCCGGCTCTGGTAGGCATAGTTGTTCGACAGGTTGATGATCTTCGGCTGCTGCGACCGAAACAGCGCCGGATGCGCAAGATATTCTCGGCTCGTGATGATCTTGTGCGGTGTTGCCGCCTGGTCGAGGTCACCCTGCCTCCCCGTCAGAATGACCCACGTCATGACTTGCTCTCCAGAGACTTCCGCAGCCTCAATGCCGGCGCGCCGTCCTCATAGTAGTTGGCTATCTTTTCTGCGCCTGCGTAACCGGCCTTGCGGTAGAGTTCGGCGGCGCGGCCATTGTCCTCCCGGACCTCGAGCGTCAGCAGGGAACGCCCGAGTGCGCGAGCTTGCGCTTCCGTCGCCTCCAGCAGCGCGCGCCCGATCCCTTTGGCCTTGAAGGGCTCGGAGACGGCGATGGAATAGAGCCTTGCGCTCTGTCCACCACGGCGGTGGAAGAGCAATGCATAGCCTGCAATCTGGCCCCCTGCCTCAGCAACCAGCAATGATGCGGTCTCACTTTCGACATGGCGATGAAACGAACGGCGCGAGAGGCGATCACCCGTGAAGGCGGCAGACTCGATAGAGAGCAGCGTGTCGATGTCTTGCCTGCGCGCGGGCCGAATGCTGACGCTCATCGGGTGATCGTATCCGCCCGCTGAAGACGGTGATCAGGCCCGCACTGCAACTCTGTGGACATACCGATTGGCATCACGAAAGCCCCTCCTCCCAATAGCTTGAGTCTCGTTCTGATAGAGGCGGAATTGCGGCGGAACAGCAGGAAAGCGGCAACTGCCTGGAGAGGAACAAACGCAGAAATTCCATGATGATTACTATCAATACATTTGAAGCTTCTGCCGCCTTCCAGTCATTTCAATAATGATAATCGTCGGCTATGGTATTGCCATCTGACAAAGGTTTCTCCCATGGCCAATACCCACGCCTCCAGGCACACTTCGGCATCGTCCTTTCCCTGGCTGATCATCATCAGCGGCTGCCTCATTGCCGCGATGTCTTTCGGCCCCCGCTCCGCGATGGGGCTGTTCCAGCTTCCCATGCTGCAGGAAAAAGGCTGGGACCGAACCACCTTTGGCCTCGCCATGGCGTTCCAGAATCTCTGCTGGGGCCTCGGGCAGCCATTCTTCGGCGCGATCGCTGACCGGTTCGGAAGCTGGCGTGTTCTGGCCCTCTCGGGCATCATTTACGCCACCGGCCTGCTCATGATGGCCTGGGCGCCTGCGCCGATATTCCTGCATATATCCGGAGGTGTGCTCGTGGGCCTCGGCGTGGCAGCAGGCTCGTTCGGCATCATCCTCTCGGCTTTCGCCCGCCATGTGCCCGCAGAAAAGCGCAGCGTCGTCTTCGGCATAGGCACGGCGGCGGGATCGGCTGGCATGTTCCTGTTTGCGCCGATCACCCAGGGCATGATCGACTCACTCGGCTGGTCGGATACGCTGGTGTGGATGGGTATCGCCATGCTCTTCATCCCGCTTCTGGCCATCCCGCTTGCGGGCAACTCGAAGTCCGGTCGCCAGCAGGTGCACTTCGAGCAGACCTTCGGACAGGCCTTGCAGGAAGCCTTCGGTCACCGCAGCTTCAACCTGCTGGTATCCGGCTTCTTCGTCTGCGGTTTCCAGGTGGCCTTTATCACCGCCCACTTCCCCGCCTACCTCGGCGACATCGGAATTGACGCCCGCTATGCCGTGATCGGTCTTGCTGCCATCGGCTTCTTCAACGTCATCGGCTCGCTCGCCTCGGGCGCCATCAGCCAATACTATTCGAAGCCGATCTTCCTTGCGATCATCTATCTGGCACGTTCCGTGGCAGTGACAGCCTTCCTGCTCCTGCCGCAGACCCCGACCTCCGTGGTGATCTTCTCGATCGTCATGGGTCTTCTCTGGCTCTCCACCGTGCCGCCGACGAACGCGCTGGTTGCCATCATGTTCGGCACGAAATACCTCGGCATGCTGGGCGGCATCGTCTTCTTCTCGCACCAGGTCGGCTCGTTCCTGGGCGTCTGGCTTGGTGGCTATCTGTACGACAAGTTCGGATCCTACGATCCGGTGTGGTGGCTGGGTGTGGCGCTTGGCGTCTTTGCCGCGATTGTCCACTGGCCGATCCAGGAGCGACCGGTCGACCGCGCAGCGCCTGTACCGGCTGAGTAGTTCAAGCAGCTTCGAGCTGCTTCAGCACCGCGTTGATGAAGCCGCCGCGGGCTTCCGGGACGCTGAGGCCGCGCGGTTCATAGACGTGGCGCGACAGAAAATGCCCTGTCAGCCCCAGCGCCTGCCGTACAGCCAGTGCGTCACAATCGGCTTGATCGGGTTCGGTGAGAACAACCGGCAATGGCAGGAGCTTCTCCGCCCATGGGGCTCCGGCCTCACGCGTCACGGCCCGTCCCGTCTTGGGCGAGACATAGGCGAGGTTCGCCCTCGCGCCAGTCAGCGCGCACTGCGCGAGATCGAGACCGAACCCCAGTTCCTCCAGCACAGCCAATTCGAAGCGCGCCAGCAGGATCCCGCAGAGCGTAGCATCGGCGAGATGTTCGGAGATGAAGCCCAGCGCCTTGAAAAGGCCCGGGTGCGGATCGCGCTCCGGCAATAGCCGCAGGTGGGCGGCGAGCGTCTGGATGCCGTAGATGGCAGTGGCAGAATCGAGGAGCCGGGCAGCGTTAAGCTGCAACGGCTCCACCTGAAATGTTCCGAGATGCTCGTCGAGCCGTGCCCACCAGGTCAGCTCCAGCAGGTTCCCCGCCTGAAGTGCCGGCTGCATGCGCTTTGAGCGCCCTCCCCGCACGAGCCCCATGTGACGCCCGTGGGTTTCGGTCATGACTTCAAGCACGACACTCGTTTCGCCGTGCTTGCGCGTGCCCAGCACTATGCCCTGATCGCGCCATTCCATGGCTGGAACCTCTTTCGGCACTCCTCAAGGGTGATGGAGCAGAGCGTCAGCTCGAGAAGTCGAGCCCCATCTCGCGGTAACGCTCCGGATCATCGCCCCAATTTTCGCGAACCTTCACGAACAGGAACAGGTGAGCCTTCTGCTCGAGGATATCCCCGATCTCCTTGCGTGCAGCCTGCCCGATCGAGCGGATCGTCGTGCCCTTGTGGCCGAGCACCAGCTTCTTCTGGCTCTCACGCTCCACGTAGATGACCTGCTCGATCCGCACCGAGCCGTCCTTCATCTCTTCCCACTTTTCAGTGGTGACATGGGCCGAATATGGAAGCTCCTGATGAAGGCGCAGGTAAAGCTTCTCGCGCGTGATTTCCGCCGCGAGCTGCCGCATCGGCAGATCGGAAATCTGGTCTTCCGGATAGTACCAGGGTCCTTCGGGAAGCGTGGACGCGAAATAGGCCAGCACGTCCTTGCAACCGGGACCCTTGAGCGCGGAAATCATGAAGGTGCGCTCGAACTGAGCGCGCTCGTTGGCCTCGGCAGCCAATGCCAGAAGCTTCTCCGGCTCGACGCGGTCAATCTTGTTCAGGATCAGCACCTTCGGCTGCTTGACCTCGGACAGACTGTCGAGAATGGCTTCCGCGTCACCCTTGATGCCGCGTTCGGCATCGATGAGGAACGCAATGATATCAGCATCGCCTGCCCCGCCCCAGGCACTCTTGACCATGGCGCGATCGAGACGGCGGCGCGGGCGGAAGATGCCGGGCGTGTCGACAAACACGATTTGCGTCTGACCTTCGGTCGCGATGCCGCGGACGAGGGAACGAGTCGTCTGCACCTTGTGGGTGACGATCGAGACCTTGGCGCCCACCAGCTGGTTGAGAAGCGTCGACTTGCCCGCGTTCGGCGCGCCAATCAGCGCGACAAATCCGGACCGCGTTGCCGCTTCACTGTTCTCCGCTGGAGATTGAGGCTCGTTACTCATACGTCTGTTGCTTTCCATACGCCTTCGCGGGTTAGAACCTCGAGCGCAGCGTGCTGTTCCGCCTCGCGCTTCGACCGTCCCTGACCCCGCCCGTCGGCAATTCCTTTGATCTTCACAGAGATCGTGAAAACCGGCTCATGATCCGGTCCACTCCGCTCTTCTATCACATAGCGCGGCGTATCGCCCGCGACTTGATGCGCCCATTCCTGCAACGCCGTCTTGGCATCAGCGCGGGCCTGTCCAATGGACATCGCCCGCTTTTGCCAATGGGCGAGAATGAAGGACCGCGCACCTTCGATGCCATCTTGCAGATAGATGGCCGCGATCAGCGCTTCCATCACATCGGCGCGAATGTTGAGCTGCTTGCGCGCGGCAAGCGCCTTCACATCGCTGCCGGTGCGGATCAGCTCGCCAAGGCGCAGCTCATCGGTCATTTCGGCCAGCACTTCGGCATTGACCAGACCGTTCAGGCGGATCGACAGCTCGCCTTCCGTCGCCTTGGGGAACTTGCCGAACAGCATCTCTGCGATGACGAGGCCGAGCACCCGATCGCCCAGGAACTCAAGCCGCTGGTAGTCCGCATGGGCCCTCGCGCTAGAATGCGTGAAGGCCTCCTCCAGGATGGGGATGTTGTTCAGTGTGATCCCGATGCGCTCTTCAACGGCCTTGACCAGTTCCTTCCCGCTTGAAGGCTTGCTCATGATAGTACGGCCGTCATTACTTGACCCAGGTAAAGAGACGCGAGAACCGCACCTCGGCCGGCCATCTCCAAACTTCAAGCGCGCTTGCGCCCCCCGCGATAGAGAAGAAGATCATGTTAGCGCGGCCGACCAGATTTTCCTCCGGAACAAATCCGACGGAGAAGCGGCTATCGGAGGAGTTGTCGCGGTTGTCGCCCATCATGAAGTAGTGGCCGGCAGGAACGACAAACTCACGCGTGTTGTCGCCGATCGAGTTCGGCGCCAGATCCAGCGTCTCGTAGGAAACGCCGTTCGGCAGCGTCTCGCGGTGGACGTCCACCGGACGATTCATCTCGGTGATATCGATGTCATTGATCTGGTTGACCAGCTCGCGCGGCACCGCCTGTCCATTGATGTAGAGCTCACCATCACGCATCTGCACGCGGTCACCCGGCAGGCCGATCACGCGCTTGATGTAGTCGAGCGACGGCTGCGGCGGATATTTGAAGACCACCACGTCACCACGTTCCGGCTCCGAGCCGAAGATGCGGCCGGAAAAGAGCCGCGGCGAGAACGGGAAGGAGTGGTACGAATATCCGTAAGCCCACTTGGTGACGAACAGGTAGTCACCTTCGAGCAGCGTCGGCCGCATCGAACCCGACGGGATCGAAAATGGCTGGAACAGGAATGTGCGAATGACAAGCGCCAGCAACAGCGCCTGAATGAGGACACTAACCGTTTCTCCGAGTCCGCCGGACTTCTTCCGTGTTTTGACAGCCACGCCTATCTCTTTCCTCAGCTCTATCGTTGCGGCCGCAACAATGCGCTTTCATATCGGCTACAACCATTGCCCGCAATGTGGCAGGTCACACTTTGCAATCTTGATGCAGGTTCGGTATTGCTTCAATTACCACGAAGGCCTGGGCCAGTGGATAATCGTCGGTGATCGTTAGGTGGACAACCGGCTGCATGCCTTCGGGCACCAGCGCCTGAAGACGCCTGGCCGCACCGCCCGTGAGTTGCATGGTGGGCTTGCCCCCCGGCAGGTTCACGACACCCATGTCGCGCCAGAACACGCCCCGTGCGAGGCCGGTTCCAAGCGCTTTTGCGCAGGCTTCCTTGGCGGCGAAACGCTTGGCGTAGGATGCCGCCCGCTGTGCCCTCGCCTCGGACTTCCTTTGCTCGATCTCCGTGAAGATGCGGCTGATGAAGCGCTCGCCATGACGCTCCAGGGTCTTTTCGATCCGCCGGATATCGATGAGATCACTGCCAAGCCCGATTATCACGAGACCACCGTCGCGTTGATTTGCACCGACTGGTTCAATGCGCGTCGCTGAGCTCGTTCAGCAAGGCGCATGCGTCGTTTCTCGCGAAATGTACGCGCAGCCATGAGCACGAGGAAATAAGCGATCACTGCCGCCGCCGCGCCAAGCAGCACGGAGCCGATCAGCATGGGCTTCAGGATGGGATCCCAGAGGCTGGCAAACTCAAGTTCGAGCAGATGGTGGCCGAGATCATCCTTGGCGATATCGTCCAGAAGATCCTGGTTCAGGATGAGGTTGCCGAGCTGCAGCGTCGCGCCCCAGATGAAGGGGATGGTGATCGGATTGCCCAGCGCCGTTCCGGTGACCGCAGCCACGATATTGGCGCGGATCATCCAGGCGATCACGATGGCGAGCAGGAAGTGCAGTCCGACGAAAGGCGTAAACGTGCAGAACACGCCAACCGCTACACCCGCAGCAATCGCGTGGGGCGAAGCCTGGAGTCTCAATGCTCTCTTCGCAAAATACCGGGCCGAACGGCGAAACGAACGCCGCGGCCAGAGCATGAGCCTGACACGCTCTCCGATGGTAACCTTCGCTCTGCGCCTAAACAGCATGTTATTAGACTATCATCCCTACTCTTGCTGCATGGCTCCTGGCGTCTGACAGCAGGTCAATTTTTATTTACCGGCTGAGCCAGGCGAAGGAAAGCACAACTTGCGCCTGCCAATGGATGGCACCGGCGCCGCTGCGGGAATCGCATACGCCTGGTGCGCGGCAGAATTGCGGCTTCGAACGGTTCCAAACCTCAGCCATGGACGCGCTTCACATCGCTCACGCACCCAATGTCCTTGAGCTGGGAGATGAGCCGCGTCAGGTGCTTCAGGTCCCAGACTTCAAGCTCGAAATCCATCTCGGTGAAGTCCGGCGCAGTGCGGCTCATCGACAGCTGATGAATGTTGGCGTCATTCGCCGCGATGACCTGGGAGATCTCCGCCAGCGAACCGGGCTCGTTGATGGCCGAAACCGAGAGCCGGGCGGGGAACCGCTCCTTCATGTTCTCGTCAATGTCCCAGCGCACGTCGACCCAGCGCTCCGGCTGATCGTCGAAAGCGGTGAGCGCCGGCGACTGGATCGGATAGATTGTAATGCCTTTGCCGGGCTGCAGGATACCGACGATGCGGTCGCCCGGCACGGCCCCTTCGGGAGCAAAGCGGACCGGCAGATCGGAATTGATGCCGCGGATCGGCAGCGCGTTCTCGCCGCCGCCCTGTCCATCCTTGCCCTTGCCCTTGCGGCTCCTCAGCCCTGGCACCTGGAACAGCATGCCGGCAGCATTGCGCAGGTTGAACCAACCCTCCTCGCGGGGTTGCTGGTTCTGCGTTACGCGCTCATCCTTGTAGTCGGGATGAACCGCACGCAGCACGTCCTGCGAGGTGATCTCACCGCGTCCGACAGCCGCCAGCACATCCTCGATGTCCTTACGCGCCAGGCGATGGAGTACCGGCTTGATCGCTTCCTTGGTGAAGACCTTGCCGGCGCGTTCAAACGCACGTTCAAGGATGCGCACGCCGAGCCCTGAGTACTGCTTGCGGATCGCGTTGCGGGTTGCGCGGCGGATGGCCGACCGCGCCTTGCCGGTGACAACGATGGATTCCCACGCCGTCGGCGGCACCTGCGCCTTCGAGCGGATGATCTCGACTTCGTCGCCGTTCTTGAGCTCGGTCATCAGCGGCATGATGCGGCCGTTGATCTTGGCGCCCACGCAGGTGTCGCCGACGTCGGTGTGGACCGCATAGGCGAAGTCGATGGGCGTGGCTCCGCGCGGCAGCGCGATCAACCGGCCCTTCGGCGTGAAGCAGAAAACCTGGTCCTGGAACAGCTCAAGCTTGGTGTTCTCCAGAAAATCTTCCGGATTGTCGCCCTCCGCCAGCGCTTCGATCGTCCGCCGCAGCCATCCATAGGCGTTGGTGTCCTTGGAGATCTGGTGGCCTTCCACCTGTTTCTTCGAACCGAAATCCTTGTAGACGGTGTGGGCAGCCACACCGTATTCGGCGACGAAATCCATCTCCCTGGTGCGGATCTGCAGTTCAACGCGCTGGCGCGACGGGCCGACGATGGTCGTGTGGATCGAGCGGTAGTCGTTCTGCTTCGGCGTCGAGATATAGTCCTTGAAGCGTCCGGGAACCATCGACCACGTGCGGTGGATCACGCCCAGCGCGCGGTAGCAATCCTCCAGATCGTCGACGAGAACGCGGAAGCCGAAGATGTCTGACAGCTGCTCGAAGGACAGCGCCTTGGTCTCCATCTTGCGGAAGACGGACCACGGCTTCTTCTGCCGGCTCTTCACGCTTGCCTTGATATTGCTCTCTTCGAACTTTCTGGCGAGTGCCTGCTCGATTTCGTTGATGACGCCCTTGTTGCGCTCCATGAGCTCGGCCAGACGTTCGGTGACCGCCTGGAACGCTTCCGGGTTGATGTAGCGGAAGGCGAGCTCTTCGAGCTCCTCGCGCATGTCCTGCATGCCCATGCGGCCGGCGAGCGGCGCATAGATATCCATCGTCTCTTCGGCGATGCGCAGGCGCTTTTCTTCGCGCATGACGTCGAGGGTGCGCATGTTGTGAAGGCGGTCAGCGAGCTTGACCAGCAGCACGCGGACGTCGTCGGCGATCGCCAGCAACAGCTTGCGCAGGTTTTCCGCCTGTGCCGCCTTGGTAGAAACGAGGTCGAGCTTCTTGAGCTTGGTCAGGCCTTCGACCAGCGCGCCGATGTCCGCGCCGAAGAGCTCATCGATCTCCTGGCGGGTGGCCGTCGTATCTTCGATGGTGTCGTGCAGAAGCGCAACGGCGATGGTCGATTCGTCCAGATGCATATCTGTGAGAATCGCCGCGACTTCGAGGGGATGGGAGAAATACGGGTCGCCTGAAGCTCGCTTCTGATGGCCATGCTTCTGCATGGCGTAGACATAGGCTTTGTTCAGCAGGGCTTCGTTGACGTCAGGCTTGTATCGCTGCACGCGCTCAACAAGCTCATACTGACGCATCATGCGCGTTCTCTCCCCAAGCGTAAGACATGCCCGCAAAGCGTTAGGAACTGACTAGAAGAGCCAGCAGTGCTTTGACGGCTTGCATCTACATGGTGTGTCCGGGAGCCATTCGCCAGACGACCGAAAGATGCAGCGCGTAAAAACTAGCCCCGCCCTGCGGGGCTAGCATAGTCCGGGGAAGCGTCGATCTACGAATTAGTAGTCTTCGTTCTTCTCAGGTGCGACCAGACCTTCGATACCTGCGAGGAGTTCGTCTTCGCTCATGCGGTCGAAGGAGATCGTCTCCTCAGCGATCAGTTCGCCGGTCTCGCTCTCGGTCTCATCGGCAATCGCCGGCAGATCCGGTTCGGGCTCATCGACCTCCACATGCTTCTGCAGCGAGTGGATAAGGTCTTCCTTGAGGTCGCCGGGCGAAAGCGTTTCGTCAGCGATTTCGCGCAGGGCTACGACCGGATTCTTGTCATTGTCGCGATCGACGGTGATTGCCTCACCCTGAGAAATCAGGCGAGCGCGATGAGCAGCCAGCAGGACCAGCTCAAAGCGGTTGTCCACCTTGTCAATGCAATCTTCTACGGTGACGCGGGCCATCCCTTGCCCCTTTCATTCGTATGTTCCGGAAAAACTTGGTCGTCCCATAGCTTTTCCTCACGGAAAACACAAGGGTTCCGACCTAGGAGCATCCTCCTAACGGTGAATGATTTGGCTCATCAGCCTCAGTCAGTTCGCGCTAACACATAATATTTTTGATGGCAAATTGTAACCCATTGGCATGGTTTCAATAGAGCACTATGTATGCAAATATCAACGTTTGCTTGGGACCGTGCAAGACCGCCGCAGCCCACGTCATTGAGAAATAGCTGATTGCCGTTATGAAGGGATTGTCGTCACATGTTTGACTCTCGGGAAAAGATCGCAATGTTCATCGACGGTGCGAATCTTTATGCGACTTCCCGTGCGCTGGGCTTCGACATCGACTACCGCAAACTGCTTGCGGCCTTCCAGAAGCGGGCGTACCTCCTGCGCGCTTACTATTACACAGCGCTCGTGGAGGATCAGGAGTACTCATCCATCCGCCCGCTGATCGACTGGCTCGATTACAACGGCTACAAGGTCGTCACGAAGCCGGCGAAGGAATTCACGGATTCTGCCGGTCGCCGCAAGATCAAGGGCAACATGGATATCGAGCTCACCATCGACGCGCTGGAGCTCGTCGACGTGGTCGATCACTATGTCCTGTTCTCTGGCGATGGCGACTTCCGCACCCTGGTTGAGGCGCTTCAGCGCAGGGGCCGCAAGGTCAGCATCGTCTCCACGATCCAGTCGCAGCCGCCGATGATCTCCGATGAGTTGCGCCGCCAGGCGGACAGCTTTATAGACCTTGCTTCGCTCCAGAATGAAGTTGGCCGGGAGCAGTCCGAGCGCCCGGTTCGCAAGGTTGACCCAGAGTTTGACAACTCACACGACTGATCATCCCGCGGAACCACCGCACATCTGTCTACTCTGCCCCCGTCTCGCGAGCTTCATCGCGGGATGGCGAGCGCGTGAGCCGGAATGGTTCAATGGTCCGGTGCCAAGCTTCCTGCCGCGTAGCGGCGAGGAAGACGTTCGCGTTCTGATCATCGGCCTTGCGCCGGGTTTGCGCGGAGCAAACCGCACGGGCCGGCCGTTCACCGGCGACTATGCCGGCGACCTTCTCTATTCGACGCTGGTGAAGTTCGGCTTTGCCAAGGGGATCTTCGAGGCGCGTCCTGACGACAGCCTCGAACTGCTCGACGCTGCGATCACCAATGCGGTCCGCTGTGTCCCGCCGGAGAACAAGCCCGAAGGTGCGGAGGTCAACACCTGCCGCCAGAGCTACCTGACGCCCACCATCGCGCGCTTCCCCAATCTCCAGGCGATCGTGACGCTGGGCACGATCTCGCACCAGACGACGGTGCGCGCGCTCGGCCATCCGGTGAGACTGTTTCCATTCTCCCATGGCGGGGAGCACGACGCGGGCAGTCTGCGGATTTTTTCCAGCTACCACTGCTCGCGCTACAACACGAACACCGGCAAGCTGACGACGGAAATGTTCGAGAGCGTCTTCAGCCGCGTGCGCGACTATCTGAACGAACGTTAGTAGTCATAAGGGATTGATCCCCCTTCATGGTGAGCTTGTCGAACCACGAAAGGGGGATAGACGCTACGCCCTCTCCTTCAGGAGGCGGGCTTTTTCTCTCTGCCAGTCGCGCTGTTTTGAGGTCTCACGCTTGTCGTGAAGCTTCTTGCCGCGCGCAACCGCCAGCTCGAGCTTTGCCATTCCCCGCTCGTTAAAATAGAGCTTGAGCGGAACCATTGTCATGCCTTCGCGCTCGATGGCCTGGGCAAGCTTGCTCAACTGCTTCTTCGAGACAAGAAGTTTCCGTCTCCGCCTCGGCTCGTGGTTGAACCGGTTTCCCGCGAAATACTCCGGCACATAGGAGTTGATGAGCCAGAGCTCACCACCCTCCACCGAGGCGTATGATTCCTGGATGTTGGAGCGCCCCTCGCGGAGCGCCTTCACCTCAGTACCGGTCAGCACCAGGCCAGTCTCGAGCGTGTCCATAATCTCATAGGCAAAACGCGCCTTGCGATTATCGGCAACGATCTTGATGTTCGGGTTCTTCTGCTTGGACATACTGCCTACATAAGGGCTTATGCCCTAATTCAAAAGTCCTGCGTGCATCAGCGCAGTATCGATACGGTCCGCCGTCTCACGCTCTACCGTAACGAGCGGATTGCGCAGCACGTTCTGGATCTTGCCGAGACGCGACAGAGCGTACTTCACGCCAGCCGGATTGGGCTCAAGGAAAAGCGCCTTGTGCAGCGGCATCAGACGGTCCTGAAGCTGCAGGGCCATCTCACGATCGCTGGCAAGGGTAGCAGCCTGGAACTCCGAGCAGAGACGCGGCGCAACGTTGGCCGTGACCGAGATGCAGCCGACGCCGCCATGGGCATTGAAGCCGAGCGCAGTCGCGTCTTCTCCGGAAAGCTGGATGAAGTCGGCACCGCAGGCAAGGCGCTGTTCGGTCACACGATCGAGCTTTGCGGTCGCATCCTTGACGCCGACGATGTTCTTGAAGTCGGCAGCAAGACGGCCCATCGTCTCCGGCGTCATGTCGATGACCGAGCGCGGCGGGATGTTGTAGATGATGATCGGCAGCGACACCGAACGGGCGATCGCGGCAAAATGCTCGTAGAGCCCGCGCTGGTTCGGCTTGTTATAATAAGGTGTTACGATAAGCAGGCCGTCTGCTCCGACTTCCTCGGCATGCTGGGCGAGATAGATCGCCTCGCGCGTGGAGTTGGAGCCGGCGCCGGCGATGACCGGAACGCGGCCGGCAGCGATCTCGACGCACATCTTCACCACGTCGCCATGTTCCTCATGGCTGAGCGTCGGCGACTCACCGGTGGTGCCGACCGGAACAAGACCGTTCGTGCCCTCCTGGATCTGCCAGTCCACCAGTTCGCGAAAGGCTTTTTCGTCCAGGCTCCCATCCTCACGGAATGGCGTCACGAGCGCTGTGATGGAACCCCTGAACATGCGAATGTATCTCCTTAAAGATCGTTGACGGTGCCCTTTCGCGAGGACACCTCGGCGCGCGGCCGACGAGTGACGCGCACCATAGTATTGCCATGCTGACGCTGCAAGAACTCTACGTTAAAGACACAAAACCGTTACGTGCGACAAACGCGACAGTTGTTCTTCAGACCTTAAGCCTGCTTCGAAGGGAGTTGATATCTTTTTTTTGTTGAACGAAAAAGGTGTTTCTCGTTCTGTATCGGCGAGTGCGATTGCCCTGGTGCTTGCCCTTGCGCCTGCGTCTGTATGGGCACAGGGGGTAAAGCTCCCTTCCGAGGCCCCCGTCCCTGAACTGCGCCCTTATTTTCCAACAAGTTCCGTCGCAGCGTCAGCCTCCTCCATATTGGGAAGCCTCCTGAAAACGGCACCGGAACACCAGCGCCTGAGAGAGGGGCTGGAGGCAATCGCTGCCGGAAATATCGCCACAGCGAAGGAAGCGCGTGACGCATTGGCTTCAGGCTCGCTCGACCGCAAGATTCTCACCTGGGCGCTTGCGCTATCGAGCCACAGTGCGGTCTCAGGTCTCGACATTGCCAAGGCCAAGGCGGAGCTGAAGGATTGGCCCGGTCTCAACCGGCTTGAGGCCGCGCAGGAACGGGCGCTCTATCGCGAAGAGCCGCCGCTTCAGTCGGTGCTCGCCTCCCTCGGCCAAACGAAGCCCCAGACTGTCGAAGGAACGATCCTGCTCGCGCGCGCCTATCTTGTAGCCGACAACCCTGCGGCCGCCCATGCGCTGCTATCGCCCTTCTGGCGCACGGGAGAACTGACAGACTATCAGGAAGATCGTATCATCAGCGAGTTCGGTTCCCTGCTCACGGAAGAAGACCATCGATTCCGCACTGAGCGGATGCTCTATGCCGGCCGCATCGCTTCGGCGGACCGGGTCGCGCATCTTGCGAAGATGAAAGAGCTGGTTGCAGCCTGGCGTGCGGTTGAGCGAAACGCTTCGAAGGCTGCCGAGCAGATCGAGGCTGTCGCGAAGGAGCAGCGCACTGCGGCCTGGCATTTCCTGAAGGCACGGCATCTGCGACGGTCTCAAAAATTCGAGGAAGCAGCCAGGATACTGCAGGCAGTTGGCCCGTCCGATGCGGAGAAGGTCGATCCGGATGCCTGGTGGGTGGAGCGGCGCGCTCTGAGCCGAGAGCTGCTCGACATCAAGCAGGAGCAGCTTGCGCATGAGGTAGCCGCAGCCCACAAGGGCGGCACGCCGGTGACAATCACGGATGCCGAGTTCCACGCCGGCTGGTACGCGCTTCGCTTCATGGACGATCCGATTACCGCCATTCAGCATTTCAAGCGGATGGCTGAGGTTGCAAACGGCCCTATCTCCCTGGCGCGTGCTCACTACTGGATCGGACGGGCAGCCGAGGCAGGTGCGCCAGACACCGACGCGCAAGAACACTACGCCGGGGCTGCGCGATACAGCACTGCCTTCTACGGCCAACTGGCCGCTGCGAAGATTGGCCAGACCAAACTCGCCAGCTCCCTGCCCTCGATTTCACCGGAGCAGAGACTCGCCTTTGCGGCCCGCGAGCCGGTCAAGGCCATCCTGCGCCTGCAGGAGATCGGCTTTGATGAACGCGCCGGGGTACTCTACCGCGACCTTGGCGAGGAGCTTGCATCGGCGGAAGATCTCGCGCTGCTGGTCGAGATGGCCGAGAAGGCGGGAAAACATTATCTCGCGCTGCGCATCGCCAAGGCCGGATCTTCACGCGGTCTGGAAATCGGCAGCCTCACCCATCCCGTTGGCGTCATTCCGAAGGGCACAACACTATCTGGCGCCGGAGAAGCGCTCGCCTACGCGATCGCCCGTCAGGAAAGCGAGTTCAATGTGAGCGCCGTCTCGCAGGTCGGCGCGCGGGGATTGCTGCAGCTGATGCCGGCCACGGCGCGGGAAGTTGCGCGAAAAAATGGCCTGCCCTTCTCCGCCCTGAAGCTCACGTCGGATGCCGGATATAATGCCACCTTGGGTGCGGCCTATCTTGACGAGCAGCTTGCCCGCTTCGGCGGATCCTACATTCTGACGTTCATCGGCTACAATGCCGGGCCACGACGCGCCAACGAATGGATTGAACGCTATGGCGATCCGCGCGGAAAGCCCTTGGAACAAGTCATCGACTGGATTGAACGGATACCGTTCACGGAGACGCGCGGCTACGTCCAGCGCGTGCTGGAAAACTACCAGATCTATAAAGCACAGCTGACGGGTCAATTCGAGATCGAACGCGATCTCGTGCATGGTCGCTCACAGTAAGCGAACGCACCCCGCGCTGATCCGTGTCAGCACATATATATAATGAGTCATTAAAAAGTGGCCCGTGGAGATCCACAGGCCACCAATTGGCTAACTTCTAACCTAGATTAGAAGCTGCGCTGCAGGCGGAGGAAACCAGCCCAGTTGTTGCCGTCAGCAACGTTGTCGCCGTCGAAGTAGTTGACTGCGAGCTTGGCGTCGAAGCCCTTGACGATCTGGTAGTCGACAACTGCGCCGAGAGCCCAGTCATCACCGCCACCAACCGTGATGACGGTCGCGCCATCGGTGAAGACGCGGTCATAAGCGTCACCGTAGTACTGACCGCCGAAGCCCAGAGCGAGCTTTTCGTTCAGAGCGTAACGGAGATGCGCACCAGCGGCCCACTCGTAGTTACGGGCTGCGGAAAGCACTACGCCACCACCGAAATCAGCTGCGAAGGCGCCGAGTACCGGAGCGTAGACGTTGTTGCCCGAAGCGTAGGCAGCAGCAACCTGCAGGGACAGCGGGTCAGACAGCTTTACAGTCGCACGAGCCTTTGCAGCCCACTCTTCAGCGGTCGCATCGTAAGCAGCCCAAGCGTCGAACGAGCCCCAGCCCTGCTTGATGCCAACCTTACCAACAACGTTCGGCGTGTAGTCGTAGTTGTTGTCGTACTCTTCAAGAGCGAGGCCAACGTTTACGCCGTTAGCAGCTGCGAAGTTGTAGCCAACGGTGTGGACTTCAGCGTCATAACCGAAGTTGTCGTACTCGCCGTCCAGACCACCGTCCCAAAGGGTAACCTTGGTACCGAGGTAGAGGCCACCGAGCTCGATGAACGCCTGACGAACGCGAGCGATGTCGCTGCCGCCACCGTTGTTCGGGGTGTTGTTCTGGAACCAGAGTTCCGTGAAGGCGCGCAGGGTGCCAAGCTCGGTCTCGGAGCGAGCGTCGAGCTGTACGTTAGCGCGGCTTGCCTTGCGCCAGCCATCGTCACCTTCGGCCCAGTCGATCTGGTAACGAACGTAGCCGCCGATCTTGAGGCAGGTCTCGGTGCCAGGAATGTAGAAGAAGCCTGCGCCGTAGACGTCGCAAACGCGAACGTATTCCATCGGTTCCGGCTCTGGAACGAAGATTGCGTCAGCAGCCTGAGCGCCGGTGAAAGCCACCGAGGCTACCGCGGAGCCGAGAAGAAGGCTCTTAATGTTCATTTTCTGACCTCCAGTCAAAAGTTCTAATAACGGGTCTGGGTTTTTGCTGAAGGACAGCGTTCCCTGCCCCATCCCCAACATGTGAAAAGTTGCTTACGCCCCTTCTCCGAAGTCGACATTACCGATCACGCGATCCGGTTCAACTGTCTTGGTCACTTTGATGCCATGTTCTGGTCGGGATGGGAAAGGGCTGTTGCAGAAAAGCCACGATTGGAGCACCCCTATTAACACTTTGTTAGGGAAAGACGGCCGGACTTACCGCAATGTGCGGGTAAAAGTGCCCTGTTGTTAGTGGCTTATGATTCGAAGGTGATGAGAATCAGGGGTGAGGGCGTGGCGGGACTGTGAAGGCTGAGTTTCGGCTGTCCCCGAGTGCTGAGGAGCCACGTAGCTTCAGGCTGCGGGCGTCCCCCTGGCTGGTCGCGGATGATTTTCCCCACAGGCGGGCTCATTCCACACAATAAAGCGCAAGAAAGCGCAGATCGGCTGTTGATTGTGCCGGCGGATTTCTTTAATCGAACTCTCACCGGAGAGGTGGCCGAGTGGTCGAAGGCGCTCCCCTGCTAAGGGAGTAGACCTCAAAAGGGTCTCGTGGGTTCGAATCCCATCCTCTCCGCCATCTTCAGCAGGAATCAATCGCAATCGGATCTGGCGCAATCGCATACTGGCGTCTTCGCAGCGCTGCGTTCAGCAGAGCCCTCGCATCAATCAGCGCTCTCAAATGCCTCCTACTGCGCAGCGATGATCGCGGTTTCGACATCTAGCCGATAGTGGTTTTGCTTCGTCCGCCAAAGCTTTTCTATGGCTCTTCGAACCTCCCATACGCGGGATCTGGCGGAACCGTCATTTCTTGTTTTGCTGCGGTAGACAATGCGCAGTACCGACGGCTGCACTTGCAGCAGGTTCACAATGGTCTCCACCTGACGCGCCCATTCGGGCCGCAGCTGCATGCCGTCTGACGTGAATGCGTCGTCCGTTATGTCGATCCTAAGCACGCGGGCGTGGGTGACGCCAAATTCCACCGTGCTTATGCTGCCGGCCGAAAGGCGCACGTGCCTGGGATTTTCCGTAACAATCCTGTATCCTGTTGGCAGCGAACGCGGATCCAGCTTGAGCAGGTGGCTTGAGCCAATGCGCGACACTGTGCGCGAAACGCAGGGGATGGAGAAGCGTCCATGGTAACCGCCCGATTGCCACCGCCTGCCGCATAAGGTCCTATTGGCCTAAGACACGTGTTTAGCGACGTCGTTAGCGACGTATCTTATGCGAGGATTTGCAATGCGGGTCGAAATTCTTGGGCA
>Ga0182748_1001168_pt1 | contig 26166 bp, 22 predicted proteins | sample eDN3rd37CKraftOP_FD_128877 | JGI IMG/M metagenome (GOLD analysis project Ga0182748, IMG submission 128877) | Enriched Organic Plus compost microbial communities from Emeryville, California, USA - eDNA 3rd pass 37_C Kraft OP (version 2) (version 2) ...
GCCAGCTACGGCATGCTGATGCTGGCGCGGATCGTCACCGCGCTGTGCCACGGCGCCTTCTTCGGCATCGGTTCGGTGGTCGCCGCCGGCCTGGTGCCGGCCAACCGCCGGGCTTCCGCCGTAGCGCTGATGTTCACCGGGCTGACCCTCGCCAACGTGCTCGGCGTGCCCCTGGGCACCGCGCTGGGCCAGGTCGCCGGCTGGCGCTCGACCTTCTGGGTGGTGACGGTGATCGGCGTGTTCGCACTCATCGGCCTGTGGCGCATCCTGCCCGCCGGGCACGACGAAGAGGCCGTGGACCTGCGCCAGGAAGCCGCGGCCCTGCGCAGCGGCCAGCTGTGGCTGGCGCTGGCCACCACCGTGCTGTTCTCCGCCGCGGTGTTCGCCCTGTTCACCTACGTTGCGCCGCTGCTCGGCGAGGTCACCCAGGTGTCGCCGCGCGGCGTGACCTGGACCCTGGTGCTGATCGGCCTGGGCCTGACCTTCGGCAACATCCTCGGCGGCCGCCTCGCCGACTGGCGCCTGGGCACCACCCTGGCCGGAGTGTTCGCCACCATGGCCGTGGTTTCCGCGGCGCTGAGCTGGACCAGCCACGCGCTGCTGCCGGCCGAGATCACTCTGTTCGTCTGGGCCGCGGCCGCCTTCGCCGCCGTGCCGGCCTTGCAGGTCAACGTGGTGCGCGTCGGCCAGAGCGCGCCCAACCTCGTCGCCACCCTGAACATCGGCGCCTTCAACGTCGGCAACGCCATCGGCGCCTGGGTCGGCGGCAGCGTCATCGACCATGGCCTGGGGCTGACCCGCGTGCCCCTGGCCGGCGCCCTGCTCGCAGTACTGGCGCTGATCGCGGTGATGATCGCCTTCAGCGGCAAGCCCAACCAGGCCCAACCCGTCCTGGACTGAACCCACCGTGCATCTACCGAACATCCACCGAACATCCCGTAACGGAGCACCGCAGCAATGACCACGCTCTTCGACCCGATCACCCTCGGCGACCTGCAACTGCCGAACCGCATCATCATGGCCCCGCTGACCCGCTGCCGCGCCGACGAGGGCCGCGTGCCCAACGCGCTGATGGCCGAGTACTACACCCAGCGCGCCGGCGCCGGCCTGATCCTCAGCGAAGCCACCTCGGTGACGCCCATGGGCGTCGGCTACCCCGACACCCCCGGCATCTGGTCCGACGACCAGGTGCGCGGCTGGAGCAACGTGACCAAGGCCGTGCATGCCAACGGCGGGCGCATCATGCTGCAGCTGTGGCACGTCGGCCGTATTTCCGACCCGCTGTACCTGAACGGCGAAACGCCGGTGGCGCCCAGCGCCATCAAGCCGGCCGGGCACGTCAGCCTGGTGCGCCCGATCAAGGAGTTCGTCACCCCGCGCGCCCTGGAGACCGAGGAAATCGCCGACATCGTCGAGGCCTACCGCCAGGGCGCGGAGAACGCCAAGGCCGCCGGCTTCGACGGCGTGGAGATCCACGGCGCCAACGGCTACCTGCTCGACCAGTTCCTGCAGAGCAGCACCAACCAGCGCACCGACCAGTACGGCGGCCCGATCGAGAACCGCGCGCGCCTGCTGCTGGAAGTCACCGACGCCGCCATCGAGGTGTGGGGCGCCGGCCGCGTCGGCGTGCACCTGGCACCGCGCATGGACTCCCACGACATGGGCGACGCCGACCCGCTGGCGACCTTCGGCTACGTGGCCCGCGAACTGGGCAAGCGCGGCATCGCCTTCATCTGCACCCGCGAGAAGGAAGGCCCCGACAGCATCGGCCCGAAACTGAAGGAAATCTTCGGCGGCCCCTACATCGCCAACGAGCGCTTCACCAAGGCCAGCGCCAACGCCTGGCTGGCCAGCGGCAAGGCGGACGCGGTGGCCTTCGGCATCCCCTTCATCGCCAACCCGGACCTGGTGGAGCGCCTGGCCAAGGACGCGCCGCTGAACGAAGCGCATCCGGAGACCTTCTACGCCAAGGGGCCGGTCGGCTATCTGGACTACCCGCGGCTGTAAGGACAGGGCATGAAGAAAAGGGCGCCTCCTGGAGGCGCCCTTTTCGTTTGCGGCGGATATGTTGCCAACTGCGCCGGCGCGCTTTTCGTAGGAGGGGTTGAGCCTGCGAAACCCATGCGGTGGTGGGTGATGGGGTATCGCTTCGGTTGAGGGTTAAGAGCCTAGAGCCCCTCTCCCCAACCCTCTCCCTGAAGGGAGAGGGGGCTTGTCCGTGCCGAGAGGGGGCCTGGCTTTAACCGGCAGTCTCTGGGCTAGCCGGCTGACTCCATCCAAGCGCTCCGAACGGTCCCCTCTCCCTTCAGGGAGAGGGAACGGAGCCAACCCAAAGCACGAAAGCCATATAGGAGCGCGCCCTGCGCGCGAATCGCGGGCAGGGCCCGCTCCTACACGGGCGCTCAACGGTTGGTCAGCTGCTGCTGGAGGTTCTGCACCTGCGCCTGCAGCGCGTTGATGTTGCGCGTGACCTGGGCGCGGAAGGCGTCGAATTCGGCGGTGCTGCCGCCCTGCTGGCCCTGCTTGCCTTCGACTTCGCTGCGCAGGATCAGCAGGTCGTCCTGGATGCTCTTGATCGACTGGCTTTGGTCGCCGCGCTTCTTCAGCGCCGCGATGTCGGCGCTCAGGTTCTGGATCTGCGCGTTGGCGGTGGCCAGGTCGCCCTGCAGGCTCTTCACCTTGGCCTGTTCGTCGGCCAGCGACTTGATCTTGCCGTCGAGCTGGGCGATCAGCTGCGCGGCGCTGTCCTGCTGGGCCTTGAGTTCGTTGCTCAGTTGGTCGAGGCGCTTGGCCTGCTGGCCGTCGATCTGCGACAGCGAGTCCTGCTGCTGGCGCGCCTGGTCGGCGAGCCGGCCCTGCAACTGCTTGACCTGCAGCTTGAGCTGCTCGCGCTCGCTGGTCACCGAGGACTCGTTCTGGACGAACTTGCCGCGGATGTCGTCGAGGCGGCCGGCGGCTTCCTCGCTGATCTTGGCGAAGCTTTCCTGGGTGGCGATCAGTTGCTGCTCCATCAGCGTCAGCTGCTGGTGGCTCCACCAGGCCAGGCCGCCGAGGGCGATGGCCATGGCCGCCACCAGCGCCCACAGCGGGCCGGTGCTGCCGCCCTGGGCCTTGGGCTGGGGCGCCAGGCGCTTGCCGTCGGGCTCGTAGACGCGGCGCGGATGGTGGCCGAACTCGTCGCGGTCGGCGGCGTCGGTGGTCAGGCTGGGCACATCGTCGAAGTCGTCGAAACTGTCGTTACGCATGAAGGAAACCTGTGGGGGGAAAGCGGCATGGCGCCTGCGCAGGGCGCAGTATATCCGTTCGCGCCGGCGGCTTGGACAGCGCGCCATCGGGGGGCGCGGCGCACCGCGGCGGCGCGCACGGGCCCTGGCAGAGACCACGCCGGCGCGGCCGGGGTTCCCGCCAGGCCGCGGAAATAGTGGCAAGGCGACAGTATGGCATATGCCTTGCTCCGCCTCCGCACCGGCGCCGCCCTGGCGCCCACTGCGGGGGAGGGAGTTGGGTGATCGAATTCAACAAGGCCATCCTGGACTGCATGCGCGAACTGCGCCGCCGTCTGCGCGAAGAACAGGCGCTGGACATCCGGTTCCAGCAAGCCGACGCCATCGCACTCATGCTGCGCGCCTGCGAGGGCTCCAGCCGGGACGACACCCGCGAACTGGGCCAGCGCCTCAGCGAGCTGAGCGGCGTGCGCCTGCCGCGGGTGATACAGGAGCCGAGCTTCCTGCCCAGCGAGTCCGGGCAGCGGCATTACTCGGGGCCGTTGCGCGGGTGACGGCGGGGTCGGGTGCAGCAAGACCCCGGGCGATGGGTTTCGCTGCGCTCTACCCATCCTACGAAAGCCGCGAAGGGCTCTTCAGAGCCCGCTGGCTTTCCACCAGTCGCAGAATTCGTCCACTGCGTCCCACAGGCTGGCGCGCGGCTCGTAGCCGAGGAACTGGCGGGCGCGGCCGATATCCAGGCTGAAGTCCTTGGCCAGCACCGCCATGCCCATGCGCGTCAGCACCGGCTCGGGACGGCCCGGGCGCAGGTAGCAGAGGCCTTCGTTCAGCGCCGCCACCGACCAGGCCAGGGGATAGGGCATGTGCGCGGTCACCAGCGGCAGGTCGAGGCGGCGCATCACGTAGTTGACCACGTCCCACAGCGGCACCGGCTGGCCGTTGCTGATGTTGTAGGCCTGGCCCAGCGCGGTGCCAGTGACCAGCAAGGCGCTGAACAGGGCGTCGTTGAGGTTCTGGATGCTGGTGAAGTCGACCTTGTTCAGGCCCTTGCCGATGATTTTCAGCTTGCCCTTGCGCTGCGCCGCGATCATCCGCGGGAAGATGCTGGTGTCGCCGGCGCCGGTGACGAAGCGCGGGCGCAGCGCCAGCACCTCCAGGCCGAACTCGGCGGCGCCCAGGGCGACCTTCTCCGACTGGTACTTGGTGGCGCCGTAGTGGTTGGCGAAGCGCGTCGGCACCTGGTCCTCGTTCAGGCCGACGTGGGCGCGGCCGTCGAAGTAGATCGACGGCGAGGACAGGTGCACCAGGCGCCGCACGCCCTGTTTCAGGCAGGCCTCGACCACGCTCTCGGTCATCACCACGTTGGCCTGGTGGAAGTGTTCGTAGGGGCCCCACACGCCCACCGCGCCGGCGCAGTGCACCACCGCATCGACGCCCTCGCACAGGCGCCGCACCAGGGCCGCGTCCGCCAGGTCGCCCGGCATGAACTCCGCGCCCCGCCGCACCAGCGGCTCCAGGGCCTCGGCGCGGCGGCCGTTGACGCGCACCGCCAGGCCCTGTTCCAGGGCGAAGCGGGCGAAACGCCCGCCGATGAACCCGCTGGCGCCGGTGACCAGAATCTTCATGCACGCACCTCTATAGTTGTTGTCTGCCGACTCTAGCAGGCCACCCGCCCGGCCACGCTGGCCGCGCACGCCAGAACGGCGTCCTTGCGAGCCGCCCGACTCGCGGCCGGGTGACAGCCGGCTCCGAGGCCGGTTAGAACCACGGCGATCCTTCCCTGTTCCCTGTGCGAGGCCCCGAATGAGCAAGCCCTACTGGATGATCTACGGCGCCAACGGCTACACCGGCCGCCTGGTGGCCGAGGAGGCCCGACGCCAGGGCCTGAGCCCGCTGCTGGGCGGGCGCGATCCCGCCGCCGTGCAGGCGCTGGGTAGCGTGCTGGGCCTGGAGTGCCGGGTATTCGGCGCCGAGGGCGCGGGCGCGGCCCTGGCCGACGTCGCCGTGCTGGCCAACTGCGCTGGCCCCTTTTCCGCCACCGCCGCGCCGCTGCTGGAGGCGTGCCTGGCCAATGCCACGCACTACGTCGACATCACCGGCGAGATCGGCGTCTTCGAACACGCCCACGGCCTCGACGAACGCGCCCGCGCCGCCGGCTGCGTGGTCTGCCCCGGCGTCGGCTTCGACGTCATCCCCACCGACTGCGTCGCCGCCTGCCTGGCCGAGGCCCTGCCCGATGCAACCCAGCTGGCGCTGGGCTTCGACACCGGCAGCGGGCTCTCGCCGGGCACCGCCGCGACCACGGTGGAAGGCCTGAAGCTGGGCGGCAAGGTGCGCCGCGACGGCCGCCTGGTGGAGGTGCCGCTGGGCTACAAGCGCCGCGACATCGACTTCGGCCGCGGCCTCAGGCATGCCGTGAGCATTCCCTGGGGCGACGTCGCCACCGCCTTCTACAGCACCGGCATCCCCAACATCGAGGTGTACCTGCCGGCGCCGCCGCTGGCGGCCCTGGGCATGCGCCTGATCGACCCACTGCGCCCGCTGCTCGGCCGCGACGGCGTCCAGCATTGGCTCAAGCGCCAGGTGCAGCAGCGCGTGAAGGGCCCCGACGAGCAGGCCCGCAGCCGGTTGCGCACCTGGGTCTGGGGCGAGGTGCGCAACGGCCGCGGCGAGCGGCGCACGGCGCGCCTGGAGACCGCCAACGGCTACGACGTCACCGTGCACGGCGTGCTCCTGGCCGTGCGCCACCTGCTCGGCCACGACGGCCCCGGCGGCTACTTCACGCCCTCGCAGCTGTTCGGCCCGCGCTGCGTGGAGGCCCTGCCGGGCAGCGGGCGCATCGTCATCCGCGGCTGATCGGCACCAGGCTGGCGGCGGCCCGGCGCAGCAGGTGGGCGGTCAGCGCGGCGAGCAGCTCGCCGCCGTTGCGCCAGTGGTGCCAGTACAGCGGCACGTCGATGACCTGGCCCGGCAGCAGTTCCACCAGCTCGCCGCGGGCCAGTTCGCCCTGCACCTGCTGCTCCGGCACCAGGCCCCAGCCCAGGCCGCCACAGGTCATGCGCACGAAGCCCTCGGACGAGGGGCACAGGTGGTAGATGAAGGCGCCGTCCACCCCGAGGTCGGCGAGGTAGCGGTGCTGCAACTGGTCATCCGGGCCGTAGACGATCGCCGGCACCCGCGCCAGGGCCTCGGCGCGCACGCCCTCGGGGAAATGCCGGGCGACGAACGCCGGGCTGGCCAGGCCGCGGTAGCGCATCGCTCCCAGCGGCTCGCTGCGCGCGCCCGCCACCGGCCGCGGGCTGGCGCACAGGCAGCCAGCCACCTCGCCGGCGCGCATGCGCTTGAGGCCCACCTCCTGGTCTTCCACCACCAGGTCCAGCAGCACCCGGCGCTCGGCGCAGAAATCACCGATGGCAGCGGCCCACCAGGTCGCCAGGCTGTCGGCGTTGAGCGCCAGGCGCAGGCGCTCGGGCGAGCCGCCCTCGTCCAGCGCCGGCACCCACTGCTGCAGGTCGCCCTCCAACAGGCGCACCTGCTGCACGTGGTTGAGCAGGCGGCGGCCCAGCTCGGTGGGCTGCGGCCGCGCCGCGCGCACCAGCACCGGCTGGCCGACGCGCGCTTCGAGCAGCTTGATGCGCTGCGAGATCGCCGACTGCGACAGGCCCAGGGCCTGGGCGCCGCGTTCGAAGCCGCCCTGCTCCACCACCGCGGCCAGGGCGGCCAGCAACTTGTAGTCGAACATCAGTTTCCCTAATGAGCCATCAACAGGATTCGTTTTCCTTATACAGGCACAAGCCCCAGACTCGCCAGGCATTCCCCCTCGAACCCGCCCACCGGAGCCCGACCATGCCTGGCCTGACCCTCTCCGTTTCCTCGCTGCCCCGCCAGTGCTCCAACTGCCAAGGGAGAGCCTGAACATGTGGCAGAGCTACCTCAACGGCCTGCTGGTGGCCGCCGGCCTGATCATTGCCATCGGCGCGCAGAACGCCTTCGTCCTGGCCCAGAGCCTGCGCCGCGAGCATCACCTGTCGGTGGCCGCGCTCTGCGTGCTGTGCGACGCCGTGCTGGTCAGCGCCGGGGTGTTCGGCCTGGCCAAGGTGCTGGCGGAGAACCCCACGCTGCTGGCCGTGGCCCGCTGGGGCGGGGTGATCTTCCTGACCTGGTACGGCGCCAAGGCGCTGCGCCGCGCCATCGCCCCGCAGGCCATGGCCGACGCCGGGCAGACCGGCCCGCGCTCGCGCCGCGCGGTGCTGATGGCGGCGCTGGCGGTGACCCTGCTCAACCCCCACGTGTACCTGGACACCGTGCTGCTGATCGGCTCCCTCGGCGCCCAGCAGGCCGCGCCCGGCGCCTATGCCATGGGCGCGGCCAGCGCCTCGCTGCTGTGGTTCTTCACCCTGGCCCTGGGCGCCGCCTGGCTCGCGCCCTGGCTGGCGCGCCCGGCCACCTGGCGCCTGGTCGACCTGATGGTGGCGGTGATGATGCTCGGCATGGCCAGCCAACTGGTGTTCGCCGCCTGAGCCCGGCGACGAAACAGATCGAACCCCGAAGCCTCGCGGCAGTCGACCCCAGTGCGCGGGAACGCCCCGCACCGGCACTGGCGCGCGACTTTGCCCCTACAGTTGCTGCGTGGATATGCCGGGGGGCGGGTGCTATGATCCGAGGTTCGCGGCGCCAGCCTGCCAGGCCTGCTGGACGCACCCGACGCGCGCCTCGCTCTGCGGAGCAGGGGCGCTACGTACGGATGCCGCGACAATCACCGAACCGGCCCCGTGTACCGGTCGCGCGTTCGCCGCGCTAGCCCTGACCTGAGGAAATAGGAGAAACACCATGGCTTTCGAATTGCCGCCGCTGCCTTACGCCAAGAACGCCCTTGAGCCGCACATTTCCGCGGAAACCCTCGAGTACCACCACGACAAGCACCACAACGCCTACGTCGTGAACCTGAACAACCTGATCCCGGGCACCGAGTTCGAAGGCAAGAGCCTGGAAGACATCGTCAAGACCTCTTCGGGCGGCATCTTCAACAACGCCGCCCAGGTGTGGAACCACACCTTCTACTGGGAATGCCTGGCTCCCAACGGCGGTGGCCAGCCCACCGGCGCCCTGGCCGATGCCATCAACGCCGCCTTCGGTTCCTTCGACAAGTTCAAGGAAGAGTTCACCAAGACCGCCATCGGCACCTTCGGCTCCGGCTGGGCCTGGCTGGTGAAGAAGGCCGACGGCTCCCTGGCCCTGGCCAGCACCATCGGCGCCGGCAACCCGCTGACCAGCGGCGACACCCCGCTGCTGACCTGCGACGTGTGGGAACACGCCTACTACATCGACTACCGCAACCTGCGTCCGAAGTACGTCGAAGCCTTCTGGAACCTGGTCAACTGGGACTACGTGGCGAAGAACTTCGCTGCCTGATACCCTCGGTTGCTCCGCGGAAACCCGGCCTGAAGCCGGGTTTCTGCTTTCTGCGCGCCAGAAGGACAAGGCTCGGCTAACCTGAGAGTCGGATTTGGTCGGAAAAAGGGTGATGGCCCTTTGACGTCAAAGCTCCGTTTGCCAATACTCAGACCTGTCTTTCGCCGGATGGCGATGAACAAGGAAAGCACCCTTGAAACTGGACCCCCGGCACAGGCTCTCCCTCAAGCTGCTGCGCGTCGTACTGCTCGCGGCGCTGGTGGTGGGTGTCGTCCTGAGTTGCGCGCAGATCGTCTTCGACGCCCACAAGGCGCGGCAGGCGGTGCACAACGATGCCCAGCGGATCCTCGCCATGGTCCGCGACCCGTCCACCCAGGCGGTGTACAGCCTGGACCGCGACATGGCCATGCAGGTGCTCGAAGGCCTGTTCCAGCATGAAGCGGTGCGCTACGCCGCCATCGGCCACCCCGACGAACCCATGCTGGCGGAGAAATCCCGCCCGCTGCTGGACTCCCCCACCCGCTGGCTCACCGACCCCATCCTCGGCCCCGAGCAGCACTATTCCATCCGCCTGGTCGGCCGCGGCGAGCCCGGCGAATACTACGGCGACCTGAAGATCACCCTGGACACCGCGCCCTACGGCCAGGACTTCGTGGTCACCTCGGTGATCATCTTCCTCTCCGGCATCCTCCGCGCCCTGGCCATGGGCCTGGTGCTGTTCCTGGTCTACCACTGGCTGCTGACCAAGCCGCTGTGGCGCATCATCGACCACCTCACCAGCATCAACCCCGACCGCCCCGGCGAGCACAAGCTGCCGATGCTGGCCGGCCACGAGCACAATGAACTGGGGCTGTGGATCAACACCGCCAACCAGTTGCTGGAATCCATCGAGCGCAACGGCCACCTGCGCCGCGAGGCGGAGAACAGCCTGCTGCGCATCTCCCAGTACGACTTCCTCACCGGCCTGCCGAACCGCAAGCTGCTGCAGCAGCGCCTGGACCAGATACTCGCCGACGCCGGCCGCGAGGAACGCCGCGTAGCGGTGCTGTGCCTGGGCCTGGACGACTTCAAGGGCATCAACGAACAGCACGGCTACCAGTTCGGCGACCAGCTGCTGATCGCCCTGGCCGACCGCCTGCGCGGCCACAGCGCCCAGCTCGGCGCCTTGGCGCGCCTGGGCGGCGACCAGTTCGCCCTGGTCCAGGCCGACATCGAGCAGCCCTACGAGGCGGCGGAACTGGCCCAGCAGATCCTCGACGACCTGGAGCTGCCCTTCCAGCTCGACGAGCAGCCGGTGCAACTGCGCGCCACCATCGGCATCACCCTCTACCCCGAGGACGGCGAGAGCACCGAGAAGCTGCTGCAGAAAGCCGAGCAGACCATGACCCTGGCCAAGACCCGCTCGCGCAACCGCTACCAGTTCTACATCGCCAGCGTCGACAGCGAGATGCGCCGCCGCCGCGAGCTGGAGAAGGACCTGCGCGAGGCGTTGTCGCGCAACGAGCTGCACATCGTCTACCAGCCGCAGGTGGACTACCGCGACCACCGCGTGGTCGGCGTCGAGGCCCTGCTGCGCTGGCAGCACCCGACCCAGGGCTGGGTCGCCCCGGACCTGTTCATCCCCCTGGCCGAGCAGAACGGCAGCATCTTCGCCATCGGCGAATGGGTGCTCGACCAGTCCTGCAAGCAACTGCGCGAATGGCACGACCAGGGCTTCGACGACCTGCGCCTGGCGGTCAACCTGTCCACCGTGCAGCTGCGCCACAACGCCCTGCCCAGGGTGGTCAGCAACCTGTTGCAGATCCACCGCCTGCCGCCGCGCTCGCTGGAGCTGGAAGTCACCGAGACCGGCCTGATGGAAGACATCTCCACCGCCGCCCAGCACCTGCTCAGCCTGCGCCGCGCCGGCGCGCTGATCGCCATCGACGACTTCGGCACCGGCTACTCCTCGCTCAGCTACCTGAAGAGCCTGCCGCTGGACAAGATCAAGATCGACAAGAGCTTCGTCCAGGACCTGCTGCAGGACGACGACGACGCCACCATCGTCCGGGCCATCATCCAGTTGGGCAAGAGCCTGGGCATGCAGGTCATCGCCGAGGGCGTGGAGACCCTCGAGCAGGAGGCCTACATCATCGACCAGGGCTGCCACGAGGGGCAGGGCTACCTGTACAGCAAGCCGCTGCCGGCGCGCGAGCTGACCCTCTATCTGAAGCAGGCGCGGCGCCTGGCCGAGGCCGCCGGCAGCTCCAGCATCGAACGCCGCTGATCCCCCCGCTGTGAAGGCTGCTGGCAAATCGCAAGCGCGGCCTTTTCAAAAATGCAAATCTTTCGCATTATGTTGCCGCTTTCGTTGCGCACACCTTTTTGCGCCACCCTCATGCTAAGGAACCCGCCATGACTCGTATGCCCTGGGCCACCGCCAGCCTGCTGGCCATCGCCATCTCCCTCGCCGGCTGCGGCGACGACAAGAAAGAAGCTTCCGCCCCGGCCAGCCAGGCAGCCACCCCGGCCGCCAGCACCCAGAGCGCCGCCCCGGCCGCCGCCAAGGTCGACGAGGCCGCGGTCAAGGCCGTGGTGAAGAACTACGCGGACATGGCGGAGGCCGTCTTCAGCGACTCCCTGACCACCGCCCAGGCCCTGCAGAAGGCCGTCGACGCCTTCCTCGCCAAGCCCAGCGAAGAAACCCTCAAGGCCGCCCGCGAGGCCTGGCTGGCCGCGCGCGTGCCCTACTCGCAGAGCGAAGCCTTCCGCTTCGGCAACAAGGTCGTCGACGACTGGGAAGGCGCGGTCAACGCCTGGCCGCTGGACGAAGGCCTGATCGACTACGTCGCCAAGGACTACCAGCACGCCGAGGGCAACCCGGCCGCCAGCGCCAACATCGTCGCCAACACCGAGATCCAGGTCGGCGAAGACAAGATCGACGTCAAGGAAATCACCGGCGAGAAGCTGGCCAGCCTGAACGAAGTGGCCGGTTCCGAAGCCAACGTCGCCACCGGCTACCACGCCATCGAGTTCCTCCTCTGGGGCCAGGACCTCAACGGCACCAAGCCCGGCGCCGGCAACCGCCCCTACACCGACTACGTCCAGGGCAAGGACTGCAGCAACGGTCACTGCGACCGTCGCGCGGCCTACCTGAAGGCCGTCACCGACCTGCTGGTGGCCCAGCTGGAAGAAATGGTCGGCAACTGGAAGGCCGGCGTCGCCGACAACTACCGCGCCAAGCTGGAAGCCGACGGCGCCGACGCCAACCTGCGCAAGATCTTCTTCGGCATGGGCAGCCTGTCCCTGGGCGAGCTGGCCGGCGAGCGCATGAAGGTGGCCCTGGAAGCCAACTCCACCGAAGACGAGCACGACTGCTTCAGCGACAACACCCACCACACCCTGTACTTCAACGCCGAAGGCATCCGCAACATCTACCTGGGCGAGTACAAGCGCGTGGACGGCAGCGTGGTCAAGGGCCCGAGCGTGGCCGACCTGGTGGCCAAGGCCGATGCCCAGGCCAACACCGACCTGAAGGCCGACCTCGACGCCACCCAGGCCAAGATGCAGGCCATCGTCGACCGCGCCGAGAAGGATGGCGTGCACTTCGACCAGATGATCGCCCCGGCCGACGAAGCCGACCACAAGATCATCAGCGACGCCATCGCTTCCCTGGTCAAGCAGACCGGCGCCATCGAGAAGGCCGCCGCCGCCCTGGGCATCCAGGACCTGAAGCCGGACAACGCCGATCACCAGTTCTGATCGACGCCCGCGCTGCGGCAACCGGCCGCAGCGCACTGGCTAAGCCAAGGCCCCGCGAACCGGGGCCTTGGCGTTTCATCCGGGCCACACGGCAATAGCGAATACAAATTTTTCATATTTGCATTTGCCCAACTGCTAAGATGGCCCGCCCGTTTTTCAGCCTGGATCGCCTCGATGTACCGCCGTCCAACCGCCGCCCTCGCCGCCCTGCTCGCCACCCTGGCCCTCGCCGGCTGCGGTCGCGAAGAGCCCAAGGCGGTGGCCGAACCGGGCGAGGCCCTGTCCGGCGGCGGCGCCACCGTGTACCAGGCCGACCGCAACGCCTACTCCATGCCCTCGGGCAACCTCACGCCCAGCCGCCGCCTGGACTTCAGCGTGGGCAACAGCTTCTTCCGCAACCCCTGGGTGATCGCGCCCACCACCACCACCGCGCGCGACGGCCTGGGGCCGCTGTACAACACCAACGCCTGCCAGAACTGCCACATCAAGGACGGCCGCGGCCATCCGCCGGGGCCCAGGGACATCAACGCGGTGTCCATGCTGGTGCGCCTGTCGATCCCCGCCGGCGCCGAGGACGCACGCACGCTCAAGCGCCTGGGCGTGGTGCCCGAGCCGGTCTACGGCGGCCAGCTGCAGGACTCGGCGATTCCCGGCGTGGCCCCCGAGGCGCGGGTGCGCATGGACTACGAGCCGGTGAAGGTGAGCTTCAAGGACGGTACCGAGGTCGAGCTGCGCAAGCCGATCCTGCGCCTCACCGAGCTGGGCTACGGCCCCATGCACCCGGACACCCAGTTCTCCGCCCGCGTCGCCCCGCCGATGATCGGCCTGGGCCTGCTGGAGGCCATCCCCGAAGCGGCGATCCTGGCCAATGCCGACGCCGAGGACCGCAACGGCGACGGCATCCGCGGCCGCGCCAACCGCGTCTGGGACGACGCCCGCCAGCAGACCGTACTCGGCCGCTTCGGCTGGAAGGCCGGGCAGCCCGACGTGGCGCAGCAGAACGCCCACGCCTTCTCCGGCGACATGGGCCTGACCAGCCCCCTGCTGCCCAGCGACGACTGCACCGAAGCCCAGACCGCCTGCCGCCAGGCCGTCGACGGCGGCAAGCCCGAGGTCAGCCAGCGCATCTTCGACCAGGTCGCCTTCTACGCGCGCAACCTCGCGGTGCCGGCGCGGCGCAAGGTCGACGACCCGCAGGTGCTGGCCGGCAAGGCGCTGTTCCATCAGGCCGGCTGCGCCGGCTGCCACACCCCGAAGTTCACCACCGGGCCCGACGCCGCCGAGCCGGAGCTGGCCAACCAGGTGATCCGCCCCTACAGCGACCTTCTACTACATGACATGGGCGAGGGACTCGCGGACAATCGCCCGGAATTTCTCGCCAGCGGACGCGACTGGCGCACCCCGCCGCTATGGGGCATCGGCCTGACCGAGGTGGTCAACGGCCATACCCAGTTCCTCCACGACGGGCGCGCGCGCAACCTGCTGGAAGCCGTGCTCTGGCACGGCGGCGAGGCCGAGTCGGCCAGGCAGCGGGTACTGGCCTTCGACGCCGCGCAGCGCAGCGCCCTGCTGGACTTCCTGAATTCACTCTAAGGAGCCGAACATGTTCCGCCCCCGACTACTGCTCACCAGCCTCGCCATCGCCCTGGGCGCCTGCTCGCCGCAGGACCCGCAGGCGACCACCAGCGCCGCGCTGGCCCAGCAGGTGATCCTGCCGGCCTACAGCCGCTGGGTCGACGCCGACCGCGCCCTGGCCGCCAGCGCCCTGGCCTTCTGCCAGGGCAAGGAAGAGCTGGCCAAGGCCCGCGCCGACTTCGTCGCCGCGCAGAAGGCCTGGGCCGAATTGCAGCCGCTGCTGATCGGCCCGCTGGCCGAGGGCAACCGCGCCTGGCAGGTGCAGTTCTACCCGGACAAGAAGAACCTGGTGGCGCGCCAGGTCGAGCAACTGCTCAACGGCGACGCGCAGATCACCCCCGCCACCCTGGCCAAGTCCAGCGTGGTGGTGCAGGGCCTGACCGCCTACGAATACATCCTCTTCGACGCCAGGATCGACCTGGCCGACGCCGCCACCCGCGCGCGCTACTGCCCGCTGCTGGAAGCCATCGGCGAGCACCAGCAGGCCCTGGCCCAGGACATCCTGACGCGCTGGAAGGCCGACAACGGCATGCTCGCGCAGATGAGCAAGTTCCCCAACGAGCGCTACGCCGACGCCCACGAGGCCATCGCCGAGATGATGCGCGTGCAGGTCACCGCCCTGGACATGCTGAAGAAGAAGCTCGGCACCCCGCTGGGCCGCCAGAGCAAGGGCATCCCGCAACCGTTCCAGGCCGAGAACTGGCGCAGCGACATCTCCCTGGCCAGCCTGGAATCCAGCCTCAACGGCGCCGAGGCGCTGTGGAAAGGCACCGACGGCAAGGGCCTGCGCGCCCTGCTGCCGAGCGAGCAGAAGGACCTGGCCGGCAAGATCGACGCCGCCTACGCCGACGTCCACGGCAAGTTCGCAGCGCTCAAGCAGCCCTTGGGCGAACTGCTCAAGGACGACGCCGGCGTCAAGCAGCTCAACGAGCTGTACGACAGCCTGAACGTGGTCCACCGCCTGCACGAGGGCGAACTGGCCAAGGCGCTGAACGTGCAACTGGGCTTCAACGCCAACGACGGCGACTGATCGGCCGAGCGCCGGATTTCAGCTCGCCAGGTCAGGGTGAATGAAGTGAAAGAGGTGAACGCCATGCTGCGACGTCACGTGATCGGCCTGGGCAGCCTGCTGCTCGGCGCCCTCTCCTTCGGCGGCTGGACGCTGTCGCGCAAGGGCAAGGAGCCCCTGCTGCTGTCCGCCCGCGACGACGCGGATGGCAAGCACTACGCGGTGGGCTACCGCCTGGACGGCAGCTGCGCGTTCGCCACCGAGGTGGGCCTGCGTTGCCACGCCATCGTCCAGCACCCGACGCTGCCGCTGGCGCTGTTCGTGGCCCGCCGCCCGGGGCGCCAGAGCTACCTGGTGAGCCTGGAGGACGGCCGCCTGCTGCAGACCCTGGGCTCGCAGCCGGACCGCCACTTCTACGGCCACGGCGTGTGGCACAAGGACGGCGAGTGGCTCTACGCCACCGAGAACGACACCACCGACCCCGGTCGCGGCCTGCTCGGCATCTACCGCTTCGACGGCGAGAAGCTGGCGCACGCCGGTGAAGTACCGACCCACGGCCTGGGCCCCCACGAAGTGGCCTGGCTGCCCGACGGCGAGACCCTGGTGGTGGCCAACGGCGGCATCCGCACCGAAGCCGAAAGCCGGGTGGAAATGAACCTCGACGCCATGGAACCGAGCCTGGTGCTGATGCGCCGCGACGGCTCGCTGATCTCCAAGGAAACCCTGCCCCAGCAGATGAACAGCGTGCGCCACCTGGCCATCGCCGCCGACGGCACCATCGTCGCCTGCCAGCAGTTCATGGGTGACGCCCACGAGGCCGCCGACCTGCTCGCCATCAAGCGCCCCGGCCAGCCCTTCCAACCTTTCCCGCTGGGCGAGGAACAGCGCCAGGCCATGGTCCAGTACACCGCCAGCGTGGCGGTGCACGACGAACTGCGCCTGGTGGCCCTGACCGCGCCGCGCGGCAACCGCTTCTTTATCTGGGACCTGGACAGCGGCGCCCTGCGCCTGGACGCGCCGCTGCCCGACTGCGCCGGCGTCGGCGCGGTGAAGGACGGCTTCGTGGTCACCTCCGGCCAGGGCCGCTGCCGCCTCTACGACTGCCGCGGCGAGAAGATCGCCGCCGAGGCGCTGCAACTGCCGCCGGCGTTCTGGGACAACCACCTGCACCTGGCGTCCTGAACCGCGCAGGGCCGCGCTAAATCCCCCGCGAGGGGAAACGTCCTGCAATCAAGGCACTTTGACGCGGCAGCGAACTCCGTCTAATGTGCGCACTTCTGCCCCGCAACGGGGCATTCCCGCCAGGCTCCGGGAACCGATGCAGTCCCGCGAAGGCAGGGCCGGTCATACAGGAACGGGCCCCTCGCAGCGCAGAGCCGCCAGGCACTTACCAAGGAACAGGAACATGTTGCGCCGCATGCTGATCATGCTCGGCGCGGTCGCCGTCATAGTCGCGGTGCTCGCCGGCTCCAAGTACTTCTCCATCCAGAAGCAGATCGCCCAGTTCACCGCGCCGCGCCCACCGGTCAGCGTCACCGCGGTCAAGGCCGAGGAACTCACCTGGCAGAGCCGCCTGCCGGCCATCGGCACCCTGCGCGCCAACCAGGGCGTGGTGCTCACCGCCGAAGCCTCGGGCACCGTGCGCCAGGTGCTGTTCGCCTCCGGCGAGAAGGTCCGCGTCGACCAGCCCATCGTGCAGCTGGAGAACGACGTCGAGGCCGCCACCCTGCGCACCGCCGAGGCCGACCTCAACCTGGCCCAGGTGGAGTTCGAGCGCGGCCGCAGCCTGGTCGGCCGCCAGGCCATCTCCAAGAGCGAGTTCGACCGCCTGGCCGCGCAGCTGCAGCGCTCCAGCGCCACGGTCGCGCAGCTCAAGGCGGCGCTGGCGAAGAAGCGCGTGCTGGCCCCCTTCGGCGGCACCATCGGCATCCGCCAGGTGGACGTCGGCGACTACGTCTCGCCGGGCACGCCCATCGCCACCCTGCAGGACCTTTCCACCCTGCTGGTGGACTTCTTCCTGCCGGAACAGGACTTCCCCCGCCTGCAGGTCGGCCAGCGCGTGCTGGTCACGGTCGCGGCCTACCCGGGCGAGGTGTTCGAGGCGCGCATCCAGGCGCTGAACCCGCGGGTGGACAACGAGACGCGCAACCTGCAGGTGCGCGCGGCCATGGCCAACCCCGACGGCAAGCTGCTGCCGGGGATGTTCGCCAGCCTCGAGGTGCAGCTGCCGGAAACCGCGCAGCGCGTGGTGGTGCCGGAAACCGCCATCGCCTTCACCCTGTACGGCAACTCGGTGTACGTGGTGGGGCCGAAGCAGGACAAGGACGGCAAGCCGCAGAACGATGCCAAGGGCCAGCCGCTGCTGGGCGTGGAGCGCCGCTTCGTCAAGGTCGGCGAGCGCCGCGAAGGCAAGGCGGTGATCCTCGACGGCCTGAAGGCCGGCGAACAGGTGGTGACCAGCGGCCAGCTCAAGCTGGACAGCGGCACCCCGGTGGCCATCGTCGACGACGTGCGCTGAACGGCCCGCGCGGGCGCAATGACAAAGGACTGAACCATGGCCTTTACCGATCCCTTCATCCGCCGCCCGGTGCTGGCGACGGTGGTCAGCCTGCTGATCGTCCTGCTCGGCATGCAGGCCTTCAGCCGCCTGGTGATCCGCGAATACCCGCAGATGGAGAACGCGCTGATCACCGTCACCACCTTCTACGCCGGGGCCAACGCCGAGACCATCCAGGGCTACATCACCCAGCCGCTGCAGCAGAGCCTGGCCAGCGCCGAAGGCATCGACTACATGACCTCGGTGAGCCGGCAGAACTACTCGGTGATCTCCATCTACGCGCACATCGGCGCCAACACCGACCGCCTGGTGACCGAGCTGCTGTCGAAGATCGGCGAGGTGAAGACGCAGCTGCCGCCCGACGCCGAGGACCCGGTGCTGGACAAGGAAGCCGCCGACGCCTCGGCGCTGATGTACATCAGCTTCTACAGCGAGCACATGGACAACCCGCAGATCACCGACTACCTGTCGCGGGTGATCCAGCCCAAGCTCGCCACCCTGCCGGGCATCGCCGAGGCCGAGATCCTCGGCAACCAGGTGTTCGCCATGCGCCTGTGGCTGGACCCGGTGAAGATGGCCGCCTACGGCATCACCGCCAGCGACATCGACGACGCCGTGCGCAAGTACAACTTCCTCTCCGCCGCCGGCGAAGTGAAGGGCGAGCTGGTGGTCACCAGCGTCAACGCCGCCACCGACCTGAAATCGCCGCAGGCCTTCGCCGCCATCCCGCTGAAGACCCTCGGCGATCGCCGCGTGCTGATGAGCGACGTGGCGCGGGTGGAACTGGGCGCGGCCAGCTACGACTCGGTCAGCTCGTTCAACGGCATCCCCTCGGTGTACATCGGCATCAAGGGCACGCCCAGCTCCAACCCGCTGGACGTGATCAAGGAAGTCCGCGCCAAGATGCCCGAACTGGAAGAACAGCTGCCGCCGGACCTGAAGGTGTCCATCGCCTACGACGCCACGCGCTTCATCCAGGCCTCCATCGACGAGGTGGTGAAGACCCTCGGCGAGGCCATCCTGATCGTCATCGTGGTGGTCTTCCTGTTCCTCGGCGCCTTCCGCTCGGTGCTGATCCCGGTGGTGACCATCCCGCTGTCGATGATCGGCGTGCTGTTCTTCATGCAGCTGATGGGCTACTCCATCAACCTGCTGACGCTGCTGGCCATGGTGCTCGCCATCGGCCTGGTGGTGGACGACGCCATCGTGGTGGTGGAGAACATCCACCGCCACATCGAGGACGGCAAGTCGCCCTTCCAGGGCGCCATCGAGGGCGCCCGGGAAATCGCCGTGCCGGTGGTCACCATGACCATCACCCTGGCCGCGGTGTATGCCCCCATCGGCTTCCTCAGCGGCCTGACCGGCGCGCTGTTCAAGGAGTTCGCCTTCACCCTGGCCGGCGCGGTGATCATCTCCGGCGTAGTCGCGCTGACGCTGTCGCCGATGATGTGCTCGCGCCTGCTGCGCCACGACGAGAACCCCAGCGGCCTGTCGCACCGCCTGGACCTGCTCTTCGAAGGCCTGAAGCGACGCTACCAGCGCAGCCTCCACGCCACCCTGGACAACCGCCCGGTGGTGCTGGTGTTCGGCGCGCTGGTGCTGGCGATCATCCCGCTGCTGCTGGTGTTCACCCACAAGGAACTGGCGCCGGAGGAAGACCAGGGCATCGTCTTCCTCATGGCCAACGCGCCGCAGACCGCCAACCTGGACTACCTGAACAAGTACACCGGCGAGTTCGAGCGCATCTTCCGCACCTTCCCCGAGTACTATTCGGCGTTCCAGATCAACGGCTACAACGGCGTGCAGAGCGGCATCGGCGGCATGTTGCTCAAGCCCTGGGACGAACGCGAGCGCAGCCAGATGGAGCTGCTCCACGCGGTGCAGGCCGAGCTGGACAAGATCCCCGGCCTGCAGATCTTCGGCTTCAACCTGCCGTCGCTGCCGGGCACCGGCGAGGGCCTGCCGTTCCAGTTCGTGATCAACACCGCCAGCGACTACGAGTCGCTGCTGCAGGTGGCCGAGCGGGTGAAGAAGCGCGCCGAGGAATCCGGCAAGTTCGCCTTCCTCGACCTCGACCTGGCCTTCGACAAGCCGGAACTGGTGGTCGACATCGACCGCGCCAAGGCGGCGCAGATGGGCGTGTCCATGCAGGACCTGGGCATCACCCTGGCCAGCCTGCTGGGCGAGGGCGAGATCAACCGCTTCACCATCGACGGGCGCAGCTACAAGGTGATCGCCCAGGTCGAGCGGCGCTTCCGCGAGAACCCCGAGTGGCTGGGCAGCTACTACGTGAAGAACGGCCGCGGCGAGCTGCTGCCGCTGTCCACCGTGGTGACCCTGCACGAGCGCGCGCGGCCGCGCCAGCTCAACCAGTTCCAGCAGCTGAACTCGGCAATCGTCTCCGGTGTGCCGCTGGTGAGCATGGGCGACGCCATCGACACCGTGAAGCAGATCGCCGAGCAGGAGTCGCCGCGCGGCTTCGCCTTCGACTACGCCGGCGCCTCGCGGCAGTTCGTCCAGGAAGGCAATGCGCTGCTGCTGACCTTCGGCCTGGCCCTGGCGGTGATCTTCCTGGTGCTGGCCGCGCAGTTCGAGAGCTTCCGCGACCCGCTGGTGATCATGGTCACGGTGCCGCTGTCGATCTGCGGCGCGCTGGTGCCGCTGTTCCTCGGCCTGTCGAGCCTGAACATCTACACCCAGGTAGGCCTGGTGACGCTGATCGGGCTGATCAGCAAGCACGGCATCCTCATCGTCGAGTTCGCCAACCAGCTGCGCCACGAACGCGGCCTGGGCGTGCGCGAGGCGGTGGAAGAAGCCGCGGCCATCCGCCTGCGCCCGGTGCTGATGACCACCGCGGCCATGGTCCTGGGGGTGATCCCGCTGCTGCTGGCCACCGGCGCCGGCGCGGTGAGCCGCTTCGACATCGGCGTGGTGATCGCCACCGGGATGACCGTGGGCACGCTCTTCACCCTGTTCGTGCTGCCGTGCGTGTACACGCTGGTGGCGAAGAAGGACCTGACGCCAGAGGGCGATCCAAGCCCGGCGCACTGAACACGGACAGAGTCCTACCCCTCCCCCGTAGGATGGGTGGAGCGAAGCGACACCCATCACCGTGACCGCATGGGTTTCGCAAGCTCAACCCATCCTACGAAAGGCACCTCGGCGCAGCGTAGGGCGGATAACGTTCGACGTTATCCGCCGTTTGACCTCGGCCCCAGGCCGCTGCGGATTCGAACCCGCAGCGCCTGTCCGGAGCGCTCCGGTCCTGACCGCGAAACCGGGCATGGGTTTGGGTGTGGCGGCGTATAACCGCGAACGGTTATACGCCCTACGCCGGCTGCCGCTGCATCCCGCCCTTGTCCTGCCCGGATTCGCGCTGCAGGCTCCAGTTCTGCAGGTGCTCGCGGCTCTGGCGGTAGGGCTTCAGGCCCATGCCCAGCAGCAGCACGCCGCCCAGCAGCGCCAGGCTGGTGACGATCAGCAGCGAGTAGCGCAGCGCCATGTCGTCGTGGAACACGAAGTCGGTGACCAGCGCCACCGCGGTGGGGCCCACGCCCAGGCCGAACAGGGTGACCACGAACAGGTAGATGGCCGAGGCCTGGCCGCGCATGGAGTTGGGCATGATCTCCTGGATCGCCGCCGGCGCCACGCCGAAGGGCATGCTCAGGCAGAACACCGTGGGCGCCATCAGCAGGGCCACCAGGTTGGCGTCGTCCAGCAGCGGGAAGGTCACCGACAGCGGCAGCGCCAGGCAGGCCGCCAGCAGGCCCACGCGCATGTTGGCGTCGGTCCTGCCGCGCTTGGCCCAGCGGTCGGCCAGGCGCCCGCCGAAGACGATGCCCAGGCAGCCGAACACCGCCACTATGCTGCCGTACACCACGCCGACGTGGCCGGCGTCCCAGCCGTAGGTGCGGACGAAGAAGGTCGGCACCCAGGCGCCGCTGCCGTAGCTGGCGAAGGAGATGCAGGCAAAGCCGAAGTTGTGGCAGATCACCGTCCTGCGGTTGGCCCGCAGGTAGGCGCCGACCTCGCGCATCGGCACCTCGACGCCAGCGCCCACGCCGTGGCGCTGCGGCTCCTTCACCGCCAGCATCAGCAGGGTGAAGAGCACCCCGGCGGCGCCGAGGAGCAGGAAGATCAGCTGCCAGGGGCGCACTTCGCCGAACAGCGGCAGATGCACGTCGCCCTGGGCCGAGGCGAACTTGATCACCAGCCCGCCGAGCAGGAAGGCCAGCCCGGAGCCCAGGTAGATGCCCATGGAATAGACGCTGATGGCAGTGGCCCGGCGCTGCGCCGGGAAGCTGTCGGCGATCAGCGAATAGGCCGCCGGCGACAACGCCGCCTCGCCGACGCCGACGCCGACGCGGAACAGCAGGAACTGCCAGTACTGCCGGGCCAGGCCGCAGGCCGCGGTCATGGCGCTCCAGATCAGCACGCCGACGGTGATCAGCCCGCGCCGGCTGCGGCTGTCGGCCATGCGCCCGAGGGGGATGCCGCAAAGGGTGTAGAAGAGCGCGAAGGACAGCCCCATGAGCAGACTCATCTGGGTGTCGCTGATGGCCAAGTCACGGCGGATCGGCCCGACCAGCAGGTTGAGGATCTGCCGGTCGATGAACGACAGGACGTAGGCGACCATGAGGATCGCCACCGTGGACCAGGCCACGGCACTGGAGGGGTAGCCGTTGTTGTTATTGTGCATGCCGAACTCCTGTTCGCCGCCAACGCGGCCAGAGCGAAGGGGTGGAGTGCAGCTTAGGCAAGCGCAGGGGAAACTGGCGCGCACTATCAGGCTGCTGAATGCGAGTGGGGGCCTCTGGATGATAAGGCGGATGGTGGGGAAGGTTTTTCGTAGGAGCGAGCTTGCTCGCGAAGGGGGGTTGCGTGGGTGCCTACCCTGAAGAGCGCCCTCTCCCTAACCCTCTCCCTGAAGGGAGAGGGGACCGTTCGGCGTGCATGGGTATTCCTGCGTCAGCCGGCAAGCGCGGTGGTTTCCGGCTGAAACCATGCCTGTTCTCGGCACGGTCTAGCCCCCTCTCCCTTCAGGGCGGGGCGCGCAGCCGAGGGCTGGGGAGAGGGAGCGGAGTCAATCTGTCGCACCTCGACAACCGGGAGGCGCCATTCGCGAGCAAGCTCGCTCCTACGAAAAGCCCCTCAACGTCCCCGCATTAAGCCGGCGTCAAACACTCCGGCCCATCGCAAGCCGGATCATTGACTATGCTCGCCAACGCCTGCTCCCGCAGCCGCACCTGCGGTCGGGCCAGCAGGCTCAACAGCTTGGGCAGCGGCGTCTCGTCCCCCAGCCAGAGCGCCCTCTCCTCCTCACTCTCCAGCAGCAACGGGCGGCGCAGCGGACCGGCCGCCTGGGTCACCAGGGCCAGGCTCAGCCAGGTGTGGCCGCCCACCGGGTAAGCCTCCCAGACCGCGGCGAAATAGCTCAGGCCACTGGCGCCGGCCACCCAGTAGGGCCGCTTGCGCACGCCGCGCCATTCGTAGAAACCGTTGGCCGGCACCAGGCAGCGGCGGCGGGCGAAGGCTTCGCGGAACATCGGCTGCTCGTGCAGCGTCTCGGCGCGGGCGTGGGCCGGGGTGCGCGACAGGTCGGTGAGCCAGGCCGGGGTCAGGCCCCAGCGCGCCAGGTCGGCGCGGCGCACGCCGGCCTCCTCACGCAGCATCAGCAGCTGCGCGCCGGGGGCGAGGTTCCAGTGCGGCGGGTGGTCCTTGGGAAAGCCCGGCAGCTCGGCGAGCTCACGGGTCCAGCGGAACAGGGCAAAGCGGGCGGTCATCGGCGCTCCAGCGCGGCCTCAACAGAGCAGCACGCCGCTGGCCGGGCCGAACTCGTCGGCCGGGCCGGGCAACGGCTGCGCGGCATTGTACGCCTGGATCAGCTCCCGCGCCTGTTGTGCCGCCTCGTCGTCGACCCACAGGTGCAGCAGCCCGTGCAGCGGCAGCTCGCCGATGCCGCCGAGCAGGTGGCGGCCACCGAGATGGCAGTCGATGCCCTCGCTGGCCAGCATGCCGGCCAGCAACTCGGCCTCGGCCAGGTCGGCCGGTTCGTAGACTCGCTGCATCAGTCGTCCTCCCGGTGAACCTCCAGCGTCCACTGGGCGCCGTCGGTGTACAGCTGGAACAGGATGGGCCGGCAACACACCGGACAATCTTCATAGTAGCTCTGGTCGCCGCCGGAGAGGTCTAGCACGGCCTCGGCCGGTTCCCCGCAATAGGGGCAGCGGTAAGCCTGGGTCTCGAGCATCTGAAGGTCCCCTGTGACTTCCGTTATACTCCCGCGGTCTTTTTATCCGGCCAGGCCCGCGGGCATGGCCGGTTTTCCGGGGGAGAGGCCCGCGCCAGACGCGTGCCGTGCCAGTTACACCCATGAACAAGAGAGCATGATGGGCGAGTTCGAAGCCATCCGACCGTACAACGACGCCGAAGTCCCGGCCGTTCTCCAGCGCCTGCTGAGCGACGACGCCTTCCTGGGTATTCTGGCGCGTTATCGTTATCCGCGCCTGTCGCGCCCCTTCGGCTGGCTGCTGCGCCCGCTGATCGCCCACCGCCTGGCCCGCGAGGTCACCGGCATCCGCAGCGTGGTGGAACTGCAGGACAAGTGCGAGCCCTACGTCGACCGCACCATCGAGCACGCCACCGACGGCGTCACCTACTCCGGGCTGGACAACCTCAAGAGCGGCCGCGCCTACCTGTTCATCGCCAACCACCGCGACATCGTGATGGACCCGGCGTTCTGCAACTACGCCATCTACCACGCCAAGCTGCCGACGCCGCGCATCGCCATCGGCGACAACCTGCTGCAGCGGCCCTTCGTCAGCGACCTGATGCGCCTGAACAAGAGTTTCATCGTGCACCGCTCGATCAGCGGCCGGCGCGAGAAACTGGCGGCCTATACCACCCTCTCGGCCTACATCAACCACTCGATCCGCCACGACGGCGAGTCGGTGTGGATCGCCCAGGCCGAGGGCCGCGCCAAGGACGGTGACGACCGCACCGACTCGGCGATCCTCAAGATGTTCCACATGAGCCGCAAGGACGAGCCCTTCGCCGAGGTGGTCCGCGAGCTGCACCTGATCCCGGTGTCGATCAGCTACGAATACGACCCCTGCGACGCCGCCAAGGCCCGCGAGCTGTACACCCGCGCCACTACCGGCGAGTACCGCAAGGCACCGGGCGAGGACGACGCCAGCATCGCCCAGGGCATCACCGGCTACAAAGGCCGCGTGCAGATCAACTTCGGCGCCGAGATGGACGGCAACTACGCCGACGCCAAGCAGTTGGCCGCCGCCCTGGACCGGCAGATCCTCGGCAACTACCGGCTGTTCCCGGTGCACTACCTGGCCTACGAGATGTCCGAGCTGCGCGACCCGGCCCTGGCCGTGCCCGGCGCCGAAAGCCTGTTCGGCGCCGAGGAACTGCGCCGGGCCCGCGAGCAGTGGCAGCAGCGCCTGCAGGCCTGCCCGCCGGAGCACCGCCCCTACCTGGTCCTGCAGTACGCCAACCCGGTGCTGAACCAATACCGGCTCAAGCAGGCCTGAGCCACCGCATGAACGAAAAGGGCGCCCATGGGCGCCCTTTTGCATCGTGACGGTGCGTTTTCAGCCCGGCAGGTGCGTGCTGTACTGGCTCAGCGCGACGGCCAGGGCCAGGCAGGCGAAGCCGAAGAGGTAGAAGAAGCGGTTGATCTTCGCCGTCGAGGGCTCGGCCTCGGCCAGCGGCGCGGCCACGCCCTCGCCACCGGCGACCAGGCGTTGCAGGGCCTGGCGCTCGCGCCGGCGGGTGGCCAGCAGCAGCCAGGCGCCGGCCAGGGCGAAGAACAATGCCAGGTCGTTGAGAACCCGGGCGGGATGGGCCTGGAACAGATTCCAGAGCGCCTGCAGCGACATCACGACCTCCACACTTCAGGACTGCACGCCCGGAAGCCAGAAAGCGCCAAGGCCGAGTTCTGTACGAAGCGACGAACCGCAGCGGGTGCGTCACAGGACTGAAAGAAAGACGCCCGATTGTATCTGTCAGGAGGAAGGCACAGCCAGTTCGGTCGTCTTATTCACGACGAACGTCAGCCTTATCGAGAAGGGTTCTAAGCCTTTTCCGACACCTGGCACATGACTGGCTAGTCACCTTTCGCCATCCGGTATCCCGCCTAGGAGATTCGCCATGCTCGAAATCGTACCCCACGAAAGCGCCTACCTGATCGAACACCTGGATGAAATCGAAGCCGTGGTCACCGACCTCTCCTTCAACGTCCAGGACGACCACTGGCTGGTGTACTGCCAGGCCTGCGGCCACGAACACCTGGACCTGCCGGAAGCCGACGAGCGCCAGCCGGCCTACGAGACCGACCCGTTCCGCCAGGCCGCCGCCTGAATTCCCGCGACCATGAACGAAAAAGCCCGGCACTCCAGACTGTGTGAAAACCTAGCCGTCTGAGTGGAGGCCGAAGACAATGCCCGTATCGATCGATACGGGCATTGTCGTTTATGGGCTACATCCAGGGAGAGGCGCGCGGTCAGGACAGTCTGTTTCCTCCGTCATTGGACGAACTGGTTCCCGAGGACCATCTGGTGCGGGTGATCGAGGCC
>Ga0182748_1001177_pt1 | contig 26055 bp, 23 predicted proteins | sample eDN3rd37CKraftOP_FD_128877 | JGI IMG/M metagenome (GOLD analysis project Ga0182748, IMG submission 128877) | Enriched Organic Plus compost microbial communities from Emeryville, California, USA - eDNA 3rd pass 37_C Kraft OP (version 2) (version 2) ...
GCAATTCCCGTACGGACCCGGCCAGAGTGGCGAATTCCTGATGCCGTGCGGTGCGCGACAGCCTGGAAAGCGGCGCTCTGGCGGTCTTGATGAAGCGCGGGCACACCCGTCACGATTGGCGAATGGGACGGCGGCTTTCGCTTCATGACGGCGGTTTTCGCTTCATATGGTCTCTATTGCCTCCGAAGCGTGGCGGCCGATCACCCGCACCTCGTCAGAGCCTCCCGGTGCGAGGATCGGCCGCAAATCCTTGAGACCGCTCCCGGTCGCCAGGCACACCACCCGCGCGCCCCTTTCGATGACGCCGCGCCGCCGCAGCCGCTCGAAAGCGGCAAAGGCGGCCGCGCTCGACGGTTCGACGAAGACGCCGAAAAGCGATGCCAGCGCGCGCACCGCCGCGACGATCTCACCTTCCTCGACGGCGACCGCCGTGCCGCGGGACGCCGACAGCGCCTCGAGCGCCGCGGTCATGTCGCAGGGCTGCCCGACCGTGATGCTGTCGGCCATGGTGCGCGCTGCGGGATCGATCGGCGTCGCGCCCCATTCGGGATCGAAAGCGCGCGCGATGGCGCTCGCGGCCGCCGCCTGTGCCGCCACCATGCGCGGCAGCGCCGGCAGAAGACCGAGTGCGGCCAGTTCCTCGAAACCCTTCCAGAGCGCGCTCAGAATATTGCCGTCGCCCGCCGGAACGACGACCCATTCCGGCGCCTGCCATCCCAATTGCTCGGCGATCTCGAAGGCGCAGGTCTTCTTGCCCTCGCGCGTGTAAGGATTGAGCCCGGTGCTGCGATTGAAAATGCCTTTCGCGGCGGAGACTTGCTGCGCCAAGGCGTAGGCGTCGTCGTAGGTGCCGTCGACTTTGTAAACACGGGCGCCATAAGCAAGGATTTGTGCGAGCTTGGCGTCGGGCACGCTGTGCGGGACCAGGATGATCACGCGCATGCGGGCCGCCGCGCCGATGCAGGCGAGCGAGGCCGCCGCGTTTCCGGTGGAAGCGACGATGACGTCGGCAAGGCCATGAGTGGCAGCGGCGGCGACCACGACTTCGCTGGCGCGGTCCTTGAGCGTGCCGCTCGGATTGCGCGTCTCGTCCTTCAGAAAAAGATGCGTGCCGCCATAATCGCCGAAATCGTAAAGCGGCGTCCAACCGACGCTGAGCGGCGAACCATACCGGCGAGCGACCGGCAACAGCGGCGCATAGCGCCAGAGCGAGGCCTCGTTCGCGGCAATGCTTTGGAGAAGCGCCGTGCGCGCCGCCGGTCCGAGATCGTAACCGATCGCCAGGTTCTCCTGCCGTTCGCAGCCGCAATGATAAATGCCCGGCCGGACCTCGTGCGGCCGTCCGCACCCGATGCAGGTAGCGCGATTGACCGGCGGCGGGCGCGACACGCAGATCATGCCGGGGTCCGCCGATGCCTGGCATGAAAGCGGCGCCGGCTTTGTTCCGGCCGGGCACGGACGACATGCTCGAAACCGGCGGCGTGCATGTTTGGGCGGTCGCCGCGCGCGGCATCGATCCGGCACAATTTCTCGCGGTTCTCGATGCCGAGGAACTGGATCGCGCCGCGCGCTTCCGCTTCGAGCGGCATCGGCGCGAATACGTCGCCGCGCATTGGCTCCTGCGTCGCGCGCTCTCGCATTACGACGGACGGGCGCCGGCCGCCTGGCGCTTCGCCACCGAGCGCGACGGCCGGCCGGTCATTGCCGATGCCGCGCGCAAACCGAACGACTTGCGCTTCAGCCTCAGCCATGCGGACGGACGCGCCCTCGTCGCGATCACGCGCGATCAGGCCGTCGGCGTCGACCTCGAAGCCGACGCGAGCCTCGGCCGCATGGGCGACGTCGCCCCGCGCATCCTGAGCCCGGCCGAACGGGCGTTGTGGCAACAACAGCCCGATCCGCAGCAGGCCGCGCGTTTCGCGCTCACCCGTTGGACGCTGAAGGAAGCCTATGCGAAGGCGCGCGGGCTCGGTCTCAAGCTCGATTTCGCCAGCGTCGGCTTTGCCGAAAGCAAGGGATCGTGGGCCCTCAGCGACGCGCCGGCGGACGATGCGGGCGCGCGCGACTGGCGCTTCTTCACGTTTGCGCCCTGGCCGGATACTTACGCCGCACTCGCGGTGCTGGCCGGCGGCGGCGCCGTGGATCGGCGGCTGTTCAAAATCACGCCGTAACAAAGAAGCCCTCGATCGTGGCAGCGCGCCCGGACGCCGTCGCCTGCTCATGGACAAAGCGGGCCACCGCGAGATCGAGCACGCCGAGGCCGAACGGCGAGAAGATCCGCACGCGCGTCCGGTCGGGTTGCACCCGGCCGGCGATCAGATCGCCGATCGCGCCGGCGACGAACTTGCGCCCGCCGGTCGCCTGCTCGGCCAGATGCAGGGAGGTCTGCGCCTTCAGGCAATGCTCCACGTCGTCCGCGATGTTCTGCGCCGACAGGATCACGCCGACGCCGAGATCGCGCAGCGAGACATGCAGCACCGTCTGCTCGGGCGCGAAGAGCGCGGGATTGTCGAGATGCGGCTTCGCGGCCGTGGTCGCAAACAGGACGAGCTCGGCGCCGTCGATCGCCGCGGCGGCACTTGGCGCGGGCGCGGCGCGGCTGTCTTGCGCGTTCAACCCGTGGCAAAACTCGGCCGCGCGGCCCGCGATGAGATCGTGCACCCGAAACGCACCGATCTTCCATCCGGCGGCGAGCAGATAGTCGATGACGGTGGCGGCGATCGGCCCGGCGCCGATCACGGCCATGCGGTCCGCCTGCTTGCGCCCATGCAGCAGCTCGGCCGCGAGCGCCGCGGAAGCCGCGGTGCGCGCCGCGCTGATATGGGAACCCTCGAGACAGGCATAGGGAAATCCGGTCGCCATGTCGTTGAGGACGACGACGGCCGAAGCACGCGGCAATGCGATGCCGTGATTGCCGGGAAAACTGGAGATCCACTTGATACCGGCAATGTCGGCGCCGTCGGCGAGCCGCGCCGGAAGCGCGATGATGCGCGCATCCGGCCGATCGGGAAAACGCAGAAAATAGCTGTCCGGATTGATGGTCGCGCCCGCATGATGCAGGCGGTAGGCGTCGCGCACGATCTCCACGATCTTCGGCCGGCTCTCGGCCAGAATGGCGCGAACCGCCGTGCCGCCGATCACATCGAAGCGCTGCGCATCCGGCATGGCCGTCATAATCCTCGCGCGTGTCCGTTGGCCGACCGGCGCATGTGATCCACGGAGCCGTTGCGGCCGCCGATCCGCAGGCCGAGGCGACCGCTGTGACGCGCGATCACCTCGCTCAGCGGCTCGCAAACCGGCTTCGGTGCCGTCGCATCTCCGTCGTGCCCGTTGGCGAGATGGCCGAAATTCGCGCGCACCCATTCCGGCGCATAGATGGTGTCCATGTACTTATCGCCGAGATCGGGAGATATCGCGACCACGGTGCTGCCCGCGTCGAACAGCGCCGCATCGGCGGCGACGGCGGCCAGCACCGAGCCGGAAGAGCCGCCGAGCAGAAGCCCGTGCCGGCGCGCCAGCCAACGGCACATGCGGATGGCGTCGGATTCGGGCACATAGACGACGCGGTCGAGCAGCGTGGGATCGGCAAGCTCGGGCCGGCGGCTGGTGCCGATGCCGGGAATGAGACGCCGCCCGATCCGGGATTGGTCGAAGGTCACCGAATGCTCGGGCTCGACCGCGATCACCTTAGTGGCGGGCGACAGTTGGGCGAAGCGCCGCGCCAGACCCATGATCGTTCCGGTCGTCCCCGAGCCGACATAGAGGTGGCTGACCTGCGGAACCTCATCGAGGATTTCGAGCGCGGTCCATTCCTCGTGCGCGCGCATGTTGAACGGGTTGGCATACTGGTTGAGCCAGACGTAATTGGCGTTCTCCTGCAGCAGCGAACGGATCAGGTCGATGCGCGTTTCCAGATAGCCGCCATTGGCGTCCCGGCGGTCGACCACGATCACCTGCCCGCCATAGGCTTCGATGCTGCGCCGGTTGATGGCGGAAATGTTGGGATCGGTGACGCAGATGAAGCCGTAGCCGCGCAGGCCACAAATCAGCGCGAGCGCGATGCCGAGATTGCCGGACGACGACTCGACCAGCGTCGAGCGGTGCGGCTCGATGAGCCCGCGCCGCTCCAGGTCGGCAATCATGAACAAGGCCGGCTTGATCTTGATCGAACCGGTGACGTTGTGGCCTTCGAGCTTGAGAAGCAGCCGCCCCTTTTCGGTCAATCCCTCCAGCTCGAAGAACAGATCACGAAACAAAAGATCGAGCGGATTGCTCACGATGGGCATTGGCCTGGTGTCTCCTTACGGGAGACATGATTGCATTCCTGCGATGCAACGTAAAGATGTATTTTGTCACGAACACAACCTATGCCCCGACGGGAGGGCGTCCTCGGACATCGAGCCGATGCGGCCGGCGCGCCGGCCCGGCGGCGATTACCCGGCTTTCATCGCCTCGCGCAGGCGTTTGGCGTCGGCCGCCGCGCCGGCCGTCAGATAGGTCACGTCGCTGCCGGCGATGATGAAGCGGCCGCCGAGGGCGAACAGTTCGGATTGCAGTTCCAGGTCGCCACGGACACCGCCGATGCCGAGTATCTTGCCGTGCGCCTGGCAGGCGGCGGCCGTGGTCGCGAAGGCCTCGCGCAGGCGCGCGTGCCGAAGCTGGCCCGGGATGCCCATTTCCGTCGACAGATCGTTGGAGCCGATGAGGAGCATGTCGATCCCCGGCGTCGCGGCGATGGCGCCGGCATTGGCGATGCCTTCCGGCGTTTCCAGCATGGCAATCAGCAGGGTTTCCGCATTCATGCGCTCGTTGACCTCGCCGAGCGGCGTCGCACGGTAGCCGAGCGCCGGCCCCGGCCCCATCACCGAGCGGTGGCCGAGCGGCGGGTAGCGGCAGCCCGCGACCATCGCCTCGGCTTCGGCGGCATTGTTCACATGGGGAAAAATGACACCGAGCGCCCCGCCATCGAGCACGCGCGTGGCCAGATGCACGTCATGGCCGGGAACGCGGACAAGCGGCGTAATGCCGAACCCGAGCGCCGCCGTGCAGATCGTCGCCGTCGTTTCGGCCGAAATCGGGCTGTGTTCCATATCGACATAGACCGCGTCGAAACCGCAGGCGGCCGCGATCATCGCGATATCGGGCGTGCGCGCCTGCCGCAGGCCCATGCACAAAACGAGCCCGCCGGCGGCCAGTTTGCGCTTGGCCGTGTTCTGTACCGCGTCTTGGGACATGCACCTCTTTCCTGCGGATGAAGAGTCGGAGCGGCGCATGGTAGTAAAGCCGCCGGCGATCACCAAGCACATGCGCATCGGCACCGGCCGCAACGCGATCTCCTGTCGCAGCCTAGCGCCGCGGAGGGATGATAAATACGATGCGGTCGCTGCATTGATGGAAACCGCGATGTCCGACGAACACGCCCCGTCCGGTCCCCAAGCCGCGCTTCCGATGGAGCGGCTGCCGCGGATCGCGCCGAGCGCGGGCTTCAACATGCTCGGCGGCGTGAATGTCCTCGACCTGACCACGTCGATCGCGGGACCTTTCGCCACCCAGCTTCTCGCCGACTTCGGCGCGGACATCGTCAAGGTCGAACGCCCGGGCACCGGCGACGATGCGCGCGCCTGGGGACCGCCGTTTCTCGACGGCGAGTCGCTGTGGTTTCTGTCGGTCAATCGCAACAAGCGCAGCCTCGCGCTCGACTACACCAAGCCGGACGGCGCGGCCGTGCTGCGCGAGCTCATTGCGAAAAGCGACGTGCTCGTGCTCAACCAGCCGCCGCGCGTCGCCGCCAAGTTCGGTCTCGATGCGGAAAGCGTCCGCCAGCTGCGTCCCGACATTATCTATGTGTCGATCACCGGCTTCGGGCTCGACGGCGAGCGCTCGGATTGGCCCTGCTACGATCTCATCGCCGAAGGCTATTCCGGCGTCATGGACCTCACCGGCGAGGCCGGCCGCGAGCCGCAGAAGATCGGCGCGCCGGCCGCCGATATGTTGGCCGGACAGGACGCCGCGATGGCGGCGCTCGCCGCGCTGTACGAACGCGCGCGCTCCGGCACCGGCCGCGTCGTCGATATCGCGCTGGTCGATTCGATGACGCGCTTCCTGGCCTGCCGCATCGTGCCCTATCTCGGTTCCGGCGAAGTCCCGCGCCGCACCGGCGCCAAGGACAGCGTCATCGCGATCTACCAGGCGTTCGATACCGCCGACGACCCGATCACGCTTGGCCTCGGCAACGACGCGATCTGGAAACGCTTCTGGGTCGCGGTCGGCCGGCCGGAACGGGCCGAGGATGCCTCGACCGCCACCAACAAGGACCGCCGCGCGCGGCGCGCCGAAATCGCCGCCGATATCGCCGCGCTCATCAAAACGAAACCGCGCGTGCACTGGCTGTCGCTCTTTCGGGAGGCCCGCATCCCGTCCGGGCCGATCAACCGGGTGGACGAGGTCGCCGCGGACTCCACCCTGCTGCAGCGCGGCCTGCTTTATACCCTTGACGATGGCGCGCGGGCGGTCCCACAGGTGGGGCTCGGCATCCGCATCGACGGCGCGGCATCGCAGCCTCGCCGCCGGCCGCCCTTGCTGGGCGAGCACAGCGAGGAAATTCTGCGCGAGCTTTTAGGCTACGATGACGACAAGATCGGGACGCTGCGGCGCCAAAAGATCGTCTAAAGAGATCGTCCGAAGCGATCGTTCAAGAAGACCGCAAAAAGGAGGAAGCGTTGGCGTTCGAGACCATTCTGTACGAGGAGGACGGCCCGATCGGGACGCTGACTCTCAACCGCCCCGACGACGGCAACATGTTCACGCATGTGATGTGCCACGAAATCCGCGACTGCATCGAACGCGTGCGGCGCGAGACGCGCACCCGCGTGCTGGTGATCACCGGCGCCGGCGACCGCTTCTTCTGCATCGGCGGGCGCAAGAGCGGCATGGAAGAGACGATCCTCTACGCCGGGACGCTGCCGACGCTGGAAATGTACGAGGCCATCGACAAGCTGCAAAAGCCGGTGATCGCCAGCGTCAACGGCTTCGCGGTCGGCGGCGGCAACGTACTGCAAATGGTCTGCGATCTCACCATCGCCAAGGAGAGCGCGGTGTTCCGCCAGGTCGGACCGATGATGGGTTCGTTCGATGCCGGTTACGGCACCTGGTATCTCGAAGACCTGGTCGGCAAGAAGAAAGCCAAGGAAATCTGGTATCTCAATCCGAAAATGACGGCGCAGGAGGCCTTGGCGCTCGGCCTCATCAACAAGGTCGTGCCGGACGACAAGCTCAAGGAAGAGACGCGCAACATGGCTCTCGCGCTTTGCGAGCGCGGACCGTTCGCGCTGGCCTCGGTCAAGGCGGCATTCAACGCACGGCACGGCGGCGTCAACGGCCTGGCGCGGCTGTCGCATGACTTGCTGCTGCGCGCCTATCTCGAAAGCGACGAGAGCCACGAGCTGGGCGCTTCGTTCGCCGAACGGCGCAAGCCCGATCCGTCCAAATTCGGGAGCTGACGGGTGCGGCCGTTCCTGACCCTGCATCATCCGCTGCGCGCCCGCCGCTATTACGCGGAGGGCACGTGGCGGACCGATACGTTCTACAGCCTGCTCGCGCAGCACGCCGAAACGCGCCCCGACGCGCTCGCGCTGCGCGACGGCGCGCGCCGGCTGACCTGGCGCGCGCTCCTGGCCTGGGTCGACGGCGTCGCCGCCGATTTGCGCAGCCAAGGCCTTGTCGGCGGCGATCGCGTGTCGATCTGGATGTCGAACAAGGTCGAGGCGGTCGTCACCTTCCTGGCCTGCGCGCGCGAGGGCTTCGCCTGCAATCCGTCGCTCCATCGCACCTACACCTGCGCGGAAATCGCGGCGCTGCTCGAGCGCCTGCAGGCCAAGGCCCTGCTGACGGAACCGGGCTGGGGCGCCGACCGCGCGAGCGCGGACTTCGACGCGATCCTGAAGGGCGTCGCCTCGCTGCGCAAGGTCTACAGCCGCGAAACATTTCCGGCGCCCGGCGCGGCCAGCACGCCGCCGGTGACCGATCCCGACAAAGTGAGCTATCTCGCCTTCACCTCGGGCACCACCGGCACGCCGAAATGCGTCATGCATTCGGACAACACCCTGCTCGCCAATGCGCGCGACCTGGTGCGCGACTGGGGGCACGGGCCGGACACGGTTCTATTGAGCCTCTCGCCCTTGTCGCACCACATCGCCTGGGTCGCGGTGGCGCAATGGCTGGTGGCGGGCTGCGAACTGGTGACCGACGATCCGCCCGCCGGCATGACCCGCCTGGATTGGATCATCGAAACCGGCGCGACTTATGTCATGGGCGTGCCGACCCATGCCATCGACGTGCTCGCCGAGCAGCGCCAGCGCGACATCGCGCGCATGGGCGCGGTGAAACTGTTCTACATGGCCGGCGCGGCGATCCCGCCCTCGGTATGCGAAGCGTTCGTGCGGCAGGGCATCAAGCCGCAGAACATCTACGGCATGACCGAAAACTCCTCGCACCAATACACGCATCCCGGCGACGACGAGGAAACGATCGTCAATACCTGCGGGCGCGGCGGGCCGGCCTATGAAATACGCCTGTTCGATCCCGCCGATTCCGACCGCGAGGTGCCGGTCGGCACCGTCGGGCAGATCGGCGGACGCGGCGCCGCGCTGATGCTCGGCTATCTCGACAATCAGACCGCCACCGAACAGAGCTTCAATGCCGAAGGCTGGTTCCTGTCGGGCGATCTCGGCCGCCTCGACAAGCGCGGCAATCTCAGAATCGAAGGGCGGCTGAAGGACCTCATCATCCGCGGCGGCCACAACATCTATCCCGCCACCATCGAGGCGCTGGCGCTGCGCCACCCGCAAGTCGGCAAGGCGGCGGCGTTCCCGGTCGCCGACGAGCGGCTGGGCGAGCGCGTCTGCCTCGCGGTCATCGGCGCGCTCGACGCCGACACCATGCTCGCGCACCTGCATGCCGAGGGCCTGTCGATCTACGACATGCCCGAATTCTTTTTGCGCGTGGACGCCTTCCCGCTGACCGCCAGCGGCAAGATCCTCAAGCGCGAGCTGGTGCAGATGGTCAAACGCGGCGAACTCGCGCCGCAGCCGGTGCGTTTCACACGGACCAAGGAAACCGCCTGATGCCCGTGCATCTTACCCGCCATGACGAAGTGGCGATCCTCACGCTCGACCGGCAGGAGGCGCTCAACGCGCTCACCTTCGCCATGCTGCGCGAGATCGGCGATGCCTTCGACACCGTCGCGCAATCGGACGCGCGCGCGCTGATCGTCACCGGCGCCGGGCCGAAGGCGTTCTGCGCCGGCGCCGACATCAAGGAATTGCGCGGGCGCAGCCTGATCGAGCAGAAGCGCGGCGCCGAGCTTGGGCAAGCCGTGTTCGCCAGGCTCGACGCGCTCGCGATTCCCTCCGTCGCCGTCATCAACGGGCATGCCTTCGGCGGCGGGCTCGAACTCGCGATGGCCTGCACCTTCCGCCTCGCCGCGCGGGCCGCGAAGATGGGCCTGCCGGAAGTCAAGCTCGGGCTCATTCCCGGCTATGGCGGCACCCAACGCCTGCCGCGGCTCGTCGGCGAAGCGCGCGCGCTCGAAATCATCATGAGCGGACGGACGGTCGAGGCCGAGGAGGCGTTCCGCATCGGCCTCGTCAGCCGGCTGATCGACGGCGACCCGCTCGAAGCCGGGATCGCCTTCGCGCGCGCGTTCACCGGCTACAGCCTGCGCGCGCTCGAATTCGCCCGCGCCGCCGTGCGCCGCGCCGCCGATCTGTCGCTTGCCGAAGGGCTCAAGGCGGAAGCGGAACTGTCGACCCTTGCCTATCGCACCGCTGACGCCGAGGAAGGCATGGCGGCCTTCGCCGAGAAGCGGAAACCGAAGTTTAGGGATGAGTAATATCAAGCGGATCGCTGCGGTTTGTCCCTCCCCCGCTTGCGGGAGAGGGTGCCCGGGGAAGCCCGCAGGGCGAAGACGGGCGGGTGGGGGCGTTCGCGATCGGGAGTAAACCCCGGCCCGATCGCGCGTTCCGCGCGTTCGACCCTCCCCTTGCAGGGGCGGGATAAGAGAGTTCACGACAAGTCCGAGCCATGCAAACAATGATGGAAGAAAGGCTCTGATGAAAATCCTCAAGCAGCTCGAACAGCGCCGGCAGTGGGCGGAGGACGAGCGCATCCTGCTCGATCAGGTGCGGCGCGTGGCCGACACGGTCATCGCGCCGAACGCCGCGCGTTACGACCGCGAGGAAACGTTCCCGCAGGAAAGCGTCGATGCGGTCCGCGCGCTCGGCCTCAACGCCATCTTCGTGCCCGAGGCTTACGGCGGCGCGCCGATGTCGTATCGGCTCTATCTCGCCGTGGTGCAGACGATCTCGGAGGCCTGTGCCTCGACCGGCATCATCTATGCCACCAATTTCCATGGCATGAAGCCGCTGATCGATTTCGGCAGCGAAGAACAGAAGAAGCGCCTGCTGCCGCGGCTCGCGGAAGGCGCACTCGCCTCCCTCGCCATCACCGAGGCGGCGGCCGGCTCCGACGCCACCGCCATGACGACCCGGTTCACCCCGGACGGCGACGACATCCTCATCGACGGCAACAAGCTGTTCATCACCAGCGGCGACGTCGCCGACCTTCTGCTCGTGTTCGGCAAATGGAGCGAGATCGACGATCCGAAGCGCGCCATCTCGGCGCTCGTCGTCGAGAAAGGCGCGCCCGGCTTTTCGGTCGAGCGCGTCGAGAAGAAGCTCGGCCACCGCGCCTCCTCCACCGCCGCGCTCGCCTTCGACAAATGCCGGGTGCCGCGCGCCAACCTGCTCGGGCAGCCGGGCGAAGGATTGAGTCTTCTGCTCGCCTCGCTCAACAAGTCGCGGCCGAGCATTGCCGCGCATGCGCTCGGCATCGCGAGCGCCGCTTTCAAGGATATGGTCGCCTATATGAACACGCGCTCGGTGGCGCATCGCCGCGTGCTCGATTTCCAGGCCAACCAGTTCCTCATCGCCGATCTCGCCACCGAACTCGCGATGACCGAGTCCTGGCTCGACTACGTCGCCGGCCTGGTCGACGGTGGCGCCACCGACTTCGGGCTGGAGGCCTCGATCGCCAAATTGCGCGCGAGCGATCTCGCCATGCGCATGGCCACCGAAGCGGTGCAGATGCACGGCGGCTACGGCTATATCCGCGACTACCGGGTCGAGCGGCTGATGCGCGATGCCAAGGTGACCCAGATCTGGGAGGGGACCAATCAGGTGCATCGCCAGCTGATCGGCCGCAGTTTCATCGAGAAATGAGGCGGGCCATGCGACCTCTCGAAGGCATCTTCGTTCTCGACTTCTCCACTTTGCTGCCGGGGCCAATGGCGACCTTGCTCCTGGCCGAGGCCGGCGCCGAGGTGGTCAAGATCGAACGGCCGGGCACCGGCGAGGACATGCGCGCTTACGCCCCGCGCTGGGGCGCCGACAGCGTCAACTTCGCCATGCTCAATCGCGGCAAGAAGAGCGTCGCGCTCGACCTCAAGGACGCCGCGCAGCGCGCCAAGCTCGACCCCTTGATCGCGCGCGCGGACGTCGTCGTCGAGCAGTTCCGGCCGGGCGTGATGGCGCGGCTCGGCCTCGACTACGACAGCCTCGCCAAGGTGAACCCGCGCATCGTCTATTGCTCGATCACCGGCTACGGTCAAAACGGCCCGAAGCGGGACACCGCCGGCCACGATCTCAATTACATCGGCGATGCCGGCCTGCTCGCGCTGTCGATGGGCCGGGGCGATACGCCCGTCGTGCCGCCGGCACTGATTGCCGATATCGCCGGCGGCGCCTATCCGGCGGTGATGAACATCCTGCTCGCGCTCACCGAGCGCGCGCGCACCGGCAAGGGCCGCTATCTCGACGTGGCCATGACCGACAATCTTTTCCCCTTCATGTATTGGGCGCTGGGCGAAGGCATGGCGGCCGGCGCATGGCCGCGCAATAGCGAGAGCCTGGTGACGGGCGGCACCGCCTGCTACCGGCTCTATCCGACCCGCGACGGACACGTGCTGGCGGCGGCGCCGATCGAGCAGAAATTCTGGGACAATTTCTGCGCGATCATCGCCCTCGAGCCGGAATTCGCCGCCGACCGGTTCTCGCCCAAGACCGCCGCGCGCGTCGCCGAAATCGTCCGCGCCCAGGATGCCGCCTCTTGGGAAGAACGCTTTCGCGGGCAGGACTGCTGCTGCTCGATCGTGAAAACCGCGCGCGAGGCGATCGCCGATCCGCATTTCGCCGCGCGCGGCCTGTTCGCGCACAAGCTCGCCAATGCGCAAGGCGCCGTCATTCCGGCGCTTCCCGTGCCGGTGAATGCCGGTTTCCGGGCGCCGGCCGACACGCCCGTAGCGGCGCCGGCGCTCGGTGCCCACAACGCGGACTACATTAAATGAGAGCGGTCCATGTTCGTGCCTTCGCGCCGTTCGAAACCGTCGGCGTCGAGGACGTGCCCGATCCGCAACCCGGCCCGGGCGAGGTCGCAATCGACGTGGTGGCCGCCGACGTCAATTATCCCGACATCCTCGTCATCACCGGGCAATATCAGATCAAGCCGCCGCTGCCGTTCTCGCCCGGCAAGGCGGCGGCCGGCCGGGTGGCGGCGGTGGGCGCCGGCGTCAGCGATCTTGCGGTCGGCGACCGGGTCGCCGCCCAGGTCGAATACGGCGCCTATGCCGAAAAGCTGATCGCGCGCGCCGAAAGCTGCTTCAAGATGCCGGCGACCATGCCGTTTCATGTCGCGGCGGCGCTCGGCCTCGTCTACCAGACCGCATGGTTCGCGCTGCTCGACCGCGCCGCGTTCAAGCCCGGCGACATCGTGCTCGTGCTGGGCGCTTCCGGCGGGGTCGGCATGGCGAGTGTCGAACTCGCCAAGGCGCTCGGCGCCAAAATGGTGATGGCCGGGGTGCGCGGCGCAAGCAGGGCGCAGGTGGCACGCAAGGCCGGCGCGGATCACGTCGTCGACCTCGCCATGCCGAACTTGCGCGATGCGCTGCGCGACGAGGTTCATGCGCTCACCGAGGGCCACGGCGCCGACGTGGTCATCGATCCGGTGGGCGGCGAGGCCCATGCGGCGGCCTTGCGCGCGCTCGCCTGGTGCGGACGCATGGTCATCGTCGGCTTCGCCAGCGGCGAGATTCCGGCCATCAAAGCCAATTATCTCCTGGTCAAGAACATCGCGGTTTCCGGCATCCAGTGGTCGGACTATCGCGACCGGACACCCGAGCGGGTGCGCGACGCGCAGCGCGACATCTTCGCGCTCTATGAGCAAGGCCGCCTCGATCCCAGCATCAGCGCGCGCCTGCCGCTCGAGCAATTCGCCGATGGCCTGCAGGCGCTGCGCGACGGCAAGGCGCAAGGCAAGATCGTGCTGCAGGTGCGGCCGGAATGACGCGAGAAGTTCGATCCGCTAGGTTCTACGGTATCAGTTCGTCGTCCTGAGCCCATCCGAGAACGCCCATGCCGGTGCCGAAGCCCAATCTCTACCCGCCCTTCAACATCGTGCGGCTGAGCCATGTCGAACTGGTGGTGACCGATCTCGCCAGGAGCCGCGCTTTCTATGTCGATACGCTCGGCCTCCAGGTCACCGACGAAAACGACAGCGCGATTTACCTGCGCGCGCTCGAGGAACGCGGACACCACTGCATCGTCCTGCGCAAGGGCGAGGCGCCGCGCGCGAGCCACCTCGGCTTCAAATTATTCGACGATCACGATCTCGACCGCGCGGCGGCGTTCTTTGAAAAGAACGAGCTTCCGGTGCACTGGGCCGAGCGGCCGTATCAGGGGCGCACGCTGCGCACGACGGACGTGCAGGGCGTGCCGCTCGAATTCTATGCGCGCATGGACCGGCTGCCGCCGATCCACCAGAAATACGAGCTCTATCGCGGCGCCAAGCCGCTGCGCATCGACCATTTCAACTGTTTCTCGCCCGACGTCGACGAGGCGGTGGCGTTCTACAACGAGATCGGCTTCCGCGTGACGGAATATACCGAGGACGAGGCGACCGGCCGGCTATGGGCGGCGTGGACGCATCGCAAGGGCGGCGTGCACGACATCGCCTTCACCAATGGCCGGGGCCCGCGCCTGCACCATGTCGCCTTCTGGGTGGCCCACCCCATCGCCATCATCGATCTGCTCGATCTCATGGCCACCACCGGCTATGTCGGCAATATCGAGCGCGGGCCGGGCCGGCACGGCATATCGAACGCCTTCTTCCTCTATGTGCGCGACCCCGACGGCCATCGCATCGAGATCTATTGCTCGGACTACCAGACCGTCGATCCCGATCTCGAGCCGATCAAGTGGGACCTCAAGGACCCGCAGCGCCAGACATTGTGGGGCGCACCGGCCCCGCGCTCCTGGTTCGAGGAAGGCAGCCTGTTTGCCGGCATCGAGCCGGTCGCGGCCAGGCTCGCCGCCCAACCGATCGTCGCGCCCTGAGGCGCGGCCGACACGTATTTCGCGGGCACACCCCCTATTCTTTTTCGACCTGCCGCACTTTATAATTCAGACAAAACCAAAAGCAGAATACTGACGTCGCGAAGTGGAGGGATCGCAGCATGCAGGTGAGCTACGAACCCTGGCTTGTCCTGCTCTCGGTCGTCGTCGCCGTTCAGGGCGCCTATGTCGGACTGCATCTGGCCGTGCAGATCGGCGATGCCGCCGGTATGCGCCGGCGTCTGCTGCTCGCGGGCGCCGCGTTTTCGCTCGGCGTGGCGATCTGGGCCATGCATTTCGTCGGCATGCTGGCGGCCCGCCTGCCCTTCCCGGTCGACTATCTCGTGTTCCCGACGCTGCTGTCGTTCCTGGTCTGCGTGATCGTGGTCGGCGGCGCGGTCTATGCGACGAGTTCCGGGCCGCTCACGCCGCTGCGCCTCACTTTGTCGGCCTGCCTGATGGGGGCCGGCATCTTCACCATGCATTACATCGGCATGAGCGCGCTCGATGCCAGCGCGATCATGGTGCATGACCGCCTGTTCGTCGCCGCCAGCATGGCGATCGCCATCGCGGCGTCGGGCCTGGCGCTGTGGCTGGCGAACGGGTCGGTGCGCCCGCCGCTGATCCTTTCGGCGCTCGCTTTCGGCATCGCGGTTTCCGGCATGCATTACACGGCCATGGCCGGCATGACGCTTTATCCCTTGCCGGTCACACCGTCGGGCGCTCCCGCGCTCTCGACCGATCTGCTCGCCATCGTGGTCGCCGTGGTCGCCTTTTGCGTCTCCGGCATATTTCTGCTGTTCCTCGTGCCGGACCGTACCAAGGGAGAGGAGGCGCAGGCCGCTCCGCCGGCCGAAGCCGATGCCGTGTTCATGGCGGAGGCCCCGGTTGCGGCGGCGACCGCCGGCCATGCGGAATTGGGGCGCGGCACCTATGCGCCGCTCGGCGGCGCCGGCGCGCCGCCGCCGCGTCTGGCGCGCCATCTGCCGGTGGAGCGCGACGGCGCCACCCATTTCGTCGCGGTCGAGGACATCGTCGCCGTCCACGCCAATGCGCATTATACCTACGTCTTCAACGGCAGCGCCAAGCTGTTCTGCCCGCTCGCCATCGGCGAGGTCGAACAGCGGCTCGACAAGGCGCACTTCATGCGGGTTCACCGCAGCCATATCGTCAATATCGAACGGGTGACGGGTTACCGCCGCAGCGGCGACAGCGAGCTGGTCGAGATGGCCGCGAGCGAGCCCTATATGGTCCCGGTCAGCCGCAGCCGGATCGGCTGGCTGAAATCGCGTATCGGTAAGAAAACCGGCACCGCGGAGGCCGGCGCGCCGCCGCCGGCTGGATTTCGCGCCGCAACATAGCGGCGGGGCCGGTCCGCGCTCCGGCGACAAAGCGCAGCCTTTACGACAGGAAAGCTGACGCAATTCGTGCGGCGAGGCCGCCATTCGTGCAGATCGGCCGCAGTTCGTGAAGCGAGCCTCGGCTTCGTGCAGCTTAACTTGTTGCTGCGGCGCACAGTTGGCCAGGATTTCTCCCAGTCAAATGCCAATGGATGAGAGCGCCTGCAGGAAGCGCGGTTGGCCGTAAGCCGGCCCGTTCGGGCGCCCGGGAGAAGACGCCATGATTCCTGGCTCGTTTGCCTATCACCGTCCGTCGTCGGTGCAGGAGGCGGTCGGCCTGCTCGCCCAGCTCGGCGACGACGCGCGCGCCATCGCGGGCGGCCACAGCCTCATCCCGATGATGAAGCTCCGCCTCGCCACCCCCGCCCATCTCGTCGATCTGGCCGGCGTGTCGGGCCTCAAGGGCATCCGCGCGGACGGTGCCGATATCGTGATCGGCGCCATGACCACCCAGCACGAGATCATCAATTCCGATCTGCTCGCGGCCAAGCTGCCGATCCTGCGCGAAACCTCGGTTTTGATCGCCGATCCGCAGGTGCGCTATCTCGGCACGCTCGGCGGCAATGTCGCCAATGGCGATCCCGGCAACGACATGCCGGCGGTGATGCTTGCGCTCGACGCGACCTATCAGGTCGCGGGCAAGAACGGAGACCGCGGCATCAAGGCGCGCGACTTCTACCAGGGCGCCTATTTCACGGCGCTCGAGCCGAACGAGATCGTCACCGCGATCCGCATCCCGGCGCCGCCGGCCGGCCACGGCTACGCCTACGAGAAGCTCAAGCGCAAGGTCGGCGACTACGCCACCGCCGCCGCAGCCGTCGTGCTGACCATGAGCGGCGGCAAAGTAGCGTCCTGCGCGATCGGGCTCACCAACGTGGCGGAAACGCCGCTCTATGCCGAAGAGGCCGGCAATATCCTCACCGGCTCGAGCTGCGACGCCGCCACCGTCAAGAAAGCGGTCGCGGCGGCTGAGGCGATCACCTCGCCCGCCTCCGACGCGCGCGGTCCCGCGCACTACCGCACCAAGATGGCCGGCGTGATGCTCACCCGCGCGCTCGCGCGCGCGCGGCAGCGTGCCAGCGCCTGACCGGGAGAACAGCCATGGCGAAAACGCAAATATCCATGACGGTGAACGGCCAGAGCGTGGATGCGCTGGTCGAACCGCGCACGCTGCTCATCCACTTCCTGCGCGAGCAGCTGAACCTGACCGGCCCGCATATCGGCTGCGAGACCAGCCATTGCGGCGCCTGCACCGTCGATCTCGACGGCAAGTCGGTGAAGTCCTGCACCGTGTTCGCGGTGCAGGCCAATGGCGCAAACATCCGCACCATCGAAGGCATGGCCAACCCGGACGGCACGCTGCACGCCCTGCAGGAAGGCTTCCGCGAGATGCACGGGCTGCAATGCGGCTTCTGCACGCCGGGCATGATCACGCGCGCCTATCGGCTGCTGCAGGAAAACCCGAACCCGACCGAGGAGGAAATCCGCCTCGGCATCGCGGGCAATCTGTGCCGCTGCACCGGCTACCAGAACATCGTCAAAGCCATCCAATATGCCGCCGCGAAGCTTTCCGCCGCGCCTGTTCAGGAGGCCGCAGAATGAACGACATGACCCCCACTTCCGCCGAGCGCGCCGAGAAACTCGAAGGCATGGGCTGCCGGCGCAAGCGCGTCGAGGACATCCGCTTCGTCCAGGGCAAGGGTAACTATGTCGACGATCTCAAGCTGCCCGGCATGCTCTATGGCGACTTCACCCGCTCGCCGCATGCGCATGCGCGCGTGAAGAAGATCGACACCGCCAAGGCCGCCGCTTTGCCGGGCGTGGTCGCGGTGATCACCGCCGAGACGCTCAAAACCGTCAATCTCGCCTGGATGCCGACGCTCGCCGGCGACGTCGAGATGGTGCTGGCCGACGGCAAGGTGCTCTACCAGAACCAGGAGGTCGCCTTCGTCGTCGCCACCGACCGCTATGTCGCGGCCGACGCGGCCGATCTGGTCGAGGTCGAATACGAACCGCTGCCGGTCAATGTCGATCCGCTGAAGGCGATGGCGCCCGACGCCCCGGTGATCCGCGAGGACATCAAGGACAAGACCGAGGGCGCGCACGGACCGCGCAAGCACTACAACCACATCTTCAATTGGCAGGCCGGCGACAAGGCCGCGACCGACGCCGCCTTCGCCAAGGCCGACGTGACGATCAAGGAGATGATCGTCTATCCGCGCGTGCACCCTTGCCCGCTGGAAACCTGCCAAGCGGTGGCCTCGTTCGACAAGATCACCGGCGACCTCACGGTCTGGGGCACCTTCCAGGCGCCGCACGTCATCCGCACGGTGGCCTCGTTGATCTCGAAAATCCCCGAGCACAAGATCCACGTGATCGCGCCCGATATCGGCGGCGGCTTCGGCAACAAGGTCGGCGCCTATCCCGGCTATATCTGCGCGATCGTCGCCTCGATCGTGACCGGCAAGCCGGTGAAATGGGTGGAGGACCGCATCGAGAACCTCTCGACCACGGCCTTCGCGCGCGACTTCTACATGGACACCGAGATCGCCGCCACCAAGGACGGCCGCATCCTCGGCCTGCGCTGCAACACCATCGCCGACCACGGCGCGTTCGACGCCTGCGCCAACGCGACCAAGTGGCCGGCCGGCCTGTTCTCGATCATCTCCGGCTCCTACGACATCCCGGCCGCGCATGTGTCGGTCGACGGCGTCTACACCAACAAGGCGCCGGGCGGCGTCGCCTATCGCTGCTCGTTCCGCGTGACCGAAGCGGCCTACGCCATCGAGCGCGCCATGGACATCATGGCGCACAAGCTCGGCATGGATCCGGCCGAATTCCGCATGAAGAACCTGATCCGGCCCGAGCAGTTCCCCTATACCTCGACCTTCGGCTGGGTCTACGATTCCGGCGACTACCAGACCGCCTTGAACAAGGTGTTGGAGGCGGTCGATTACAAGGCGCTGCGCGCCGAGCAGAAGGCCAAGCAGGAAGCCTTCAAGCGCGGCGAGACGCGCGAGCTGATGGGCATCGGCGTGTCTTTCTTCACCGAGATCGTCGGCGCCGGCCCCTCGCGCAATTGCGACATTCTCGGCATCGCCATGTTCGACTCGGCCGAGATCCGCATTCACCCGACCGGCTCGGGCATCTGCCGGCTCGGCACCAAGTCGCAGGGGCAGGGCCACGAAACGACCTATGCCCAGATCATCGCGTCCGAACTGGGCTTGCCGGCCGCCAATATCACGGTCGAGGAAGGCAACACCGACACCGCCCCGTATGGGTTGGGCACCTACGGCTCGCGCTCGACGCCGGTGTCGGGCGCGGCGACCGCGATGGCCTGCCGCAAGATCAAGGCCAAGGCGCAGATGATCGCCGCCTATATGCTGGAGGTGCACGACGACGATCTCGAATGGGACGTCGACCGCTTCCGCGTCAAGGGCAATCCCGAGCGTTTCAAGACCATGACCGAGATCGCCTGGGCGGCCTATCACGAAGTGCCGCCCGGCATGGAGCCGGGGCTGGAGGCGGTGAATTATTACGATCCGCCCAACTTCACCTTCCCCTTCGGCGCCTATGTCTGCGTTTGCGATGTCGACGTCGACACCGGCGCCACCAAGATCAGGCGCTTCTACGCGCTCGACGATTGCGGCACGCGCATCAACCCGATGATCATCGAGGGCCAGATCCACGGCGGGCTGACGGAAGCCTTCGGCATCGCCATGGGCCAGGAGATCCATTACGACGCCGACGGCAACGTCACCACCGCCTCGCTGATGGACTACTTCCTGCCGACGGCGGTGGAGACCCCGCATTGGGAAACCGACTGGACCACCACGCCCTCACCGCATCATCCGATCGGCGCCAAGGGCGTCGGCGAAAGCCCCAATGTCGGCGGCGTGCCCTGTTTCTCCAACGCGGTGAACGACGCCTTCGCGTTCCTGGGTTCGACCCATATCCAGATGCCGCACGACAACTGGCGCACCTGGGCGGCGGCGGACAAACTCGGCCTGCATGGGTGAGCTGGGCCGGGCGGCGCTCACTGGCTGTCGTCCCCGCGAAAGCGGGGACCCAGTACTCACGGTTCGGGCCCTCGTCGCGAGGCTCGCGGATACTGGATGCCCGCTTTCGCGGGCATGACGGCGTTACTATGTGAAGGCGATGGATATCACGCGCGACCAGATAGCCGAAAAACTCGCCGAGGTCGGCTACATCGCCGACCGCGACCTCGCGACCGCGCTCTGGCTGATGGATTTCCTGAAACGGCCGCTGCTGCTCGAGGGCGAGGCCGGGGTCGGCAAGACCGAGGTGGCCAAGGCGCTCGCCGCCGTGCACAAGGCGGAACTCATCCGCCTGCAGTGCTACGAGGGCCTCGACCACAATGCCGCGCTCTACGAATGGAACTATCAGCGGCAATTGCTGGCGATCAAGGCGCGCGAGGGGGCCGAGGAGGACCCGAACAATATCGAGGAGCACATTTTTTCCGAGCGTTACCTGATCGAGCGGCCGCTGCTGGCGGCGATCCGCCGCATCGACCCGCCGGTGCTCCTGATCGATGAGATCGACCGCGCCGACGAGGAATTCGAGGCCTATCTGCTCGAATTGCTGTCGGATTTTCAGGTCACCATTCCCGAGCTCGGCACCGTCAAGGCGACCTCGATTCCGCGCGTGGTCATCACGTCGAACGGCACGCGCGAACTCTCGGACGCGTTGCGCCGCCGCTGCCTCTATCATTACGTCGATTTTCCCGACGTCGACCGCGAAGCGCGGATCATCCTCGCGCGCACGCCCGCTATCGATGCCGCGCTGGCGGTGCAGATCGCGCACATGGTCAATGCCGTGCGCAAGGAGGACCTGCGCAAGCTGCCGGGCGTGGCGGAAACGCTCGACTGGGCGGCGACGCTCGCGGGCCTCGACATCCACGATCTCAAGGCCGATCCCGAGATCGTGCACGAGACCATGATCTGCCTGCTGAAGACCCGCGAGGACGGCGCGCAGATGACGCGCGAGGTGACCGCGCGGCTCCTGGGCAAGGTGGCGTGATGAGCACGCGGCAAACGCACCGGCCTCTCGCTTCCCCTCCCCCTTGTGGGGAGAGGCCAGGGGTGGGGGTCGTGCGATGAGACCGACAGCGACCCCCCTCCCTAACCCTCCCCCACAAGGGGGGAGGGAACAGGCTCCGGCAAGTGGCCCGCTCGGCCCCGCCACCCGCCTTCGCCTTGCCGGCTTCGCGCGCACGCTGCGCGACAACGGCTTCAAGGTCGGCCTCGCGGAAACACGCGATGCTCTCAATCTGCTCGCGCAACCGGTCGCGAGGCGGCCGGCCACGCTCAAGCCCGCGCTGCGCGCGCTGTTCTGCGCCACGCATTCCGATTGGGACCGCTTCGACGAAATATTCGACGCCTATTGGCTCGGGCATGGCCGCCGCCAGGCGCGCGTGCTGACCGGCGCGCCGACCGCGCAGGTCTCGCCGCTCAAGCGCATCGCCGAGGCCGCGCGCCAGCACGGCCCGCACGGCCTGCCCGACCACCTGCAACGCCGCGACGAGAACGGCGAAACGCAGGCGCATGGGAGCGGCATGCGCGAAGGCGCCTCGCGCGCGGACAATCTCGCGCGCACCGATCTGCGCCACATCACCGACCCCGCCGACATCGCCAAGGCCGAGGCCTTGGCCGAGCGGCTCGCCCGCGTCATGCGCGCGCGCATCGTGCGGCGCGAGCGGGTCGGCCGGCGCGGGCGCCGGCTCGACCTGCGCCGCACCATTCATCGCAGCGTTCCGCACGGCGGCACGCCGATCGACCTCGTCTTCCGCCGCCGCAAGGACAAGCCGCTGCGGCTCGTGGTGCTGCTCGACGCCTCCGGCTCGATGAGTCTCTACACGAGCTTCTTCGTGCGCTTCCTGCACGGCATCGTGGACGCCTTCCGCGAGGCGGAGGCCTTCGTCTTTCACACGCGGCTGGCGCATGTCTCGGCCAGCTTGCGCGACCGCGACGTGGCGCGCGCCGTCGACAAGCTCGCGCTGATGGCGCAGGGCATCGGCGGCGGCACCAAGATCGGCGAGAGCCTCGCCACCTTCAATCGCTGGCACGCGCGCCGCGTCATCAATTCGCGCACCGCGGTGATGATCGTCTCCGACGGCTACGACACCGGCGCGCCCGAACTGATGGCGCAGGAAATGCGCCGCCTGCGCCAGCGCTGCCGCCGCATCATCTGGCTCAATCCGCTGATCGGCTGGCGCGATTACGCGCCCACCGCGCGCGGCATGCAGGCCGCGCTGCCCTATATCGACCTGTTCGCGCCCGCCCACAATCTCGAAAGCCTGGCGGCGCTCGAACCCTATCTCGCGAGGATATGACCATGCAGCATGCCTCCGACATTCTCGACATCATTTCGGCCCGCAAGGAATCCGGCGAGCCGTTCGTGCTCGCGACCGTGGTGCGCACCGTCGCCGCCACCGCCGCCAAAGCCGGCGCCAAGGCGGTGATCCTGCCCGACGGCACCATCACGGAAGGCTGGATCGGCGGCGGCTGCGCCCGCGCCGCCGTCATCAAGGCCGCCAAGGACGCGCTCGCCGACGGCCAGTCGCGGCTGGTATCGGTGCAGCCGCCCGACGCGCTGGAAATACAAGGCCACAAGGCGGGCGAGGAAGCCGGCGGCGTGCGCTTCGCCAAGAACATGTGCCCGAGCCAGGGCACCATGGATATTTTCGTCGAGCCGGTGCTGCCGCGCCCGCAGGTCGTCGTCTGCGGCTCGAGCCCGGTCGCCGTCGCCATCGCCGATTTCGCGCGACGCGGCGGTTTCGCCGTGACCGCTTGCGCGCCGGCCAGCGAACAGGCGGCCTTCGGCGAGGTCGACCGGCGGATCGAGGGCTATGCGCTGCCGGTGGGCGAAGCCGGCGCGCGCTTCGTGGTGGTCTCGACGCAGGGTCGCGGCGACGAGGCCGCGCTGCTGGCCGCGCTGGCGGTCGATGCCGACTATGTCGCCTTCGTCGGCAGCCGGCGCAAGGCGGAAACGCTGAAGAAAACCTTGGCCGAGCGCGGCGTCGCGCCCGAGCGTCTCGCCAGGTTGAAGGCGCCGGCGGGGCTCGATCTCGGCGCCATCACGCCCGACGAAATCGCGATCTCGATCCTGGCGGAAATTGTTGCGGTACGCCGCGGCCGGCAGCGCGAGGCGGCGGGTTAACTGTGCGCAAACAATCCCAGGCTGTCGTTCCCGGGCGGGCGAAGCGAAACCCGGGACCCAGTACTCCGTGAGCTATCGATAGGCTGCGCAGTACTGGGTCCCCGCTTTCGCGGGGACGACAGCGAATAATGCATAACGCAGTCCGTCACACCGACTCGGCGTAGTTCTCATACTCGTCGCGCACCGTGACGATATGCGCATACATCGCCTGCGATGCCGCCGTGCGCTCGCCGCGCAGGATCGCCTCCACCACGCGGCCGTGCTCGACATGCGATTTGGCCAGGCGCCCGAGATTGCGGAACTGCGCGCGGCGGAACGGCTGCACGCGCGCGCGCGTGGCGAGCGCGATCTCGGCGAGATAGCCGTTGTGCGAGCCGGCATAGATGGCGGTGTGGAACGCCTCGTTGACCTCGTGATAGCGCTGCGGATCGCCGCTCTGGATCAAGACGCGCAGTTCCTCGTGAATGTCTTCGAGCGCGCGCCGCTCGGCCCCCGTCATGCGCTCGGCGGCATAGCCGGCGCAGAGCGCCTCCAGATCGGCCATGGCCTCGAACATGCCGGCGAGCTGCTCGTCGCTCGGCCGCGCCACCACGGCGGCGCGATGGGCGCGGACCTCGACCAGGCCGCTCGCCGCCAGCAGGCGGATCGCCTCGCGTACCGGCGTGCGCGAGACGTTGAAGCGGCGCGCGAGCGTGAGCTCGTCGAGCGCGGCGCCGGGCGCGAGCGTGCCGCGCACGATCTCGTCCGCGAGCTGCAGACGCAGTTCCTCGGCGCGCGTCTTGCGCGGCCAGGAAAGCGCGCGTGTTGCGGCGGCAGGGGCATCCAAGCTCATGGCATCAGTCTACGCAAAAAAGGGGCCGCACGGCCCTCTCCCGGCGCGCTCACTCGCTGAGCCGTTCGATGGCCGCTCCGCAGGCGGCGAGCTTCTGCTCGAGCCGCTCGAACCCGCGGTCGAGGTGATAGACACGATTGACCGTCGTCTCGCCCTCGGCGGCAAGCCCGGCGATCACCAGCGACACCGAGGCCCGCAGATCGGTCGCCATCACCGGCGCGCCCTTCAGGCGCGCGACACCTTCGATCGTGGCGGTGTCGCCGTTGAGATGGATGCGGGCGCCCAGGCGCGCCAGCTCCTGCACATGCATGAAGCGGTTCTCGAAAATGGTCTCGGTGATGTGCGAGGTGCCCTTGGCGCGCGTCATCAGCGCCATCAGCTGCGCCTGCAGATCGGTGGGAAAGCCGGGGAAAGGCGCGGTCGACACATCGACCGGATAGAGCCCCGCGCCGTTACGGGCGATGCGGATGCCTTCGTTGGTCGGCGTCACCGTGACGCCGGCCTTGGCCAGGACATCGAGCGCGGCCTGCAACAGCTCGGGCCGCGCGTTTTGCAGCAGCACGTCGCCGCCGGTCATCGCCACCGCCATGGCGTAGGTGCCGGTCTCGATGCGGTCCGGCAGCACCGCGTGGCGCGTGCCGGACAGCCGCGGCACGCCTTCCACCACGATGCGCGACGTGCCGGCGCCGGAAATCTTCGCGCCCATCTTGTTGAGGCAGTCGGCGACGTCGGCGATCTCCGGCTCGCGCGCGGCGTTCTCGATCACGGACGTTCCGTGCGCGAGCGTCGCCGCCATCAGCGCGGTATGCGTGCCGCCGACCGTGACCTTCGGGAACACGATCTCGCCGCCGCGCAGGCCGTTGCGCGCGCGCGCGATCACATAGCCGCCCTCGATCTCGATCTCGGCGCCGAGCCGTTCCAGCGCCATGATGAGAAGATCGACCGGTCGCGTGCCGATGGCGCAGCCGCCGGGCATCGACACCTTGGCCTCGCCCATGCGCGCGACCAGGGGCGCGATCACCCAGAAGCTCGCGCGCATCTTCGACACCATCTCGTAGGGCGCGGTGGTGTCGACGATGGTCTTGGCCGAGATGTGGATGGTGCGGCCGTTATTGGCGTCCTCGCCCGCCCGCTTGCCGGCGATCATCACGTCGACGCCGTGATTGCCCAGGATGCGCTGGAGCTGGACCACGTCGGCGAGCCGCGGGACGTTCTCGAGGATGAGCGTCTCGTCGGTGAGCAGGCCCGCGATCATCAGGGGAAGCGTGGCGTTTTTCGCCCCCGAAATCGGAATGGTGCCATTGAGGCGCTGTCCGCCGACGATACGTATCCGATCCATTCTCGCCCCTGCCGTTGACGGCAATTCCTCGTAGGTCCCGCGATCCTATGGACTGCGGGAGCCCTCCTGCAAAGCCAAAAATGCCGGAGGGTTACCTGTCATTCGCCGTTCAATTACGGCAAAAGTCGGAACCTTCCCCCTGATGCCCCGCTTGCGGCGTTCGCGATCTGATGACGAACGATGGCACGGCACTCTCTTACACGAACTTCGGCAACCCGGGAGGCACCGGCAAGCCTATGATTCCAGTGCCGCTTTTCGATTTGAGGCGGCGAATGGCGCTGACCGCGGCGGCATCGGAACTTCAAATCGGCGGCACCAAGAAATCAGTGCGAATCCTGACCCGAGGGGTCGGTCGCAGGCATTCGACCCGCGGCCGGGGCGGCACTCCGGGCACGCTCCTGGGCCTTGCGCCGGCGCAGATTTTCCCGCAACGCGGCCTTCAGCCGCTCCTCGCGGCTGCCGGAATGGCCGGTTTTACCGGTTTTGTTGTTGTTCTCGGCCCTGTGCGCCATGGGTTAATTATCGCCGGCGCGGCCCCACAGGCAAGTTCAAGCATTGCCTTGCTTTTCGGGTGGCGCCTGTGGCAGTTTCCGCCGCGTTCGCGCCGCCCACCGCTGGCTGCGCGCTACCTCAAGCTGCCGTAGCTCAGTGGTAGAGCACCCCCTTGGTAAGGGGGAGGTCGAGTGTTCAATCCACTCCGGCAGCACCATTAAACCCAAGCAAAATCAGCACTTAGCGAGCAACACGCTCCCTTGTCCCCCACGGCTCGAACGTGAACAGGACGAGAATTCCCCCACAAAACTGGGGGAAAATTCGGGGAGTATGTTCGGCAAGTGTTCTGCCTTTCCGATCATCATCGCCGAA
>Ga0182748_1001182_pt1 | contig 26007 bp, 25 predicted proteins | sample eDN3rd37CKraftOP_FD_128877 | JGI IMG/M metagenome (GOLD analysis project Ga0182748, IMG submission 128877) | Enriched Organic Plus compost microbial communities from Emeryville, California, USA - eDNA 3rd pass 37_C Kraft OP (version 2) (version 2) ...
CCGACCGCGACGGAATGCTGCCACACCCCGACGACCTCGCCGTGCGCGACGAGGATGGGGCGCACGATGCCGTTCATGCTCGGTCCGATGACCGCGAGGAAGCCGGGCGCGCACGGCACGCTGCGGTCGGCGTAGGACAGGTAGTACTCCTCGAACGGCGGCAGCGCGAGGACGGGCGGCACGCCCGGCCGGCGACGCGGACGCGCGGCGGCGACGAAGCGGTCCTCGTCGACGGCGACGATGCGCTCCCCCGCGCTCTCCGCGGCGCGGCGGGCGGCGCGGAGCGGGAGCCCCGACCACCACGCGAAATCGCGCACCCCGGCGGGGCCGTGCGACGCGATGAACCGCACGAAGAACTCGGCGAGCGGATCGGCCGGCGCGACGGCGTCTCCGATCCAGTCGTCGACGAGGACGAAGTACTGCTCACGGGTCGGCGCGCCCTCGCGCGGGACGACCGGCCCCTGCACGATGACGGGGATCGCGGACAGGCGCGTGAGCAGGTGGTACCCGCGCTGCCCCGACGTGTCGAGCCCCGCGAGCTCGAAGACGTCGAACAGCTCCCTCCGAGTGAGCCTGTCACCCCCGCGCAGCGCGCCGCGCGCGGCGCGCTCCGCCCGCGCGACCGTCTCGTCGTCGATGCCCTCCCGGCGGTGGATCGCCGCGCCCTGGCGCACCTGACGGGCTCCGGTGAGCGAGAGCACCCAGGCGAGGTCGCGGGACGGGATGAGGTGGATGGTCCCCCGCATCGTCCACGACCGGACGATCTCGCCGCGATCGAACGCCGCGTCGACGTCCCGCAGGGTCGGCGCGCCGCTCGTGCGGGACGCGATCGCCCACCGTCCGCCCCAGAACTCCTGCGCCTGGGTCGCGAGCATGTGCTCAGCCGCGGCGAGGATCGTGGGCGCGGGCGCCGTCAGCCGATGGGACCGGAGGCGCTCGCTGCGGACGGTGGTGTCGTCCATGGGTCCATCATGCCGACCCGATGCGACATCCGCCCCGGGGTCAGGCGAACGGATCGGGCGTGAGCGTGTACTTCGTCTGCAGGTACTCGTGGATGCCCTCGGCACCGCCCTCGCGGCCGAGGCCGGAGAGCTTCCAGCCGCCGAACGGGGCGGCCGCGTTGGAGACGACGCCGATGTTGAGGCCCATCATGCCGGTCTCCAGGCGCTCGATCATCCGCTGGCCGCGCGCGAGGTTCTCCGTGTAGACGTACGACACGAGGCCGTACTCCGTGTCGTTCGCGAGGCGCACCGCCTCGTCCTCATCGTCGAAGGGCACGATCGCGAGCACGGGTCCGAAGATCTCCTCGCGGAGGATCTCCGACCCCGCCGGGACGTCGGTGACGACGGTCGGCTCGTAGAACGTGCCCTCGCCCGCGATCGCGTGACCGCCGGTGCGCAGCTGCGCGCCGCGCGAGACGGCGTCCTCGACGAGCTGCGACGCCTTCGCGACGGCGCGGTCGTCGATGAGCGGGCCGATTGTGACGCCGTCCTCGGTGCCGCGCCCGATCTTCATGGCGCGCACGCGCTCTGTGACGCGGTCGGCGAACTCGGCGGCGACCGAGCGATGCACGATGAAGCGGTTCGCGGCCGTGCAGGCCTGGCCGATGTTGCGGAACTTCGCGGCCAGCGCACCGTCGACCGCCTTGTCCAGGTCGGCGTCATCGAACACGACGAACGGAGCGTTGCCGCCGAGCTCCATCGACGTGCGCAGGACGCCCTGCGCGGCCTGCTCGAGCAGGCGCTGGCCGACCGGCGTCGAGCCCGTGAAGGAGAGCTTGCGCAGGCGCGGGTCGCGGATGATGCCCTCCGACACGGCGCCGGTCGCCGTCGTGGTGACGACGTTGACGACGCCCGCGGGCACGCCTGCGTCCTCGAGGAGCTTGACGAAGTACAGGGTCGTCAGCGGGGTCAGCGACGCGGGCTTGACGACGACGGTGCAGCCCGCCGCGAGCGCCGGCGCGATCTTGCGCGTCGCCATCGCGAGCGGGAAGTTCCACGGCGTGATGAGGAAGCACGGACCGACCGCGTGCTGCGACACGATCATGCGCCCGGTGCCCTCGGGGTTCGCGCCGTAGCGCCCCTGCACGTGCGCGGCCTCCTCGCTGAACCAGCGCAGGAACTCTCCGCCGTAGACGACCTCGCCGCGCGCCTCCGCGAGCGGCTTGCCCATCTCGATCGTCATGAGGAGGGCGAACTCCTCCTTGCGCTCCTGCAGGAGGTCGAACGCGCGGCGAAGGATGTCGGCGCGCTGACGCGCGGGCGTGCGCGACCAGGCCGGGAACGCGGCATCCGCCGCCGCGAGCGCCGCCATGCCGTCGGCCGGTGTCGCGTCGGCGATCTCCTTGACGACGGCCCCCGTGGCGGGGTCGTGGACCGCGAGCGTGCGGCCCCCCTCGGCGGCGCGCCACTGTCCGTCGATGTAGAGGCCGTCCGGAACGGACGCCAGCAGCTCGGTCTCACGGTTGTCGGTCACGGGGAACTCCCTCGGATTGCGGATGCCGGTCGGCATCCCTCAGTTCTGTGGCTTCCGGGCCATTCTGCCCGGTGTGGCGCGCGGCGGTCGCTGTACGCGGTGTACATCTGCGGGGCGTCGTTCGCCCCGCAGAACAGTCAGTCGACGGCGACGGGCGCCGACTGGTCGACGAGGAACCGCGCGAAGAAGTCGGCCAGCTCGTCGGTCGCGGTCAGCGGCAGGACCGCGGCGACGTACTGGTCCGGCCGCACGACGACGACGACGCCGTCGCGCGACAGCCCGCGCTCCTCGAAGATGTCGGTGCGCGTCCACGCGTTCGGCTGCGCGGCGTAGACCTTCTCCCAGTCGGTGAGCTGCAGCGGACCGGTCCTCGGCAGGAAGATCTCCGGCGCCTGGGTGACCTCGAACTCGTCGTGGCCCTGCTGGTACACGACCTTGACGTCGAACACGGCATCGATGTCGGCGCCTGCGGGGGTGTGCCGCGCGACCGGGGACGCCGGCGAGGCCAGCCACTGGGCCCACGACGTGAGCGCGGACGGCTCGCCGGCCCTCGGCGCGTCGGCGAACGCGTAGATGCGCCAGCGGCCGTCGGCGCGCGCGTGGTGGCCGAGGTGCACGGCGTTGCCGTCGCACACGCGCACGACCTCGGACGACTTGAAGCGCATGCCGATCGGGAACCCCGTCGCCAGGTCCTGGTGCTCGGCGCCGCCGACGATGGCCGACGGCTCGTAGCGGGTCATGAACCCGGAGGGGAACTCCGCCGTCGCGAGGTAGTAGTTCGCGAGGTCCTGCGGGTCGGAGATCTCGTCGGGCTTGCGCGCCATGAGCGAGGACCACTCGCGGTCGAAGTCGATGAGCTGCTGCGCGACGGGCTGACGCTCGGCCGAGTACGTCTCCAGCAGCGACGCAGGGCTCAGACCGGTGAGCACCTGGCCGAGCTTCCAGCCGATGTTGAACCCGTCCTGCATCGACACGTTCATGCCCTGGCCGGCCTTGGCGCTGTGCGTGTGGCACGCATCGCCGGTGAGGAAGACGCGCGGCGCGCGGTCGTCGGCATCCGGCTTGTCGTCGAACCGGTCGGTGACGCGGTGCCCCACCTCGTAGACGCTGTGCCACGCCACCTGCTTCACGTCGATCGAGTACGGGTGCAGGATCGCGTTCGCGCGGGCGATGATCTCCTCGATGGGCGTGTTGCGCACCTGGTGGTTGTCGTCGGCGGCGACCTCGCCGAGGTCGACGTACATGCGGCTGAGGTAGCCGCCCTCGCGCGGGATGTGCAGGATGTTGCCCGCCGCGGAGTTGATGGCCGCCTTCGTGCGCCAGTCCGGGAAGTCGGTGTTCACGAGGATGTCCATGACGCCCCACGCGTGGGCCGCGAACTCGCCCACGTGGCGTCGGCCGATCGCGTCGCGCACGCCGCTGCGCGCGCCGTCGCAGCCCACGACGTACTTCGCCCGCACGGTGCGCTCCTGACCGGCGCGGTCGCCCGCGGTGTACCGCACCCGCACCTCGACGGGGTGCTCGCCCTCGTCGCGCACCGTGAGTCCGACGAACTCGATGCCGTAGTCCGGCGTGATCCGGGCGGGACCGTGGGCGGCGGCTTCGGCGAAGTAGTCGAGCACGCGCGCCTGGTTGACGATGAGGTGCGGGAACTCGCTGATCTTGAGGCCGTAGTCCTCGGTGCGGGTCAGGCGCACGATGTTCCCGGGCTCGTCGGGGTCGGGACCCCAGAAGTTCATGAAGCCGATGTTGTAGGCCTCGGCGATGATGCGCTCGGCGAACCCGAAGGCCTGGAACGTCTCGACGCTGCGCGGCTGGATGCCGTCGGCCTGCCCCAGCACGAGTCGTCCCTCGCGGCGCTCGATGAGACGCGTCGTGACGCTCGGGTACTGCGACATCTGGGCGGCGAGCAGCATGCCGGCGGGACCGGAGCCGACGATGAGCACGTCCATCTCGTCGGGGAGCTCGGCCGGGCGGTCGAGGCCCGTCCCCGCGGCGTTCTGCACGCGCGGCTCACCCGAGACGTATCCGTGGTGGTGGAACTGCATCGTCCTGGTCCTTCCTGACGACCTCGTCGGGACTTGTGGCGCTCTGCCTGCTCGTTCTATATTCGAACAGGCAGTTCTACTATTGAACAGATCGTATACGAAGCGGATGCCGCCCGACAACCCTGCGCGCACGGAAGGACCTCATGGCCACCCCCAGCTCCCCCGCGGCGGCACCCGCCTCCCAGACGCTGAGTCGCGGCATCCGGGTCCTCGAGGTCCTCGCCGACGCGCGCGAGCCGCTCACCATCGAGGAGCTGTCGCGGCGCCTCGAGCTGCACCGCTCCGTCGCCTACCGCCTGCTGCGCACCCTCGAGGACCACGGGCTCGTCGCGCGCGACTCCGCCGGGCGGGTCCAGCTCGGCGCCCGGCTCGCCGCCCTCGCCGCCGGCGTCGCGCACGACCTCCAGGCCGAGGCGCTCCCCGAGCTCACGACGGTCGCGAACGAGCTCGGGGTGACATGCTTCCTGGCCGTCCTGGACCGCGACGAGTGCATCACGCTGGCGAGCGTCGAGCCGCGCCATGCGGTCGCCGCCGTCGCGCAGCGGCCCGGCGCGCGCCATTCCATCACTGTGGGCGCGCCGAGCAAGGCGATCCTGTCGGCCCTCGACCAGGCGGAGTGGCCGGTCGCCGTCGAGGAGCGCCTGCGCGCCGAGATCGAGGAGGCCGCGCGACGCGGGTACGCGACGAGCCACGACGAGGTCATCCCCACGGTGCAGTCGGTCGCGGTGCCGCTGCGGCTGCGCGGCGGCCAGCGCCCGGCCGCCATCGCCGCCGTGTACGTGGCCAGCCCGGTCGAGCCCGCCGTCATCGCCGAGCGCCTCGACCGGTCCGCCGCCGCGATCCGCGAGGCGCTGGGGGCCTGAGGCACGCGCGGACGCGTCCTATACTCGACACGTCCGGCGGTGACGCTCCCCGCCGGTGCTCGAAAAAAGGGCACGCAGCGCACACGCGCGAGACACATACGGCCTCATCCTCCGTTCCGTCTCGAAAGGCTCCCGCATGCCCTCCGTCTCCGCCCACGTCGCCGTCACCCTCGCCCGCCACATCGACCACGTCTTCGGTGTCATGGGCAACGGCAACGCGTACTTCCTCGACGCCCTCGAGCGCGAGACCGACGCCACGTACACCGCGATGCGTCACGAGGCGGGGGCCGTCGTCGCGGCCGATGCCTTCCATCGCGCCTCCGGCCGCCTCGCCGCCGCCACCGCGACCTACGGCGCCGGGTTCACCAACACGCTGACCGCGCTGGCCGAGGCCGTGCAGGCGCACGTGCCGCTCGTGCTCGTCGTCGGCGACGAGCCCACCTCCGGCCCGCGCCCGTGGGACGTCGACCAGATCGCGCTCGCGTCCGCGGTCGGTGCGCGCACGTACACGGTGGGACGAGCGGATGCCGCGGCGACCACCGTCATCGCGATCGAGCACGCCCTGGCGTATCGCGTCCCGGCGGTCCTCGCCATCCCCTACGACGTCGCACGCCTCGACGCGGGCCCCGTGCCGCCGGCGCCCGAGCCCGCCCTTCCCGGCCCCCTCACCCCCTCGGGCCCCTTCGCCGCGGCCGCCGTCACGGAGCTGGCCCGCGCGCTCGGCGCCGCGCAGCGCCCGTTCCTCCTCGCCGGGCGCGGCGCGTGGATCTCCGGAGCCGGCGAGGCGCTGGGCGCCCTCGCCGATGCGACCGGCGCCGTGACGGCCTCGACGGCGCTGGGGCGCGGCCTCTTCCCCCGCGCCGAGTTCGATCTCGGCGTGACCGGCGGCTTCGGCGCCGAGGCGGCCATGGAGCTCGTGCGCGAGGCCGACGTCGCCGTCGTCTTCGGGGCCTCGCTCAACCAGTTCACGATGCGCTTCGGCGACCTCTTCGCGCCGGGCACGCGCGTCCATCAGGTGGATGTCGCGCCCGCCGCCACCCACCCGCACGTCGGCGGCTACCTGCGCGGCGATGCGGCGCTCGTCGCGTCGGCGCTCGTCGAGGAGCTGCGCGCGCAGGGCGCGACCCCGAGCGGGTGGCGCGAGACGATCGACGTCGCGGCGCTGCGGGCGCGCGAGGCGGGCGACGGCGTCGCGGCGGACGGCCGGCTCGACCCGCGCACCGTCGCGGCGCGCATCGGCGAGCTGCTCCCCCGCGATCGCGTCGTCGTCTCGGACGGCGGGCACTTCATCGGCTGGGCGAACATGTACTGGCCCGTCGCATCGCCGGACCGCATGCTCATGGTCGGCACGGCGTACCAGTCCATCGGCCTCGGGCTGCCCAGCGTCCCTGGTGCGGCGCTGGCCAAGCCCGAGTCCACGATCGTGCTGACGACCGGCGACGGGGGCGGGCTCATGGCGCTCGCCGACCTCGAGTCCGCCGTGCGCGTCGCGGGCGGCCGCGGCCTCGCGGTCGTGTGGAACGACCGGGCCTACGGCGCCGAGGTCAACCTGTACGGTCTCAAGGGCCTCGCCGAGGAGCCGATGCTCATCCCCGAGGTCGACTTCGCCGGGCTCGCGGCATCCGTCGGCGCCGAGGGCGTGATCGTGCGCACGATGGAGGACCTCGAGCGCCTCGCGACGTGGGCGTCCGAGCCCGCCGACACGCGCCCGTTCCTCCTGCTCGACGTGCGGATCGCGTCGTCCGTCATCGCGCCGTACCAGCAGGAGATCATCCGCGTGAACTCCTGAGCGGGTCCTCCGGCGCGATCTCCTCCACGATTTCCTCGATGCGGCGGCGGATCTCGTCGCGGATGCGACGGACGGCGGCGGCATCCTGACCGGCCGGGTCGTCCAGCTCCCAGTCCTCGTACCTCTTGCCCGGGAAGATGGGGCAGGCGTCGCCGCAGCCCATCGTGATGACGACGTCGGCTTCCCTGACGGCGTCGACGGTGAGGAGCGTGGGCGTGTGACCCGCGATGTCGATGCCCTCCTCGGCCATGACCTCGACCGCGACCGGATTGAGCCGGTCCTTCGGCTCGGAGCCCGCCGAGAGGACGTCGATGCGATCACCGCCGAGCGCCCGCAGATACCCGGCGGCCATCTGGGAGCGGCCGGCGTTGTGGACGCACACGAACAGGACGGTGGGCTTGCCACTCATGCGGTGTCCGCCGTCCCGTTGCGCGCGGAGCGCCGCTCGACGAGGACGGTGTCCCGCCAGGTCCCCGCGTGCGGGCCCCGCTCCGAGCGGGCGATCCGCTCCCGCCGTCCGACGACCCGGAACCCCTGCCGTTCGTGGAGGCGCAGGCTGACGGTGTTCTCGGGGAAGATGCTCGACTGGATCGTCCAATCGCCCGCAGCTTCGGCCGCATCGACGAACGCCTCCAGCAGGAGGCGTCCGATGCCCTTCCCATGGTGGTCCGGGTGGACGTAGACGGAGTGCTCGATGACGCCTCGGTAGACCTCCCGCGTGGACACCCGCGAGGCGGCCGCCCACCCGACGACCGCGCCGGCATCGTCGACGGCGATCAGCCGGGGGTCGGGGACCCTCCCGGCATCGAACTGCTCCCATGACGGCGTTGCCGTCTCGAAGGTGGCCTCTCCCCCGGCGATCCCGGCGGCGTAGATCGTCTCGACGTCCGGCCAGTCATCCGCCGTCATCTCTCGGATCCGGGTCATGAGCAGCAGGAGTCTCCGCCGCCGACATCCGTGGAGCACACGCCCGTCGCCGGGAGGGTGAGCCGAACCTGGGTCGCGGCGCGCATGTCCCCATCCAACCACGCGACCACCGAGCGGACCTGCTCATAGCCGGTGGTCAGGAGGAAGGTCGGCGCGCGCCCGTAGGACTTCATCCCGACGAGGAAGAAGCCGGGCTCCGGATGCCGTAGCTCGTCGAATCCGTGCGGAGGGACGGTGCCGCACGAGTGGAGATTCGGGTCGATGAGCGGTGCGAGGCGGATCGGCGCTTCGACGATGTCGTCGAGCTGCAGCCGCACCTCCCGCAGCATGTCGAGATCGGGCCGGAATCCCGTCGCGCGGACCACCAGATCGCTGTCATGGGCGGCCGGCGCGCCGCGTCGCGTTCCGATGAGGCGGACCCCGTCCCGGTGGCGGGCCAGCGCCGAGATCTCGAACGAGTCGACCTTCTCGATGACGCCCGTGTCGACGAGCTGGTCGACACGGGAGCCGAGACGTGCCCGTTCCGCCAGCTCGTCGTCCGCGGAGGACGAGACGCGGACGGCGGAGCGGCTGCGGATGAGCCACGACACGCGCGTGCCGGGTTCGGTGCGGGCGAGCCGGGCCAGGGCGAGGAGAGTCTGCGCCGCGGAGTGCCCGGCCCCGACCACGGTGGTGTGACGGCCCGCGAACCGCGCACGATCCGCGCCGAGCACGTCGGGCAGCGCGTGCATCACCAGGTCGGCGACGTCATCCGCGCCGACCGGATCGAGGCCAGACGAGCCGAGCGGGTTCGGCGAGCTGTAGGTGCCGGAGGCGTCGAGCACCGCCCGGCCGGCGAGCTCCTCGACACTTCCCTCCGGCGTCCGGACCCGGACGAGGAACGGGGTGTCGGCGCGACCGGCGGTGCGGGTGCGGTCCCTCCCCTGCCGCGACACGGCGACGACCCGCGTGCCGGAGCGGATGCGCGGTCGGATCGCGTCGAGCTGCGCCAGCGGCGCGAGATACTCGTCGACGAGCTCCCGCCCGGTCGGCGTGTGGTCCTCGTCCGCCGGCCCCGTCCACCCGCTCGCGTCGAGGAGCCGTCGCGAGGCGGGATCGACGAGGTGTCGCCACGGGGAGAACAGGCGGGTGTGGCCCCATTGCCGCACGGCGGACGCGGGCTGGTCGCCGGCCTCCAGGACGGTGAACTCGATACCGCGCTCGACGAGGTTCGCCGCGGCCGCGAGCCCGACCGGACCGGCGCCGATGATGAGCACCGGCAGCGCCGCCGTGCGGTCGGGGACGATGGCACGGGGCATCAGATCGAGCAGTGTCACGGAACCCTCCCGGGCCGGATATCGATGAACGTCGATGTCAGTATGGGCACACCTATCGACGGCTGTCAATATCGACTAGTCTCGATATATGGTCACGGCTCTCCCGATCTCGGCTGTCACGCGCCCCGGCGGCGACGCCTGCTGCGGACCGCTCGTCACGGAACCGATCGGGCAGGCGGAGGCCGAGCAGCTCTCGGCGACCCTCAGGGCTCTCGCGGACCCGGCGCGACTGCGCCTGCTGTCGATCGTCGCGGCATCCGAGGGTCAGCAGGCGTGCGTGTGCGACCTCATCGAGCCGGTCGGCCTCTCCCAGCCCACCGTCTCCCACCATCTGAAGGTGCTCACCCGAGCCGGATTCCTCACCCGCTCCCAGCGCGGCACGTGGGCGTACTACCGCCTCGTCCCGGACGCCCTGAGGCGCGTCTCCGCGTTCCTCGAGCCGGCGTAGTCCGCCGCTCAGCGCAGGGGATACGCCGGAATCCTGTCGTCGGTCGCGAAGACGTCCGTCATCCACATCATGAGCCGCAGCATCGCGCGGTTGGCGAACGTCCAGTCGCGGAGGCGGATGCGCCACGGCGACGGCGGCGCGAGGAACGATCCGGCGCTGCCGGACCGGGCGATCTTCGTGGGCTTGCGCATGCGGGCGTCGTATGCGGAGAGCGCCGCCGCGTGGTCCCCGCGCGCCGCCACGAGCTCGCCGGCCAGCACATACGCGCCCACCAGGGCGAGCCCCGTGCCGAAGCCGCCCAGCGTGTTGGCGTACCCCGCGTCGCCGACGAGAGCGACGCGGCCGCGTGTGAACGACGTCATGCGCGTGCGCGCCAGCGCGTCCAGATAGAAGTCGGATGCGGTCTGCGCTGCCTCCACGGCGGCAGACGCGCGCCATCCCATCCCCGCGTGGGCGCGGGCCAGGAACGCACGCTGCGATCCCTCGTCCCGGCGGTCGTAGTCGGCCGCGTCGGCTCGGAAGACGAACAGGCTGGGCGCCTTCTGCCCGCCGAGCAGCACGAGGCGACCGGGCTCGTTGTGTCCGTAGGCCACGGCGCGCCCGTCGGGCCGCTGCGTCTCGAGACCCTCGAGGTCGACCGCGCCGCCGGCGACGGCGTAGTAGTACCCGCTGCGCCGCACGTACGCATCCTCCGGTCCGAACGCGAGGCGCCGCACAGCCGAGTGCACACCGTCCGCGCCGATGACGAGATCGAAGCGCTCGTCCCCGCGGCGCGCGAACGAGACGTAGACGCCGTCGCCGGTATCCGAGAGGGCGGTGATCTCATCGCCGAAGACATACTCGGCGTCCTCCCGCGAGTGCCGATGCAGGATGCCGGTGAGATCGCCGCGCAGGATCTCGACGTCCCCGCCGATGAACTCCCCCGGGAGCACCGCACGCACGCGGTCGTCGGCATCGACCATCCGCCAGTCGGTCTTCGCGGTCTGCTGCGCCTCGACGTCGTCGAGGACGCCCATGCGCGCGAGGACGTCGCGATGCGTGCGCCCCTTGAAGTCGACAGCCTGCCCTCCCGGGCGTGGTTGCGCCGCCTTCTCGACCACCGTGACGTCGAAGCCGTTGCGCCCGAGCCACCGCGCGAGCGCGGGACCGGCGATGCTCGCGCCGGAGATGAGGACCTTCTGACCGGACATGCGTTCCCCTTCAGTAATTGCGTCTCTTGGACACAATAAGCATTCGCGTACCCTGGACGCAATAGCGGAAGGCGGATCGATGACGGCACGCCACGTCCTGTGGACTCCCCCGCCCGCGCCCCGGCGCGGCCCGAAGCCCAAGTTCACCCTCGACGGCGTCACCGACGCCGCGATCGCGATCGCCGACGCGGAGGGACTCGACGCCGTCACGATGCAGCGCGTCGCCGAACGCCTCGGCACGACCAAGATGGCCCTGTACCGCTACGTGTCGGGCCGCGCGGACCTCGACGCCGTCATGCTCGACCGCGCGCTCGGCGAGCCGCCGACGCTCGCCGCGGACGACTGGCGGGCGGGGCTCCGCGCCTGGGCCGCCACGATCTTCACACGCATGACGGCGCGCCCGTGGACGGTCGAGCTCGCCCAGCGGCCGCACGTGCCCGGCCCGCTCGAGCTGCGGTGGTACGAGCGCGGCCTGGCGGCGATGTCGCAGCTGCCGCTCACCGGCGGCGAGCGTCTCGATGTGCTCGCCCTGATCACCGGACACATCATGGCCGTCGTGCGCCTCGAAGCCGGCGCCGCCTCCCCCGAGGCGGATCTGGCGTCGGGCCTCGGGCCTATCCTCGGGGAACGAGCGGAAGAGTATCCGCTCACCGCCGCGGCGTTCGCCGAGGCGGCGACGCTCGGCGAACGCGACCAGGCCCTCGGCTTCGGCCTGGAGCGCGTGCTCGACGGCATCGCCTCCCTCGCGGTGTCACGCGCCGCGTCGGCCGACGGCTGAGGAGGACCATGCCGACACTCGACGACGTCGCACGCATCGCCGCCGAGCTCCCCGGAAGCGAGGAGCGCGCCATGACGGGCGGGGTCGCGTGGTTCGTGCGCCGCAGGAACTACGCCTGGCAGGCGCACCCCTGGCCGAGCGTCCCGGAGGATATGCGCGCCGTCATCGCCGCCGAGCCCGTCGTCTGCGTCAAGGTCGCGGACGAGATGGACAAGGCCGCGCTCATCGAGGGATGGCCGGATGTCTTCCTGCGGACGACGACGCGATGGAGCGAGCCCAAGGTCGCGTTCCGACTGGGCGCGATCGACCCCGACCACCTCGTCGAGCTCGTCACCGAGGCATGGCGATCGCAGGCGCCGAAGTACCTGCAGCGCGCATTCGACCGCGAGTGACCGTCGCGACCGCGCTCAGCGGCCCGTGAAGTCCGGTCGGCGCTTCTCCTGGAACGCCGCGAACCCCTCCCGGTAGTCCGCGGTGTCGCGCAGCGCCGACTGTGCGGCCGTCTCGTCGGCGAGGACCGCCCAGAGCCTCTCGTCGCGGAGGCGGCCGATGAGCCGCCTCGACTCCACGAGGGCGCGTGTGGGTCCGGCGGCGACGCGCGCGACGCGCTCGCGCGTGAAGGGCAGCAGCTCGTCGGCCGGGACCGCGCGGCTGAACAGTCCTGCGGCCACAGCCTCGGCCCCGGACAGGAGCTCGCCCGTGTAGATGAGGTCGAGGGCGCGGTGCGCGCCGAGCCGTTCGTACAGGAGCGCGTGGCCGCCGGAGTCGAGCACCGCGCCGATCCGGGCGAATGGCGAGCCGACCGCGGCGTCGTCGGCGACGTAGACGACGTCGGTCGCGATCGCCAGGCCGAGCCCGACGCCGAGGCACGCGCCCTGCACGGCCGCGAACGTCGGCGCGGGGAACTCGGCCATGCGCCGCATGAGCCCTTCCACGGCGCCGAGGTACGCGGGCACATCGTCGGAGGCGGGATCCACGCCGGCGATGTCGCGACCCGCGCAGAACGCACGCCCCTCGCCCCGCAGGAGGAGGGCCCGCACGCCGGATGCCGCGGCGTCGGCGTAGGCCGCGTCGAGCGCGCCGAGCGCCTCGTACGTCAGGGCGTTGCGCCGTTCCGGCGCGTCGAGGACGATCTCGGCGATGTCGCCGTCGAGGGACAGGGTGATCACGGCATCCGCCTCACACGTCGTAGTCGACCACGACGGCATCCGTCATGGGGTGGGATTGACAGGTCAGGACGTAGCCCCGCTCGATCTCGTCGGGCTCGAGCGCGTAGTTCTCGGTCATGGTGACGGCTCCCGCGACAAGCCGCGCACGACATGTGCCGCATACGCCACCCGCGCACGCGAACGGCACATCGGGGCGCACGCGCAACGCCGCGTTGAGGATCGACTCGTGCGCCGAGACGGGGCTGTCGACGGTCGTGGAGTGGCCGTCGAGCGTGAACTCGATGCGCCGCACGGGCTCGTCTTCGCGCACGACCACCCGGCGCCCCGCGGGCGGCTCGGACCGCCCGTCCTCGTTCGTCGTGAACAGCTCGTACCGGACGTGCGCGGCATCCACACCCAGGTCGGCGAGGGTGTCGCGGCACAGCTGCACGAGGTCGAACGGTCCGCAGAGGAACCACTCATCCACGGTGTCGGCCAGGACGAGTCGGTCGAGGATGACGCGCAGACGCCCTTCGTCGATGCGTCCGGACAGCAGCGGGGCGGTGCGCTGCTCGCGGGAGAGCACGTGGTGCAGGGCGAACCGCGCGGGGTATCGGTCCTTGAGGTCGGCGAGCTCCTCGAGGAACATGACATCGGTCGTGGAGCGGTTCGTGTAGACGAGTTCGAACGTCGAGCTGTCCGAGCGCGCCAGCACCGTCTGCGCGAGCGCCATGAGCGGCGTGATGCCTGACCCGGCCGCGATCCCCGCGACGCATGCGCCGTCGAGGTCGGCGAGCTTCGAGACGAACGTCCCCTGCGGGCTCATGACCTCGATCCGATCCCCCACGCGCAGCTCGCTCTGCGCCCACGTCGAGAAGCGCCCGCCGGCATCGCGCTTGATCGCGACGCTGATCGTGCGCGGGCCGTCGCCGCCCCCGCCCGCATCCGCCGTGCGGCACAGCGAGTACGAGCGGCGCAGCTCCTGTCCGTCGACGACGGCGCGCAGGGCCACGTGCTGGCCGGCAAGGTAGTCGAACTCGCCGCGAGCCTGCTCGGGGATCGCGAACGTCACCTCGACGGAGGCGTCCGTGAGAGGTCGTACGGCGGCGACGCGCAGCGTGTGGAACCGCGCGCGCCGCTTGCGTGACGAGGCGCCTCCGGACGCGGTCGTGACGAGCGTCTCGGCGACGCGCTCCTGCTCGGCGGAGGTCATCAGTGGACCTTGAAGTGGTCGAAGGGCTCGAGGCACGCGCGGCACTCGTAGAGCGCCTTGCAGGACGTGGACCCGAATCGGGACACCTCGCGTGTGCGCAGCGATCCGCACCGCGGGCAGGCGACGCCCAGCTGCACCGGGATGGGACCGGAGCGTTCGGCGCGCCTGCCGGGCGGGGCGATGCCGTAGGCGCGGAGCTTGGCGCGTCCTTCGTCGCTCATCCAGTCCGTGCTCCACGCGGGCGACAGCGTGAGACGCACCTCGACGTCCGCATAGCCCGCCTCGGTGAGCGCGAGGACGAGGTCGTCGCGGATGGCGTCGACGGCGGGGCAGCCGGAGTACGTGGGGGTGATGGTCACCGCGACCCGGTCCCCCGTCTCCTGGACGTCGCGCAGGATGCCGAGGTCGGCGATCGTGAGGACGGGGACCTCGGGATCCGGCACGGCCGCGGCGACGGCCCAGGCCCTGCCCTCGGTCATCACCACACCGCCCCCGGATGCCGCCGCGCGAGCACCTGCATCTCGGCGAGGAGGGGCCCGAGCGTCGGGAAGTGCGCACCGCGGCGTCCTCCCCCCGCGGCCGTGAACTCGTCCGGGCGGGTGAGCGCTGCCTCAGCGAAGACGGCGTCGACGACGCGCTCGAACGGCGCGCGCAGCCGCGCGGGCTCCACGGCGACGCCGGGGAGCCGCCCGATGAGCTCGTCGTCGCGGAACAGCTCGTCGACGTACGGCCACACATCGTCCACCGCTCGGATCATGCGCCGCCGGGACTCGTCCGTGCCTCCGGCGAGCCGCAGCGTCCACTGCACGGCGTGGTCGCGGTGGTACTCGACCTCGCGCACCGCCTTGGCGGCGATCGCCGCGAGCGTCGGGTCCGCGCTGTCCTGCAGCGCCGAGTAGAGCTCGAACTGGTACGCCGAGGCCGCGAGCTGACGGGCGATCGTCTGGGCGAAGTCGCCGTTGGGCTGCTCGAACAGCCACGCGCAGCGGAACTCGTGCTCGTCCCGCCAGTAGGCCAGGTCGTCCTCGGTGCGGCCGTCGATCGTTCCGGCGTAGCGCAGCAGCGCCCGCGCGTGACCGAGGAGGTCCAGCGCGATGTTCGCCAGCGCGACATCCTCCTCGAGCTCGGGCGCGCGCGCGATCCACGCGCCGAGCTGCTGCGACAGGATCAGGGCGTCGTCCCCGAGCCACAGCGCATACTCCGCGACATCCGCCGACGGCGCGCGCCCCTCCGCGCCGGCGAGCTCCTCGGCGAGGACGCGCGCGTCCACCGTCACGGCTCCGTGCGGGTCTGCGGGGGTCTCGGCGGTCACAGGTGCGGCACCCCCTCGGATGCGGTGTAGTACACCGCATGGCGGTAGTTCTTGCCGGCGGGGCTCTCGAAGAACGCGCCCTTCGCGTCGGGGTCGCTGGTCGTGATCGCGTCGGCGGGGACGACCCACACCGACGTGCCCTCGCCGCGGCGCGTGTAGAGGTCGCGCGCGTTGCGCAGCGCCATGTCGGCGTCCGGCGCGTGCAGCGAGCCGGCGTGCACGTGCGACAGTCCCCGGCCCGCACGCACGAACACCTCCCACAGAGGCCACGTCTCGCGGGGCGACGCTCCGGGGGTCGTCATCATGCGGCCTCCTCGCGCATCGTCTTGCGGGCATAGGCGGCGGCCGCCTCGCGCACCCACGCACCCGCTGCATGGGCGTCGCGGCGGTGCTGCCGTCGCACGGCGTTGAGCGGTCCGCGTCCGGAGAGCACCTCGCGGAACTCGCTCCAGTCGATCTCGCTCATGTGCCAGCGCCTGCTCGCCTCGTCGTAACGCAGCGCCGGATCGGGCAGCGTCACCCCGAGGACTTCGGCCTGCGGCACGAGCATGCCGATGAAGCGCTGGCGCAGCTCGTCGTTGGAGAAGCGCTTGATCTTCCACGCCGTGGACTGCGCCGAGTTCGGCGAGCGGTCGTCGGGCGGGCCGAACATCATGAGCGACGGCCAGTACCAGCGGTCGACAGCGTCCTGGGCCATCTCGCGCTGCTCGTCGCTGCCCCTCATGAGCGTGAGGAGGATCTCGAACCCCTGCCGCTGATGGAAGGACTCCTCCTTGCAGATGCGCACCATCGCGCGCGCGTAGGGGCCGTACGAGGCGCGGCACAGCGGCACCTGGTTGCAGATCGCGGCGCCGTCCACGAGCCATCCGATCGCGCCCATGTCGGCCCACGTCGGGGTCGGATAGTTGAAGATCGACGAGTACTTGGCCCGCCCGTCGATGAGCTGCTGCGTCATCTCGTCCCGCGTGATGCCGAGGGTCTGCGCGGCCGAGTAGAGATACAGGCCGTGCCCGGCCTCGTCCTGGACCTTCGCCATGAGGATGGCCTTGCGCTTGAGGCTGGGCGCCCGCGTGATCCAGCTGCCCTCGGGCTGCATCCCGATGATCTCGGAGTGCGCGTGCTGCGAGATCTGGCGGATGAGGGTGCGGCGGTAGGCATCCGGCATCCAGTCGCGCGGCTCGATGCGCTGCTCGGCGTCGATGAGCGCATCGAACGTCGTCTGAGCCGCCGTCTCGTCGGAGTCCTGCGTCGCCATCGTCGCCACCTTAATTCCAGACCGATCGTTCAGTAAAGTGTACCCCGGTCGCCCGGCCAGATCGAGGGGCGATCAGTCGTGAGCGAACGGCCCCGGAACTCCGCCACGACGTCGCCGGAGTCATCCGTCACCGTGACGTCGTAGACGCCCGCGCGCCCGGTCACCGCGCGCCGCGCCGCCACCGCCATGAGGGTCTGACCCGCGCGCGTGGCCTTGAGGAACGTGATCTCGGCACCGGCGGCCACGGTCATCCGGTCGTCCTCGTTGCACGCGATCGCGAACGCCGTGTCGGCGAGCGCGAACACCAGCCCGCCATGCGTGATCGAGAAGCCGTTCGTCATGTCCTCGCGCACCCGCATCGACACGATCGCCCGGCCCGGCTCGTCGAGCTCGACGGTCATGCCGAGGGCGGCGGACGCGCGGTCGCGCTGCATCATGGGTCGCACGCTCACGCCGGCACCGCCTCCTTCGCGACGAGCGTGAGCACGTCGTAGGTCGCGACGACGGCGTCGTCCTGATTGAGGATGACGGCATCCCAGCGCACCTCGCCGTACTCGTCCGTCTCGCGCGGCGTGATCTGCTTGGCGGTCAGCTCGACCCGGATCTCGTCACCCGGTGAGACCGGCGTGACGAAGCGCAGATCCTCCAGCCCGTAGTTGGCCAGGACCGGCCCCGGATCGGGGTCGACGAAAAGCCCCGCCGCCCACGAGACGAGGAGGTATCCGTGCGCGACGCGGCCAGGGAAGAAGGGGTTGGCCGCGGCGGCCTCCTCATCCATGTGCGCGTAGAACGTGTCGCCGGTGAAGCGTGCGAAGGTCTCGATGTCCTCGAGGGTCACCTCCCGCGGCGGCGACGCGATCTGATCGCCGATCCGCAGCTCGGCGAGCGGCTTGCGGAACGGATGCCGATCGGAGCGCGCCGTCGCGCCCCGATGCCACACGCCGGTGAGAGCCGTGAGCATCTCCGGCGACCCCTGCACGGCGGTGCGCTGCATGTGGTGGAGGACGGCGCGGATGCCGCCGAGCTCCTCGCCTCCGCCGGCTCGGCCCGGTCCGCCGTGCACGAGGTGCGGCACGGGGGCCCCGTGCCCGGTCGAGCTGCGCGCGTCGTCGCGGTCGAGGAAGAGGATGCGCCCGTTGTAGGCCGCCGCGCGCGACATGAATTCGCCGGCGACGGTGGGATCGCTCGTCGCAAGACTCGTCACGAGCGATCCGCCCCCGCGTGTCACGAGGTCGGCCGCCTCCTCGACGGTGGCGTAGGGCAGGACGCTCGCGACCGGGCCGAACGCCTCGATGTCGTGCACGGCCGCCGCCCCGGCATCCGCGAAGCCGACGAGGACGGGCGCGAGGAAGGCGCCGTCGGAGGCCGGCCCGGTGCTCCCGTCCGCCCGGACGACCTCGGGCGCGTCCGTCGAGCCGAGCAGGATGCGTCCCCCCGCCGCCTCGAGCGCGGCGATGCTCCGCCGCACCTCGTCGCGCTGCGCGAGCGAGACGAGCGGTCCCATCGTCACAGCGTCGGCGTGCGGATCGCCGAGGACCACGCGCTCCTCGATCCGCTCGCGGAGGGCGCCCACAACGGCGTCGACGGCGTCGGCGGGCACGATCGCACGTCGGATCGCCGTGCACTTCTGCCCCGCCTTCGTGGTGAGCTCGACGAACAGCTGTCGCACGTACGCGTCGAACTCGGGCGTGCCCGGCACGGCGTCGGGGCCGAGGACCGACGCGTTGACCGAGTCCGTCTCGCCGGTGAACCGCACGCCGGGCGGCACCTGCTCCCGCAGCCGCGCGGCCGTGGCGGCGCTGCCGGTGAAGCCGACGAGGTCGCCCAGGCGAAGGTTCTCGAAGAGGTTCGGCACGGCGCCGCTCACGAGCTGCAGGGCACCGTCGGGAAGGAGGCCGGAGTCGACGAGGATCCGCACCCACGCCTCCGCGAGGTAGGCCGTCGGCGTCGCGGGCTTGACGACGGTCGGCATGCCGGCGAGGAATGCGGGGGCGAACTTCTCCAGCGCTCCCCACACGGGGAAGTTGAACGCGTTGATCTGCACCGCGACGCCGGGCAGGCGCGTGTAGACGTGCCGACCGAGGAACGTCCCGTCCTTCGACAGCAGCTCGACCGGTCCGTCCAGGTACACGTGCGCGTTGGGGAGCTCTCGCCGTCCTTTCGACGAGTACGTGAAGAGCACGCCGATGCCGCCGTCGACGTCTCCCGTCGCGTCGCGCGCGGTGGCGCCGGCGCGCTTCGACAGCTCATACAGCTCGTCCTTGCGAGCGGTGAGGGCGAGGGCGAACTGCTTGAGCAGGACCGCGCGCTCGTGGAACGTGAGGGCGCCGAGGCTGCGCTGCCCGACGCTGCGGGCGTGCGCGAGGACTCCCGGGAGATCGAGCCCCGCCGTGCTGACGCCGGCGACCTCCTCCCCGGTGGACGCGTCCCGCACGACCTCGGCCGGACCGCCGGCGGCGGGGCGCCACCAGGCGTCGCGCACATAGCTGGGCAGGATCTGGCTCACTGTTCGCTCCATTCGTAGAACCCCCGACCGGTCTTGCGCCCGAGACGCCCCTCGGCGACCATGTGGCGCAGGAGCTGCGGCGGCGCGAAGCGGTCGCCGAGCTGCGCGTGCAGCTCCTCGGCGATGCCCAGGCGCACGTCGAGGCCGACGAGGTCGGTGGTGCGGAGGGGACCGACGGGATGCCGATACCCCCGCTCCATGGCGGTGTCGATGTCGGCGGGGCTCGCGACGCCCTCCTCGACCATGCGGATCGCCTCCAGCCCGAGTGCGACGCCGAGGCGGCTGGACGCGAACCCGGGACTGTCGCGCACGACGATCGGTACCTTTCCGATCGCGTCGACCCAGCCACGGGCGGCGTCGACGAGGTCCGGATCGGTCGCGCCGCCGACCACGATCTCGACGAGCTGGGACGCCGGGACGGGGTTGAAGAAGTGCAGGCCGAGGAAGCGCTCGGGGCGCTGGAGATCGCGCGCGAGGTCGTCGACGGAGATCGAGGACGTGTTCGTGGCGAGCACGGCGGACGGAGCGGATGCCTCGGCCCGACGCAGCGCGTCGCGCTTGAGGTCGCGGTCCTCGGGCACGGCTTCGACGACGAGGCGGCTCTCCGCGAGCATCTCGGCGCCCGCGCCGACGTCGAGGCGCGCCCGCAGCACGTCCTCCTCGCCCGCCGCACCGCGCTCGAGGCTGCGGCGGACGTGATCGGCGATGCGGCCGCGGGCCGCCGTCGCGGCCGCGGCGTCGCGTTCGACGACGGCCACGACGGCGCCGGCCATGAGGAAGGCGTGCGCGATGCCGGCACCCATGCGTCCGCCACCGATGACCCCGACCCGCTCGGGCACGGCCGCCCCGGTCGAGCTCTGCGACCCGAGGGCGCTCACCGGGACCGCCTCTCCAGGAAGGCGCTCATGCGCCGGTGCTTCTCGGGACTGTCGAAGAGCTCGGCCTGCAGCTCCAGGACTGCCTCGGGGTCGTCTCCGGCGGCCAGCGCGGTCTTCGTGTGGCGCGTGGCGAGCGGATCGTTCGCCACGATCCGGTCGGCGAGCACGTGCGCGGCGCCGAGGAGGTGCTCGGGCTCGTGCAGCGACGACACGAGCCCCCACGCGAGCGCCTCGTCGGCATCGAGGACGCGCCCGGTGAGCAGCATCTCGGCGGCGCGGGCGTGGCCGACGAGCGCCGGGAGCCGCCACGTCGCTCCTGCGGCGGCGATGATCCCGAGGCCGGTCTCCGGGTTGCCGATGCGCAGGCGCGGCGTCGCGATCCGCAGGTCCGCCGCGTAGGCGAGCTCGGCACCGCCTCCGAGTGCCCACCCGTCCAGGGCGGCGATGACCGGCAGCGGGAGCGCGCCGATGCGGGCGAAGACCCGCGTGTTGATGCCGCGCCGCGCGTCCTCCGCGGTGCGCTCACGCAGCTGTCCGATGTCCGCGCCCGCGGCGAAGACGCCGCCGGCGCCGGTGAGGATCAGGGTGCGGGGTGCCGCCTCCAGCTCGGCGCACAGCGCGTGCAGCGCGTCGACCATGTCCTGGTCGATGGCGTTCCGCACGTCGGGGCGGTCCAGCGTCGCGACGACGCGGTCGTCGGCGCGCTCGATGCGCAGCGCCTCCGACATCCTCGTCCCTCCGCCTCATCGCGAGCGATTTTCTTACCGCTCGTTCAGTATTAGCAGATGGGGTCGGTGCTCGCCAAGCTGCGCGCCGACGGGTGCGAGACTGGGCGGGTGCCCGAGTCCCCCGCCCCCGCGCCGCGTCGCGGCCGCCCAGGGTACGACCGCGCCCAGGTGCTGGAGATCGCCGTGGCGCTGTTCAACGAGCAGGGCTACGACGCCACATCCGTGTCCGATCTCGCGGCTCGACTCGGGCTGACCAAGTCCGCGCTCTACCACCACTTCGATTCCAAGGAGCAGCTGCTCGCCCTGGCGCTGGATGAGGCGCTCACGGATCTCGAGGCGGTCTTCGATCTGCCCGCTGCGCGCGACGGGTCGCCTGCCGAGCGCCTCGAGGCCGTCCTGCGCGGAGCGGTCAGCGTGCTCGTGAACCGTCTCCCGTCGGTCACGCTGCTGCTGCGGGTGCGCGGCAACAGCGCCGTGGAGCGTGCCGCCCTCGAGCGGCGGCGCGCGTTCGACCATCGCGTGGCCGACCTCGTCGCGCAGGCCCAGGAAGCGGGGACGGTCCGGCGCGACATCGACGGCGCGGTCGCCGCGCGCCTCATCTTCGGCATGGTGAACTCGATCGTCGAGTGGTACCGCCCGGGTGGCGCGCTGGACGGCGAGCGCCTTGCGCACGACGTCGTCGCGACAGCGCTCGACGGCCTGCGCACCCGGTGATGCGCAGGCCGTCGAGCCGGCATCAAGCCTTCGAGAGGCCGTAGATCGGGCTCTTCGCCTGCTCCGCCTCGTGGTCCGGGCCGAGCGGGATGCCGGACCGATCGCGCAGCAGCAGCGTCGCGGCAAGACCGATGATCGTCATGCCGGCCAGGTACCACGTCACCGACATCGTCGAGCCGGTCGCCTGCACGAGCGCCTGGGCGATCGTCGGGGCGAACGCGCCGCCCAGGATGGCGCCGATCGCGTACGAGATCGAGACCCCCGAGAAGCGGATCGAGGCGGGGAACAGCTCGGTGTACAGCGCCGCCTGCGGGCCGTACGTGAAGCCGAGGCCGGCCGTGAGGAACGCCAGGCCGAGGAACAGCAGCCAGATGTTCCCGGTGTTCACCAGCGGGAACAGCGCGAACACGCCCGCCAGCTGCAGGATCCAGCCGATGATGTACGCGTTGCGGCGGCCGATGCGGTCGCTGACGATGCCGGCCAGCCACGTGAAGACCAGCCAGGTCACCGCCGACGCGGTGACCGCCCACAGCACCGGCCCGCGCTCGAGGCCGATCGGCCCCTCGGGGTTGGTCGCGTAGCCCTGGATGTATCCGCCGGTGGTCATGTAGCCGATGGCGTTGTTCCCGGCGAACACGAGCGCGGCGATGACGACGAGCAGCGCGTGCTTGCGGAACACCTTGACCAGCGGGGCCTTGGTGGTCTCCTTCCGCTCGGCGAGCTCGAGGAAGACGGGGCTCTCCTCGACGTTGCGGCGGATGTAGTAGCCGATGATGATCAGCACGAACGAGAGCAGGAACGGGATGCGCCAGCCCCACTCGAGGAACGCGTCCCCGGGGGCGATGATCGACATCAGCGCCATCATCCCCGACGCCAGGAGAAGACCCAGCGGGACGCCGATCTGCGGCGACGCCCCGAACAGCCCGCGCTTGGCGCGCGGCGCGTGCTCGACCGCCATCAGCACGGCGCCGCCCCATTCGCCGCCGGCCGAGATGCCCTGCAGCACGCGCAGGAAGATGAGCAGGATCGGCGCCGCGATGCCGATCGCGGCATATGTCGGCAGCACGCCCACGAGCGTGGTGGCCACGCCCATGAGGATGAGCGTCACCATCAGCACGAGACGGCGCCCGTACTTGTCGCCGAGGTGGCCGGCGAGGAAGGCGCCGAGGGGGCGGAACAGGAAGCTGATGCCCACCGTGATGAACGACAGGATCTGCGCGAAACCCTCACCCGCCGGCGCGAAGAACAGCTGGCCGAAGACGAGGCCGGCCGCCGATGCGTAGACGAAGAAGTCGTACCACTCGACGGTGGTGCCGACGACGGTGGCGAAGACGACGCGGCGGCGGTCCGTCGCAGACGAGATCGTGCCCGTCGGGGTGAACCCCGGGACGTTCTCGGGATCGGACTTCGGTGTGCTCATGGGGTGACTCCTGTGTCAGGGAACGGACATCGTCGTCGGCTGTTGCCGGAACCCGAGCGATCATATACGATTTCGGATACGACGCAAGGGCGAGGGAGCTCATGACCACCGAGAACGACACGACAGCGACGGCGCGGACCGCCGCCGATCCGCGTTTCGCGGCCCTCCCCGGCCGCCCCGGGAAGATCATCGCCGTGCATCTCAGCTACGCCTCCCGGGCGAAGCAGCGCGGCCGCCGTCCGCAGCACCCGTCGTACTTCTTCAAGCCGTCCAGCTCCGTCGCCGCCTCGGGCGGCACGATCGAGCGCCCCGCCGGCACCGAGCTGCTGGCCTTCGAGGGCGAGATCGCCCTCATCATCGGCACCGCCGCCCGGCGCGTGACCCGGCAGGACGCGTGGGCCCATGTCGGATGGGTCACCGCCGCGAACGACTTCGGGCTCTACGACCTGCGCGCCGCCGACAAGGGCTCCAACGTGCGCTCGAAGGGCGGCGACGGCTACACGCCGATCGGCCCCGGTCTCATCGACGCCCGCGCCGTCGACCCCGACGCGATCCGGGTGCGCACCTGGCTGAACGGCACGCTCGCGCAGGACGACTCCTCTGCCGGGATGTTCTTCCCCCTCACGCAGCTCGTCGCCGACCTGTCCCAGCACTTCACGCTCGAGCCCGGCGACGTCATCCTCACCGGAACGCCCGCCGGCTCCTCCGTGGCCATGCCCGGCGACGTCGTCGAGGTCGAGGTCGACGTCGTGGGCGGCCCCACCTCCGGACGCCTCGTCACGACGGTCGTCCAGGGCGAAGACGCCTTCGACGCCGCGCTCGGCTCACTCCCCGCCGTCGACGACCTCCAGCGCACGGAGGCGTGGGGCTCGCGCGAGGCGGCCGGACTCCCCGCCGAGCCGGACCCCGCAGAGCAGCCCGCGGACTCCCCCGCCCCCGCGCTCAGCGACGAGCTGCGCGCCAAGCTCGCCGCGGCGCCCGTCGCGGGCCTGTCCGGCCAGCTGCGCAAGAAGGGTCTGGACAACGTGCACATCGACGGCGTGCGGCCGCTGCATCCGGATGCCAAGCTCGTCGGCACCGCGCGGACCCTGCGGTTCGTGCCCAACCGCGAGGACCTCTTCCGCTCCCATGGCGGCGGCTACAACGCGCAGAAGCGCGCCTTCGACGCGGTGGATGCCGGCGAGGTCCTCGTCATCGAGGCCCGCGGCGAGACCGGCTCCGGCACGCTCGGCGACGTCCTGGCCATCCGCGCCCACGCGCGCGGTGCGGCGGGCATCGTCACCGACGGCGGCGTCCGCGACTCGGAGGCCGTGGCCGCGGTCGGCATCCCGGTGTTCACCTCCGGCGCGCACCCGGCCGTCCTCGGTCGCAAGCACGTGCCGTGGGATGCCGATGTCGCCGTCGCGTGCGGCGGCGCCACCGTCCTCCCGGGCGACGTCATCGTCGGCGACGCCGACGGGGTCATCGTGATCCCCGCCGCCCTCGTCGAGGAGGTCGTGGACGCGGCCCTCGCGCAGGAGGAGGAGGACGCCTGGATCGCGCAGCGCGTCGCCGAGGGGCATCCCGTCGACGGGCTCTTCCCGATGAACGCCGAGTGGCGCGCCCGCTACGAGGCCGACCGGGCCGGGGAGGCGCCGTGAGCCCCGACGCCCAGAGCAAGTCGCAGCGCGCCTACGCGTGGATCAAGGAGCGCATCGCCCGCTCCGAGTTCACGCCCGGGTTCCGGCTCGTCCTGAGCTCGCTGGCCGGCGAGCTCGACATGAGCGTCGTGCCCGTCCGCGAGGCCGTGCGCCAGCTGGAGGCCGAGGGCCTCGTCACGTTCGAGCGCAACGTCGGCGCCCGCGTCGCGATGGTCGACGACTCGCAGTACCGCGACAGCATGCACGCGCTGTCGATCCTCGAGGGCGCCGCGACGGCGCTGTCCGCCCGCGCCCTCACCGTCGACGACATCCGCCGTGCCCGCGCCGTCAACGAGCAGATGATCGAGACGCTGCAGCACTTCGATCCGCGCCGGTTCACCGCGCTCAACCAGGAATTCCACGCGGCGCTGTTCACGCGGTGCGCGAACCCCCGCATGCTCGAGCTCGTGCAGGCCGAGTGGGCGCGCCTGGGCCACCTGCGCGACTCGACGTTCGCGTTCGTGCCCGGCCGCGCGCAGGAATCCGTGCAGGAGCACGAGGACATCCTGCGCCTCATCGAGCAGAGCGGCCCGCTCGACGAGATCGAGCGGGCCGCGCGCCGCCACCGCACCGCGACCCTCGACGCGTACCTCATCCACGAGCACCCCGACGAGGCCGTCGGCCTCGCGGCTGTCTGACCCGCGGACCGCCGCCCGACGGCGCCCGCCCGACCTCCGAAGAACCCGACCTCCGAAGAACCCGACCTCCGACGAAGGAGAAGCACATGACCGACACCTCGACCTCGACGCGCCACGTGCCCGCCGACCTTCCCGCACGCATCCAGCACTACATCGACGGCGCGTTCGTCGACTCCGCCGACGGCGACACGTTCGACGTCCTCGAGCCCGTCACGAACGAGGTGTACGTGCAGGCCGCGGCCGGCAAGAAGGCTGACGTCGACCGCGCGGTCGCGGCCGCCCGCCGCGCCTTCGCCGAGGGCCCCTGGCCGCGGATGCTGCCGCGCGAGCGCTCCCGCATCCTGCACCGCATCGCGGACATCGTGGAGTCGCGCGACGCGCGCCTCGCGGAGCTGGAGTCGTTCGACTCGGGTCTGCCGATCACGCAGGCGCTCGGCCAGGCGCGCCGCGCCGCCGAGAACTTCCGCTTCTTCGCGGACCTCATCGTCGCCCAGGCCGACGACACCTTCAAGGTGCCCGGGCGCCAGATCAACTACGTCAACCGCAAGCCCATCGGCGTCGCCGGGCTCATCACCCCGTGGAACACGCCGTTCATGCTCGAGTCCTGGAAGCTCGGCCCGGCGCTGGCCACCGGCAACACGGTCGTCCTCAAGCCCGCCGAGTTCACGCCGCTGTCCGCCTC
>Ga0182748_1001184_pt1 | contig 25984 bp, 26 predicted proteins | sample eDN3rd37CKraftOP_FD_128877 | JGI IMG/M metagenome (GOLD analysis project Ga0182748, IMG submission 128877) | Enriched Organic Plus compost microbial communities from Emeryville, California, USA - eDNA 3rd pass 37_C Kraft OP (version 2) (version 2) ...
GACACCTGGTCTGCGGGCTGCATCGTGTGGCAGATGTTGCACATCGCCGCCCGGGCCCGCGACGAGCCCTCCGCGGCGCGCAGCACGACACCCGTCGGCGTTCCCTCGTGCTCGGCGATGAGGTAGCCCCGTCCCCGCGTGCGCGGATTGCGCCATGCGAAGAAGTCGAGATGGTCCCAGTCCACCAGGGGGAAGTCGTGCGGCAGCTCGACGAGTCGCAGCTCGTCCGGCTCGGCGTTGACGAACGACGCGAGCACGTCGTCCTCGGTCAGTGGACGCATGGCACCTCCTCGCTCGCTTCCGCCAGTCTACGAAGCGCCGGGTCCTCCGGCTCCGGGAAGGGCGACACCCGGCAGCAGCCACGCGGCGAACGCCGGGCCCTGCGCCGTGATGCGCACGGCGCCGTCGTCGGCGACCTCGAGTCCGGCCTCGCCGAACAGCGTCTCCGCGTCACGCGCGGCGGGCAGCGCCTCCGCCGGCAGGACGGCATCCGCCTCGCCGGTGGCCGCCAGCACGAGGACGGTCTCGTCCGCGGACTCGCGCACGAAAACGACGGTGTCGTCGTCGACGTGGATCCACCGCAGCCCACCGGTCGACAGCACCGGGTGTGCGCGACGCAGCCCAAGGAGTTCGCGGTACAGCCGCAGGCGCTCCGCGGTGGCCGGCTCCTCCTCCGTGCCCCACGGCATGGGGGTGCGGCTCGCCTCGCCGTCCGCGCCGACGAGCCCGAACTCGTCGCCGGCGAACACGACGGGAAGCCCCGGCAGGGTCACCATGAGGCCGACCGCGAGCGGGACGGTGCCCGGGCCCGCGTTGGTCGCGAAGCGTCCGGTGTCGTGGGTGTCGAGGGGCTGCATGTTCGCGAGGCGCACGCGCCACGGGATGCCGCCGGTGAACCGCACCACCGCGTCGACGAACTCCTTCGCGGTGTACCGCGGGATGCCGCCGATGGGCTGCCCGAAGAACCACGGCTCGGTCTTCTCCTCGCCCTCCGCCGTGAGGTACGGGGCGCCGTCCGGCTCCGAGAGCCACCCCCACAGCGGCCGCGTGAACGACGGGTACGTCATGGCGCCGTGCCAGCCGTCGCCCTGCAGGTCGCTCGTCGCGTCGTTCGTCGACTCGGCGAGCAGGATCGTGTCGGGGTTGACCTCGATCATGGTGCGACGCAGCGTCTGCCGGACCTCGGCGTTGAGATCGACCTCGCCCAGACGCCCCGTCATGTTCGCGACGTCGATGCGCCACCCGTCGGTCGAGTAGGGCGGGAGGAGCCACTTCGCCACGACCGAGTCGGGGCCTTCGATGAACCGACGGCGCAGCTCCGCGGACGCCCAGTTGAACTTCGGCAGGGTGGGCGTGCCGAGCCACGACTCGTAGGCGGTGTTGTCGTCGTTCGTGAAGTAGTAGAAGTCCTCCTCCGGCGCGCCCGGGTGCCCGTACGCCGCCTGGAACCACTCGTGCCGATCCCCCGAGTGGTTGCTGGTGAGGTCGCCGACGACCCGGATGCCGCGGGCGTGCGCCGCTTCGATGAGCCGGATGTACGCCTCGTCTCCGCCGAGGAGGGGGTCGACGCTGTGGAAGCTCGACGCGTCGTAGCGGTGGTTGGAGGCGGCGGGGAAGATCGGCGTCAGGTAGAGGAGGTTCACGCCGAGCTCGACGAGGTGGTCGAGCTTCTCGGTGATCCCGTCGAGGTCGCCGCCGTAGAACTGCTGCGAGCGCCCCGGCAGAACCGGGTCGACCGGGGTGTCCCAGCTGGCCGGGATCGCCCACTCGGGCGTCGGATGCCTGTCCGCCTGCGCCGATCGCGCGAACCGATCCGGGAACACCTGGTACATGATCGCGTCCGCGAGCCAGGCGGGCGGAGCCGGCGTGGCGATGAGGGCGAAGTCCTCGGCATCCAGCGTCTCGATGGTGTGCAGCCCGGTCTGGTTCAGCCACTCGATGCGGCCGCTCTCGTGGACGAGCAGCCACCGATAGCCGTGGCGCGGGTTGCGCACGGTGACCGGCGCCTCCCACCAGTCCCATCCGTCCGCGGAGCCGACGCGGACGGCATCCGTCCACTCCGGCTCGTGGTCGGGGTTGGAGCGTGTGCGGACCGCGGCGAGCGGCCCGTAGCCGGCCGGGACGCGCAGTCGCACGGTGACGACGTCGCCGAGCCGCGGCGCGAGGTTGGAGACGTGCAGCGGGGAGCCGTCGTGGTGAGGAAGGAGTGTCATGTCAGCCCTTTCGGAGTGATCGGCAGCGCGCGCCGCCGGGATGCGACGTGGTTGCACGGCCGTGGCCATGACAGAGCCCTCAGATTGTGGATGCGGGATGTCGCCGCGAGGCGGCATCCGTGTGTGTCACGTTACTTCACGCTGCCCGCCGTGAGCCCGCCCACGATGTAGCGCTGCAGCGCGAGGAACAGCGCGACCGGCAGCACCGCCGCGAGGACGGCTCCCGCCGCGAAGACGCTCCAGTTCTTGGAGAACTCGTCGGAGATGAACTTGTACAGCCCCACCGCAAGGGTCTGCTTCTCGGGGTCGACGAGGATGATGCTCGCCAGGACGAACTCGCTCGAGGTCCCGATGAACGACAGGAGGCCGACGACCGCGAGGATCGGGGCGACCAGGCGCAGGATGATCGTGAAGAAGATACGGGCGTGCCCGGCTCCGTCGATCTTGGCGGCCTCGTCGATCGACGACGGCACGGTGTTGAAGAACCCGTACATGAGGTAGGTGTTCACGCCGAGCGCGCCGCCGAGGTAGACCATGATCAGGCCGATCTGGGTGTTGAGGCCGATCGCCGGGAAGATGTCGCTGATCTGCACCATGAGGAGGAAGATCGCGACCATCGCGAGCATCTGCGGGAACATCTGCACGACGAGCAGCGTCGACAGTCCGAACCGCCGTCCGGTGAATCGCATGCGCGAGAAGGAATACGCCGCGAGCGCCCCGAGGATGACGGTGCCCGCCGCCGTGATGAGGCCGATCACGAGCGTGTTGACGAACCACGCGCCGTACGGATGCGTGTCCTTCTGGAAGAGCTCGACGTAGCTCTCGCCGCTCACATTCGAGAAGAGCGCGTTGGCGGTCAGGAGAGTGCCGCCCGGGTTGAGCGAGGCGGAGAAGATGTACAGGAGCGGGAAGAGGGCGAACAGGCCGACGAGGACGCCGATGAGGTGGCGCCATCCGGTCTCGCGGAAGTAGCGCTTGAACCGGCGCCGCGGCAGCGGGACCTTCTCGGGCGTGCGGGCCTTGCGGCCGAGCACGCTGCTGCCGTCGGCCTCGTTGAGCGCGGCCGCCGTCTCCACCTGGGTGACGCTGGTCATGTCAGTTCAACTCCTCGAGGGCCTTGGTCCGGCGGAAGGCGATCACGGAGATCGTCGCCACGAGCACGAAGATGATGATCGAGAACGCGCTCGCCAGCCCGTAGTCCGCCTTCGACCCGACGAAGGCGACCTTGTAGACCATCGTGATGAGGATGTCGGTGGCGCCGACGTTCACGTCCGCGGTGACGTCGCGCGGGCCGCCGCCGGTGAGCATGTAGATGAGGCTGAAGTTGTTGAAGTTGTAGGCGAACGACGCGATGAGCAGGGGCGCGACCGCGACGAACAGCAGCGGCAGCTTGATGCGCCGGAAGATCTGCCACGCGCTCGCGCCGTCGACCCGCGCCGCCTCCTGCACGTCGTCGGGGATCGCCTGCAGCGCGCCCGTGCAGATGAGGAACATGTACGGGAAGCCCAGCCATAGGTTCACCAGCAGGATGCTGATCTTCGCCAGCCACTCGTTGGTGAGCCACGGGATGTCCGCCCCGCCGAAGAGGACGACGTTGATGAACCCGAACTCCTGGTTCATCATGCCCGCCCACACGAGTGCGGAGAGGAAGCCGGGGAAGGCGTACGGGAGGATCATGATGACCCGGTAGTACTTCTTCGACTTCATCCGCGGATCGTTGAACACGATCGCCAGGAACAGCCCGAGCGCGAAGCACGTCGCCACGGACAGGAACGCGAACACGAACGTCCAGATGAGCACCGAGAAGAAGGGCGCCCGGATCGACTCCTCGGTGAAGGCGCGCACGAAGTTGTCGAAGCCGACGGTGATCTGCCACCCGGGCATGAGCTCGGTGCCGTCCGGTGCGGTGAACGCTCCCGTGCCGATGTCGCTGTAGACGGTGCCGGTCTCGGTGTCCGTCATGGTGTCGGCGGCCTCGTCGTACTCGAGGCTGGACAGGTACACGTAGGCGACGGATCCGTCCGGTGTGCGCAGCGATCCGTCGTTCGGATCGTCGCTGAGCGGCACCGCCATGTCGGCGATGGCCTTCTGGTTCTGGACGATCTGGGCGAACTTGAGCGCCGTGTAGCCGCGAAGACCCACGGCCTTGCCGTCCTCGACCTCGGCCCCGTCGACGGGCTCGAGAGGACGGTCGACGCCGCCGAGCTCGATCTCCCCGTCGGGGTCGGTGACGAGGAAGGAGTACTCGCCGAACTGCTCGAGGATCGTGACCTCGTACGCGGGCGAGTCCGGCACGCGTTCCTGAGCGGAGAGCATGAGCGCGTTGATCGCGCTCTCCTTCGTGCTGTTGTGACCGGTGCCGTAGTTCGTGAACGCGATGTAGGCGGTGTACCCGGCGACGAAGATCTGGAAGACGAAGAGGAACACGAGCCCCGGGATGAGGTACTTCGCGGGCAGGTTGCCGCGGCTGAGGTACACCCAGTTCGCGACCGCGGTGATCGCGAGGACCACCACCGCGGGCACCCACTGCTCGCTCTGGATGAGCACGAGCGCGGCGTAGATCGCCAGGGCGTCGATGATGCCGAGCGCGATGACCTTGAAGACCATGAGCTTCCAGCCGACGCTCGCGGCGTCGGCGATGCGGGCGGCGCGTCGCGACTTCTTGCTCGGCGGCGGCTCCACCTCGCGGCTCTCGTCGATCGTCGGGGTCGTCATCGGCTCCTCTTCCGGGACATGCGGGAGTGCTCTGCCGGGGCGACGCTCTCGGACGTCGCCCCGGCAGGGGTGCTTACTTGATGGCGGCCTCGATGTCGGCGGTCATCTTGTCCCACAGGGCGACCGGGTCGCCGCCCGTGCCGTTGATGACGGCGGTCTCGGTGACGCCCCAGAACTCCCACACGGCACCCATCTCGGGGATGCTCGGCATCGGCACGGCGTCCGCGCCGACCGCGCCGAAGCCCGCGGTGATCGGGTCCTTCGCGACGGCCGCCTCGTACGCGGCCGTCAGTGCCGGGGTGCGGCCGCCGACCTCGTACAGCGCGGTCTGGACCTCTTCGCTGCCGACGTAGTTCACGAGGAACTCGGTCGCCGCGAGCGAGTTCTCGCTCTCGGAGCTCAGGAAGAAGCCCTGGACGCCGGCGAACGGCTGGGCGGGCTTGCCGCCGGCCGACGGGATCGGGTCGACGGCGAGCGTGAGGCCCGCCTCCTCGGCGGCCGGCACGTTCCACGGGCCGGTGAGGAAGAAGGGCGCCTTGCCGGCGACGAAGTTCTCCCGGGCGAGGTCGCCGTTGATGTTGGTGTTGAGCACGCCGGTGCCCTTGGCACCCTGCGCCGCGAGCCACTTCGCGAAGTCCTGGCCGCCGGCGTTGCCGATCTGCAGGTCGGCGGGGTCGTAGCCGCCCTCCGCGTCGGTGCCGAACACCGGGGCGCCGAACGACGTCTGGAACGGGTACAGGTGGTACGGGTCGGCGGCCTCGGGGTCGAGACCCACGAGGAACGCGTACTCCGTGCCGGCCGCCTTGCCCTTGGCGATCATGTCGTCGTAGGAGGTGGGAGCCTCGGCGACGAGGTCGGTGTTGCGCACGAGCGCGATGTTCTCGATCGCGTAGGGGACGCCGTAGACCTTGCCGTCGTAGCTCCACGCGTCGATCGCGACCTGCTCGAAGTCGCCCTTCGTGTCACCGAGCTCGACGGGCGCCACGACGCCGTTGGTGACGAGCGTGCCCAGCCAGTCGTGCGCGCCGACGGCCACGTCCGGACCCTTGCCGGTGGGGACCTGCTGGACGAACTGGTCGCGGATCTCGCCGAACTCCTTCTGGACGAGCTTGACCTTCACGCCGGTGTCGTCCGTGAACTCCTTCGCGGCGTCCTTGAGGACCGCTGCGCGGTCGGCGTCGACCCAGACCGTGATCTCTCCGCCCGACGCCTTGTCGTCGCCGGAGTTCGAGCCGCCGCCGGCGCAGCCGACGAGGGTCAGCGCGGAAACCGCGGTGATCGCGCCCAGTGCCGCGATGCTCCTCTTGTTCACCTTCATTGGTGCGTGCCTCTCTTATCGTTGATCCGGGCGAGAAGCATGTGCGGGCTTCGTCGACCGGGGTAGTGCAAGCGCTTACATTCTGTATCAGCAGATGGAATCCTGCAATCCCTTGCGGGAGTTGATATCCGGTCGTGATGTTCACGCCAGCGTTGCCACAGATGCGCCGAATCTGCAAGCGTTTGCACGCGGAGAGCTGTGGGTGGCCGGTCCGCGACCCGGCCACCCGCGCCGCCCCGAGCAGGCGGTGAGAGCGAGTCAGCCCACGTAATCGAGGGTGCTCCACACGACATCGATGACGCACAGGCCCTCCTCGCTCTCGCGATAGAACACGTCGCCCGGGAACCGATCGCCGGGGACGGCGCCGTCGGGGAGGCCCTCGACGTTGATGTTCCACTGCGGGTCGAGCGCTACCTGTTCCGTCCAGAACCCGCCCGTGAACCGCTCCGGCTCACCGGCGGTGCGACCCGCCCAGTCCCTGGGCTCGCCGAGCTGGACGTCGGCATCCGCGCAGAGGAGCGCGGACCGGCCGTCGTCGGCGAGGTCGTCGATCAGTTGCTGCGTCGTCGCGATCACGCGGGCGCCGTCCGGGCCCCACACGAGCGCGTCGAGGGGCGAGCACCCGGTCACAGCCGCGACGGCTCCGGTCGCCAGAGCGAGCGTCATGAGGGATCGGGTGGCGCGCATGCGGCTCAGCGTAGGCGGGTCCGACGGGATCCGCTCGCGCCCGCGCCCGTTCGCAGGAACCGACGTCGCCCGCGCCGCCGCGGACACGCTGGCTAGACTTGCGGCATGGCAGATTCCTCGTTCGACATCGTCAGCAAGGTCGACCACCAGGAGGCCGACAACGCGCTCAACCAGGCCCGCAAGGAGGTCGAGCAGCGCTACGACTTCAAGGGCACGGGCGCCTCGATCGAGTGGAGCGGCGATGCCGTCCTCATCAAGGCGAACAGCGAGGATCGCGCCAAGGCGGTGCTCGACGTCTTCCAGTCGAAGCTCATCAAGCGCGGCATCTCACTCAAGAGCCTGGAGTCGGGCGATCCGGTCGCCAGCGGCAAGGAGTACCGCATCACCTCGACGATCAAGGACGGCATCTCGTCCGAGAACGCCAAGAAGATCTCCAAGCTCATCCGCGACGAGGGCCCCAAGTCGGTCAAGGCGCAGATCCAGGGCGACGAGCTGCGCGTGCAGTCGAAGAGCCGCGACGACCTGCAGGAGGTCCAGCGCCTTCTCAAGGCCGCCGACCTCGACGTCGACCTCCAGTTCGTCAACTACCGCTGACGTCTCCGCCGACACGGCGGGCCGCAAGTCGACTCGGGGGCACTCTCACGCTCGGCTACTGCCAGTCGTCCGGATCGTAATCAGCGCAAGCCTTGCGATCTTGATGATCAGAGCAGTAGGTGGTGACGAAGATCGCCTTGAGCTTCTCCGCTGAGATCGCCTCGGTTCCATGGAGCGACCAATCGGATTCGGGACCCTGCGCATAGGCGGCGCCGTAGAAATCTTCGACCCCGTCGCACGCATCGTAAAGGGGATCGATTATGGCCTCGTACTTCTCCTCCTCGTCAGCCATCATCGCGTCAAGCGTCTTCTGCTCGGCTTCGGTTACGGCGCCGTCCTCGTAGATGTGGTCATATTCCGAGCCGTAGAACGGGTGGGTCTCGTAAAGCGCCCGAATGGATGCCGTCGCTTTGTCGAACGCTGCGCGACATTCGGGGCTCGGGCTATCGGGCCCTGACGCGATCGGGAAGCAACCCACCAGAGCGCCCGCAAGAGCGACAAGGACTGCTGGCACAAGCGCCTTACGGGTCTCCATTTCCGCACTCTATCGATGAGCCGATCGAATGCTGTCCTCTTCGAGCCGTTTCGCATAACGCTTGCTTCCCGCACCCCGCAACGGCGGCGATCGGCGGCCTGCAGGCCCAGTAGAGTACAGAGGTCCGGGAAAGTAGCAGGGGGACGCCGATGGGGCCGACGTTGCACGATGTCGCACGGCTCGCGGGCGTCTCGATCAAGACGGTCTCGAACGTCATCAACGACTACCCGCACGTGCGCCCGGCGACGCGGGAGCGCGTGACCGAGGCCATCCGCACCCTCGACTACCGCCCGAACCTGTCCGCGCGCGGTCTGCGCTCCGGCCGGACCGGGGTCATCGGCCTCGCCGTCCCGTCCCTGCGGGAGAACTACTTCGCGGAGCTCGCCGACTCCGTCATCCGCGCCGCCGACAAGCGCGGCCTGGGCGTCATGGTCGAGCAGACCGGCGGCCAGCGCGACGCCGAGCTGCGCGCGGTCTCCACGAGTCGACCGCGCTTCCTGGACGGGCTCCTGTTCAGCCCGGTGAGCCTCGGCCAGGCGGATGTCGACGCCCTCACCCTCGATGCGCCGCTCGTGCTCCTCGGCGAGCGCATCTTCGGCGGCCCGACCGACCACGTCACGATGCACAACATGTCGGCGGCGCAGGCGGCCGTCGAGCACCTTCTCGAGCTCGGTCGACGCCGCATCGCGCTCGTCGGCGCCGAGCCGGGCGACCGCGACGAGGTGAACTCGGCCAACCTCCGCCTGGGCGGCTACCTGCGCGCGCTCGAGGAGGCGGGGATCCCCGTCGACCCCACCCTCATCCGCCCCACCACGATGTCGAAGTGGAACCGCGCGGGTGGCGCCGCCGCGATCCACCGCATGATCGAGGAGGGCGTCGACTTCGACGCGGTGTTCACCCTCAACGACACCCTCGGGCTCGGCGTCCTGCGCGCGCTGGGCGAGGAGGGGCTGCGGGTCCCCGAGGACGTCGCGGTCATCGGCTTCGACAACATCGACGAGAGCTCGTACTCGGTGCCGTCCATGTCCACCGTCGACACGGGGCGTGACGAGATCGCGACGATCGCCGTCGACCGCCTCATCGAGCGGATCGCCGAGAAGGGCGAGCGCCGGCCCCCCGAGACCTTCAAGCCCGGGTTCCGCATCGTGCGACGCGAGTCCACCGGGTTCACCGGCACGGACGACGCCTGACCCCGCAGGCTGGACCGGTCAGCGGAGACCGCGCGTCCAGCGGTCGAGCACGGCGTACGCCTTCCGCGTGACGTCCGGACCGGACAGGAACACGTCGTGCACAGCACCGGGCAAGCGCGCCAGCGTGACGAGCTCGCCGATGCGCGTCGCACTGCGGGCGACCTGGTCGACGACGAGCACCGTGTCGGTCGACGCGGACGCATCCGACCAGTCGAAGGGCGACGACGACCGCGCCGACAGGAGCACGAGCACCGGGCATCCGACATCCACTCCCCCGGCCACCGTCTTCTGCCCGGCGATGATCGCGGCGAGCCAGGCCGGGTGCGTCGGGAAGCCGCGCTCCGGCCGCCAGCGCGCCGTCTCGTCCATCGCCGGGAGCGTCCCGAGTTCGCGCTGGGCCCGCGTGTAGTAGCCGAGGTCCACAGCGGGGTGCGTGCCCCGCGGGTCGATGCGCGCCCGCACCCCGACCAGGGGCGCGAGCGCCTGACGGCCGAGCGCCCCGATCTGGAGCTCGAGCCAGGGACTGTTGAGCACGAGGGCGGAGGCGACGCCCGGATGCCGCGCGGCCCACAGCGTGAGGGTCAGACCGCCCGTCGAATGCCCCATCAGCACGAGGCGCCGGCTCCCGTCGCCGCGCGGACGGATGACCGCCAGCGCCGCGGCGATGTCGTCGTCGTAGGTCGCGAGGTCGGTGACGTAGCCGGGCGTCTGCCCGTCGCGGAGGCTCCGTCCGTACTTGCGGAGGTCGAGCGCGAAGAAACGGGCGCCGCGGCTCGTCCAGAACCGGGCCAGCACGGCCTGGAAGAAGAAGTCCGACCACCCGTGCACGTAGAGCACGTCGACATCGGCCAGCGGCCGTCCGATGCGCCCGATCCACGACGGGATGCTGCGCACGAGCGTCGCGACGACGGGACCCTCGTCGTCGGTCCCGAGGTCGAGCGTCAGCTGCTCGAACGGCGGGCCGAGGACGTCCGGCCTCCACTCCCCGCTCATACCCCAGACCCTAGCGGGGCGGACGATGCGGGCTCGAACCGGAGCCCGCCGCACTCAGGCGGGGACCGGGCTCACTCCCCGCGCGAGATCCGCACCATCTCGTCGCGCGGCACGACCTTGATGCGCGCGCGTCCGTGCGGGGCGCCGAGGGCGATCTCGTGCTCGTCGAGGCGGTGCCATCCGTCGAGGTCTGTCCACGCGACCCCGCGCGACGCGAGCAGCGCCGGGATGGCCTCCTCGGAGGGATCCTCCGGCTGCCACCACTGGCCCTGGTCGTTGATGATGTGACGCACGGTCTCCATCGCGTCGGACTTGGTGTGGCCGATGAGGCCCACCGGTCCGCGCTTGATCCAGCCGGTGGCGTAGACGCCGCGCACGGGCTCGTTCGAGTCCTTGTGCAGCACCTGTCCCTCACGGTTGGGGATGACCCCGTGGCGCTTGTCGAACGGGATGCCCGGCAGCGGTGAGCCGAAGTACCCGACGGCGCGGTACACGGCCTGGACGGGCAGCTCACGGATCTCACCGGTGCCGATGACGCCGCCCTGACCGTCCGGACGCGTGCGCTCCCACCGGAACGCGGTGACGCGGCCTTCGTCGTCGGTGACGATCTCCTGCGGCTTGGCGTAGAAGTGCAGGTGCAGACGGCGGGATGCCTCGCCGCCGGCGTTGTTGACGGAGGGACGCTGGCGCCACGACTGCAGCACCCGGTCGATGACCATGACCTGTTTGTTCGACGCGATCGCCGCGCGGGACGCCTCGTCGTACTCGAAGTCCTCGTCGTAGACGACCATGTCAACGTCGCGCAGCTCGCCGAGCTCGCGCAGCTCGAGCGGCGTGAACTTGACGTTCGCGGGGCCGCGGCGGCCGAACACGTGGACGTCCTTGACGGGGTTGGCGGCGAGGATCTCGTAGACGTTGTCGGGCACCTCGGTGGGGAGGAGGTCTTCAGCGTGCTTGGTGAGCATGCGGGTGACGTCGAGCGCCACGTTGCCGTTGCCGATGACGGCGATCGACTCGGCCTCGAGCGGCCACGTGCGCGAGACGTCGGGGTGTCCGTCGAACCAGCTGACGAAGTCGGCGGCCCCGAAGGATCCCTTGGCGTCGATGCCCGGGATGTCGAGCTTCGTGTCGCGGATGGCGCCGGTCGCGAAGATCACGGCGTTGTAGTGCCGCTTGAGGTCGTCGAGGGTGATGTCCTCGCCGTAGCGCACGTTGCCGAAGATGCGGATGTCGCCGCGGTCGAGCACTTCGCGCAGGGCCGTGATGATGCCCTTGATGCGCGGGTGGTCCGGTGCGACGCCGTAGCGGACGAGGCCGTACGGGGCGGGCAGCTGCTCGAACAGATCGATCGAGACGTCGAACTTGCGCTCCGCCTTGAGCAGGATGTCTGCGGCGTAGATTCCGGCGGGGCCGGCGCCCACGATGGCCAGCCTGAGCTTGGTCATGTTGTTCCTTTCGAGAGCTCCTGTCGCCGAGCGCGGGAGCGAGACGAAACGTCGAGTGTCAGCTGGACCTGTCGGCCACGGCCTGCGCGAAGCGCGTGAGCGCCTCACGCACCGGTCCGTCGGGGAGCGGCGCGATGGCCGCGATGGCCTCGTTCGACCACGCGTTCGCGAGGGAGAGGGTGGCGTCGGTGGCCTCGTGGTCGCGCAGCTCGGCGAGCGAGTCGTCCAGGATGGCCGGGTCCTCCCCGTCGGCGATGCGGGCGACCCCCTCGTCGATGCGGCGGCGCAGATCGACGGATGCCGCGTCCGTCCGCTGCCCGAGCAGGAGATAGGGCATCGTCGGGACGCCGGCGCGCAGGTCGGTGCCGGGCACCTTCCCCGTCTCGTCCGGATCGGCGCTGAGGTCGATGACGTCGTCGAGCAGCTGGAAGGCGACGCCGGCCTTCTCGCCGAAGACGAGCACGGGCTCCTCGAACTCCTTGGGCCCGTTGGAGAAGATGATGCCGGACTGGGCGGCTGCAGCGATGAGCGAGCCGGTCTTGTCGGAGAGCACCTGCAGGTAGAACTCGACTGGGTCGTCGTCCTCGCCCGGGCCCACGGTCTCGTGCATCTGTCCGAGCACGAGCCGCTCGAAGGTGTCGGCCTGCAGCCGGATGGCGCGCTCGCCCTGACGGGCCATGATCTGGCTCGCGCGGGAGAAGAGGAGGTCGCCGGTGAGGATCGCCACGTTGTTGCCCCACACCGCGTGGGCGCTGGGCACCCCGCGGCGCACGTCCGCGCCGTCCATGACGTCGTCGTGGTACAGGGAGCCGAGGTGGGTCATCTCCAGCGCGGTGGCGCCGTCGATGACGTCATCGTTGATCCCGTCCCCAAGCTGCGCGGTGAGCAGCGAGAGCATCGGGCGGACGCGCTTGCCGCCCGCCTCGTAGAGGTAGCGGCTGGTCGCGTCGGCGAGGGCGTCGGTGACGCGGAGCTCGGCGGCGAGGTTCGCCTCGACGCGCGCGAGGCCGGCTTCGACGGTCTTGAGAAGACGGCGCGACCGGGCCCCGGCGAAGACCCGCTCGGTGAGGCCGAGACGGCTCGCCAGCTGCGCGCTCGCCGCAGCGGAGCCAGGTGCAGAGGGGCCGGGGTTCACCCCACCAGCCTACCCGCGGGCGGTGGGCTTGCTCGCCGGGGAGTTCTTGCGGCCCCGGTGCAGCGCGACGATGCCGAACGACAGGTTCCGGTAGGCGACATCCGTCCATCCGGCCTCGCGCAGCCACCCGGCGAGGGTGGACTGGTCGGGCCAGTCCGCGATGGACTCGTTGAGGTACTCGTACGCCTCGGCGTTCGAGCTCACCAGACGCGCGACGGCGGGGAGGATCCGCCCGTTGTAGAAGCGGTAGAGGCCCCGGAACGCCGGCGACGGCGGGTGCGAGAACTCGCACACGACGATCCGTCCGCCCGGCTTGGTGACGCGGTGCAGCTCGGACAGGGCGACCTTCGGCTCGTTGACGTTGCGCAGACCGAAAGACATCGTGACGGCGTCGAACTCGTCGTCGTCGAAGGGCAGATCGGTCGCGTCCGCCTCGACGAAGGTGAGGTTCGGGATGCCGCCGCCCGGCGCCACCGGTCCGTACCGGCGGCGGCCCTCCGCGATCATCCCCGGGGAGAAGTCGGCGGCCACGACGTCGGCGCCGCTGCGGGCGAGGGCGACGCTGGACGCGCCGGTCCCCGCGGCGAGATCGAGGATGCGCTCCCCCGGCTTCGGGTCGACGGCGCGGCGCGTCGCGATGCGCCACAGCCGGTCATTGCCGAGGCTGAGCACGTCGTTGGTGACGTCGTAGCGGCGCGCGACCTGGTCGAACATGCCGCTGACGCGCTTCGGGTCCTTGCCGAGGTCGGCGCGGTTGGGCTCGCTCATGCCTGTCCCTCCGTGAGCGCTGCGAGACGGGTGAGCCAGGAGTCCGGCACGGCCTCGTCGAAGGGCGCCGCGGTCGCGCGGACGCGGGTCTCGAGGTCGCCGGCGAGCGTCTCGAGCTGCGCGACGATGTCCAGCGGGTAGCCGAACTGCAGGCGGTGCTCGTCCCACTCGTCGCGGTCGTCGATGAAGACCCCGACGCCCTCGCGGTCGACGACGTCGAGGTCCATGTCGATGCCCGTCGGCAGGCCGTCCTCGCCCCAGTGGACGTCCCAGGCGATGTCGATATAGGTGTGGGTGCGCGCCGGCGCCTGATTGCGGGTGAAGACGAAGTCGCCGCTCGGCGGGACGAGGGTCACATTGGGATGCACGGTGACGTGGTCCCTGCCCGGTCGGGCGCTGCGCCAGCCGGGAAGCTGACCGAACCAGTCGCCCCACTCGTCGGAGCCGAGGTACACGCAGTCATGCTCCCAGTGCGGCGACCCGTCCCACTTGCGCCAGCGGAAGACGAGACGCGTGCCGGGCGCGGGACGGGTGGGGTCGCTCACCCGGCAAGTCTAGGCCGTGGTCCCGCGAGCGTAGGCTGGAAGGGTGCCCGAACGCCCCGCTCCGCGTCTGATCGCGCAGACCCGCGAGATCGACCCGATCGAGGATCTGCTCGCCTTCACCTCCCCGGACGCGCCGATGGCGTGGCTGCGGCGCGGAGACGGGATGGTCGGCCTCGGCGAGGCGCTGCGTCTCGTCGTCCGCGGACGCGAGGAGACCGTCCGCGCCGACCGACTCGCCGCCCTGTGGCGCGAGGCCGCAGCGGACGCCGAGGTCGACGACGCCGTGAAGCTGCCGGGGACCGGTCTGATCGCATTCGGCGCCTCGACGTTCGACGAGGGCTCGGAGGCCGAGAGCGTCCTGATCATCCCGGCGCTCGTGGTCGGCCGTCGCGACGGCCGCGCGTGGGTCACCCGGATCGACGACACCGCCGCGTCGCCGAACGACGCCGCACCCGCCGAGATCCCGTACGGCCCGTACTGGTCGGGCACGCTGGGGCCCGGGGTGCTGGGGCCGGACGGCTACCAGGCCGCCGTACGGGGCGGTCTGCGCGCGATCGCCGAGGGCGAGGTGGGGAAGGTCGTCCTCGCGCGAGACGTCATCGGCAGCGTCCCGACCGGCGCCGATCTGCGCCGACTGGCCCGCACGCTCTCGACCGGGTATCCCGACACGTGGACGTATGCCGTGGACGGCATCATCGGCGCGAGCCCGGAGACCCTCGTGACCGTGCACGCCGGAACGGTCACCGCCCGGGTCCTCGCCGGGACCGCGCCGCGCGGTGCGGACGCGGACGCCGACACGGCGGCATCCCTCTCCCTGGCCACCAGCCCCAAGGACCTCGACGAGCACCAGTACGCCGTGCAGAGCGTGCTGCGCGAGCTGCGTCCGCTGACCTCGGCGCTCGCGGCGGCCGAGCAGCCGTTCACGCTCAAGCTCCCGAACGTGTGGCACCTCGCCACCGACGTCGAGGGCGATCTGGCCAACGGTGCGTCCGCACTCGACCTCGTCGCGCGCCTGCACCCGACCGCCGCGGTCGCGGGGACGCCGACGGATGCCGCGCTCGCGGCGATCCGGCGCCTGGAGCCGTTCGACCGCGGCCGCTACGCGGGACCTGTCGGCTGGATCGACGCGGCCGGCGACGGCGAATGGGCGATCGCGCTGCGCTGCGCGCAGTTCGGCGAACCGCCCACCCGCGCCTACACGCCGGTCGGCGACACCATCCCGGTCGTGGCGCACGCGGGCGCCGGCATCGTGGCGGGCAGCGACCCGGAGTCGGAGCTGCTCGAGACCCGCGTCAAGTTCCGCCCGATCGTCGACGCCCTCGCCTGACCCGGCGCCGCGGCGGCCGGGTCCGCACTCCCCGCGTCAGCTCGCGGCGAGGCGCGCCTTCTCGGCGGCGACGTCGAAGTTCGCCTTCGGCCACTGCGGCGCGATGGCCTCGAGCGCCTCGAGGAGGAGGTTCTGCACGGCCAGGCGCGCGTACCACTTGCGGTTCGCGGGGACGACGTGCCACGGCGCCTCGGGCGTCGAGGTCCGGTCGAACACCGTCTGGTAGGCCGCCATGTACTCGTCCCACAGCAGGCGCTCGTCGACGTCGCCGGGGTTGTACTTCCAGTGCTTGTCCGCACGCTCCAGGCGGTCCATGAGGCGGGCCTGCTGCTCGTCCGACGAGATGTGCAGCATCACCTTGACGATGCGCGTGCCCTTCTCGGTGAGGCGCTTCTCGAAGTCGTTGATCGCGCCGTAGCGGCGCTCGATCTCCTCCGCGGGTGCGAGCTCTCGCACCTTGCCGATGAGCACGTCCTCGTAGTGCGAGCGGTCGAACACCCCGATGAAGCCGGGCTCCGGCACGCGCTTCTCGATGCGCCAGAGGAAGTCGTGCGCGAGCTCCTCCTCGGTGGGCTTCTTGAACGATGTGATCGACACGCCCTGCGGGTCGACCGACCCGACGACGTGGCGCACGATCCCGCCCTTGCCGGCGGAGTCCATGGCCTGCAGCACCAGCAGAACGGAGGGCGAGTCCTCCAGGACGCGACTCTGCGCGAAGAGCTGCTCCTGCAGGGCGTCGAGCTCGGACGCACCGGCGACGAGGTCGTCGGCCGCGTGCTTCTTGCTGCGCCCGTAGCCCGGGGTCGCCTCGGGATCGACGGCGCTGAGCCGGAAGCCCTTCCCCACGCGCAGGAGCGTGCCGACATCGCCCGACCAGTGCTTCTGGCTCTTCGCAGTCATGGCTCCATCATGACCGACGAGGCGCGGTTGCACGAGTCCGCGCGGAGCGCCGGTCAGCGCGCGAGCGGGACCTCGATGATCTGCCGTCCCCCGACGGGTGCGACCAGCGCCTGGTCCAGTGCCGCGCGGGTGGTGACGCGCGTGTACTCCCAGCCGTACGCGGCGGCGAGCTCCTCCATCCGCACGGTGTGCGGTGTGTACAGGACACGGTCGCGCACGGTGTCGTCGGCGAGCGACGCGACCTCGAGGGTGTCGAAGATCGTCCCGCCGCCGTCGTTGCCGACGATCACCTGCATGCGCGGCTCGATCTCGCCCGGCGGCAGCAGGAGCGCCCCGACGTCGTGCAGCAGCGCGAGGTCGCCGAGGATCACGCGCGTGACCCCGGGGCGGCCGTCGGCCTGGCTGGCGAGCGCGATGCCCGTGGCGGTCGCGATGGTGCCGTCGATCCCGGCGAGGCCGCGGTTGGCGTGGACGGGGACCTTCTTGCCGGTCAGCACGTCGTCGGCGACGCGCACGAGGCGTGACGAGCCGAACACGATGCGGTCGTGCGGCCACGTCGCCCGCCACACGGCGTCGACGAGGGCCTCGCGGTCGACGGGTCGGCGGACCGCCGCGAGCTCGGCCGCGACGGCCTCGAGTCGGTCGTGCGGGACCGTCGATGAGAGGCCGTCGAGATCCGGCGCGGGCGGGTCCAGGTCGACGGATGCCGCGTGCCCGGCGCGCAGCCACGCGCCCAGCCATTCGCGGTCCGTCTCCCCTGCCGGGATCGAGACCGCGTCCGCGGCGATCGTCGCTCCGTTGAGGCCGAGGGGCTCTCCCGGTCCGCGCAGCGCGACGACCTCGATGTCGGGGCGGGACAGCAGGCGCACGATCTCGCGGCTCAGGGTCGGGTGACCCAGCACGACGGCGCGCTCGACGCGTCCGCCGAGCTCCGGGTCCCGCAGGAGGGCGCGGTAGGCGCGCACGGCGTGGCGGCCGAACCGCGCACCGCTGACGATCTCGGCGACGAGGGGCCAGCCGCCGCGGTAGGCGATCTCTTCGGCGTCCGGTCCGGCATCCGCCCCCGCGACGACGATCGTGCGCGGCCCGCGGGTGAGGACGTAGGGCTCGACGGCGTGCTCGTGCGCCGCTTCGGCGGCGGCGATGCCTCCGCCGCCCTGGTACAGCGCGCCCGAGTCGCCGCCGGGGGTGTCAGGCTCACGGACGGCGGCGTCGCCGTCGGGGCGGGCCGGAAGCAGCCAGGCGGGCAGGTCGCCGGCGAGGGGCTCGCGGTACGGGAGGTTGAGGTGGACGGGGCCGGCCGAGCGCGGCGCGACGCCCTGCGCCTCCGCGAAGGCGCGGGCCGCGAGCGCGCGCAGCATGGTCGTGCTCGGCGCATCGCCGGACTCATCCGTCTCCTCGGGGACGGGCACGTCGACCTCGAACCGCACGTTGGGCGCGAAGATGCCGGGCTGGCGCGTGGTCTGGTTGGCGCCGACGCCGCGCAGCTCCGGCGGGCGGTCGGCGGTGAGCAGGAGGAGCGGGACGCCCGCGTGATGGGCCTCGAGCACCGCCGGGGCGAGGTTCGCGACGGCGGTCCCGGAAGTGCAGACGACGACGGCGGGCACGCGCGTCTCGCGCGACAGGCCGAGCGCGGTGAACCCCGCGACCCGCTCGTCGATGCGGACGTGCAGGCGCACGGCGCCGACGCGCTCGAGGGCGGCCGCCACGAGAGCGGGGGCCTGCGATCGCGACCCCGGGCTCAGCACGATGTCGGTCACGCCGAGGCGCACGAGCTCACCGAGCAGCGCCGCCGCGGCATCGGTCGCCGGGGACGCGATCGCGCGTGGCGCGGCGTCGGAGCGCTCGCCCACGTCAGCCGAGCGCGCCGCGCTGTCCGCGCAGGTCGTCGCCGTCCGAGTCGCCCGGACGGGGATCGGGAGCCGTGGTGCCGTCGGCGGCGGCCGCGTCGCCGGAGGCCTCGGCGGCCGGCGGCTTCCAGCGCGGGTCGTCCGCCTCGGCGTCGAGCTGCGCGAGCTCCTCTTCGAGGCGGCGGATGCGCTCGTCCTGGTCGCTCTGGCTGCCGAGCTGCTGGAGGAAGGCGGGGTCGTCGTCGGGGGCGCGGACGGCGGCGATGGAGCGCGCCCTTCCCCGGCCGACGATGAACCAGAGGATGCCGCCGATCACCGGGAGGATGATGACGATGAGCATCCAGGCCGGCTTGCTCACCCCGCGATGGCGGGTGGGTGGCTGGATGGCGCAGTCCACGATGCTGTAGATCCAGAAGGCGATCGCCACCGGGACCAGGATGAACAGCAACCGTGCCACGACTCCATCCTAGGCGCGCGGCGTCCCGCCCGAGGCCTCGTGGCCGAACTGTGCCCTCACGGCGCCCGGTGGGGCCTCCGCTCAGGTGTCAGAACCTGTGGCTCGCGTGCTGAGAACCCGCAGATTGCGACACCTCAGCCCCGAGAGCCGCGATTCAGGTGGCGCAGATGGCGGATGCGGAGAGCGGATGCCGCACATCGCGACACCTGGACCCGCGCCGGCCGGGGCAGGAAGGAGCAGGGCGGGGGCGGGGGCGGGGGCGGCGACTTAGGATGGAGGCGTGAAGCTTCCCCCCGCGCTCGTCTACACCGTGCTGCGGCTCCTCGCCTTCGTGGTGCCCTTCGGCATCCTCATGCTCTTCCCGATCTTCCGGGAGTTCTACTGGCTCGCCGCGATCTTCGCCGCCCTGATCGGGCTGAGCCTGTCGCTGCTGTTCCTGCGCCGTCCTCTCGAGGAGGTCACGTCCGGACTCGCGAGCCGCCGCGTCACGCGCGAGCGGGCCGCCACCGACGAAGAGGCCGAGGACGCCGAGGGCGACGCCCGCTGATCCCCGCCGCTGCGACGACCGCCGTCAGCCGACGAACGCCCAGAACAGGAACGCGCCGTACGCGACCGAGGTGAGCGACGTCAGCGCGAGCGCCGTCACGAGCTCGCGCGGACTGCGGTAGAACCACACGATGACGATGGCCGGAAGGCCCGCCAGCAGCGCCAGCAGCGTGAGCCACGCGATCGGGTAGAAGAACGCCAGGAAGCACGCGATGAGGAACGCGACCACCACGAACAGCGTGAACAGGGCCTGCGTGGCGCGGCGGCCGATGAGGACCGAGAGGGTGCGCTTGCCCGCCGCGCGGTCCTGATCGATGTCGCGCAGGTTGTTGGCCAGCAGCACGGCGCACGCGAGCAGGCCGGCCCCGACGGCGCCGAACCAGGCCTCCTGCGGGATCGCGAGGACCTGCACCCAGGTGGTGCCGAGCGTCGCGACCAGGCCGAAGAACACGAAGACGAACAGCTCCCCCAGCCCGTAGTAGCCGTAGGGACGCTTGCCGCCGGTGTACAGCCACGCGGCGAGGATGCATGCCGCACCCACGAGGAGGAGCCACCACTGCTGCGTGCGCACCACGATCGCGATCCCCGCGACCGCCGCGATCGCGAAGAACACGAGCGCGACCGTGAGGACCGTGCGCGGCTTCGCGCGACGCGAGGCGGTGAGGCGGGCGGGCCCCACGCGGTGGTCGTCCGTCCCGCGGATGCCGTCGCTGTAGTCGTTCGCGAAGTTGACGCCGATCTGCAGCGCCACGGCGACCGCGAGGCACGCGAGGGCCAGCACCCAGTGGAAGCGGTCGTCGACGACGCGCGCGGCTCCCGTGCCGATGAGCACGGGCGTCACGGCGAGGGGCAGCGTGCGCAGCCGCGCCGCGCCGATCCAGTCACCGAAGCCCGCTCGGCCGGCCACGCGCGGGTCGCGGGAGACGTGGGCCTTCTGGGGGTTGCCGCGCGGCGGCGTCTTCTTCGACGGGGTGCGCTTGCGGTTCTTCTTCGGAGTGCCTGCCACGAAGGGACATCTTAGAGCGGTCGCCGCCGCCGCCCGATCCCCCGCCCGTGGACGGCGTCGGTCCCGCGGCGCAGAATGGGGCGCATGCTGGAGCTCGGGACGACGGTGATCACGGTCGAGGACATGGACAGGGCGGGGGCCTTCTGGCGCGCGGCGCTCGGATACGTCGAACGCAGTCCCGCCGGCGACGACTGGGTCATCCTCGACCCGCCCACGGGCCGCGGCACGAAGCCGTCGATCGCGCTCTCGAAGTCCGGGTATCCGCAGCACTACCCGCCGCGCCTGCATCTCGACCTCTACGCGTCGGATCAGGAGGCGGAGCTGCGGCGCCTGCGTGAGCTCGGCGCGCGCGACATCGACTGGGACGGCTATCCGCCCGATGCCGACTACGTCGTGCTGGAGGACACCGAGGGCAACCGGTTCTGCGTCGTGGACGCACCGGAGTGGTTCGCCGAGCGCCCGGACGAGCCACGCCTCGCCTGACGCCGGCGACCCGCCTGCCGTCGGCGACCCGCTCGCCTGGCGGCCCGACCGCTTAGAAGTGCCAGGGGTACGGGCCCCAGTCGGGGTCCCGCTTCTCCAGGAACGCGTCGCGTCCCTCGACGGCCTCATCGGTGCCGTAGGCCAGACGCGTCGCCTCGCCCGCGAAGACCTGCTGCCCGACGAGCCCGTCGTCGACCGCGTTGAAGGCGAACTTCAGCATGCGGATGGCGGTGGGCGACTTCGTGAGGATCGTCCGCGCCATGGCCACTGCCTCCCGCTCGAGCTCGGCGTGCGGCACGACCCGGTTCACCGCGCCCATCTCGTAGGCGCGACGTGCGGAGTACTCCTCGGCGAGGAAGAACACCTCGCGCGCGAGCTTCTGGCCGATCTGCCGCGCGAAGTACGCCGATCCGTATCCGGCGTCGAACGATCCGACATCCGCATCCGTCTGCTTGAAGCGACCGTGCTCGTCGCTGGCGATCGTGAGGTCGCACACGACGTGGAGGGAGTGCCCGCCGCCGGCGGCCCAGCCCGGCACGACGGCGATGACGACCTTCGGCATGAAGCGGATGAGGCGCTGCACCTCGAGGATGTGCAGGCGCCCCGCGCGGGCCGGGTCGGTGACGGTGTCCGTCTCGGAGTACTTGTAGCCGTCGCGCCCGCGGATGCGCTGGTCACCCCCGGAGCAGAACGCCCAGCCGCCGTCCTTGGGGCTCGGGCCGTTGCCGGTGAGCAGGATCACGCCGATCTTCGGATCCTGCCGCGCGACGTCGAGCGCGCGATAGAGCTCGTCGACCGTGTGCGGCCGGAACGCGTTGCGCACCTCCGGACGGTCGAACGCGATGCGCGCGATGCGGCCGTCGTTCGAGACGTGCGCGGTGATGTCGGTGTACTCCTCGCCGCCGGGGGCGAGGGTCCATTCGGCGTCGTCGAACAGCTCGGAGACGCTCATGTCACGCGTTCTTGCCGTCGCGCCAGCGCAGCCACGAGCGCACCAGGTCGTAGTCGAAGTCGGGGCCGTCGAAGCCGAGCGTGAACAGGCGCACGCCCGCGGCGTACAGCTCGTCGGCGGTCTCCGGGGTGCGGCGCTTGAGCTCGTTGGAGATCACGATGCCGGAGGTGTCGCGGCCCTCGGTGCGCCCCCACTCCTCGATGACCTCGATCTTGTGCGGGATCTCCTCCGCGCGCACGAAGCTGTGCCAGATGTCCGCGTGGCGGGCGACGAGTCGCAGCGTCTTCTGCTCGCCCTTGCCCCCGATCATGATGGGGATGCGGCGCGTCGGCGCCGGGTTGAGCCTCTCCCACCGCGCCTCCACGCGCGCGAGCCCCTCGGCGAGGTCGTCGAGGCGCGATCCGGCGGTGCCGAACTCGTAGCCGTACTCGTCGTAGTCGCGCTGGAACCAGCCGGAGCCCGTGCCGAAGATGAACCGGCCGACGCCGTCCTTCGCGGAGATGTGGTCGAGCGTGCGGGCCATGTCGGCCTGCAGGTCGGCGTTGCGGTAGCTGTTGCAGTTGACGAGCGAGCCGAACTCGACCCGCTCGGTCTGCTCGGCCCACGCGCCCAGCATCGTCCACGCCTCGAAGTGCAGGCCGTCCGGATCCCCCGACAGCGGGAAGAAGTGGTCCCAGTTGAAGAGGATGTCGACGCCCATGTCCTCGAGACGGAGGACGGCGTCGCGGATGCCGGCGTACGGGACGTGCTGGGGCTCCAGCTGCACGCCGAGGCGCACGGGGGTGTCGAGAAGCATGGCTTCAGCCTAGAACGCCGGATGCCGGGCCCGGCGCGCGGGCCGGCATCCGGTGGTCTGCTCAGCGGCTGCGGCGGGCCTTGAGGAAGCCGTCGATCGTGTCCCACACGGCGACGACCGCGATCGCGAGGCCGATGATGACGACCACGATCCCCGCAGGGCCGAACACCGTCTCGCCGGCGAGGTCGGACAGCCTCGAGAGCACCTCAGGGTTGATGAGCCGCTGGTCCCACAGCAGCCACAGCGCGGGAACCGCGATGAGGATGTTGAGGACGGCCTTCACGATGGCGGTGCCGAGGGTCCACGACCGGCGCGCGTAGACGACGACGGCGAGGATCGCCTCCGCCGCCATGAGGACGAACAGCCCGGCGATCCACCACGGCCACAGCCGCGGGTCGAGCGCCGGCATCCACTCGCCGCCGAGGCGGACGAGCCCGAGCAGCTGGTCCCACACGATGGCGCCCGCGATGACGGCGAGGATGATCAGCGCGCACACCAGATCGACGAACTTCGCACCGGTCGCGCGCGGCTCGGGGAGCCGGTCCGGGGTCCACGGCGTCGGGTCCGTCGTCTGGTGGCCGGTCCGCTCGAGGATGAAGAAGACGAGCGTCACCCAGAAGCACACGTGCACGATGACCGCAAGCACGACGCTCACGACGGCGCCGATCCCCTCACCCGGCGTCGCCCCGGTGAGGATCTGCCCGAGGCCGACGCCGAGGGCGGCGCACACCGGGACGATCCACAGCAGCACCTTGAGCAGCCGCAGCCAGTCGAGGTAGTAGCGGGGGCCGACGAGCCACAGCGGCCGGTCGAGGTAGTCGGCGGCGAGCTTGTCGGGGTCGCCGAGGTCGGTGAGCACGGCGCGCTCTGCGGCGGCGTGCTCCTCGCCGACCTCGACGCGCGCGTCGATCTGGTCGGCGATCGAGCCGCGCAGCTCTTCGCCGATGTCGGCGCGCTGGTGCTCGGGGACGGTGCGCAGAGCGGCGGCGACGTAGCGTTCGGTCAGGGTGGACGCTTCCATGTCAGTCCTCCTCCGGAAGGGCGTCGATCGCGGCGGCGATCGCGCGGGACTCGTGGGTCAGTGCAGCGGCGAGCCGGAGGCCCGCGGCGCTGGTGCGGTAGAACTTGCGGGGCCGCGCCTCGTCGGTGTTCCACTCGCTGGTGAGGTACCCCTGCTTCTCGAGGCGGCGCAGGAGCGGGTAGAGCGTGTTGGCATCGGTCGAGAAGCCGTGTCGCTCGAGATCCTCGAGCAGGCCGTAGCCGTACCCGGGCTGGGCGAGCAGCCGCAGACACGCGAGCACGACGGTGCCGCGCCGCAGCTCCTGCAGGTGCGTCTCGAGGAGGTCGTCTTCGGTCATGACGATCACATTACTGTGTGACGCACACTATAGTCAAACGAACATTGCTGGTTCCGGGCCGCACCCGCGCCCGATCGCGTGCCCCGGTCCGACACGCGGCGCGGACGGCGGATGCCGCGGCTCAGCGCGTCGGGATGTCGGGCTGGACGAGCGGCTCCGGCGGAGTGAGCCCCCGGAACGCCGCGAGGCGCTGTGCGAGCTCGCCGGGCAGGGCCGTGCTCTTCAGGAACGGGCCTCCGGAGTACCCCACCGTCACGGCGTCGTCGACGAGCTCCAGGGTCAACACGCCGCCGGAATCCGACCACGCCACCGTGCCGGTGCCCGTCGCGGGATCGCCGCTCACGGTCTCGTCGCCGAGCTGCAGTGTCTCCGCCGCGGCGCGGGCCGCCTCGAGCAGCGCCGTGCGAGCCGCGACGGATCCGTCGAGGGACGTGTGCCAGAGCGCCGAGTCGACGCGGTCGAACAGCGACTCCCCGCCGTACCCGTTGGGCAGCGGCTGGAGGCCGGACGGCCCGGACTCGACGGTCCACGTGAGGCCGAACGCCGTCGTCGTGGAGTCGACGACCGACCGCACCGCCGCCTGCACCATCGAGGCGAAGGCGACCGTGTCGACCGGTTGCGGGTCGGCCGGTGCGGTCCAGCCGGCGACGCCCGGGTACTGCTTCCAGAAGACGAGCCCGAAGCCGCCCTCGGTGCGCACGGTGATGACGCCCGCATGCGCCTCGAGATTCACCGCCATGCCGCCCAGCGCGAGCGGATTGCCGATCGCGACGAGGCACACCGCGAGCGGCGCGACGACGAGGCTCGGACGACGGACCGCGATCCACGTCGCCCACGCCGTGACCGCGACGGCCGCGACCATGAGCACGACGGCGACCGCTGTCGGCCACCGCAGCAGCGCGCCGACGGCGGCGAGGACGGCGACGATCGCCGCCGCGACGAACGGGGGCCACGCCGATGCGCGGCGCGCGGGCGCGGCGGCCGGAGCCTCGAGGCCGGTGAGCACCGTCATGCGAGCCCCCACGCACCGAGGGTGAGCGCGAACGTGATGGGGTTCACGAAGATCGCGATCGCGATCGCGAAGAACCCGACGACCCGCGTGCGCTTGTCGAAGACGCACACGACGCCGAGGATGCCGGCCGCGATGAGCCCCGTCGTGAACCATCCCGCGAGGTCGCCCCATGGTGCCCCCTCGACCGCGGCGAGGTCCAGGGCGCGGATGCTCATGATCCCCATCGCGACGGCGAAGCCGGGCAGGAGCGCGGTCGCCAGCAGACGCAGCCACCAGGCGCGCAGGGCAGGCGTCCCGCGCGGCGGGATCGCGACGCGCACCGCCTCGTCGGCCATGGCGCCATCTTAGGGATCGGCCACGACAACGCGGGGGGCCATGATGGAACCGTGACCGATCTGGAACTGCCCGCGCTCGCCGAGCTGCGCGAGAGCGCACACGTGGTCGCCCTGCCCATGGCGCGGCGCTTCCGCGGCGTCACGGTGCGCGAGGCCCTGCTCCTGGAGGGTCCGGAGGGCTGGACCGAGTTCTCCCCGTTCACCGAGTACGACGATCGGGAGGCGGCGGCCTGGCTCGCGGGGGGGATCGACTTCGGCTGGCGGCCCGCGCCTCCCGCTCGCCGCGCCAGCGTCGGCGTCAACGCGACCGTGCCGGCCGTGCCGGCGGCGGACGTGCCGGCGGTGCTGGCCCGGTTCTCCGGATGCCGCACCGCCAAGGTCAAGGTCGCCGAGCCCGGCCAGACCCTCGCCGACGACGTCGCCCGAGTCCGTGCGGTGCGGGAGGCCCTCGGCCCCGAGGGCCGCGTCCGCGTCGACGCGAACGGCGCGTGGAACGTCGACGAGGCCGAGCACGCGGTGCACGCGCTCGCCGAGTTCGACCTCGAGTACGTCGAGCAGCCGTGCCTCGCCCTCGCCGACCTCGCCGAACTGCGGCGTCGCGTCCGCTACATGGGCATCCCGATCGCCGCCGACGAGAGCGTGCGCAAGGCGTCCGACCCGCTCGCCGTCGCGCGCGCAGGCGCCGCCGACATCCTCGTCATCAAGGCGCAGCCGCTCGGCGGCGTGCAGCGCGCACTCGAGATCGCTGCGGACGCCGGGCTGCCGTGCGTCGTCTCCAGCGCCCTCGACACTTCGATCGGCCTCGCGATGGGCGTCGCCCTGGC
>Ga0182748_1001191_pt1 | contig 25866 bp, 23 predicted proteins | sample eDN3rd37CKraftOP_FD_128877 | JGI IMG/M metagenome (GOLD analysis project Ga0182748, IMG submission 128877) | Enriched Organic Plus compost microbial communities from Emeryville, California, USA - eDNA 3rd pass 37_C Kraft OP (version 2) (version 2) ...
CGCGCGCCGGGGACCGACTGGCTGTACGCCGTCGGAGACGTCAACCACCGGGTGCTGCTGACGCATCAGGGCAAGTACCAGGCGCGTGCAGCGGGGGACGTCATCGCGGCGCGCGCCCGCGGCGCGGCCGTCGACGACCGTCCGTGGGGCGTGCACGTCGCGACCGCGGACCACGCGGCCGTGCCGCAGGTGACCTTCACGGATCCCGAGGTCGCGTCGGTGGGACTCACGGCGGACGCGGCGACGAAGGCGGGCCACCGCATCCGCGTGCTCGACTACGACCTGTCCTGGGTGGCGGGTGCATCGACCCACGCCGACCACTACCGCGGATCCGCCCGCGCCGTGGTCGACGAGGATCGGGGCGTCCTCATCGGCGCCACGTTCGTCGGCCCCGATGTCTCAGAGCTCCTGCACTCGGCGACGATCGCGATCGTGGGCGAGGTGCCGCTGGAGCGACTGTGGCACGCGGTCCCGTCTTACCCGACCGTCAGCGAGGTGTGGCTGAGATGGCTCGAGGCGTACGGCAGGCCGACGGCGGGGTGAGCCGCGCGACCGCGATCCTGCGGCGCTATCCGGTCACGATCGCGGCGGTCGCCGTGGTGGTCGTGTGCTTCGCGCTGCAGTGGTCGACGCCGCTCATCCCCCTCCTCCAGCGCCAGGGGGCCGCGATCGCCGGCGGCGAGTGGTGGCGCCTGTTCACGTCGTTTTTCGTGCAGGGGTCGGGGTGGGGGCAGTTCGCGTTCAACACCGCGGGCCTGATCATCCTGGGCGCCGCCGTCGAGCGGGTGCGCGGGAGCATGGCCTGGATCGCGACCGCCGTCGTCGCTCAGGTCGGCACCGTCGGGGTGGCATCCCTGTGGGCGCCGCAGGCGTATGACTCGGGCAGCTCGTTCGTCGTCGGCGGCCTCGCCGGCATGCTCGCGCTCGCCCGCTTCTCCGGCCCGCGGGCATGGGTCGTGACCGCGGCCGCGTACCGCGTCTTCTTCGTGACGTACCTCGCCGGTCTCGCCGTGGCCGGGCCGGTGGCCGGCGCCGTGACCGGTTCGGTGGTCACGGGCGCCGTCGTCGCCCTCCTGCTGCGGTCGGATCTCGCGCTGTGGGCGCGTTACGCCGTCCTCGGCGTCACGGTCGCCGCGACGGCCGTCCTGATCGTCTGGCGGGATCCGCACGGCGTGGCCGTCGCCCTCGGCATGATCGTCGCGATCGCCTGGGCGAGCGTCCACCCGCACGTCTCGCTGATCAGTGGAAGAAGTGACGCTCGTTCGTGAAGAACATCGTCACGTTCGCGGCGCGCGCCGCCTCGATGACCTCCTCGTCGCGCACGGATCCACCCGGCTGCACGATCGCGGAGACACCCGCGTCGATGAGGATCTGAGGCCCGTCGGCGAACGGGAAGAACGCGTCGGATGCCGCGACCGAGCCGACCACGCGGTCGCCCGCGCGCTCGACCGCGAGACGGCACGAGTCGACGCGGTTGACCTGGCCCATGCCGACGCCCACCGTGGCCGAGCCCTTCGCGAGCACGATCGCGTTCGACTTGACGGCGCGGCACGCCTTCCACGCGAAGATGAGGTTCGTCATCTCGTCGTCGCTCGGGCGCTCGCCGGAGACGAGCTGCCAGTCCTTCGCGACGGACTCGATGTCGTCGGGGAAGCGGTCCGCGTCCTGCAGCAGAAGACCGCCGGAGACGAGGCGCACGTCCATCGGCTCCTGCTTCCAGTCGGCGGGCAGCTGCAGCACGCGCAGGTTCTTCTTGAGCTTGAACACCTCGAGGGCGGCCGGCTCGAAGTCGGGCGCGACGATGACCTCGGTGAAGATGTCGCGGAGGTTCTCGGCCATCTTGAGCGTCACGGTGCGGTTCGCGGCGATCACGCCGCCGAACGCCGACACCGGGTCGCACTCGTGCGCGCGCAGGTGCGCCGAGGCGATGGGGTCGAGCGCGTTGGGCGCCGCGACCGCGATGCCGCACGGGTTCGCGTGCTTGATGATCGCGACCGCCGGCTTGATCATGTCGAACGCGGCGCGCAGCGCGGCATCCGCGTCGACATAGTTGTTGTAGGACATCTCCTTGCCCTGCAGCTGCGTCGCCTGCGCGATGCCGTGGCCGCCCTGGCGCGTGTAGATCGCGGCGCGCTGGTGCGAGTTCTCGCCGTAGCGCAGCGTCGCGAGACGCTCGGCCTTGATCGTGAGGTACTCGGGGAGGTCCTCCTCCTCCAGCGTCCCGTCGGCGAACCAGGTCGCGACGGCGCTGTCGTAGGCGGCGGTGTGGGAGAACGCGCGGGCGGCCAGCTGGCGGCGCTGCACGAGCGTCGTGCCGCCGCTCTTGATCGACTCGACGACGGCCGGGTAGGACTCGGGCGAGACGACGATCGCGACGTTCGCGAAGTTCTTGGCGGAGGCGCGGACCATCGCCGGTCCCCCGATGTCGATCTGCTCGACGACGTCGTCTCCCTCGGCGCCCGAGGCGACCGTCTCGACGAACGGGTAGAGGTTGACGACGACGAGCTCGAAGGGCGCGATGTCGAGGGCGGCGAGCTGGCGCTCGTGGTCCTCGAGGCGGAGGTCGGCCAGCAGACCCGCGTGCACGCCGGGGTGCAGCGTCTTGACCCGGCCGTCGAGCGACTCGGGGAAGCCCGTCACCGACGCCACGTCGGTCACCGCGTAGCCCGCCTCGCGGATCTTCGCCGCGGTCGAGCCGGTCGAGACGATCTCGACGCCCGCATCGGACAGCGCGGCGGCGAGCTCGATGAGACCGGTCTTGTCGCTCACCGAGACGAGCGCCCGCTTGACGGGGACGACGTCGCGGTCGCGGTAGAGGGCGGGGTCGTGGCTGGGGCCTGCCATTGTTCTCCTCGGGTTCGGGTGGGGTCAGCGGTCGAGCGAGAGCTCGCCGGTGGCGATGCGTCGCACGACGTCGATGAGGAGACGTCGCTCGACGGGCTTGATGCGGTCGTGCAGGGTGTGCTCGTCGTCGCCGGGGAGCACCGGCACGCGCTCCTGGGCGATGACGGGACCGGTGTCGACGCCGTCGTCCACGACGATGACGCTCGCGCCGGTCTGCGCGACACCGGCCGCGAGGGCGTCGCGCACGCCGTGCGCACCCGGGAACTCCGGCAGGTACGCCGGGTGGGTGTTGATGATGCGCGGCGCGTACTCGGCGACGAGGGCGGGCGGGAGCAGGCGCATGAGGCCGCTCAGGACGATGAGGTCCGGCTTCCACACGCGCAGCTGCTCGGCGAGCTCGTCGCCCCACGCCTCGCGGCTCGCGAAGCGCGTGAACGGCACGGTGAAGGACGGGATGCCGAACTCCTCGGCGTGCGCGAGGCCCTCGGCCTCGCGGTCCGCGCCGACGACGACGACGCGGGCCGGGTATTCGGGGTCGCCGGTCGCCTCGAGGAGCGCCCGCAGATTCGAGCCTCCGCCGGAGATGAGGACGGCGACCGACAGCACCCGATCAGTCTATCGGCGGCAGCGGGGTGGGCCGTCCCGAGCCCAGCGCGGTCGGGTCGATGGGGTCGATCGGCGCCGTCTCGTCGGCGTCGGTCGGGGTGGGCTCGACCGCCTCCGGCTCGACGGGCTCGGGCAGAGCGGTCTCTGCGGGCTCCAGAGCGACGAGGTCCGGTCGGTCCTCGGGCGCGGGGTCGGCGGCTTCGGGGGCGAGGGCGGCGAGGGCGGACAGGTCCGCGGTCTCGCCGTCGGCGGGATCCGGCGACGCGGCCGGCGTCGGGTCCGCGCTCCAGGCCCCGACGGGGTCGGGGCTCCAGGCGGCGGATGCGCCGAGCACGGAGGCCGCAGGGGCGGCGGGCGCCGCGGTGGGCAGGGGCGCCGCGGTGGGCAGGGGCGACGCCGCGACGGGCGCGCCTTCTCCGGCATCCGGGTTCGGGGCGGAGTCGCTCGCACGACGGGGCGACAGGAGCAGGATGCCTGCGCCCACGAGCACCTCGAGTCCCACCGCGAGCGCGACCGGTCCGGCCGAGGGGCCCACGGCGGCGAGGCGCCCCGGCCCCATGCTGCCCGCCGCGGCGAGCGAGAGGACCGCGGCCGCTCCCCCGCTGAGCACCGCGATGGCGACCGTCAGGACCACCCGTGGCCCGACGGCCTCGTGCGCGGCGGATGCGGAGGGCGCGGCATCCGACCACCAGGAGCCGGCGGCGGACGACGCGGGGGCGGGGCGGCCCGCGACGAGTCGCGACCGCACGATCCAGCCCGCGAGCGCCCCGGCGCCGACGGGGGCGAGGAGCACGAGCAGCAGCCACGGCGAGACGGACTCGGGCACCGCGCCGAGGATCGGGATGCCCGGCACGACGCCGACCTGGGTCCCCGCGGGCGAGACGGCGGTTCCCGGTCCGAGTGCGAAGCCGGGGCCGGCCACCCAGGCCAGCGCCCACACGACGAGCGTCGGGAGATACATGAGCTCCCCGATGGTGAGGAGGGTCGCGCCGAGTCCGTCCACCTGCGCCGTCTCGTACAGCGCGATGATCTCTCCGCCGCGCGCCACGAGGGCGACGGCGAGGACGAGCGATGCGATGCCGACCAGTCCGGCCAGCGCCGCGACCGCGCCGCGCACCGCGAGCCCGGGGACGGCGCTCCAGTCGCCGCGCCACGCGTCGACGCGGGCGTGCAGGTCGTCGATGAGGCCGTCGTCGCCGTCGCGCCACGCGGTCACGATCGCGCCGACGAGCGCCGACACCCCGTGGATCGCGGCGGGCAGCAGCACGGCCTGCCACAGGACGGGGCGGGCGACGGGGTTCGCCGAGGTGAGGGCGATGCCCGCGGCGAGGAGCGCGAACACGACGGTGCCGGACACCACGCCGGTGATCCAGGCGCCGGCGCCCGCGGAACGGCTGCCGGAGCGCGCGGCGAAGACCGCCGTGAACGCCGCGAAGGCGAGCGGCGCGACCGACAGCGTGAAGGAGGCCGCCGCGGCCGGGATGCCCGTCTCGACGAGGTAGGCGTCGGGCAGCGTGATCGACAGCGGCACCAGGTTGCCGAGCTGCCAGATGGATGCGGCGGCCGGCCACAGGGCGCTCCAGTCCGGCTGTCCGATGCCGAAGAACCAGAGCACGGTGAGCGTCGCGAGCGCGACGGCGAGCGCCGCGGCGGCCGCGATGACGGCGTCGAAGGCGGAGAGGAGGGCGACGAGAAGGCGGTGCATGCGCCATCGACCCTACCCAGCGGGCGTGCACGGCCAGCCCTGGCGCGCGCGCTAACGTTGTCTGAGAGCTTCCTGAGAGTCCAAGGAGATGCATGAGCACCGAGCAGACCACCGCTGAGGAGACGGAGCGCGCCCCGCGCAACGGCTTCGACCGCTTCTTCGAGATCACGAAGCGCGGGTCCACCGTCGGCACCGAGATCCGTGGCGGCATCGTCACCTTCGTGACGATGGCCTACATCGTCATCCTCAACCCGCTGATCCTGTCGACTCCGGACATCGCGGGTGCGACCCTTCCCGCGAGCGCCGTCGCGACGTCGACCGCGCTGACCGCGGGGGTCATGACGATCCTCTTCGGCCTCGTCACCCGCCTGCCGTTCGCCTTCGCGGCGGGCCTGGGCATCAACGCGTTCCTCGCCTACGCGGTCGTCGGTCAGGTGACCTGGGGCGAGGCGATGGCGCTGACCATCATCAACGGTCTCATCATCGTGCTGCTGGCGGCCACGGGCCTGCGGAAGATGATCTTCGACGCCGTCCCGGTGCAGCTCAAGCTCGCCATCACCGTCGGCATCGGCCTGTTCATCGCGTTCATCGGCTTCGTCAACGCGGGCTTCGTGAGCCCCGCCGAGGGCACGCCGCTCGAGCTCGGCGTCGGCGGATCCATCGCGTCGATCAGCACGCTGCTGTTCGTCGTCACCCTGCTGCTGGGCGGCATCCTCATCGGCCTGCGCGTCAAGGGCGCCATCCTCATCGCCCTCGTCGTCGGCACGATCATCGCGGCGATCGTCAACATCTTCACCCCGCTCGCCGACTTCGGCCTGGCCGGCGGCATCTTCGCGCTTCCCGACTTCAGCCTCATCGGCGCCGTGAACTTCGGCTTCGACCTCGGCAAGGTCGGGTTCATCTCGCTGCTGATGATCGTCTTCACGCTCGTGTTCTCGAACTTCTTCGACGCCATGGGCACGATGACGGGCCTGGCCAAGGAGGCGAACCTCGCCGACGAGAAGGGCGACTTCCCGCGCATCAAGTCGGCGCTCATCGTCGAGGGTGTCGGCGCGGTCGTCGGTGGTGGCACGTCGTCGTCGTCGGCGACCGTGTTCGTCGAGTCGGGCTCCGGCATCGGCGAGGGCGCCCGCACCGGCTTCGCGAACCTCGTCACCGGTGTGCTGTTCCTCCTCGCGATGTTCATCACCCCCGTCACCGGCCTCGTCCCCGGCTTCATCGCGGCGGCCGCCCTCGTGCTCGTCGGCGCGATGATGCTCGCGCAGATCAAGAACATCGACTTCACGGACTTCCGCGTCCTGCTGCCGGTGTTCCTCACCGCGACGGTCATGCCGCTCACCTATTCGATCGCCAACGGCATCGGCGCCGGCTTCATCAGCTGGGTGCTCCTGAACGCGTTCTCGCGCAAGGGCACGAAGGTGCACTGGCTGCTGTGGGTCGTGGCCGTCGGCTTCGCGATCTACTTCGCGCGCGGCCCGATCGAGGCGGCGCTCGGAATCGCCTGATCCACGCACACGCAGAAGGGGGGATGCCGCGCGGCATCCCCCCTTCTGCGTCTCCGGCGCTCAGCCCTCGATCGGCTCGAGCACGAACAGTGCGATGAGGCGGTCGGTCTTCTCCGCGTACTCGGCGTACTGTGGGAACGCCCCGACGGCGCGCTCCCACCACTGGGCGTACTCGTCGCCGCTCAGCTCGCGCGCGAGGTAGTCGCGCTTGACGGGGCCGTCCTGCAGCTCGACATGCGGGTTGCGGCGGATGTTGTTCGCCCACTTGGGCTCGTTCGGCGCACCGCCCAGGGAGGCCACGACGGCGTAGCGGCCCTCGTGCTCGACGCGCATGAGCGCAGTCTTGCGCAGGCCCCCGGTCTTGGCGCCGACGGTCGTCAGCACGACGACCGGCTTCCCGCGCAGGTCGCCGCCCTCGGCGCCTCCGGTCGCTTCGATCTTCTCGGCTTGGACACGCGCCCATTCGGCGGTTCCCGGCAGGTACTCTCCAGTCAACGGCATCTATCCACCGTAACGCCCGCTCAGTAGCATGACGGTGTCCGCCCGCATCGAGGCGCGGAGGTCGCCATGGCAGTCGAGATCCAGGTGAAGGTCGGCCGCGGCCGGAAGGGCGCCCCGCCGGACGTCCTCGAGCTGCGCGTCCACGGCGTCAACAACACGACCCCCGCCGCGCTCCTCGACCTCCCGCCGGACGGCGTGGAGCTTGTCGCCGGCGACAAGCTCGGGTCGTTCTGGCGCCCCACCGCGGCGGCTGAGGCGGGGGCGACGACCCGGGGACGGGTACCGCCGGGGATCGCCCGCGAGGCGTACTCGTGGGGCGGCATGGTGCGCACCGTCCCCAACTTCGGCGGCGTCGGCACGGCGGGACGCGTCGCGGGCGTCATCGCGCGCATCCTGTACGCGCTCATCCTGCCCTTCAGCATCGGCAACGCGGTCGAGTGGACGCGACGGCTCACCACCGCCGGCGAACGCAGCGCGGGCGCCGCCGTGGCGTCCGCGCTCGCGCGCCTGTTCGGCCTCGTGCTGACCCTCGTGTTCACGACGGCGGCGGTGACGCTGTCGCTCGACATCCTCGGGGCACAGTGCGCCGCGACGGTCGGCCTGTGCGCGCCGATCCAGGGGCTGCTGGATCCGCTCGGGTCGTGGACGGCCGGGCAGCGGCTCGCGCTGTTCACGCTCGGTCCGGTCATCGCGATCGGCGGCCTGTGGCTCTTCTCGGCCTTCTCGCGTCAGCGCTACGACGTGCTGCCCGGCATGGAGAACCATCGCGACACCGAGCTGGACTCACCGCCCACGCCGCTCGAGCTGCCCCGCGCGGTGCTGTCGCAGCCGGGCTTCTGGGCGAACCGCATCACCCGCGCGCTCGCCCGCGCCCACGTGGCGGCGAGTCTCGCGCTGACCTGCGGCCTCGTCGCACAGCACGTGGCGATGTCGTCCGGCGGGTCGATCGCTGCGGTCGTCCTCGCCGCGGTCGCCGCCGTGCTCCTCGCCGCCGCAGCCGTCGTCGTCTGCGTCCTGCCGACGATGACGCTCCCGCCGCCCGCCGAGCGCGGCATCCGGTGGCCGGGGCGGATCACCGCCGTGCTCCTCGCCCTGTCCGGAGCGACCCTCATCGCCCTCCTGGTGGTGCTCGTGTGGTTCACGGACTCCGCGTCCCTGCCCGCCGACGCGCGGCATCCGGGCCTGTACGGCGCGGGCTTCGTGCCGCTCGTGCTCATCGGGATCGCGGGCCTGCTCGCGCTGAGCGGTGTGTTCTGGCGGCCGTGGCGCGGACGGCGGGCGACGGCGTGGGCCGGATGCGCGCCTGCGGTCCTCATGACGCTCTCGCTCACGCTGGCGGTCTCGACGAGCGCGATCCTGATCGTCGCCGTGGGCAATGCGCTCAACGGGCGGCTCTCGGCATCCGATCTCATCCGCGACCACGGCGCCGACGCGACCTCCCTGCAGATCCCGAGCGTGTGGGTGGGTCTGGGGGCGGCGATCCTCGCCGCGGCCCTCGTCGCGATCGTCGGCGTGCTCACCGCGCTCGTCGTGCCGCGGACGGTGAGCTCGCGCGCCCGGACGTGGGGCGCGCCGTGGCGACGCGGGCGCCCGGTGATCCCCGTCGACGCCGGCGTCATTCCCCTGTCGCAGGAGGTCCTCTTCGACCGCATCACCGACCGGCGCCGGTCCGCGGCGCTCCTGCACCTCATGGAGCCGGCCGTCGCGATCCTCGCCGTGCTGCTGGCGGCCGGTGCCGTGCTCGGCTGGGTGTGGACGAGCGTCGCGTATCTGCGCGACGCGTCGCTGTGGGCGGCCCTCCCCCTGCCCGTGGCGGCCGCGACCGTGCAGGCCTGTCTCGACGTCGCGATGTGGGGACTCGGCGCGGTCGGCGTGCTGCTCGTGGCGGTGCTCGCGAGCGGCGCGACGAGCACCTCGCCGCGTCCGCTCGGCATCGTGTGGGACATCGCGTGCTACCTCCCCCGCACGGGGCAGCCGTTCGGGCCGCCGTGCTTCGCCGAGCGCGCCGTGCCCGAGATCGCGGGCCGCATGCACGCATGGCTGCGGGAGGACCCGTCGCGTCGTGTCGTGCTCGTGGCGCACAGCATGGGCGCGGTGCTGTCCGTCTCGGCGCTGGGGCTGCTCGCGAGCTCGCCGGAGACGCGACGGATGCTGCGGCGGGTGAGCCTGCTCACCTTCGGTGTGCAGCTGCGCGCCTACTTCGGGCGGATCCTCCCCGAGCTGCTCGGTCCGGACGTCCTGGGGGTGCGGCCCTCGCGCGGTCCCGGGTTCTACCGCCGCGACCCGTGGCGCGCCGACGCCGAGACGCAGGCCCGCACGAGCGGCGACGGGGCGACCGACCGCCTGCGCGGGACGCTCCTCGCCGACGCGGCGGTGCCGTGGGTCAACCTCTGGCGGCTCACGGACTACCTCGGCTTCCCGGCCGCCAGCACGGTGGTCTCCAGCGGCGACGGGACGTTCCGCAACCGGGTGGACCGGTACGCGCAGGAGCTCGACACGACCGGCTACATGGTCGAGGTCGGCACGCACGGCGAGTACTTCCGCGCGCCCGAGTACGACGCCGCGCTGCTCGAGCTCGCCGGGCTGCGGGCGTAGCCCCGCTCCGCGGCGCCTCGGCGGGGCGGGGCGTAGCCCCGCACCGGCGCGTCTCGGCGGGGCGGCGCGACGGGGCCGGGCGCGGGGCAGCGGGGCGCCGGGTCGCCTCGCCGGGTGGGCCGTCGCCGAGCGAAGGCGTTCAGCGCAAGGAAGGCCGATCCCGCGGCATCCTGCCTTCCTCCGGCGATCCGCCTCCCTCCAGCGACGCACTGGCCGGCGCGAGCCGTCTCCGCGGACGACGCGGACCCCGACAGGTCTCCCCACCGCCCGGCGTCTGGGCCGTCGCCGAGGGAAGGCGTTCTGCGCAAGGAAGGCCGATCCCGCGGCATCCTGCCTTCCTCCGGCGATCCGCCTCCCTCGGGCGGAGTCTGGACGCCGGCTGCGATCACCGCACCAGCGCGCGGACGACGGGGCCCCACCGCTCGAGCCACGCCTCGAGGATGCCGTCCTCGGCATATGTACGGTCGATGAGGCTGAGCGGCGCGGTCGGGAGCGCTGCGCCGAGCTCGGAGAGGACGGGCCTCAGCGTGTACTCGGCAGCCAGTGCGTGCCCCGGTCCCGCGGCCAGCATGAGCGGGACGGCAACGACATCCGCGAGTCCCGTACCACCGGCGAACTGGTCGAGGAACAGCTTGAGCAGACCCGTGTAGGACGCCTTGTACGTGGGGCTTGCGAAGACCGCGACGTCTGCGGCCTGCACGTCCGCCACGGCCTGCGCGACGGACGGGTCGCCCCATCCGAGCAGCGCCGGGCCGAGTTCGATGACCTCGAGCACCCGGACGTCATCCGCCCCGAGCCCCTCCAGGACCCGGACGGCGGCGTCGCGCGTGCGCGAGGCGGGCTTGGGGTTGCCGACGACGGCGATTCCGATCATGCTGTCTCCTTCACTGCGATGGACAGAGACCGACCGGAGGGCTCGGTCACAGGGACGGATGCCGGACCGGTCGGCGAGTCGGCGGCGAGACCCGGCCGCGGTGCTGCCCCGGCGCGCCGGGGCAGCACGATGGCTGCCGAGACGGCGACGATCCCGGTGGCGCCGAGAGTCCACAGCGCCGCGGAGGTGCCCGCCGCCGCCATGACAGCGGCGGCCACGGCGCTGCCGATCACCGCGCCGATCTGGCGGGTCGCGTTGTACGCTCCCGATGCGACTCCGGCGAGCGCAGGCGGGACGCTCGTGATCGCGGCCGCCGCGAACGGTGACCACACGAACGAGTTCGCGAAGCCGAACACGGCGAAAACCACCGCGAAGAGACCGACGGGACCGTCGACGGCCGCCAGGAGCGCGCACGCGAGCGTCGAGGCGACGAGCGCGATCGCGCCGGTGCAGGCGATCGGCCGCGCGCCCCAGCGCGCGAGCCCCGCGCCGGCGAGCGGAGCCGTCACGGCGGAGACGACGCCGAGCGGCACGAGAGCGAGGGTCGCGGTGCCCACCGTCAGCCCGCGCTCGTCCTGCAGATGGAGCATCACGGGGATGAGCGCGGCGCCGACGATGAAGCTCGCGCTGGTGGCGCCCACCGTCGCCACCACGAACCCGCGGCTGCGCACGAGCGCGGCGGGGACGAGCGCCCGCGCCGAGTCGCGGGGCTGGACGCCGAATGCGAGCGCGACGATGACGACGCCCGCACCGCCCAGCACGACCGCCAGCCATCCGAGCGCCGCAGTCTCGTGGACGGCGAACACGACGGCGAAGACGCCGACCGCGCTCGCGACCGACGTGAAGACCGGGATGCGGGCCGTGCCGTGCTCGGGGCGCGCGACCCAGACGAGGACCAGGACGAGCGCGAGGATGCCGAGCGGCACGTTGACGAGGAAGATCGCCGGCCAGCCGGCGGCCTGCACGAGGACGCCGCCGAGAAGCGGACCACTCGCCGCCGCGACACCGCCCACCCCGCCCCACACGCCGAGCGCGCGCGGGAGGAGCCGCGGCGGGAAGGTGCGGCGGATGATGGCCAGCGACTGCGGTGTCATGAGCGCGGCACCGAGCCCCTGCACGACGCGCGCGATCACGAGGACGAGGAGGTCCGGCGCCAGTCCGCACGCGAGTGACGCGAGGATGAACACGACGAGGCCGACGAGGTAGATCCGCCGTGCCCCGAACCGGTCGCCGAGCCGGCCGGCGATGAGCAGCGGCACGGCGTAGGCGAACAGGTATGCGCTGTTGACCCAGACGGCGTCGGCGGGAGCGGCATCCAGCCGGGTCGCGATCGTGGGGACAGCGACCGCCACGATCGTGCTGTCCAGCAGGAGCAGGAAGAACCCGAGACACAGCGCCACGAGGGAGGGCCAGGGGCGCGCGCGCCGCCCGCGGGATACCGGATCGGTCACGGCTGCAGGTTCTCGCGCAGCGTCCTGCCGGGGTATCGCGGCGCGAGTGCGCCGCGCGCGCGGAGCTCGGGGACGAGCAGCTCGGCGATGTCGGCGTAGCCGGACGGGGCCGCGAGCGGCGAGCTGAACATGTACCCCCCGCGTGAGCCGGTCGCGGCGAAGTTCTCCTCGAGCGCGTCGGCGATCTCGCCGGGCGAGCCGACGAGCGTGTGGTCCATGCCCGTGGCGTGGTGCCAGCCGTGCTCGAAGAACTCCGCGCGGGTGATCCGGTGGTCGACGCCGTACTCGTCGACGAGGGCGCCGACGAGGCCGCCGGGGGTCGCGTGAGCGGCCGCGATCTGCGCGACCAGGTCGCCGAGCAGGAAGGTGTCCGGGAGGGTCGAGAAGTCGTAGCCGGCGTTGTGCGAGAGGTGCGTTCCCACCGCCTCCTCGTCCCAGAACGAGAGCACCTCGCGCCGGCGCTCCTCCGCCTCGGCGCGCGTGCGGCCGACGATGACCTGCGTGGCCCACAGGATGCCGACCTGTGCGGGGTCGCGTCCGACGTCGACGAGAGCCGCGTCCAGCGCCGCGCGGTGGCGCTGCTGTCCGGCGAGCGAGCCGCCGTAGCCGAAGACGACGTCCGCGAACCCCGCCGACGTGCGGATGCCGCGCGGCGAGTTTCCGGCCTGCACGAGCACCGGGTGCACCTGGGGGCTGGGCACCGCGCTGAGAGGTCCCTTGACCTGGAAGAAGCGTCCGCGATGGTCGATCGGATGCACCTTGTCGGGATCGGCGAAGCGGCCGGTGGCCCGGTCGCGGATAATCGCGTCCGACGCGACCGAGTCCCACAGTGCCCGGCACACGGCGATGAACTCGTCCATCCGCTCGTAGCGGTCCTCATGGGCCATGAGCTCGTCGAAGCCGTAGTTGGCGGCATCCGCGCTGCGCGTCGAGGCGACCACGTTGAACGCCAGCCGTCCGCCGGTGACGTGGTCCAGCGAGTTGAGCAGGCGCGCGACGTAGAACGGATGCAGGAAGGTCGACGAGTACGTGAGGCCGAATCCGATGTGCTCGGTGACCGTGGACATCGCCGCGACGATCGGGCTCATGTCCTGGCGCGGCCACTGCACCCCCCACTCGACGGCGGGCGCGATCGATCCGCGCCAGGTGTCCGGGATGCCGCTGCCGTCGCCGAAGAAGAGCATGTCGACGCCGGCGCGCTCGGCCGTCTGCGCGATCTGCTGGAACATCCGCACATCGGGGAAGTCCGCGCCCACCCACGACCCGGCGCGCGCCCAGCGCCCCTCGGTGTGGGTGAACGACAGATCGAAGGCGGTGTGGATGCCGGCGCTCACGCGGTGACCTCCGCGCGGCTCCACAGCGCCACGAGGGCGTCGGCGTCGGTGACCGCGCCGACGTTGAGGGCGAGCATGTCCAGCGAGGCGCGCTGCAGGTCGTCCGTGTACGCGGCCGTGGCATCGGCGGGGATCACCACGGCGTACTCGCGCTGCACGGCGTCCGTCGCGGTCGCGAACACACAGCACTCGGTCGTGAGGCCCACGACGGCGACCCAGCCGATCCCCCGCGCACGCAGCGCATCGTCGAGATCGGTGCCGACGAATCCGCTGTAGCCGCGCTTGACGACGCGCAGCTCGCCCGAGGCGGGCTCGAGGCCGTACCACTCGGCACCCGGGGTCCCGGTGACGCACGGGAGCCCGTCCGGCCACGCGTCCGGATCACCGGTCTGCAGCCACGAGCTCGCCCGCCAGGGGCGCGCCGGATCGCTCACGAGCTCCACCCACACGACATCCACGCCACGCTCCCGCGCGTCGTCGACGAGGCGCGCGCACGCGCCGACGGCGTCGGCGACGGCCTGTTCCGCCGCGCCGTCGATGCCGTACGCGCCGATGTGCGCGGGATCGGCGAACGAGCGCTGCACGTCCACGACCACGAGCGCCGGACGACCGAGTGCGGGCAGCGCGTCGAAGCGGCGCGCCGCGACATCCGTGCTCACGCGCTCACCCGCGCATCCTGCGCACGCAGCGCCGGCAGCACCGCATCGCCGAAGGCGCGCATGTCCTCGAGGTAGTCGGGGAAGATCAGCATGAGGCCGTCGAGCTCGGCGCGCTCCACGACCGTGAGGACGCGCTCGACGATGGTCTCGGGGCTCCCGGTCACGTACGGCGTCTGGAACGCCTCCTTGCCGGTGGCACCCTCTGCCCATGACAGAGCACGCTGGGCATCCCAGCCCCACGAGCGCCGCATGTTCGCGAGCGCCTCGCGGTCGAGGCCCGCGGCGAAACGCTCCGCGCGGGCCTCCGCGGCGGCATCCGAGTCGGCGAGCACGATCGTGAGCATCGAGTACGTGCGCACGGTCCGGCCGCGCGCGGCGGCCCGTTCGTGGACGTCACGCGAGAGCTCCGCCATGTCCTCGAGGCTCTCCGATCCGAGGAAGGCGCCGTCGGCGTACGCGGCTTGGAAGGCCCGCCCGCTCTCGGACCGGCCGGCGCTGATGATCTCGGGACGCGTCACCGGGTGCGGGCGGGACTGGCAGTCCTCGAGTGTGAAGAACTCCCCGTGGTGGGTGACCGAATCCTCGCTCCACAGGCGCAGGACGAGCTGAGTCCACTCCTCCGTCATGCGATAGCGCGCGTCGTGACTCATGTCGGCGTCCCAGATGCCCATCTGCTGGAACTCGTCCGCGTACGCCCCGTTGACGATGTTCATGCCCGCGCGACCGTGGCTGATCTGTTGCAGGGTGGTGAACACCTTGGCCGCGAACGCGGGGTTCTGCATGTTGGCGTGGATGGTGGCCCAGATCTTGACGCGACTGGTCGCCTCCGCGATGCCGGCCATCATCGTGACGGACTCGATCGTCTCGCCCCAGTGATCGGTCGTGCCGCCGAAGCCGCGCCACTTGGCCATCGCCATGACGAAGTCCAGGCCGATCTCCTCGCCGAGCAGGGCGACCTGCCTGTTGTAGTCGTAGTCGGCGGGCGGATAGGGCGCGGTGGTCGAGATCATCCAGCCGCCGGCGGCGTTGGGCAGGAAGACGCCGTACTCGGTGTCGCTCATGAGGTTCTCCGATTCTGCGGTTCGCGGGTGGGGATGCAGGGTCGCCGGGTCACGGCGCGGGCCAGACGAGGGCGCCATCGGCGTAGATCGCGTCGATGAACGACGTGTCGATGAACGACTCCGCCTCGGCTGCCGTGGCGGGGTCCTCCAGCAGGCCGTAGTCGGCGAGCATCGTGACGATGGCGGCGTAGTTCTCGACGTCGATCGCTCCGAGCGCCGTGTTCTCGGGGAGGCTGTCGGCGACCGTCGCGACCTCGGTCTCCCAGATCTTCTGGTTGTGCGCGGCGTCGTAGCCGTCGCCGCTCTGGGCGGCGGTGTACCCGACGCACTCCTCGGCGTTCGCGGCGCAGTACTCGTAGGCGTGGAGCGTGGCGCGCAGGAAGTCCTCGACCGCGGTGGGGTGGTCCTTCGCGAAGGCCGGATTGACGGCGATCGCGCCGAGCGAAGAGGGCACGTCGTAGTCGAACGGCCGCCACACCGTCACCTCCTCGCCGGCGGCGGCGAGGAGGTTCGGCTCGTTGGAGATGAAGCCGGTGAGCGACTGCACCTGGCCGCGCGGCAGGACGCTCGGGTCGTATCCGACCTGGACCTGCGTGATCTCCGTCACGTCGACGCCGGCCTGCTCGAGCATCGCGCGGACGGTCGGCGGCAGCTCCCCCTTGTGGCCGAGCGTGGTGCCCTCCAGGTCGGTGAGGTCGGTGACGTCGGGCATGGTCATGAGGATCTCGAGCCCGACATCCGAGTAGGAGGAGACGCCCAGGACGTCGATCCCCGCGTCGTGGGACTGGATGATGTTCTGCAGGCTCATGGGCGTCACCTGCACGGTGCCCGCCGCGAGGAGCTGGGCGTTCTGGCTCGTCTCCCCGGAGCCCGGCTCGAGGGCCACGTCGAGGCACAGGTCGTCGAAGTACCCGAGTTCGGACGCGGCGACGACCTCGAGGATGGATGCCGACGCCTGCCACTGATAACCGCTGAGGTAGGTGATGGTGCCGGCCTCCTCGTTCTCGGCGCAGCGCTCGGGGGAGATCGCCGAGCCCTTCTGGCCGTTCGGGGTCTGCGCGGACGATGCTCCGCCGGCGCAGGAGGTGAGGGCGAGCGCGGCCAGGACGGTGCCGGCGAGGACGAGCGGGGTGCGCTGGTGCATGGTGGGGCCTTCCGGATCGGGTGGTGCGGTTCGGATGGTGCTGTGGTGCGGGGTGCGGATGGTGCGACGGACGGCGGTCGGCGCGGAGTGCGCGACCGGCGGGACGGAGGGGAAGCTGTGCGTGTCGACGCCGAGGCGGACGCGTCAGCCCTTGGCAGGGGCGTGGGACTCGTGCCAGTGCAGGACGCGGCGCTCGACGGCGGTGACGATCGCGAGCAGTGCCGAGCCCAGGAGGGCCAGGACGAAGATCGATGCGTAGACCACGGCGAGCTTGTTGTTGGCGCTCGCCAGCTTGATCGCGGTCCCGAGCCCCTCGGCAGCACCCGGCGCGAACATCTCGGCGACGACGGCTCCCACGACCGAGAGCGGGAAGACGATCTTGAGCGCGGCGAACAGGAACGGCAGCGAGCTCGGGATCCGGACGTGCCACAGCAGCTCGAGGCGCGACGCACGGATCGTCGAGTAGAACTGCATGACCGGCGCCGGGACCGAGCGCAGACCGATCGACACGTTGATGAGGATCGGGAAGAAGCAGATGAGCGCCGTGACGATGAGCTTCGGCTCCGGCCCGAACCCGAAGGCGACGACGAGTGCGGGCGCGATCGCGACGAGCGGCGTCACGTTCAGGACCACCGCGATGGGCATGATGGCCCGCCGCAGGATCGGCACCTCGCTCACCGCGATGGCGAGGATGAACGACGTGACGAACGCGATCGCAAGGCCGATCAGTGCTTCTTGGAGGGTGACCCACGCGTTGACGAGGTAGAAGCCGGGGTTGTCGGCGAGCGCCTGTCCCACCGCGCTCAGCGGCGGCAGGAGATACGGCAGCTGCTCGGATCCCCACCACCACAGGAGCGCCAGGACGACGATCATGAGCGTGAGCGGCAGCCAGCGCGACGGGCGCAGCCACGAGGTGAGAGAGGTGCCTCCGGTGCGGCGGGCGGGGGCGGGCTCGACGTCGACGGCGGCGACGGTGGGGACGGGCAGGGCGTCGGACGGGATCGTGGTCATTGCTGTCCTCCTAGGCCGCCGCGGAAGCGGGCGATCGCCACGCCTCCTGGAGCCGCTCGCGGATGAAGTCCTCGTAGTGGTGGAAGGCGTCCGTCTTGATCTGGGCGGCGCCGCGGGGGCGCGGCAGATCGATGTCGACGACGTCGACGATGCGACCCGGACGAGGCGCCATGATCACGACGGTGTCGGAGAGCCGCACCGCCTCGGTGACGGAATGCGTCACGAACACGACCGTCGTGTTGTACTCGTCCCACAGGTCGAGCAGGTGCTCCTGCAGCGTCTCGCGGGTGAACTCGTCGAGCGCGGAGAACGGCTCGTCCATGAGGAGCACATCCGGCCGGAGGCCGAAGGCGCGGACGATCGCGACGCGCTGCTGCATTCCTCCGGACAGCTGGGCGGGCAGCTTGTGGAGGGCATCACCGAGACCGACCTCGCGGAGCATCGCCTCCAGATCGGGTGCCGCCGAGGCATCCGCCGTTCCGGCCGACGTGGGCCGCCGGCGCTCGGCGCGCCGGTTGACACGGTGCGGCAGCGTCACGTTCTGCAGGACGTTCTTCCAGGGCAGGAGGGCCGGTGCCTGCGGGACGAGCCCGACCATCTTCGCCGCGCACGCCTCGTCGGGTGTCGCGCCGAACACGGAGACCGTGCCGGCATCCGGCTCCTCGAGCCCCGCGATCGCGCGCAGGAGCGTCGACTTCCCGCAGCCGCTGGGGCCGATGATGCTGACGAAGCGACCCGCGGGGATCGTGAGGTCGACGCCGCCGAGGGCGACGAGGGCGCGATCGCCCGAGCCGTACGTCTTGCGGACGCCGTCGATGACGATGCCGGGGACGGGGGTGCGCCGAGTGTTCATGCGAGCGTCCGGAAGGTGCGGTCCTGGTAGACGAGGGGCAGGCGGTCGCTGCTGCGGACGTCCTCGACGCCGAGCAGCAGCATGAGATGGTCGCCGCACGTGACACGGCTCTCGACCCGGGTCAGAAGCGTCGCCATGGCGTCGGCGAGCACGGGCAGGTCGTCGTGGTCGGGGTGCGCGTCGAACTCCGCGAACTTGTCGGTGCCCTTCGTCGCGAACCGGCGCGCGAGCTCCCCGTGCCCGTCGGCGAGGATGTTGATCGCGACGCGCTCGGAGCGGGCGAACGCGCCGTACGAGTCGGCCGTGTCGGCGAGGAACACCGCGACCAGCGGCGGCTCCGAGGAGACGGACGTGAAGCTGTTGGCGGTGAAGCCGTAGTCGACGCCGTCGTGCCGCGTCGTCACGAGGGTGACGGACGTCGCCATGCGTGCGAGCGTCGTGCGCAGTGCACGGGCGTCGGCGATGCGGGCCGAGGTGGATGACACGGAACTGAGCACGAGACCTCCCACAGGGATCGATCGGATTCGATGATCATGGAGAGCGTGTCGGGCGGACGGGTGTGCGGTCATCCGACGGAGGTCCATCTGCAGACGACGATAGGAGCGCCCTGTTTCGGGCAGCGCACCGGCGGTGTTACCGGTGTGTGAACTCCTCCGCCTCGGGCGTCGACGTCGCCAGCGGCGCGACGCGCCTGCCGTCCCACACGTGCACCTCGATGCGCAGGTCATCCGCGGCGGTGCGCAGCCACGTGCCGCGGCGGAGGGCGGGGACGGCGCTCGGACCGACGCACAGGATGCTGCGCGCGGCCGGCATGAGGGCGGTGCGCAGCCACATGAGCTTGAACATGTCGGCCATCACCTTGTTGCGCTGCTGCGACGTGAACTCGCCCGACTTGATGACGAACTGCACGACGATGGATTCGTCGGCGTCGACCCCCTCGACCTCTGCGCGACCGCCGTCGTCCAGCCTCACCTGCCGGGGACGGATGTCGGTGCCGAACGCGTCGCTGAGCGCGAGCAGCGCCGCGCGCTCCGGCGTCTCGGGCGTGAAGCGCCCCCACTCGCCGCGTTCGTCGGGTGACATGGCGTCACTCTAGGCACGCTCCGTGTCGGGCGTGTTACACGTGCGGCGGCTCGACGGCCCTGCGTGGCGCGTCCTGACACGCCGGCCCGCACCGCGGCCGTCCCGCGTCGCGGCCGTCGCCGAGCGAAGGCGTTCAGCGCAAGGAAGGCCGATCCCGCGGCATGCCGCCTTCCTCGGGCGATCCGCCTCCCTCGGGCGAGGGAAGGCATTCTGCGCAGGGAAGGCCGATTCCGCGGCATCTTGCCTTCCTCGGGCGATCCGCCTCCCTTAGGCGACGGGCCAGGGCGCCCGTCAGGGCGCCGGCGCGCGACGGGCCAGGGGCCAAGGCACGGTCAGGCCACAGCCCGCCCCGGACACGACGAAGGGGCCGGATGCGGCATCCGGCCCCTTCGTGTGGAATGCGCCTTACAGCGCCTCGATGATCTCGCGCATGAGCGCGGCGGTCTCGGACGGCGTCTTGCCGACCTTGACGCCGGCGGCCTCGAGGGCCTCCTTCTTGGCCTGGGCCGTGCCCGCCGAGCCGGAGACGATGGCGCCGGCGTGGCCCATGGTCTTGCCCTCGGGGGCGGTGAAGCCGGCGACGTAGCCGACGACCGGCTTGGTGACGTTCGCCTTGATGTAGTCGGCCGCGCGCTCCTCGGCGTCGCCGCCGATCTCGCCGATCATGACGATCGCCTTGGTCTCGGGGTCCGCCTCGAATGCCGCGAGCGCGTCGATGTGCGTGGTGCCGATGACGGGGTCGCCGCCGATGCCGATGGCGGTGGAGAAGCCCAGGTCGCGCAGCTCGAACATCATCTGGTAGGTGAGGGTGCCCGACTTCGACACGAGGCCGATCGGGCCCTTGCCGGTGATGTTGGCGGGCGTGATGCCGACGAGCGACTCGCCGGGCGTGATGATGCCGGGGCAGTTCGGGCCGATGATGCGGGTCGTGCCCTTGGCCTTGGCGTACGCCCACGCCTCGGCGGTGTCGCCGACGGGCACGCCCTCGGTGATGACGACGAGCAGCGGGATCTCGGCGTCGATGGCCTCGATCATGGCGTCCTTCGTGAAGGCCGGCGGCACGAACGCGATGGAGACGTCGGCGCCGGTCTTCTCGATCGCCTCGGCGACCGTTGCGAAGACGGGGAGCTCGACATCAGCGCCCGAGGCGTCCTTGTGCAGCACCGTGGTGCCGGCCTTGCGCGCGTTGACGCCGCCGACGACCTGCGTGCCCGCCTTCAGCATCAGCGCGGTGTGCTTGGTGCCCTCGCCGCCGGTGATGCCCTGGACGATGACCTTGGAGTCCTTGTTGAGGAAGATCGACATGTTCTCTAGTCCCTATCCGTTCAGGCGTTGGCGAGCTCGGCGGCCTTGTCGGCGCCCTCGTCCATGGTCGCGGCGAGCGTCACGAGCGGGTGGTTGGCGTCGGCGAGGATCTTGCGACCCTCCTCGACGCGGTTGCCGTCGAGGCGGACGACGAGCGGCTTGGAGGCGGTGGAGCCGAGCTCGGCGAGCGCGCCCACGATGCCCTTCGCGACGGCGTCGCACGCGGTGATGCCGCCGAACACGTTGACGAACACCGACTTGACCTGCGGGTCGCCCAGGATGACGTCGAGGCCGGCGGCCATGACCTCGGCCGAGGCGCCACCGCCGATGTCGAGGAAGTTGGCGGGCTTCACGCCGCCGTGGCGCTCACCGGCGTAGGCGACGACGTCGAGCGTCGACATGACCAGGCCCGCGCCGTTGCCGATGATGCCGACCTCGCCGTCGAGCTTGACGTAGTTGAGGTCGTTCTCCTTGGCCTTGGCCTCGAGCGGGTCGGCGGCCTCCTTGTCCTCGAGGAGGGCGTGGCTCGGGTGGCGGAACTCGGCGTTGTCGTCGAGCGTGACCTTGCCGTCCAGCGCGATGACGTCGCCGGCGCCGGAGAGGATGAGCGGGTTCACCTCGACGAGGGTGGCGTCCTCGCCCTTGTAGACGTCGTAGAGCTTGACGAAGACATCCGCGACCTTGGGGGCGAGCTCCTCGTCGAAGCCGGCGGCCCGGGCGATCTCGAGGCCCTTGGCCTGGTCGATGCCCGTCAGCGGGTCGACCTCGACGCGGGCGAGCGCCTCGGGCTTCTCGACGGCGAGCTGCTCGATCTCCATGCCGCCCTCGACGCTCGCGAGGCTCAGGTAGGAGCGGTTCGCGCGGTCCAGCAGCACCGAGAAGTAGTACTCCTTGGCGATGTCGGCGCCCGCGGCGACCATGAGGCGCTTGACGACGTGGCCCTTGATGTCCAGGCCCAGGATGGCGCGGGCCGCCTCCTCCGCCTCGTCGGGCGTCTTGGCGACCTTGACGCCGCCGGCCTTGCCGCGGCCTCCGGTCTTGACCTGCGCCTTGACGACGACCACGCCGCCCAGCTTCTCGGCCGCGGCGCGCGCCTCTTCAGGAGTGTCCGCGACGATGCCGGCGAGCACCGGCACCCCGTACTTCTCGAAGAGGTCCCTGGCCTGGTACTCGTAAAGATCCACGTGCATTCCTTCGCTGAGGCTTGGTGGGATGTCTTGATGTCGAGAGATTTTCGACCAGTTACCGAGCCTACTACTCGCGGCTGAGCGCGTTGACCCGGCCCGTTGCACGGCCGGGCATGGCTCTGGACGGACCGTCGCGCGGCCCGCGCTCGTCGCCGCTCGGGGCGGGCTCAGTCGTCGAGGTGCTCGCGCAGCCGGCGGGTCAGCTCGGCCGTGGGCATCGAGCGCGGGAAGACCGCGACGACGACCTCGTCGGAGGCTTCCGCCGCCTCGCCCACGCCGAAGCGGGCGCTGGCCTGCGCGAGCGCCGTGCGGAGCACATCGGGATGCACGTCCTCCCCGCGCAGCAGGCGCCGCAGCACGTGGTTGTGCACGGCGGTGACGAGGGCGGCGAAGCCGACGGCGTCGAGCGGATCGAGCCCCGGCAGCGAGCGCCGCAGGTAGTCGTCGAACATGCGCTCGTACCGGAACACCGTGACGATCTCGCGCTCGCGCAGCGCCGGGACCTGCCGCACGACCTGATAGCGGCGGCGCGCCACCACGGGGTCCGCGGCGAAGTGCCGGAAGACGCGCTCGGAGGCGACGCAGATCGCCGTCCACGGGTCGTCGTGCCCCTGCGCGAGGTACGCGCGCACCTCGTCGAGCAGCACCTCGTGGTCGGCGAAGACGACATCCTCCTTGCCGCCGAACTGGCGGAAGAACGTCGAGCGCGACACGTTCGCGGCGCGCGCGATCTGGTCGACGGATGTCGCCTCGAAGCCCTGCTCGTGGAACAGCTCGAGCGCGGCCGAGACCACCGCGGTGCGCTGCGCGGCAGCGGGAGACGCGTCGTCGCTCATGGCTCTCGAGCCTACCGGCCGGGCGCGCGCCACCTCGCGCTCAGGCGATCTCGCCGGCGGCGACGGTCTCGGCCAGGGCGTGCACGCGCGGGAGGTGGTGGGCGCCGTAGAACTCGGCCAGCGCGAGGCGCTCGGCATCCTTCTCCTGCGGTGCGTCGTGGCGCTGCACCGCGGCGACCGCGAGTGCGTGCATCCATCCGCCCGAGAGCACGCCGAGCAGCATGAGGTAGGGGACGCCCACCGCAGCCGCGTCGCGCGGCGAGCCCGCGAAGCCGACGAGGGCGGATGTCGCGCGGCGCGCCGACCCGACGGCGCGGGCGAGGCGCTCCGCTGTGCGCTGTGCGACCTCGTCGCCGCCGCGCAGCTCGGCGATCGTCTCGTCCATGCGGGCGAACAGCTCCTCCGCGGTCGCACCGCCGTTGCGCACGACCTTGCGGCCGACGAGGTCGTTCGCCTGGATCGCCGTGGTGCCCTCGTAGATGGGCATGATCCGGGCGTCGCGGTAGTGCTGGGCGACGCCGGTCTCCTCGATGAAGCCCATGCCGCCGTGCACCTGGATCGCATCGCTCGTGATGTGGACGGCGTCCTCCGTCGCCCAGCCCTTGAGGATCGGCACGAAGAACTCCGCGAGCGCCGTCGTCCCGTCGGCCTCGGCGCGGTCGAAGAGGTCGCCGACGAAGACGCCGAGCGCGCGCATCGCGAAGATGTCGCTGGCCATCGAGCGCAGGAGCCGCTTGACGTCGGGGTGCTCGGCGATCGGCGTCCCGGCTGCGCGCTCGAGCGGGGTGCCCTGCAGGCGCTCGGATGCGTAGCGCGCGGCCTGCTGGTACGCGCGGTCGGCGATGCCGGTCGCCTGGAAGCCCATGCCGGTGCGGGCCGAGTTCATCATGACGAACATGCCGGCCAGGCCTCCGCCGACCTCGCCGACGAGGTATCCGGTGGCGTCCTCGTAGGAGAGCACGCACGTCGGGCTGCCGTGGATGCCGAGCTTGTGCTCGACGGCGACGGTCGTGACCGCGTTGCGTGCGCCGATCGTGCCGTCCGCCTCGACGAGGTGCTTCGGGACGACGAAAAGCGAGAGCCCCTTGGCCCCCTCGGGGGCGTCGGGCGTGCGCGCGAGGACGAGGTGGATGATGTTCTCCGCCACGTCGTGGTCGCCCCACGTGATGAAGATCTTCTGGCCGCGCAGCCCCCACGTCCCGTCGGCGCGCGGCGTCGCCATCGTGCGGATCGCGCCGAGGTCGGTGCCCGCGTCGGGCTCGGTGAGGTTCATCGTGCCGGTCCACTCCCCCGACACGAGGCGCTTCAGGTAGATCTCGCGCAGCTCGTCGGACGCCGCGGCGTCCAGGGCGTGGATCTGCCCGGCCGTCAGCAGCCAGCAGAGGGCGAATGCGGCATTGGACGCGTTCCAGATCTCGCCGAGGCCCGCGCGCACCGAGCCGGGCAGGCCGTCGCCGCCGGCCGACACGGGGGCCTCCGCGGTGACCCAGCCTGCCTCGACGAAGGCCCGGTAGGCATCCGCGAACCCGCCGGGCAGACGCACTTGACCGTCCTCGAGCCGCGCGCCCACGCGGTCGCCGACGGTCTCGAGCGGAGCGAGGACGGATGCCGCGAAGTCGCCGGCGCCCTCGATGATGTCGGTCGCGTCGCCTGCCGACAGCTCGCCGCCGGTGGATCGGGCGACGAGGTCGACGCCGAACGCCTCCCCGAAGAGGAATGCGTAATCGTCGACGGGCGGCTGGTAGTCGGCGGCCATCGGGTCTCCTGACGTCATCGGCTGATACTGAGGTTCAGTCTATGTGACACCGAGTCGCACCGACAGTCGGGAACGCGCACATCGGGGCGGTGGTGCCTTAGTCGCGCGCCGCGCCGAAGATGCGGCATCCGCCCGATGGGCAGCCCCTACCTCAGGGACGAGCCTCATATCTGTCAGCCCGGGAGACCCGGGCCCGAAGACAGGAGGACGACATGGACGCCACGACCCACGCCGCACAGGTTCTCGCCGCGCAGCAGTCGGCGGAGATCCTCCGCCGCATCGGCATCGCGAGCGGACAGGCCGCGCGCCGGGAGGCGGGTGCCGCCGGTGCGCGCTCGGAGCGTCGACGCGGTGGTCGCCGCAGCTGGTGACCTGACGACGATGCGTATCACCCGCGCGCCCCGATCCCTCTCCCAGACAGCACCATCCCCGCGTGACAGGAGCACGATGATGGACGCACTCACCCCCGCCGAGATCTTCTCGCTGCGCCGCGCCGAGCAGCTCGTCGCCCTCTCCGACCTCCGTGCCGCCCAGCTGCGGCGCACGGATGTCGCGACCCGGCCGCTGCCGGTCGTGCCGAGCGGACTCGTGACCTCGACCGCCGCCGTCCGCACCTCGCGCTGAGTCGGCACGGCCCCCGGAAGGCACCCCTCGCCTGCGTCGCACGCGCGGGGCAGGATGGGAGCCATGCCCTACGAGATCCCCGCGCCGATGCTCGCGAAGTCCGTGCCCGGCATCCCCGATCCCGACAAGACGCCGGGCGGACTGAGCTACGAGCCGAAGTGGGACGGGTTCCGCGCCCTCGTCTCCTGGGACGGCGAGGAGGTCGAGATCGGCAGCCGTGGGGCGAAGCCGCTCACGCGCTACTTCCCCGAGCTCGTCGAGGCGTTCCGGCGCCTCCTCCCCGAGCCTTGTCTCCTCGACGGCGAGATCGTGGTGCCCACGGGCGAGCCGGGCCACCAGCGTCTGGACTGGGAGTCGCTCACGCAGCGCATCCATCCCGCGGCGTCGCGCGTCGAGAAGCTCTCGCAGGAGACGCCGGCGATGTTCATCGCGTTCGACCTGCTCGCCCGCGGCGACCGCGACCTGCAGGCCGAGCCGTTCTCGACCCGTCGCGCCGAGCTCGTCGACCTGCTCTCCGGTGTGCCCGACCCGGTCCACGTGACCCGCACGACCGACGACCCTCAGCTCGCGGAGCGGTGGCTCGCCGACTTCGAGGGCGCGGGACTGGACGGCGTCGTCGCGAAGCCGCTCGCGCAGCCGTATGCGCCGAACAAGCGCACGATGTTCAAGATCAAGCACGCGCGCACGGCCGACGTCGTCGCGATGGGATATCGCATCCACAAGTCGGGGCAGGGCGTCGGGTCGCTCCTGGTCGGCCTCTACGCCGACGACGGCACGCTGTACCCGGTCGGCGGCGTCGCGGCCTGGAGCGACAAGCGCCGCCTCGAGCTGATCGACGAGCTCGCGCCGCTCGTCGAGCGCGGTGAGGACGGCGAGGCGCTCACCGCGGCCGGCGAGAAGTCCCGCTTCACGCCGGCCCGGAAGGACTCGTC
>Ga0182748_1001192_pt1 | contig 25863 bp, 27 predicted proteins | sample eDN3rd37CKraftOP_FD_128877 | JGI IMG/M metagenome (GOLD analysis project Ga0182748, IMG submission 128877) | Enriched Organic Plus compost microbial communities from Emeryville, California, USA - eDNA 3rd pass 37_C Kraft OP (version 2) (version 2) ...
CGGTACGCGAGCTGGGTTTAGAACGTCGTGAGACAGTTCGGTCCCTATCCGCTGCGCGCGTAGGAAGTTTGAGAGGATCTGACCCTAGTACGAGAGGACCGGGTTGGACGAACCTCTGGTGTGTCAGTTGTTCCGCCAGGAGCACCGCTGATTAGCTACGTTCGGGATGGATAACCGCTGAAAGCATCTAAGCGGGAAGCCGGCCTCAAGATGAGACTTCCATGCCTTCGGGCGAGAGGCTCCCAGCTAGACTACTGGGTTGATAGGCCAGATGTGGAAGCGTGGTAACACGTGCAGCTGACTGGTACTAATAAGCCGATGACTTGATAACACACCGTTCTTGGTGCTTGCGTCCACTGAGTGGTTCTCGATGTACGGTCGGGAACCGCATGACAATGACTTTTGTTGTGCAGACTGAAACATCAATAGTGTTTCGGCGGCCATAGCGAGAGGGAAACGCCCGGTCCCATTCCGAACCCGGAAGCTAAGCCTCTCAGCGCCGATGGTACTGCAGGGGGGACCCTGTGGGAGAGTAGGACACCGCCGGACTTCTTTCGTGAAATGGCCACCCATCGTTGGGTGGCCATTTCTCGTTAACGACCATGTCCCGTGAGAGGGACATGCGGGAGGATCGTGACATGGCAGACGAAGAGCGTGATGAGCGGCCGTCTCGGCCCGTCCGTCCTTCTCGTGCCGCTGCGAGCTCGCCTCGTGGTGCACGCTCGGGTGAGGGGAAGCGTCCCTACAAGCCCCGCGACGGCGAGGCAAAGCGTCCGTACAAGCCCCGCGACGGCGACGCGAGGCGCCCGTACAGGCCGCGCGACGGTGAGGGGAAGCGCCCCTACACGCCCCGTGACGGCGAGTCGAAGCGTCCCTACACCGCGCGCGACGGCGCCGGCCGACGCCCCGCGTCCGCGCGTTCGACGTCCCGACCGCCGCAGAGCGCCGAGCGCCGGACCCACGACGACCCTGTCCTGCCCGAGGACGTCACCGCGCGGGATCTCAACCCGTCGGCGCGCAACGAGCTGAAGACCCTCAGCAAGGAGAACGCCGAGCAGGTCGCCCGTCACCTCGCGATGGCGGCGCAGCTCATCGACGAGGACCCCGCCCTCGCGCACCGTCACGCTCTCGCGGCCTCGCGTCGAGCCGGACGCATCGCCGTGGTCCGCGAGACCGTCGCGATCACCGCCTACGCGACCGGCGACTTCGCGCTGGCGCTGCGCGAGCTGCGCACGTATCGGCGCATCTCCGGCCGGGACGACCAGATCGCGCTCATGGTCGACAGCGAGCGCGGCGTGGGGCGCCCCGATCGCGCGCTCGAGGTCGGCCGTGCGGTCGACCGCGCATCGCTGCCCACTCCCGTGCGCGTCGAGCTCGCAATCGCGCTCTCGGGAGCGCGCCTCGACCTCGGTCAGCCCGAGCGCGCGCTGCTCGAACTCGACATCCCCGAGCTGGATCCGAACCGCGCGTTCGAGTGGAGCCCTGCGCTGTTCGCGGCCCGCGCCACGGTGCTCGACGAGCTCGGCCGCGCCGACGAGGCCGCCCAGTGGCGTCGACGCGCCGAGGTGGCCGACGAGGCGCTCGGGCACGAAGCCGCCGCGGACGACGTCGTGATGGTCGAGGAGATCCTCGAGGAGGAGCCGGAGACCGCAGAGCCCACGGCGACAGACCCTGAGGACGGCGGTGCGGACGCGGAGGACCCCGCGTGAAGCGCCTCTTCGGCTCGCGGCCGACCGCGACACCGCTGCAGGACGTCGACGTCGTCCTCGCCGACCTCGACGGCGTCGTGTACGCGGGCGGCGGTGCCCTCCCGCACGCCATCGACAGCCTGAACCGCGCGGCCGTCGACCGGCGACTGGGCTACATCACCAACAACGCCTCCCGCACCGACGCCTCCGTCGCCGAGCACCTGCGTCAGCTCGGCCTGGAGACCCGCCCGCAGGACGTCGTGACGAGCCCGCAGGCCGCGATGCGCCTCCTCGCCGAGCGGATCCCTGCCGGCTCGACGGTCCTCGTCGTCGGCGGCGACGGTCTCGTCGTCGAGGTGGAGAAGGCCGGCTTCACCGTCACGCGCAGTGCCGAGGACGCGCCCGCCGCGGTGGTGCAGGGCTTCGCGCCCGAGGTCGGCTGGACGCAGCTCGCCGAGGCCGCCTTCGCGCTCAAGGTCCCCGAGGAGGAGGGCGGCATCCCCTGGATCGCCACCAATACCGACTGGACGATCCCGCAGGCGCGCGGTGTCGCGCCGGGCAACGGCACACTCGTGTCGGCGGTGCACACCGCCGTGGGGCGCCTGGCCACCGTCGCGGGCAAGCCGGAGGTGCCGATCTTCCAGGAGGCGGTGGCGCGCTTCGCAGCGCAGCGTCCGCTGTTCCTCGGCGACCGCCTCGACACCGACATCCTCGGTGCGAATCGCGCCGGCATCCCGTCGGCGCTCGTGCTCACCGGGATCGACCGGCCCAAGCACGTGCTGGCGGCGCCGGCGGACTCGCGTCCGACCTACATCCTCCCCGATCTCCGCGAGCTCCACGAGCCGTACCCCGAAGCGGTGACCGGCAAGGACGGCACCGTGCGGGTGGGCAGGTCCGCGGTGCGCGTCGACGGCGCCGACGTCGTCATCGTCGCGGAGGGCGACCGGCAGATCGACCTGCTCCGCGCGGGCGCGAAGGCCATCTGGGACAGCGGCATCGCGATCTTCGTCCTCCGCGTCCCCGAGCGGCTGTATGCCGACCCGTTCCATCGACCATGAGCCGGCCGCCGCACGGCACACCGGACTGTCGGCGGCGCGTGGGTATCCTGGGCGCATGACCGATCCCGGCGACACGCTCGCGTCCGACGACGGCTCGGACGACCTCGTCTCAGCTCTCGAGGTCATCGAGGACCAGCCTCTCGCGCAGCGGGCCGCGGGCTACGCGGCGCTCCACGACGAGCTGGCCCGTCGTCTCGACGCCGTGGCCGCGCCCGGCGCCGGCGGCGACGGGGCATGACGCCCCGACTCGACGCCGAGATGGCGGCGCGCGGGCTCGCCCGCTCGCGCACGCACGCCCAGACCCTCATCGCCGACGGGCTCGTGACCGTGGACGGCCGCCCCGTCGTGAAGGCCTCGGCCGCGGTGACCGACGCCTCGACCATCGACGTCGCGGCGACCGACCACTATGTCAGTCGCGCCGCCCACAAGCTCATCGCCGCCCTCGACGCGTTCTCCGTCGACCCCGCCGGCCGGGTCGCCCTCGACATGGGCGCCTCCACGGGCGGCTTCACGCAGGTGCTGCGCGAGCGCGGCGCCGAACCCGTCATCGCCGTCGACGTGGGCCATGATCAGCTGTCGGCCGCCGTGCGGGCGGACCCCGGCGTCATCGTCGTGGAGGGCTTCAACGTCCGATCGCTGACCCGCGCCGCCCTCGCCGCCGTGGCCGAGACCGACGCGGTGCCAGACCTCGTCACCGGCGACCTCTCCTTCATCTCGCTCACCCACGTGCTCCCCGCCGCAGCCGAGACGGCCGCGGAGGACGCCGACTTCGTCCTCCTGGTCAAGCCCCAGTTCGAGGCCGGTCGCACGGGGGTGCGCGAGGGCGTCGTGACCGATGCCGGCCTGCGGGCCGACGCGGTGGCGGGCGTCCTGTGGTCCGCGTGGGACACGGGGCTGGGCACCTGCGGCGCCATCGCGTCGCCCCTCGCCGGCACCCACGGCAATCGCGAGTTCCTCATCCACCTCCGGGGGAGGAACGCGACCGCCCCCGGACGCAATCCGACAGAATGGTTGAGCACGGTGAACCGACTGGCGGGAGCGGCATGACACACGACGGGCGCAACATCCTCGTCGTCGTGCACGCGCAGCGTGAGGACACGGTCGAGGCGGCCGAGCGCGTGTGCACGGCGCTGCGCGAAGCGGGCGCGCGTCCCGTGCTGTCCCGCGCCGACCTCGACGACCTGCAGGAGCACGCGGAGCGCTTCGACGGCGTGGGCGTCCTCGGCGAGGACGTCGCCCTCGTCGACATCGAGCTGGCCATCGTGCTCGGCGGCGACGGCACGATCCTCCGCGCGGCGGAGCTCGTGCGCGGCGGCTCGGCCCCGGTGCTCGGCATCAACATGGGGCATGTGGGCTTCCTCGCCGAGATCGAGCGGGACGAGCTCGACGACGCCGTGCGTCGGGTCATCGCGCGCGACTACGACGTCGAGGAGCGCCTCGCCCTGTCGGTGCGCGTCATCGATGTGAGCGGCGTCGTCCGCTACGAGACGTGGGCGCTCAACGAGGCCACCGTCGAGAAGGCCAGCCGCGAGCGGATGCTGGAGGTCGTCATCGAGATCGACGGCCGACCGCTGACGGCCTTCGGATGCGACGGCGTCGTCGTCTCCACCCCGACCGGGTCGACCGCGTACAACTTCTCCGCCGGCGGGCCCGTCGTCTGGCCGGAGGTCGAGTCCCTGTCCGTCGTGGCGCTGTCGGCGCACGCGCTGTTCGCCCGGCCCCTCGTCGTCGCGCCCCAGTCCACGGTCGCGATCGAAGTGCTCGAGCGCAACGACGGCACCGGCGTGCTGTGGTGCGACGGACGACGCTCGCACGATCTTCCGCCCGGTGCGCGGGTCGTCGTGCGGCGCTCGAGCCGCCCGGTCCGGCTCGCCCGCCTGCACCCCGCGGAGTTCACCGACCGGCTGGTGCGCAAGTTCCAGCTCCCGGTCTACGGATGGCGCGGACCGGCCACCGCGGCGGACGGAGCGCCCGTCACGAGGACAGAGCCGTGATCGAGGAGATGCGTCTGCGCGGCCTCGGGGTGATCGCCGAGGCGACGCTGCCGATCGGCGCGGGCTTCACCGCGATCACGGGCGAGACCGGGGCGGGCAAGACGATGGTCGTCACGGGGCTCGGGCTCCTGCTCGGCCAGCGCGCCGACTCGGGCGTCGTGCGCTCGGGCAGCGACCAGGCGGATGTCGCCGGGGTCTGGATCGTGCCCCAGGAGGGCGCCGTGGCGGACCGCGTCCGTGACGCCGGAGGAGACCTCGAGCCGCTCCCGGACGGCACCGCCGAGCTCTACGTCGGCCGCACCATCAGCCGCGAGGGGCGCAGCCGCGCCACCGTGGGCGGACGATCGGCGCCCGCCGGCGTCCTCGCCGATCTCGCGGACGAGCTCGTGGTCGTGCACGGGCAGACCGATCAGCTCCGCCTGCGGTCCGCCGCCGAGCAGCGCACGGCCCTCGACCGCTTCGGCGGCGAGCCGGTGCGGATCGCGTACGAGGCGTACGGCGAGGCGTGGCGACGCTGGCGCGCCCTGGACGAGGAGCTCACCACGCTCACCCGCGACCGCGATGCGCGCATCGCCGAGGCCGAGGCGCTCCGCGAGACGCTCGACGCGATCGCCGAGGCCGACCCGCAGCCGGGGGAGGACGCCGAGCTCGCCCAGCGTGCCGAGCGCCTCGCGCATGTCGAGGAGCTGCGCGCCGCGGCGGCCACAGCGCGCGAGGCCCTGTCGTCCGAGCTGGACGGCATCGACGTCGCGACGCTCACGGGCGAGGCCCGCCGTGCCCTCGAGCGCGCGGGAGACCGCGACCCGGCTCTCGCCGAGCTCGCCGACCAGGTCGCCGAGATCGGCTACCGCAGCGCCGAGGTCGCCGGTGCGCTCTCCGGCTATCTCGCCGACCTCGACGACTCCGGCCCCGCCGAGCTCGAGGCCGTCGAAGAGCGCCGCGCGGTGCTGTCCGCACTCGTGCGGCGGCACGGCGACACCCTCGACGACATCATCGCGCTCGCCGAGACGGGCGCGCTGCGGCTCGCGGAGCTCGAGGGCGACGACGACCGCATCGGCGAGCTCACCGCACAGCGGGACGCCGCGGCGTCCGCTCTGGACGAGGCGGCCGCAGCCCTCACCGCGGCCCGCACGTCTGCGGCCGCGCGACTGGGGGAGGCCGTCACGGCCGAGCTCGCCGCGCTCGCGATGCCCGACGCGGTGCTCACGGTGGCGGTCACCGAGGGCACGCCGAGCGCCGAGGGCCGTGACGAGGTCACGCTGCTGCTGGCCCCGCACGCCGGCGCCGACCCGCGGCCGGTCGCGCGCTCCGCGTCCGGCGGCGAGCTCAGCCGCGTCATGCTCGCGATCGAGGTCGTCATCTCCTCGACGCACCCCGTTCCGACCTTCGTCTTCGACGAGGTGGACGCCGGCATCGGCGGCGCCGCCGCGATCGAGGTCGGCCGCCGCCTCGCCCGCCTCGCCGAGACGTCCCAGGTGATCGCCGTCACCCACCTCGCGCAGGTCGCCGCCTTCGCCGGCAACCACCTCAGCGTCGTCAAGGCCAGCGACGGCTCCGTGACCGCGTCCAGCGTGCGCCGGCTCGACGGCGCCGAGCGTGAGGCCGAGATGGCGCGCCTCCTGTCCGGCCTCGCCGACTCCCAGACCGCTCTCGAACACGCCCGGGAGCTTCTCGACCTCGCCCACCCTCCACGACTGATAGGATGAAAGCCCGTGATGCAGAATTCTGAAACTGACGCGGGACGCCTGGACGACACCACCCGGCACATCTTCGTGACCGGCGGTGTCGTCTCTTCTTTGGGCAAGGGGCTCACCGCCGCCAGCCTCGGGAATCTGCTCACCGCACGCGGTCTGCGCGTCGTGATGCAGAAGCTCGATCCCTACCTCAACGTGGATCCCGGAACGATGAACCCGTTCCAGCACGGCGAGGTGTTCGTCACCGACGACGGGGCCGAGACGGACCTCGACATCGGGCACTACGAGCGCTTCCTGGACATCGACCTCAGCCAGGCCGCGAACGTCACGACCGGCCAGATCTACTCCCAGGTGATTGCCCGCGAGCGTCGCGGCGAGTACCTCGGCGACACCGTGCAGGTCATCCCGCACATCACCGACGAGATCAAGCGCCGCATGCGCCTGCAGGCGGGGGAGGACCCGCGCCCCGACGTCATCATCACCGAGATCGGCGGCACCGTCGGCGACATCGAGTCGCAGCCGTTCATCGAGTCGGCTCGCCAGATCCGGCACGAGCTCGGCCGCAACAACGTCTTCTTCGTGCACGTCTCGCTCGTCCCGTTCATGGGCGCCTCGGGCGAGCAGAAGACCAAACCGACCCAGCACTCGGTGCAGGCGCTGCGTCAGATCGGCATCCAGCCCGACGCGCTCGTTCTGCGCAGCGACCGTCCCGTCACCGACTCGAACAAGCGCAAGATCGCGCTCATGTGCGACGTCGATGAGGACGCCGTCGTCAACGCGGTCGACGTGCCGAGCATCTACGACATCCCGACGATGCTGCACGAGCAGGGCCTGGACGCCTACATCGTGCGCACGCTCGGTCTGGACAAGGCGACGGAGGTCGACTGGAGCCGCTGGGACAAGGTGCTCCAGGCCGTCCACAACCCCAAGCACGAGGTCACGATCGGCCTCGTCGGCAAGTACATCGACCTGCCCGACGCGTACCTCAGCGTCACCGAGGCGCTCAAGGCCGGCGGCTTCGCGCAGGAGACGGCCGTGAGCATCCGGTGGATCCCCTCCGACGAGTGCGAGACGCCCGAGGGCGCAGCGCGCGTCCTGTCGGACGTCGACGGCATCGTCGTGCCGGGAGGCTTCGGCATCCGCGGCATCGAGGGCAAGCTGGGTGCGCTGCGGTTCGCGCGCGAGCAGGGCATCCCGACGCTGGGCCTGTGCCTCGGCCTGCAGTGCATGGTGATCGAGTACGCGCGCCACGTCGTCGGCCTCGAGGGGGCGTCGTCGAGCGAGTTCGACCCCGACACCGAGTTCCCCGTCATCGCGACGATGGCCGAGCAGGTCGACATCCTCGACCACGGCGACCTCGGCGGGACGATGCGTCTGGGGCTGTACCCGGCCGATCTCGCGGAGGGGTCGATCGCGGCCGAGGTGTATGGCACCACGCGCGTCGAGGAGCGTCACCGCCACCGCTACGAGGTCAACAACCGCTACCGCGAGCAGATCGCGGAGGCGGGTCTCGTCTTCTCCGGCGTCAACCCCGACCTCGACCTCGTCGAGTTCGTCGAGCTGCCGCGTGACGTGCACCCGTACTACATCGCGACGCAGGCCCACCCCGAGCTGCGCTCGCGCCCGACCACGGCGCACCCGCTGTTCCGCGGTCTCGTCGCCGCCGCCGTCGAGCGGCACCGTGCGAGCGAGCTGTTCGACGTCGAGAATGACTGAGCTCCGGGACGACCCCGTCGAGGCGACGGTGACGCGCAGCGACACCGTCTACGAGGGACGCGTCTGGAACATCCGCCGCGACGAGGTCGCGTACAACGGCGAGACCATCGTGCGCGAGTACATGGACCACACCGGCGCGGTCGCGATCCTCGCACTGGACGACGAGGAGCGCGTGCTGCTCATCAAGCAGTACCGGCACCCCGTGCGCGCGCGGGACTGGGAGATCCCCGCGGGCCTCCTCGACATCGCCGAGGAGGACGCCCTCGCGGCCGCCCGTCGCGAGCTCGCCGAGGAGGCGGACCTCACCGCCGAGCGGTGGGACGTCCTCGCGGAGTTCTACACGACGCCCGGGGGCAGCGACGAGGCGATCCGCATCTACCTCGCCCGTGGCCTCGCCCCCGCCCGCGAGGTGTTCGCGCGCACGGCAGAGGAGGCAGACATCGAGGTGCGCTGGGTCCCGCTCGACGAGCTGGTCGACGCGATCCTCGACCGTCGTGTGCAGAATCCCTCGCTCGTCGTCGGCGGTCTCGCCGCGCACGCGGCCCGCGCGAAGGGCTGGGCGACGCTCGCACCCGGCGACAGTCCGTGGCCGCGCCGCCCGCGCCCCCTCGGAGCGCCCCGGAGCTGAGGGGCGCCCGGATGAGACTCGAACGCGCGGTGGACGCGTACCTGCGTCACATCACGATCGAGCGCGGGCTCTCCGACCACACCGTCGCCGCCTATCGGCGTGATCTGACCGGCTACGTCGCGTGGCTCACGGAGCAGGGCGTCGAGGACACGGATGCCGTCACGGCGGCGCTCGTGACCGCGTTCGCCGCCGAGCGGGCCGCGGCCGAGCCGCCGGTCGCGGCATCCAGCCTCGCGCGGCTGCAGTCCTCGGTGCGCGGGCTGCACCGCTTCCTCGCGCGGGAGGGCATCTCCGCGGAGGACCCGACCGGGCGTCTGCGCCCGCCGAAGGCGCCGCGCCGCCTGCCGAAGGCGCTCCCCGTCGATCAGGTCGAGCGCCTGCTCGCGACGCCGGACGACAGCATCCTGGGTCTGCGTGACCGCGCGCTTCTCGAGCTGCTCTACGCGACGGGGGCGCGGGTCTCCGAGGCTGTCGGGCTCGACGTCGACGACGTCGCGCACGGCGACATCCTGCGGGTGCGGGGAAAGGGGTCGAAGGAGCGCATCGTGCCGATCGGCTCGTACGCGCGCGCGGCGCTGGACGCCTATCTCACGCGCGCGCGGCCCGAGCTGAGCCGGCGGGGACGCGCGACGCCCCGACTGTTCCTCGGGGCGCGGGGGGCTCCGCTGTCGCGGCAGAGCGCCTGGCTCGTGATCCAGCACGCGGCCGAGCGCGCGCAGCTCACGGCCCACGTGTCTCCGCACACCCTGCGGCACTCGTTCGCGACCCACCTCCTCCAGGGCGGCGCTGACGTCCGCGTCGTGCAGGAGCTGCTCGGCCACGCGTCGGTGGCGACGACGCAGATCTACACGCACGTGAGCGTGGATGCGCTGCGGGACGTCTACGCGACCTCGCATCCGCGCGCGATGTAGTCTGGTAATCGATTACCAAACCTTCCGAGAAAGCAGGAGCGCCAGTGGGACGCGTCTTCGTCATCGGCTCGCTCAATCTCGACACGGTGCTCGCGGTCGAGCGTCACCCGGTGCCCGGGGAGACCGTCTCCAGCAGCTCGGTCGCGACGCTGTGGGGAGGCAAGGGGGCGAACCAGGCGGTCGCGGCGGCGCGGGCCGCCGCGGCGGGTCCGCCGGTGCCCGTCATCATGGTCGGCTGCGTCGGCGCGGACGAGACGGGTGCACGCTATCGCGACCGCCTCGCGGGTGAGGGAGTGGATGTCTCGCGACTGCGGGTCGTCGAAGGCGCGCAGACCGGCGCCGCCTACATCACGGTCGACCGCCGCGCCGAGAACACCATCGTCGTCGCGCCGGGCGCCAACGCGCGCATGGTGGTGGCCGACGTCGCGGCGCTGGACGACGCCGTGCCCGGGGATGTCGTGGTGACGTCGCTCGAGGTGCCGCTCGAGGTCGTCGTGGCCGCGGCCCACGCCTCCGCCGAGCGTGGCGCGCGCTTCATCCTCAATCTCTCCCCGGTGGCCGATGTGCCGCAGGAGCTCCTCGCGATCGCCGATCCCCTCATCGTCAACGAGCACGAGGTGGCCCATCTGCGTGCGATGCTCACGGGGGAGGAGTCCGTGCTCGTGACCCACGGCGCGGCCGGCTCGGTGTGGGGGGATGCCGCGGTGTCCGCGAAGAAGGATGTCGACGTCGTCGACACGACCGGCGCGGGCGACGCGTACTGCGGTGCGCTCGCGGTCGCGCTCGCGGAGGGGCGGGATCGCACGGAGGCGATGACCGCGGCCTCCGAGGCGGCGGGGCTCGCCGTCGCGCGCTGGGGCGCGCAATAGTCCCGGCGAGATTTCACGCGCCCGAAACATGAGCGAAGCATCGCCGCCATGGCGCTGGATAGAGTGTTGGTAATCGATTACCGAGCGGAGACCCGACTCCGCCCGAACAGGAGAAGTCCATGTCGCAATCACCCGGTTCACCCGTCTCCCGACGCGCCCGCTGGACGGCGCTGACCGCCGTCGCCGCGGTCTCGGCGCTCGCGCTCACCGGCTGCTCCACCGCGGCCGACTCCGGCGCCGGTGAGGACGGACTGACGAAGATCCGCTTCATCCAGGAGTGGCCCGTCGCCGACGGGTTCTGGATCCCGTGGGTCGTCGCGGACGAGAAGGGCTTCTACGAGGAGGCGGGCCTCGACGTCGAGATCCTCACGCCGCCGAACACCTCCGCCACGATGCAGTACCTCGGCACCGGCGAGGCCGACCTCGCCTTCACGACCAGCGTCGACATCGTCACCGCGCGCTCGCAGGGGGTGCCCGTCGTCGGCATCGGCACGTACGGCACCAGCAACAACTGGGGCCTCATGAGCAAGACCGCCGAGCCGGTCGCGCCGGAGGACCTCGAGGGCAAGCTCATCGGCACCTACAACGACGCGTGGTCCAACGCGCAGCTGTCGATCATGCTCGCCTCGGTCGGCAAGACCCTCAGCGACGTCACGCTCGTCACAGCCGACTCGAGCACCGTGCCCCTCCTCGTCGAGGACAAGGTCGACCTCATCACGGGCGTCACCAACGCCGAGGGCAGCGAGCTCGAGTCGCTCGGCGTGACCGACTACTCGGTCACCTACGCGAAGGACTTCGGCGCCCCCGACGCACCCGTGCTCATGCTCGCGGGCAGCGAGAAGTGGCTCGCGGACAACCCCGAGGCCGCAGAGGCGTTCATGGAGGCCACCATCGAGGGCCTCAACTACGCGCGCTCCCACCCGGAGGAGGCGGTCGAGATCTTCATGACGACCTACCCCGACGCGCAGACGCTCGAGTTCACGCAGCTGCAGTGGACGGCCACCGCCGCCCTCTTCGGCCCCGAGGGCGAAGAGGTCACCGCGGAGAACCTCCTGCAGTCCGAAGAGGTCTGGCAGAGCCTCGTCGACGTCTCGGTCGAATTCGGCCTCATCGACGAAGCGGTGCCCGCGACCGAGCTCTTCACGAACAAGGCGCTCAAGGGCTGATGGGTACCAAGCGCATTCTGCTGGCGGGCGAGTCCTGGAGCACCACCGCCATCCACACCAAAGGGTTCGACACCTTCTACACGTCCGCCTACGAGGAGGGAGCGTGGCCGTTCATCCACGCCCTCGAGGCCGGCGGGTGGATCGTCGACTTCCTGCCCAACCACGTCGCCTCCGAGCGCTTCCCGTACACGGCGGCTGAGCTCGACCGCTACGACGTCGTCGTGCTGAGCGACATCGGCGCCAACACGCTCCTGCTGCCCAACTCGGTCTTCAGCGGCGGCGCGGCGGCGCCCGCCAACCGCCTCCAGGTCCTCGCGGACTGGGTGCGGGCCGGCGGATCGCTGCTCATGGTCGGCGGGTACCTCACCTTCCAGGGCATCGAGGCCAAGGCCAACTACCGCAACACGCCGCTCGCGGAGGCGCTGCCGGTCCTCATGGAGGCCGGCGACGACCGCGAGGAGACCCCGCAGGGCGCCACGCCGGCGTCCGCGGGCGACCACCCGGTCACCGCGGGCCTGGCCGGCGAGTGGCCGTCCATCCTCGGCTACCAGCGCCTCGAGGCGCGGCCCGGGGCGACCGTCGTCGCCACGGTCGACGACCGCCCGCTCGTGGTCGTCGGCACCCACGGCGCCGGACGGAGCGCGGCCGTTGCCACGGACATGGGTCCGCACTGGCTGCCCGCCGGGTTCCTGGAGTGGGACGGCTTCGGCACCCTGTGGAACCAGCTGATCGGCTGGCTCGCCGAGGACGGAGCGAACTGATGGCGGTCCAGACCCCGGCCTTGTCGGACGAGCCGCCTGCCGGACTCGTCGAGGCCCAGCGCCTCGCGATCCGCATCGCGGAGGAGTTCGCCGCGTCGATCGCGCCCGGGACCACCGAGCGCGAGGCACGCGACGCCATCGACGCGCGCGTGCGCGAGCTCGGCGGCGCCGGGGTCTGGACCCCGACGGTCGTGGGGTTCGGCGTCGGCACGCTGAGCTGCTTCCCCACGGACGTCCCCTCCGAGCGACCGCTGTGGAACATCGACCTCGGCACGCTCGACGTGCACCCCATCACCGCCGACGGCTGGTGGGGGGACTGCACCCGGACGCTCATCCGCGGCGACAACATCCCGCAGCGCCGCGCGCTCGAGGCGGTCGAGTCGGTGCACGCCCACGTGCTCGCCTCGGCGCGCCCCGGGATGCGGGCGTGCGACCTCTTCGCCGCGTTCCAGGAGGCGCTCGCCCCGACCGGGCTGCTGCTGCTGGACCGTCTGCAGAACATCGGGCACTCGCTCAGCCACGACTCGTCGTACGACGACGGCTACATCGACGCGTACAACGAGACCGTGATGCGGGGAGCCTGGGCGGTGGAGCCGTTCATCGGCAACCACCTCTCCGGCGTCAAGCGGGAGGACGTGCTGTGGTTCGGCCCGACCCGGGTGACGGTGATCGAATGAGCGACGTCAAGGTCGAGCTGCGCGACGTCTCCCAGCGCTTCGGCGGCACGCAGGCGCTCTCGCCGACCTCGCTCACGGTGCGACGCGGCGAGTTCGTCTCGGTGATCGGGCCCAGCGGCTGCGGGAAGACGACGCTCTTCAACGTCGTCTCCGGCATCCTGCGGCCCACGACCGGATCTGTCCTCATCGACGGCGTCGACACGACCGGCAAGCCCGGGCACGTCGGCTACATGCTGCAGAAGGACCTCCTCGTCCCGTCGCTGAGCGCCCTGGAGAACATCACCCTCGGCGCGAAGCTCCTCGGGCGGGTGAGCCGCGCGCAGCGGGACGAGGCCGCGCGCATGGCCCGTCACTACGGACTCGGGGACTTCCTGGACCACTATCCGCACGCCATGAGCGGCGGCATGCGCCAGCGCGTCGCCCTCATGCGCACGCTCGCGTTCGCGAAGGACCTCATGCTTCTGGACGAGCCGTTCGGCGCGCTCGACAGCCAGACCCGGCTGGAGATGCAGCAGTGGCTGCTGCGGGTGTGGGCGGAGACGCAGTCCACGGTCCTGTTCATCACGCACGACATCGACGAGGCGATCTTCCTCGCCGACCGCGTGGTCGTCATGTCGCCCCGTCCGGGACGGGTGAGCGAGATCATCGACGTCCCGCTGCCGCGCCCCCGCGACGTAGACGTGCTCACCTCCGAGACGTTCACAACCCTCAAGCGCCGCGCGCTCGACCTCATCTACGGTCGCGCCGTGGGCGCCCTGGACACGGAAGGGGATGCCGCATGAGCCTCTCCGCCGCCCGCCCCGCGGGCTCGCGCAGCTGGGTGCGCGTCGTCACGCCGCTCCTGTCGATCGTCGGCCTCATCGTGGTGTGGGATCTCGCCGTGCGGATCTTCTCGATCCCCAAGTTCGTGCTCCCGTCGCCGGGGGAGGCCTTCGCGGCGATCTTCGCCGACTGGGACTCGATCGGACGCGGACTCGTCGCCACCAGCCAGGTGTTCATCCTCGGCTTCGTGATCGGCGCCGCCCTCGGATTCGTGCTGGCGATCGTGATGTCGAGCTCCGGCATCCTGTACCGCATCCTTTACCCGCTCATGATCGTGAGCCAGGCGATCCCCGTCGTCGCGATCGGCGCGGCGCTGGTCATCTGGCTCGGGTTCGGCCTCGCGCCCAAGCTCGTGGTCGTCGCGATGATCGTGTTCTTCCCCGTGCTCGTGAACGTCCTGGACGGTCTGCGCAGCGTCGATCCGGACTCGATCAACCTCGCCAGGGCGATGGGCGCCAAGCCCTGGTGGACGTTCCTCATCATCAAGCTGCCGGCCACGCTCACCCCGCTGTTCTCGGCGCTCAAGATGTCGGCGACGTTCTCCGTGACGGGCGCGATCCTCGCCGAGTCGATGGCGTCGACCACGGGAGGCCTCGGCGTCTACCTGTCGACCATGCAGGGGCGATTCAACACGCCGGGCGTGTTCGCGGCGATCATCGTGCTCGCCTCGATCGGTCTGCTGGCCTTCCTCCTCATCTCGGTGTGGGAGTCGCAGGCGACGCCGTGGCGGCGCACGAGCGTCGTCCCGCGCCGTCGGCGCTACCGCGATTCCGCGACCCTAGACTGACGCCATGCCCAGCCGTCCGACCGTCAAGGACGTGGCCGAAGCCGCCGGCGTCTCGGTCGCCACCGTCTCGCGCGCCCTCTCCGGCACGCGGGCGGTGCGACCGGAGCTGCGGGATCTCGTCGTGCGCGCCGCCGAGGAGCTCGGCTATCGTCCGCACTCGATCGCCCAGGCCCTGCGCCGCTCGCGCAGCGGTGCGATCGGCATGGTCGTGCCCGAGATCGAGAACCCGTTCTTCCCGCAGCTGGTGGGACACGCCGAGCGCATCCTGCAGGAGCGGGGACTCGCACTGCTCCTGTGCAGCTCGGGCGACGACCCGGCCGTCGAGGCCCAGCGCATCGCCGTCCTCGCCGAGCGTCAGATCGACGGTCTGCTCATCAGCCCGTGCTCGCAGGAGGGCAGTGCGCCGGCGCTCGCCGAGATCGCGCAGTCGCTGCCGGTCGTGCAGTTCGACGAGCGCGTCCCGTCGGTCGAGACGGCGTACGTCGGGGTCGACGACGTCGCCGGGATCACCGACGTCATCGCGCATCTCGTGTCCACCGGGAGACGACGCCTGGCCTTCATCGGCGCCGGATCCGACACCTGGTCGGGAAGACGGCGTCGCGAGGGCTTCGAGCAGTGGGCGCGGGAGTCCGACCCCGAGGGGCTCGAGCGGATGGAGCTGGGCGACTTCTCCCGCGAGTTCGGTCGCACAGCGGCCCTGCGCCTCCTGGCCGAGGATCCCGCAATCGACGCGATCGTGTGCGCCAACGACCTCCTCGCCATCGGCGCGCTGGACGCCGCGGGGGAGCGGGGCATCGACGTCCCGGGAGCACTGGCCCTCACCGGCTTCGACGACATCAACGTCGCGACGGTCGCGCGCCCGTCCCTCACCACGGTCCGCCAGCCGACGGCCGCGATCGTGGAGCGCGCCGTCGAGCTGCTGCTCGCCGCGATCGACGGCGCCGACACGCAGGACGAGGACGTGCGACTGCCCGTCGAGCTCGTCGTGCGGGAGAGCGCTCCCGGCGCCGCTCAGTCCAGACGACCGGCCGTCCAGGCATCCAGCAGCGCCCCGTAGAGGCGCTCCGATTCCTCGAGCAGCGGGATCGACACCCACTCGTCGCGCGTGTGCGGCTGCGTGGGGTCGCCCGGGCCGAGGATGTACGAGCGGCGCAGCGAGGGGTCGAGCACGGCGGCGTCCGTGAAGTACGAGACTCCGGTCGGAGCGGACGCGCGACCGGTGGTCTCGGCCACGACAGCGCGGACCCGGTCGGTGAGCAGCGCGTCTGCGGGTGACCACACCGAGGGCAGGTCCAGGAGCGTCTCGACGGCCCCCGCCTGCGCGAGCAGTGCGCGCACCGGCGCGGCGTCCGCACCGGGGACGGGACGCACATCCACGCTCATCCGCGCCGCGTCGGGCACGAGGTTGGTCTGCGATCCGCCTGACACGGTGCCGACGTTCGTCGTGCGGGAGCCGAGCTGGGGATGCCCGTCTCCGGCGTCGAGGCCGCGGAGGGCGACGATCGCGTCGGCGAGGGTCTCGATCGCGTTGACGCCGAGCTCGGGGCGCGACCCGTGGGCCGAGGTCCCGGTCGCCGTCACCTCGAGCCACGTCGCGCCCTTGTGTCCGAGGCGCACCTCGTTGCCGGTGGACTCGCCGATGACGAGCACGCTCGGCTCGACCACGAGACCGGCGTCGCGCAGCGCCCGGGCGCCGTCGCAGCCGGTCTCCTCGCCGCCGGTGAGGACGACGGTGAAGCCCCGCGCGCCACGTCGGGCCGCGTCGACGGCGGCCAGGACGATGGCGGCCAGGCCGCCCTTCATGTCGCTCGACCCGCGGCCGATGAGCCGGTCGCCGTCGACCGCCGGGGTGAGCGGCCCGTGGCGCCACGGCTCGGCGCCGAAGGGCACGGTGTCGACGTGGCCGGACAGGACGAATCCGCCCCCGCCCGCCCACGTCGCGACCAGGTTGGCGCGCCCCGGCGCCCACTCCTGCCGGGTGACGGCGAGACCCGCGCCCTCGAGCAGGGGCTCCAGGACGTCCAGGGCAGCCGACTCGTTCCGGCCGACGGTGTCGATCCCGATGAGGCGCGACGCCAGCGCGACGACGGCGGAGACGCTCATGCCCGGTACGCCTCGGGACGGCGGTCGCGCACCGGGTTGTTGAACTGCCCCCAGCCGCGGCTGCGACGCGCGTCGGAGAGGTCCACCTCGGCGACGAGCAGCTCAGGAGCGGTGGGGCTGGCGGGTCCGGCGACCGGCCACCCGGTGTGGGAGACGATGACGCTCTGACCGATGAAGGGCTGGCCGCGCTCGACGCCCACCCGGTCGGCCGCCGCGACGACGATGCCGTTGCTGTGGGCGGCCGCCATCGTGAGGATCGTGGCCATGGCCTCGCGGTTCGGATCCTGGCCGGGGATCGGCACCCAGTTCGTGGGGACGCACACGAGGTCGACGCCGTCTGCCACGAGCGAGCGGTAGCTCTCCGGGAACCATCCGTCGTAGCAGATCATCATGCCCAGGCGCCCGTGCCGCGTCGCGACGACGGGGAAGCCGAGGTCGCCGGGCTCGAAGTACAGCGCCTCCTCGTCCCACAGATGCACCTTGCGGTAGACGGTGTGGCGCCCGTCGGGCAGGCAGAGGATGCTCGCGTTGTAGAGGACGTCGCCGCTGCGCTCGGGGAAGCCGCCCACGACGATGATGTCCCGCTCGGCCGCCAGGCGCTTCCATGCGGACGTGGCGGGCCCCTCGCCGGCGACCTCGGCGAGGGCGAACGCCTCCTCGCGCGAGGCCATCATGTAGCCGGAGGAGGCGAGCTCGGGCAGCACGACGACGGCGGCGCCGGCACCCGCGGCGCCCGCGATCGCGCGGGAGGTGAGCTCGACGTTGGCGGCGACGTCCCCGAAGACCGGCTCGATCTGGGCGGCGGCGATGACGATGGTGCTGATGACGACCTCCGGATGTCTGGGCGCGGGTCCGTCGCGCGGCGACGGTAATCGTTTGCCAAGATCTTCCCACGCGCGCGTTTCCCGCGTGTTTCGGCGTCTCCGGCGTCCTGTGCGGCACGGAGGGCGCGCGCGGCGGGCGCGGCATGGCGGCGCGGGGCGGGGGCGTCGCTAGAATCGAGCGAGCAGGCAATCAGGGCGGGGAGTTTCCGTGGCGAAGAAGGACGGCGAGACGCCGATCGGACCGACCGGTCGTCCGTACCACGGCTTCCCGACGCCGCCGCCCCTCGAGCAGCACGGCCCCGCCCGCATCATCTCCCTGTGCAACCAGAAGGGCGGCGTGGGCAAGACCACGACGACCATCAACCTCGCCGCGTCGCTCGCCGAGTACGGCCGCCGCGTGCTCGCCGTCGACTTCGATCCGCAGGGCGCGCTGTCGGCGGGCCTGGGCATCCAGACCCACGACGTGACGACGATCTACGACCTCCTCGTGGACACGAAGCGCGACCCGCATGAGGCGATCGTGCACACCGCGGTCGAGAACCTCGACGTCATCCCGGCGAACATCGACCTCTCCGCCGCCGAGGTCCAGCTCGTCAACGAGGTGGCCCGCGAGACGATCCTCGCCCGCGTGCTGCGCAAGGTGGCGCCCGAGTACGACGTGATCCTCGTCGACTGCCAGCCGTCGCTGGGTCTGCTCACCGTCAACGCGCTCACCGCGAGCCACGGCGTGATCATCCCGCTCGAATGCGAGTTCTTCGCGCTGCGCGGCGTCGCCCTGCTCATCGAGACGATCGACAAGGTGCGCGACCGTCTCAACCCGACGATCCACCTCGACGGGCTGCTCGCCACGATGTACGACCCGCGCACGCTGCACTCGCGCGAGGTGCTGGAGCGCGTCGTGGAGGCGTTCGGCGACGACGTCCTCGAGACGGTCATCGGCCGCACGGTGAAGTTCCCCGACGCGTCGGTGTCCGGCATGCCCATCACCGAGTTCGCGCCCGAGCACGCCGCCGCGCAGGCCTACCTCCGGCTGGCGCGGGAGCTGGTCGCGCGTGGCGCCGTCGCCTGACACGCCCGCCGAGGCGCCCGCGGGTGCACCGGGGGAGGTCGCCGACGACCAGGCGGCTCCGATCCCGGAGGACGAGGCGGCGGCCGCCGAGGAGCGGGAGGCGGGCTTTCGGATCTCGCTGGGGGTGTTCGACGGTCCCTTCGACCTCCTCCTGACGCTGCTGTCCAAGCACGAGCTCGACATCACGGATGTCGCCCTGTCGAAGGTCACCGGCGAGTTCATCGCCTACCTGCGCGAGCTCGGACCGGATGAGGAGCTCGAGGAGGCGTCGGAGTTCCTCGTCGTGGCGGCCACGCTCCTGGACATGAAGGTCGCCGGGCTCCTCCCGCAGGGCGAGCTCGTCGACGCCGAGTCGGTCGCGCTCCTCGAGGCGCGCGACCTCCTCTTCGCCCGCCTCCTGCAGTACCGCGCGTTCAAGGAGGTCTCGACGTGGTTCGCCGAGCACCTCGCGGCGGAGGAGGGACGGCACGCGCGCACCGTGCCGCTCGAGCAGAAGTACCGGCAGACCGTGCCCGAGCTCGTGTGGACCCTGTCGCCGGAGGACTTCGCGGCGATCGCGATCCTCGCGCTCACGCCCAAGGAGATCCCGCACGTCGGCCTCGACCATCTGCACGCCCCGCTCGTGAGCATCCGCGAGCAGGCGGCGATCGTGGTGACGCTGCTGCGCAACGCGGAGTCGCTGACGTTCCGCGAGCTCGTCGCCGGCGTCGCGCAGCCGGGCGTCGTGGTGGCCCGCTTCCTGTCCGTGCTCGAGCTGTACCGGCACGCCGCCATCTCGTTCGAGCAGCTCGAGCCGCTCGGCGAGCTCACCCTGCGCTGGACCGCCGAGCAGTGGTCGCAGGAGTCTCTCGCTACGCTGGGTGCCGACTATGACCGATGACACGCCCGCAGAGACCTCCACGACGACCGTCGCCCAGCAGCTCGAAGCCATCCTCCTCGTCGTCGACGAGCCGCAGAGCCTGGTGAGCCTCGCGACCGCCGTGGGCGCGCCGGTCGCGGCCGTGCGCCAGGCGATCGAGACGCTCGTCGACGACTACGACGGCCGCAACGGCGGGAACCGGCGCGGATTCGAGCTGCGCGAGGTCGGCGGCGGGTGGCGCATCTACGTGCGTGAGGAGCACGACGCCCTCGTCTCGGAGTTCGTCAACGCGCAGGCCCCCTCGCGGCTGTCGCAGGCAGCGCTCGAGACGCTCGCGGTCATCGCCTACAAGCAGCCGGTGACCCGCAGCCAGGTGGCGTCGATCCGCGCCGTCAACGTCGACTCCGTCGTGCGCACGCTCCTGGCCCGCGGGCTCATCACGGAGCTGTACACGGATCCCGAGACGGGCGCCATCAACTACGGGACCACCGATCAGCTGCTCGTCCACCTCGGGATCAACTCGCTCGACGAGCTGCCGCCCATCTCGCCGCTGCTCGAGGACGGCGAGGACGGCTTCGACGAGGGGTTCGGGCGGTGAGCGCCGCGGATCCCGCCGCCGACGGCGTGCGCCTGCAGAAGGTGCTGGCGAACGCCGGCGTCGCCTCGCGCCGTGTCGCCGAGCAGCTCATCGTCGACGGGCGGGTCCGCGTCAACGGCGCGGTCGTCACGGAGCTCGGCACGCGGATCCACCCCGACCGTGACCTCGTCGATGTCGACGGCACCGCCGTCCAGCTCGACAGCTCGAAGCGCTACGTCATGCTCAACAAGCCGACCGGCGTCGTGAGCTCGATGAAGGACGACCGGGGTCGTCCGGATCTGCGCCGCTTCACGAAGGAGTGGCCGGAGCGGCTCTACAACGTGGGGCGCCTGGACGCCGACACGAGCGGGCTGCTCATCCTCACCAACGACGGCGAGCTCGCGCACGTGCTCGCCCACCCGTCGTTCGGCGTCACGAAGGTCTACATCGCGAAGGTCGAGGGCAAGGTCACCCCGCAGACCATCGGCCGGCTCACGGCGGGCATCACGCTCGAGGACGGGCCCATCGCCGCCGACAAGGCCCGGCTTCTGCAGTCCTCGCAGGGAGCCTCGCTCGTCGAGCTGACCCTGCACTCCGGCCGCAACCGCATCGTGCGCCGCATGCTCGCGGCGGTCGGCCACCCCGTCGTCGAGCTCGTGCGACGCCAGTTCGGGCCGCTGCACCTGGGCACCCTCCCAGCGGGGAGAACCCGCGAGTTGACTAAGGTGGAACGAGGCGCGCTGCTCACCCTCGCGCGCCGCGACCGCGACTCCTCCCGTGAGCCGGTGCAGGAAGAGGCGGGTGATCCCTCCCCGCCGGGGGCTTTCCAGGAGAACGAGTGAGCGATACGTCTGACACGCGCTTGGCCGTGCGCACGTCCGGCACCGTCCGCATCGTGGGCGCGGGACTTCTCGGAGCCAGCATCGGCCACGCGCTGACCGCGCTCGGCGTCGACGTGGCCCTGACCGACACGTCGCCCTCGCAGCTGCGTCTCGCGATCGACTACGGCGCGGGCCGCGCGGTCCGCGACGACGATCAGCCGTCGCTCATCGTCGTCGCCGTCCCGCCGGATGTCACCGCCGACGTCATCGAGGCGGAGCTGCGCGCGTTCCCCGACGCGGTCGTGACGGATGTCGCGAGCGTCAAGCTGGAGCCGCTGCACGCGCTGCGCGCCCGCGGCGTCGACCTCACCCACTACATCGGCTCGCACCCCATGGCCGGTCGGGAGCGGGGCGGGGCCATCTCGGCGCGCGCCGACATCTTCATCGGCCGCCCGTGGGTGGTGTGCCGCGACGAGGAGACACCGGCATCCGATCTCGCCCTCGTCGAGGGCCTCGCGCTGGATCTGGGCGCGATGCCGATCGAGATGTCGCCCGAGGAGCACGACCGCGCCGTCGCCCTCACCTCCCACGTGCCGCAGCTCGTCGCGAGCCTGCTCGCCGGACGTTTCGTGGCCGCCGACGAGGGCGCGCTGCAGCTGGCCGGGCAGGGCGTGCGCGACACGACCCGCATCGCCGGGTCCGCGCCCGAGCTGTGGGTGCAGATCCTCGACGCCAACGCGGAGCCGGTCGTCGAGGTGCTCGACGCGCTCGCGGAGGACCTGCGCGCCGTCGCGGACGCGCTGCGCGCCCCGGACGAGCCGGGATCGCGCCGCACCGTGGCCGACACGATCCAGCGTGGCAACGAGGGGGTCAGCCGACTCCCCGGAAAGCACGGACAGAACCGTCGCCGGTTCGACACCCTCATCGTGATGGTGGACGACACCCCCGGACAGCTGGCGCGCCTCTTCGGCGACCTCGGCGAGCTCGGGGTGAACGTCGAGGACCTGCGACTGGAGCACTCCCCGGGAGCGCAGTTCGGTCTCGCCGAGATCAGCGTGGTGCCCAGCGCCGCGCACGGGGCGCGAGAAGGACTGGAGCAGCGGGGATGGCGGATTGCGAGCATGACCAATGACTGAACTGATCGTCGCGATGGACGGACCCGCGGGCAGCGGCAAGTCCAGCGTCTCCAAGGAGGTGTCGCGCCGTCTCGGCTTCGGCTACCTCGACACCGGCGCGGTGTACCGCGCGCTGGCGTGGCACGTGCTGGACCGCGGCGTCGACACGTCCGACGCATCGGCCGTCCTCGACGCCCTGGGCGACTTCGACTGGAGCATCTCGCTCGACCCGGACGCCTTCTGGGTCCGCGTCGGCGCGACCGAGGTGACCGAGGCGATCCGCGAGCCGCGCATCTCCGAGGCTGTCAGCGGCGTCGCCCGCGTGCCGGCGGTCCGCGTCGGCGTGAACCGCGCGTTCCGCGAGCTCGCCGCCGATCTCGACCGTCCCGGCATCGTCATCGAGGGGCGCGACATCACGACGGTGGTCGCGCCGGACGCGCCCGTGCGGATCCTGCTGACCGCCGCGCCCGAGGTGCGCGCGGCGCGCCGCAGCAAGGAGATCACGGGGCAGGATGCCGCGGCGGTGGCCGATGCCCTGCAGCGGCGCGATGCATCCGATTCCCAGGTCGTCGACTTCCTGGTTGCGGCGCCCGGCGTCGACGTGGTCGACTCGACCGACCTCGACTTCGAGGAGACGGTGCGAGCGGTGCTCGCCCTGGTGGAGGCACAGCGATGAGCGACACGGTGAACCCCGACGACGAGTTCGAGGCCGGTCCCGACCACCTCGAGGAGGCCCTCGCGGGCATCGACGACGAGCTGGCCGATCGGCGGGCCGAGGCCCTCCGGCAGGGTCTCGAGGATTACGACCTCGACGAAGAGGACGCCGAGCTGCTGGCCGGCCTCATCAGCGGCGAGGACGGCATCGAGTTCCTGCCCGCCCTCCCGGTCGTGGCGATCGTGGGGCGGCCGAACGTCGGCAAATCCGCGCTCGTGAACCGCATCCTCGGGCGCCGTGAGGCGGTCGTGGAGGACACCCCCGGCGTCACACGTGACCGCGTCACGTACAAGGCGGAGTGGCTCGGTCGGCGCTTCTCGCTCGTCGACACGGGCGGCTGGGAGCCGGACGCGCGAGGAATCGACGCGTCGGTCGCCGCGCAGGCCGAGGTCGCGATCGACCTCTCCGACGTCGTCCTGTTCGTCGTCGACGCGATGGTCGGCGCGACCTCGACGGATGAGCACGTCGTCAAGCTCCTGCGCCGCAGCGGCAAGCCCGTCTTCCTCGTCGCCAACAAGATCGACGACGCCCGCCAGGAGCCCGAGGCCGCGGCGCTGTGGAACCTCGGGCTGGGGGAGCCGCACCCGGTGTCGGCCATCCACGGGCGCGGCGTCGCGGATCTCCTCGACGAGGTCATGAAGGTCCTCCCCGAGGTGTCCGCCGTCGCGAAGCAGGAGATCGGCGGTCCGCGCCGGGTCGCGATCCTCGGCCGCCCCAACGTGGGCAAGTCGTCGCTGCTGAACAAGGCCGCCGGCGAGGAGCGCGTCGTCGTCAACGAGCTCGCCGGGACCACCCGCGACCCGGTGGACGAGATCGTCGAGCTCGGCGGCCGGCTGTGGCGGTTCGTCGACACCGCCGGCATCCGCCGTCGCGTGCACCTGCAGCAGGGCGCCGACTTCTACGCGTCGCTGCGCACCTCGACCGCGCTGGAGAAGGCGGAGGTCGCCGTCGTCGTGCTCGACGTGACCCAGCCGATCAGCGAGCAGGACGTGCGCATCATCGACCTCGTGCTCGAGTCGGGGCGTGCGCTCGTGCTGGCGTTCAACAAGTGGGACACGCTCAACACCCCGGAGATGGAGAACGCCGAGCGTCGGCGCTACCTCGAGCGGGAGATCGAGCAGGACCTCGCGCACGTCTCATGGGCGCCCCGGGTCAACATCTCGGCGCGCACGGGTCGCCACCTCGAGAAGCTCGTGCCGGCGCTCGAGACCGCCCTGGACTCCTGGGACACCCGCATCCCGACCGGGAAGTTCAACGCGTTCCTCACCGAGCTCGTCGCCGAGCACCCGCACCCCGTGCGCGGCGGCAAGCAGCCCCGCATCCTGTTCGGCACGCAGGCGGGAACGCGCCCGCCGACCTTCGTGCTGTTCACGACCGGGTTCCTCGACCCGGGCTACCGCCGGTTCATCCAGCGGCGCCTGCGCGAGCTGTACGGCTTCGAGGGCACGCCGATCGTCATCAACATGCGGGTGCGGGAGAAGCGCAAGCGCTGATCCGTGCGCGTGCGCTCGCCGGTCAGCGGGTGCGCTCACTGGTCAGCGCATGTGCGCAGCGGCGGCGCGGACCATGACGTCCGGACCCGGCGTCGTGAACCCGTACTGCTCGTAGAGCGTGTGCGCGTCGAGGGTCACCAGCATCCAGCGGAAGTCGGCGCCCGGACCCTCGTCGATCATGCGCGCCACCAGACGCTTGCCGAGGCCGGCGCCGCGGTGAGCGTCGTCGATGTACACGTCGGCGAGGAACGCGAAGCAGACCCCGTCGGAGACGGCGCGCGCGAAGCCCACCTGCGACCCGTCGGGGGCGTAGACGCCGACGACCCGCCACGCCGAGTCGAGCTGCGCCTCGAAGTCCGCGCGGTCGCGCCAACGGCCCCAGTACGCCGCGGTCGACAGCCACGCCCACACCGCGTCGCGCTGGATGCGGGCCGGATCGTCGTCGAGCTCATAGTCCATTGATCGATTGTGCGGCCGCCCTCCGTGTCGCTGTGCGACGATGCCCGGTCCGATCCGCGGCCCGTGGCATCGTCGTATGCCAGGCTGGACGGGTGACGATCGTCCCTCCGAGCCCCGGCGAGCCGCGTCGCCCGTTCGGGCCGCGGGACCCGGGCGACGCGTGGGTGGAGGCGCCGTCAGGGGAGCGCTACTGGGGACGCTTCGGTGCCGCGGGCCTGCTCGCGCTGGATCCGCACCGCGGCGTGCTCCTGCAGTACCGCGTGTCGTGGAGCCACCACGGCGACACATGGGGGCTGCCCGGCGGAGCACGGCACGAGGGCGAGTCCGCCGCCGCGGGAGCGCTGCGCGAGGCCGGCGAGGAGGCCGGCGTCCCGGCCGGGGCGATCCGCCCGCGCCTGCTCAGCGTCCTGGATCTGGATGTCTGGACCTATGCCACGCTCGTGGGTGACGTGACGACCCCGTTCGAGCCGGTGATCAGCGATCCGGAGAGCCGTGAGCTCGCCTGGGTCCCCGTCGACGAGGTGGACGAGCGCCCGCTGCATCCGGGGTTCGCGGGCTCGTGGGAGGCGCTGCGCGCGCTCCTCGGCGTGCGCCCGGCGGTCGTCGTCGACGCCGCGAACGTCGTGGGCTCGGTTCCGGACGGATGGTGGAAGGACCGCGCCGGTGCGGCCGAGCGGCTCCTCACCCGCATCGCGGGCCTCGTCGACACCGGCGTGCCCGCAGCGGCGCTGGATCTCCCCGCCGACACGTGGTTCCCCGAGTGGGTGGTGGTCGTCGAGGGGCAGGCGCGAGAGGCGGCGGATGTCGAGGGCGTCACGGCCGTGCGCGCGTCGGCTCAGGGCGACGATGAGATCGTGTCGCAGGCCGAGCGTCTCGTCGCGGCGGGGCGCACCGTCACGGTGGTGACGAGCGACCGCGAGCTCGCGGACCGCGTGACCTCGTCCGGCGCGACCGCGCGCGGCGCGCGCTGGCTCCTCGACCTCCTGGACCTGTCCGGTCGCTGAGCGAGCCCTCTTCCCGGTCGGTGAGCGGGCGCAGGCTTCCCGGTTCGTTGAGC